>QWCN01002169.1_pt1 | contig 26739 bp, 23 predicted proteins | sample 1972711 | NCBI WGS metagenome assembly QWCN01 (sample SAMN09866707, study PRJNA288562) | Human gut metagenome isolate term1_stool, whole genome shotgun sequencing... | isolation source: gut | host: Homo sapiens | place: USA: California
ACAGTGACTTACCACATACCTTTCTGTGCGGAGTCTGCGGGAACGCTGGCGGTACAGCTTCCGGAGTATCATGCAGCTGTTGTAAAGGCGCAGGTAGACAATGGAAATGCACACACCATTGCGTTTGCACCCTATATTTGCCGGATACCAACGACGGCAGGGAAACACATGCTGGAGTTGACAGCGTTTCTTAACCGTACCAACAGCTTTGCACCTGTCCACAACGCCAATCCCAACGAGACTTGGTTTGGCTGGACAGCCTGGGAGACACAGGGAGAACAGTGGACCTACAATTATGTTTTGCAGCCGGAGGGAATTTTGGCCGCACCAATTCTCAAATTGGAACAGGGGGACACACCGTGATACGTGTATATGAAGATACCTCTAAAACAAGTGAAAACAGACTACCCCAGAGGCCCTATTACATTCCGGGCGGCAAATCGGAATACACGCTCCTGAACGGCCAATGGAGATTTGCCTTTTTTGGCCGGGATGTGGACGTGCCGGAGAAGATTCTAAATTGGGATACCATTCCGGTTCCCTCCTGCTGGCAGCTGCAGGGGTACGAGTACCCCAATTACAGCAACATCAACTACCCCTATCCCTGTGACCCGCCCTATGTTCCGGATGAAAACCCCTGTGGCATCTACGAACGGGATGTTACCTTGGATGTCGTCTGGGGACGGGTGTATTTCGTTTTGGAGGGCGTGTCCTCCTGCGGCTTTGTGTATGTGAATGGCCAATATGTGGGCTTTACCCAAGGAAGTCATCTGCAGGCGGAGTTCGACATCACGGATTTTGTGACCGCCGGGAAAAATACACTGCGGGTGAAGGTATTGAAATGGTGCTGCGGCAGTTATTTGGAGGATCAGGATGCCTTTCGCTACAACGGCATCTTCCGGGACTGCTATCTGCTGCAGCGTCCCAAAGGACATATTCGGGATATATCCCTTTGGACGGAAGGGAACCGGATCCTTGTTCATACGGATGCAGCGGCAGATATCTCTGTTTCTGATCGGGAAGGACGCTGCCTTGCAGTGCTGAAAAACGGGAAAAGTGCGGAATTTGAACTGGAAAACCCCGTTCTTTGGAACGCAGAAAAGCCCTTTCTCTATACTGTGCGCTTGGAACGGGCGGGCGAGGTTCTAACGCAGAAAATCGGCTTCCGAACGATTCGGACTTCACCAAAGTGCGAGCTGCTGATCAACGGCGCTCCCGTCAAGCTGCACGGTGTCAATCACCACGACACCGACCCCCGCAATGGTTGGTGCCAGACGGAAGAAGATCTGCGCCGTGATCTTCTGCTGATGAAGCGGCTGAATATCAACTGCATCCGCACCTCCCATTATCCCCCGTCACCGGTGTTTCTGGAGCTTTGCGATGAACTTGGCTTTTATGTGATCCTGGAAACGGATATTGAGACCCACGGCTTTTTAAGGCGATACGCGAATGTCGAATGCCGGTTTGACGTCGAGAGTACCGATTGGCCGTGTGTAAATCCCATGTGGCGAAAAGAGTTTTTTGAGAGAATGGAGCGGGCGGTAAACCGTGATAAGAACCATTGCAGCATTATCATGTGGTCCACTGGAAATGAAAGTGGCTATGGCCCAAATCAGGAAGCGATGCTCCAATGGTTGGGAAACTTGCAGGATGGCAGACTGCGCCATTGTGAGGATGCTTGCCGAAAAAGAGACTATCAAAATGTGGATGTAATATCCAATATGTATCATGAACTGGAGCGGGTCATCAGAATGGCGGAAAATCCAGCGCTTCACCTGCCGATTATGCTTTGTGAATATTCTCACGCCATGGGCAACGGGCCGGGAGATGTGTGGGACTATAACGAGGTGTTTGACCGCTATCCCAATGTCATCGGCGGCTGTGTGTGGGAGTGGGCAGATCACACGGTAATTGTGGACGGCGTGCAGAAGTACGGTGGGGACTTCCCTGGAGAGCTGACCCACGAGGGGAATTTCTGCTGCGACGGCATGGTGTTTTCTGACCGCAGCCTGAAGGCCGGGTCACTGGAAGTAAGAGCCGCCTACCAGCCGATGCGGACGAAATACGAGAATGGTCGCCTTTTCCTCTATAACCGCTATGATTTTACGAATTATTCCGAATGCGATTTTGCCTATACCATTGAGGCAGACGGAGAAGTCGTTCTGGAAAAACACATTCCTATAGAGCTCGCCCCGCACAAGTGGACGGAGATTCCCATTTCTGCCCCGGAAGCAGCCTGCCGTTACGGAATGTATCTTACCTGCCACCTGTATCGTCTGGGGCAACCGGTGGCGCAGACCCAACATTTGCTGCAAGAGGGCGAGAAACCGGAGGCGCTGCGCGGGGCAGCCATTACGAAAGAAAATGACCGGGAAGTGATCTTTGCCGGTACGGGCTTCCGGTATGTGTTTTCTAAACTGCTGGGCAGCTTTACGTCCATGGTGATCGACGGAGAGGAACAGCTGGCAGAGCCGGTGCGTCTGACCGCATGGCGGGCTCCTACGGACAATGACCGCAACATCAAGCTTCTTTGGGGCAGCTATAACATCTGGCAAGGAGAAAATCTGGACAAACTTTTCTCCAAGGTCTACGCCTGTGCGATTTCTGAAGGGAAGGTGAGAACAGAGGGGTCTTTGTCAGGCGTGTCCCGGCAGCCCTTCTTCCGGTACGTTCTGGAAATCGACGTAGACATGGCTGGACGTATTTCTGCCAATCTGCAAGGCAAGGTTCGGGAGAATGTGACCTGGCTGCCCAGGCTGGGTTTTGAATGCACCCTGTCCGGAGCAAATATGCCATTCCGATACTACGGATGCGGCCCAACAGAGAGCTATTGCGATCTGCGCCACGGCGGCACCGTCGGTATGTACGAAAGCACACCGGACAAGGAGTATGTCCCCTATGTGCGCCCCCAGGAGCATGGAAACCACACGGATGTCCGGCTGTTGGAAATCGGCAGGCTGCGCATTGAAAGTGAAAACGCCTTTGAATGCAACGTATCGCAGTTTTCTACAACGGCTCTCGACCGGGCTGAGCATATGGATGAGCTGATCGGTGACGGAAAGACCCATCTGCGGCTGGATTATAAGGTCTCCGGAGTTGGGTCCAATTCCTGTGGACCGGAACTGCAGCCCCAATACCGCCTTTCGGAGAAAGAGCTTGTATTTCATATTGCAGTATTTCCCAATTAGAACCGAAGCGGCTGTGCTCGGAGAAAGAGGAGAAGTGTAATGATCTTCAAGGTCATGTATCTGAAAATGGTTTATACAGAACCTGGAGACGACAATTAAGACTCCACCACGATAAAGGAGTAGATTCCTATGATTGATTTAACGACCGGAGTGTTTTCGTGTTATGGCTCACATCTGAGCGTATTTGCGATGCAAGAGGGGCGGCAGAATGCCAACCGCGGAAAACGCGTCAACAAAAATACTGGCGAAGTCCTCTACGATGCCAAACTGCGTCCTGGCTTCTATTTCCGAAATTTTATCCACAGACGGGATTATGAAACCAACCTGTTTGAAATCCGTGTGCCGGGATTTGAGGCGCATTGCCCAAACTATACTTGCCAACCGGAAGTGCTGAACGTGTGGGAGGCGGGTTTCCGCTTGTGCTATGCATCAGACGCGACGCTTCTCTTACAGACAGAAAGGCCTTTAACGGTGCAGTGTCGGAATGTGTCTGGAAAAACAGAAAGTGATGCGACATGCGTTAGCCTGTACGATGAAGCGAATCATTATGGGCTGAAGATTCGTCTGGTCTCCGGAAATGCGGTGTTTGAACGGGAGGAGAACCGGCTGAAGATTGATCTGGATGCCGGAAGCGAACTGCGTGTTGATGAAAGCGCTGAGCCTATTGCAGCGGTGCGCCCGATTCCGCACTTTAAGGATTGTGTTTCCGCGAGAAAAGAGGAATTTGAGGCATTTCTTAGCCGGATGCCGCGCCCGCTTCAGGGGGACGAAGACCTGATGCGGCTGGCGGCGTATGGTCTGTGGAGCGCTGTGGCCAAGGCCAGAGGAAATTATAAACGGGACTGTATGCTGGTATCGAAGAATTATATGTGTGGTATGTGGAGCTGGGACCACTGTTTTGCCGCAATGGCATGTTCCGTTGTATCGCCGGAGTTGGCGTGGGATCAGTTTATGTGTATGTTTGATCACCAGCAGGAGAACGGTAAAATTCCGGACTGCATAGAAGCGGTTAAAGTCGTATGGGAATATGTAAAACCACCGATTCATGGCTTGGCATTGCGGGTGCTGCGTCAGAATATGGTCTTGACGAAAGAGCAACGTCAGGAGGCGTATGAGAAGCTTTCCGGCTGGGTGCTGTATTGGATTAACTGCCGGGATCTGAATGGAGACGGTCTTCCGCAGTACTTCCACGGCAACGATTCTGGCTGGGACAACAATACCGTTTTTGATAGACCGGGTCATATCCAGTCTGCAGAGTTGCCGGCCTATCTGATTCAGGCAATTGAGGAATTGATCCTTCTGGCTGAGGAATTTGCGCCGGAAACGATTGGAGCGTGGAATGCGCGGAAGGAAAAGCTGGAAAGCGCCATGCTGGCAGAACTTTTCAGAAAAAACCTTCCCATTGCCCGACAGGCAGATACGCATGAACAGGTGGGGAGGTATTCTCCTTTGCCCTATATGTCCATTACATTGGGCAATGAGCTCCCGGAGCCTATTCAAAGAGCAATGCTGGAGCGGCTGGATGACCCGAATTTCTTGACACCTTACGGCATTGCCTCCGAGGCATTGAATAGCCCGGAATATCAGTTGGATGGTTATTCCAGGGGGTCTATCTGGTCCTATGGTCAGTTCCTGCCTGTGGTGGGCCTGCTGAAAATGGGGAAAATCGAATATGCGAAGCGGATTATGAAAGATTTCCTTGCTTGCTGCCGGAAGGGAGGCTTTTCGGAGTGCTTCTCTTCCAAGGACGGTAGTGGTCAGCGGGATCGTTTTCTGAACTGGAGTGTATGCGTATATGTGCTGTTTACGACATGGCTCCGTCAATACGGAGAGAAATAAGAAAAGATTCACCCGTTGTGACCTTGACCCGAACGTCAGATGGAAGGTTTTGAAAACGCAAAAGAAGAAATACTGACAGAGATAACTTCGTGGAAATGAGTGAGGTTGCCTATGGATTTCAAGATAGTAAATAAAAATGAAAGTAGTGATTTTTCCGTCACGCAGGTGGATGATGCAGGGGAGATTTCGGTCTATGAAGTATATTTTAAGCCAGAACAGCCATGCGTTCCGAAAAAAATCAGGGTGGAGTTTCAAATTCCCTGCATCAATGCCTGCTCTGTCTGGAACCCCCAATGCGGTTTGCTGAGAAATATCCTGCCGGACTGGAAGCCGAACCATCAGGTCGCCAAGTCCAGCCTGGCCTCCGGACTTCCCATTCAATCCCTGATCGCACAGGACGGGAACAATGTCTTTACCATCTGGGCTGCCGATGCCAAAACACCCATGGAGATCAGCTGCGGGGTGGAGGAGTTACAGAAAACCTGCCAGTGCAGGGTGACGTTTTTTTCCATGCCGATCGGGAAGCTGACCGAGTACCGAACGAGGTTCGTCATTGACCACAGAAGGAAACCCTTTTACGAGGTGATCGAGGAAGCGGCCGAGTCCATGCGGACGGTTCGCCAATCTGTTCCACAGGCGGCAAAGGAGGCTGTTTATTCCACCTGGTATAGCTTCCATCAGGACATCCGGGACGATGTTCTCATCGAGGAATGCAGGAAGGCCTATGCCCTTGGTATGCGGACCATTATCGTGGATGATGGCTGGCAGACGGACAACAAGGAATTGGGCTATGCGTATTGCGGGGACTGGAAGCTATGCGGTCACAAAATCAAAGATATGGCACATTTTGTGGATGCCATTCACGAAATCGGAATGAAGATTGTGTTCTGGTATTCCGTACCCTATGTTGGGAAAAAATCACCCATGTGGCCGATTTTTCGGGGGAAATATCTGGATAACGAGCAGAATCTGTGGAATTGTCTGGACCCACGGTTTCCCCAGGTGCGGGAATATCTCATTGGCATCTATGAGAAGGCGGCGCAGGAATGGAAGATCGACGGGTTTAAGCTGGATTTTATAGACTCATTTGTGCTGACACCCTATACGAACACAGACAGCAGCGGCCGGGACTATGAATCGCTGGAGGATGCAGCGGAACGGCTTTTGCACGATATTACCGCCAGACTGCGCAGGCTGGATCCGGAGGTGCTGCTGGAATTCCGGCAAACCTATATCGGCCCGGTCATTTCCCAGTTTGGCAATATGCTGCGGGTGAATGACTGCCCTCTGGATGCAACGGCCAACCGTTTGGGTGTTCTGGACCTGCGGCTGACCTCCGGCAAGGCGGCGGTCCACTCGGATATGATCACATGGAACAAGGGCGAGACTGACGAGGGCGTAGCCGCCCAGCTGATTGCAGCGCTTTTCGGTGTTCCGCAGATCTCGGTGGTGCTGTCGGAGCTGTCGGACAGCCATCTTCGTGTGCTGCGTTTTTGGCTGGATTTCTGGCGAAAGCACCGGCAAACGCTTTTAGAGGGAAAACTGAAACTCTATAACCCGGAAGTGGGCTATTCCATGGCGGAAGCGCAGGGCGAGGAGGAACGGATCTGTGTCTGTTACAGCAAGAATATGGTTCCTTACGGACGGGGAGAGACCTGCATTGTCAACGGCACCGGAGAAAACGTCATTGCGCTGATTGGCAGCGGTACGTTTTCCTATATCATTCAGGATTGCCGGGGGGAGCAGTTGGCCGATGGCGTTCGCACAATGAAGCAAGTAGAGCTTTTTGCGGTGCCTCGATGCGGCTTGCTGAAAATTTTGGAGAGTAAAACGGTGTGACCATGAAAACGCCTGTATTCTGAAAGAGAGAAACTGCGATATCAGTACACAAAAGCGGTATGAAACCGTCATGCGTCAGGGAAGCGGCTATCTTTGAATGCGTGTAAGTGGCACCCCCGCGTATAAAAAGGCCGCCATCTCAAGGAGAGCTGCTGCTTACTGAGATGGCGGCCAATTGTTTTTTGGATTGAACCTACACATTTGAAATTGGCCCGCATCAGCCTTGACCGGCACCTTTATGCATGGGTTCTTCAAATCTTAATTTTTTTGAAATTCTGCCGATAAGACATCTACCGAACTGGGACCGACCATCACGTCAAACATCCCCGGCTCGACCGTGTATTCCAATGCAGCATTATAGAATTTCAGCATATCCTCGGTGATTTCAAATGTTACGGTACGGCATTCTTTGGGCTCCAAATGAATACGCTGGAATCCCTTCAATTCCTGCACGGGACGCACGACGCTTCCCACCCGGTCACAAATGTACAGCTGTACGACCTCGTCTCCTGCAATATCGCCGGTATTCTGCACGTTCACTTGAGCGGTGATGACCCCGCCCGAATGCAGAACGGTATCGCTGAGCCGCAGGCCTGAATATACAGTTTTGTGATAAGACAGGCCATGACCAAACGGGAACAATGCACCGTTGGGGCAGTCCAGATAGCGGCTGACGAATCGCTCTGTACTATTTTTCCCGGCCGGGCGGCCCGTATTGAACTGTGCATAATAGAGCGGCTCTTGTCCAACGTGGTACGGAAAACTCATTGTCAGCTTTCCGCTGGGAGCCACATCGCCCATTAACAGATCAACGATTGCACGGGCGCCTTCCGTTCCGGGGAACCAGCATTCCAGAATTGCATCCGTTTCCGCCGAAAGCTTGGCCAGCTCCAGGGGACGACCGTTGAACAGCAAGACGACCGACTTTTTTGCATACGGAAGTAGCTGCTCCATCCATTGCTGTTGAATGGCCGGAAGCGAAATGTCTGTCCGACTTCCGCTCTCTCCGCTTTGCAGCTTGTGCTCGCCAACGGCAAAGACCACAACATCCGCCCACTGGGCCAGTTCGATGGAACGACGCAGCTCTTCTTCAGGGGAATCCTCCAGGATTTTGTGAACGCCTGCACCAAGGTTCATAAGAGGGGTATAATCATCCATCAGTTCGCATCCTGCGGTAGAACGTAGGTGTCCTGCATCCAGTCTCTCCGCAAAGGCGGCTTTCAGAGTGACGACCTGTTTCCGGTCTGCATAAATTGCCCATATACCATTCAGTTCGTTACTGCCTGCATAGGGCCCGATCAGGGCAACTTTTTCGCCCTTCCGGATCGGCAGAACATCCTTCCTGTTCTGCAAAAGTACCATGGACTCCTGTGCTGCTTTTCTTGCCAGCTGCCGATAGGAACACCGTTCCTTTTCCTCTACCAGATGCACGCCACGATAGGGATCTTCGAACAGACCCAATTCATTCTTCAGGGTCAGGATACGCCACACGGCCTCATCGATCTGCTCCTGCGAAATAGCTCCCTGCTTCAGCAGCTCTTCTAAATGATTGGGATAGCAGGGTGTTCTCATGTCGATGTCCACGCCGGCATCCATTGCCAGCTTCGCAGCATCGGCATCGTTTTCTGCCACGCCATGTGCCACCAGTTCCTGAATGGCGGCGTAATCCGTAATAACGACACCGTCAAAGCCCCATTTTTTGCGGAGTACATCCTGCATCAGCCATTGATTTGCTGTGGACGGGATACCCTCGACCGTGTTGAAGGAGGTCATAACCATTTTACAGTCTGCATCCACCGCTGCCTGATAGGGAGGCAGATATTCCTGCATCAGCCGCCAACGGGACATATCCACAGTGTTATACTCACGCCCGGCTTCTACCGCACCATATCCGGCGTAGTGCTTTACGCAGGATGCCATAGATTTTCCGGGCGTAAAATCGTTCTGAAATCCCTTCACCATTGCCCGTGCAAAGCGGCTGTTCAGATAAGGATCTTCTCCCGGAGATTCCAAGCAGCGGCCCCACCTTGCGTCACGGACAACATCCACCATCGGGGAAAATGTGACCTGCGCACCATCTGCTGCAGCTTCATAAGCGGTATTTCTTGCACATTCCTCCACCAGCTCCATATCCCAGCTGCAAGCCAATGCAAGCGGGATGGGGTAACTCGTTTTGTACCCATACACGACATCCGCCATGAATAGCAAGGGAATACGGCTGTGCTGCAAATGATGCTGCTGAACTTCCTGCACCTTATTAACGCCCAGAACATTCAGAACGGAACCTGCATTTTCCACTACCCAAGGTGCTATTCCCATTTCGTCACATGGACCGGTAGGCACTTCCTCTGCGCCAAAGAATCCACCGTCCAACTGTACCAGTTGCCCGATTTTTTCGTGGAGAGATAAGCTGCCCATCAGCTTTTTCAAATCCTGAATTTTCATTGTCTCACGCTTCCTTCTGAATTTTGCCACCAACAGACTGTCAATGATGCCTGCTCTGCCTGACTCAAGAATAGCAGATAGTTTCCCAAAAGGCAATGACACGGATTACCTTGAAATTGCTTTTTTAGAAGTGCGAGTGAAAGGGGCAAAAACGAAATAACTCTATTCTGGGGAAATAGTGAAAAATGGTCCTTGTATGGGATGGGGAAACAAATTTGAACGGATATTTGAAGTTGACGCTTCTGTCATTATGTACCATCATTATGTACCATTCCAGAGGCTTCGCTTCGCCAGATCCAGCATGGAAGAGCAGAAAAGCTCCCACGGTGTCCGTGTTATCTGTGATGGGTCGCCCTCCCGAATCTTCAGGGTCCGGCGGATCTCCTTTGGAATGACGATGCGGCCCAGGTCATCGACCCGGCGAACGATACCGGTAGCTTTCATAGATCATTTCTCCTTTTTCAGCGCCAAATGACGCATTTTCTTCCCGGTAGCAGTATTTGCAGGAAAAGGGGAAATATGTATGAGCGGGGAAGCGGAGGATGTCCGGAAATTTTTGCGTTACCGATGAGAAATACATTCCACCATGTGCGGGAGGGCAGTGCGGAATGGCGGGAATGTCGCAGACGGCCAGTAGAGAGGTCTGCCCGGCATGAACCTTTTCCACAACGGAGGGCTGTCCCAAAATGATGGAGATACAGGATCTCCTCCGAGGGGTTCGTTCTTTCTGCGATGGGACTTCCGGGGCATTTTCCCGGGAGACCGAATTTGCAGCGTAAATTTGTACAGGATTCCAGAATTCCAAAAATTGGGGAAAAAAGCTGGAAAATCCCTCTGGCCGGACGTATAATAAAACGATCCGTGCGCAGCGCTCCTTGGAAAAAGACCAGCCGTTTATGCCCATGACCCGGGATGGGAGCGGTGTGTACAAGGAATTGCTGCGGAATATGGAGTTCCAGGGGAACCGCCGCCGGTATGGCGTGAATCACAAGACGCTGGAGACCATCCTCGGCCATCTGCAGGGGCTGTTGCCCCCGGAAGAACCGAAAGAATAATGTTATGTAAACTTGAAAAGGAGTTTTCTTATGAATTACCTCCGTATTACCCGGGAAAATATTGACGGCGAGCATATTTGCTGCGCCATGTCCGGCAAGCAGGCCCTGCAAAAGAAGGAATGGCTGAAACAGCGGCTGGACGAGGGCCTGGTTTTTTACCGCAGTGAGGAGCGGGGCAAGTGCTTTATTGAGTATATTCCCGCAGAAATGGCCTGGGTGCCCATCGAGGCCGAGGGGTATCTGTACATCGACTGCCTGTGGGTGGCCGGGGCCATGCAGGGCCACGGCTATGCCGGCGACCTGCTGGCCGAGTGCATCCGGGATGCCAAGGCAAAAAATCGGAAGGGCCTGTGCATTTTGTCCTCCGAAAAGCGGAAAAAGGAGTTCCTGTCGGACCCGAAATTCCTGGCCCACATGGGCTTTTCTCTGGCGGACCGGTCCGACTGCGGCATTACGCTGATGTACCTGCCCCTTGCAGAGGATGCCCAGCCGCCGAAATTCCGGGACTGCGCCCGGCATCCCAGGGTAGGGGAGCCGGGGTTCGTGCTTTATTACACGGACCAGTGCCCCTTTCCCTATTATTGGGTCCCACGGGTGGCGGAAGCGGCCAAAGCGCATGGCATCCCGCTGAAAGTCATCCACATTACCGACCGGGAGGCTGCCCGGAACGTACCGGCCCCGGTGACGACTTATGCCCTGTTTCGGGACGGGGTCTTTGTGACCCATGGCATCCAGTCGGATAAGAAATTCCTGGCCCTGGCGGGGGTAGAAGACTGATTTTTCTTGAAAATTCCCATGAAAAAATCCCAGTGGAAGCACAGGCTTTCACTGGGATGATTTTTTTGAACTTTTACGCAAAAAACTCCAGCCGTTCGCCGCCGGGGGCGGTGAGGGACCACAGGCCGGGACCCATGAATTTTGCACCTTTCGCTTGCAGCATTGCGACTTCCTGGGCCGATTCCGCCCGGAACCGAAGGGCGGCGAAAGCGCCATTCTGGATGGGCTTGTGGCTGGGCAAGGCGAACTCGTAAAGCTCCAGAATGGTCCCGTAGCCTACGGCCATGACGTTGTGGATGATGGCACCGTCGGCGGCCCGGAGGATGTTCACATCCGAGGCCACGGCGAAGCCCAGATCTTTGTAAAAGGCCAGACTTTCCGCCATGTCCGCCACGGGAATACCGATATGGTCTATCCCTATGAATTTGTCCGTGTCCGGCAGATCGAGACGTTGACATAACTCCAATCCGAATCCGAAATCACAGACTGGATTTACATAACACATGCCCGTTTCCCAGACCTTGGGATTGAAGGGAATGTGATTGCCCTGAACGATGGGAATGTTGGCCATTTGCAGCCGCTTGGTGGCTCCCACCAGATCCTGCCGCCGGAAGGCCAGATGAGAAAGACCGGTATAATACCCCTCCGGGGCCTCCGGCACCGGCGTATAAGTACCTTTTTCGATCCAAAGGTCGCAGCCGGGGCAGCGCAGATGATAGGAATTTTCCACAGCGTCTGTCTGCCGGGCGAACTGGGCCAGGAAGGTCCGCAGGGCGGTGGGGTCCGGGCTGCGGAGCAGCGCACCAATGAGTTTCAAATTCATCGCTCCTTTGTCAGATGTCCGGCAGACACTCGCACTTGGCGGGGTCGGTGCCGGCGTGGTAAGCGGCTTTCAGAATGACCTCCCGGGGGGCCCCGCTAGGATCCTCGATGCGGTCCAGCAGCAGCTGGGCGGCGAATTTTGCCATGTCCCGGGCAGGCTGCTCCACGGTGTGGACGTTTTCCTGCTGGAACCGGTGCCATTCGTAATCCCGCAGAGCGGCCACCTGAATATCTTTGCCGATGATCATGTGGCGGCTGTCCAGCAGACTGATGGCCCCTCCGGCCATCACGCTGTTGGAGATCAGCACGGCACCGACTCCGTCGTCCACCAGTTCCCGCATACAGTCGTAGCCGCTTCGGCTTCGGCTGTCGCCCTGCTTGATGAGGGCCGGGTCCACCTCAATGCCTTCCTCTTTCAAGGCATCACAGTAGGCGTTGAGCCGTTCTACGGTGGTACTCAGGCGGCCGATGGAGGCGATGAGGCCGATGCGCCGGTGGCCCACCTGGACCAGAGCGTGAATGGCCTCCCGGATGGCGTCATAGCAGGATACCCGCACGCTGTCGCCGCTGTAATTTTTTGGCAGACGGTCGATCATCACCAGGGGGAACTTCTTGGGAATGGCGGGTTTCAGGTCAGCATAATCCTGAAATGTGGAGGCACAGATGACTCCATCGGTGAGACCGTTGGTCAGCACCTGGAAGCCGTCCAGCTCCCGTTGCCCGTTTTCACGGGTGTTGATGACCAGCAGATTGTAGCCCCGCAGGGCCAGAGCGTCCTCCAGTTCCTCCAATATCAGGGAGAAGAACCGGTTGCCGATGTCCGGGGCGATATAGCCCACCAGATGATGGCGGCCGGTCTTGAAGCTCCGGGCACTGCTGTCGGGCACATAGCCCAGGGCCGCAATGGCGGCATTTACTTTTGCGGCGGTTTCGGCGCTGACGGGCCGGGAACCGTTGATCACATGAGAGACCGTGGCAATGGAGAAGCCGGAGGCTTTTGCCACGTCGGTGATTTTGGGTTTGCGCTTCATGGGGTCACTCCTTTCCGGTAAGAAGCGTGGGGAGGAGACAGGTTAAACACGTAAAGGATTTTCCGCTCAAAACGGGCAGAATCCACGTTCTCTGATTAAACGTTTACGTCTCGTTCAAGTATAGCTGGGAAACCTAAAAATGTCAACTGTGTATAATGCACAAGAAACGATGGTGCGGATTGTGCATTTAGTAGATTGTGAAAAAGAGACTTGACAACAGGGGCACTGCGGGTTACAATGAGGCCATGTAAAACGTTTAACGGACGTTTACGGAAAAATCCAAAACAAACGGAGGAAAAGAAACATGAAGTCTTACAAGCGCGTATTCGCCCTGGTGCTGGCATTGGTGCTGGCCCTGGCACTGGCCGCCTGCGGTCAGGACAAAACCCCTGCTGCATCCAATGGAACCGACACGAAGGACACCAAGCCTGCATCCACCGGCGACACCGTGAAGGTCGGCTTCACGTCCATGAACCTGACCGACCCCTTCCAGATCACTATCCGTGACACCGTCAAGAAGCGCTGTGAGGAAATGGGCTGGGAGTTCCAGTCCGGCGACGGAAGCTCCGACAACGCCAAGCAGATCAACCTCTGCGAGGATATGATCAACGGCGGCATCAACTACCTGGTTCTCTGCCCTGTGTCTCAGGATGGCATCCTGCCCATCCTGGAGCTGGCCAAGGAAAAGGGCGTCACCGTTATCAACTATGACTCCGCCTGCGCCGACCAGGAACTGGTTGCCTGCTACATCGCTTCCGATAACTACTCCGCCGGTAAGCTGGACGCCGAGTACCTGAACGAGAAGTATCCCGACGGCGGCGAGGTCATGATCATCAACAATCCCCGTGCTGAGTCCGTGGTCGCCCGTGTGAAGGGCCTCACCGAGAACCTGAACAGCAACTTCGTAATTGTCGAGGATTCCGCCATCACCTCCAGCAAGGATGTGCTGGCCAAGGCCGATGACGCTCTGATCGCCCATCCCGACCTGAAGTTCATCTTCGGTCTGAACGACACCTGCGGCATGATCGCTCTTGGCTGTGCCCAGGCTGCCGGCCGGAACGACATCGTTGTGGTCAGCGTGGACGGCAGCCCCGACTGCCAGGCTTCCATCAGCGAAGGCGGCATGATGGCTACCGCTGCTCAGTCCCCCGTGACTCTGGGCGAGGAGGCCTTCAAGGCCATCAAGACCCTGGTGGAGGGCGGCACCGTCTCCGACGTTTCCGTTCCCTGCTTCATTATCAGCCAGGAGAACATCGGCGAGTACGACATCACCCAGTGGCACTAAGCCTGACTGGACATTCTTCTAATAGGTAAGGAGTGATCTCTTTGGCAGAACCCATGTTGCTGGAAATGGACGGCATCGTCAAGACCTTCCCGGGCGTGCGGGCCCTGGATGGGGTACATCTGGACCTGAAAGCCGGTGAAGTCCATGCGCTGCTGGGCGAGAACGGCGCAGGAAAGTCCACCCTCATCAAGGTACTGGGCGGCATTTACAAGCGTGACGGCGGCGAGATCGTCATCAACGGCGAGAAGGTCGACATCAACGGCGTAAAGGACGCAGAAAAGTACGGCATCAGCATCATCCATCAGGAGATCGTGCTGGTCCCGGAAATGTCCATTGCGGACAATATCTACCTGGGCAAGGAGCTGGGCCCCAGCGGCCGCATCGACCGGGCCACCATGCGAAAGACCACCCAGGAATTGCTGGATTCCTTCGACATGGGCCTGTCTGCCACGGATAAGATCAGCTCGCTGAACATTGCGCAGCAGCAGATGATTGAGATCATCCGTGCCACCTTCTCCAAGGCAAAGATCATCGTCATGGACGAGCCCACATCGTCCCTGTCCGATAAGGAAGTGGACGCTCTGTTCGACACCATCCGCAAGCTGACCGCCCAGGGCATCGGCATCATCTATATCTCCCACCGGATGAGCGAGCTGGACATCATTGCGGACCGGGTCAGCGTGTACCGGGACGGCAAGTATGTTGCCACCCGTGTGGTAAAAGAGACGACAGTTGACGAACTGGTGGCCCTGATGGTGGGCCGCCAGGTAGGCAACTACTACACCCGCAACTATGTAGCCACCGACGAGGTGCTGCTGGACGTGAAGGGACTGAGCAACAAGGCGGTCCACAACGTCAGCTTCCAGCTGAAGCGGGGCGAGATCCTGGGCTTCGCCGGTCTGGTGGGTGCCGGACGGACGGAGACCATGCGGGCCATCTTCGGGATCGACCCCAAGACCTCCGGAGAGATCACCCTGGAGGGGAAAAAGGTGGACATCCGCTCCGCCAAGGACGCCATGGCGGCGGGCATCGGTCTGGTACCCGAAAGCCGCCGGGAGGAGGGCATCTTCCCGGATATGTCCATCAAGTTCAATGAGACGATGAAGGTCCTGGACCAGTTCATCTCCGTCCGAGGTGTGAACCATCGCAAGGAGAACGAAATTGCGGATAAGTACACGAAGGACCTGCGGGTGAAGGCCCCCGGAACCTATGCTCTGGTGGGCAACCTGTCCGGCGGCAACCAGCAGAAGGTGGTCCTGGCCAGTTGGCTGGCCACCCATCCGAAAATTCTGATCCTGGACGAGCCCACCCGTGGCATCGACGTGGGCGCAAAGGCTGAGATCTACGCCATCATGAACGATCTGGTGCAGAATGGCGTATCGATCATCATGGTCTCCTCGGAACTTCCGGAGGTCATCGGTATGTGCGACCGGGTGGTGGTCATGCGCAGCGGTGAGGTTTCTGCCGTGCTGGACCGCAGCGAGGCCGACCAGGTGACCATTATGAAGAACGCCGTGAATATGTAAACGATTTCGATTGAGGTGACGTAGAATGCAAAAGGAAAAAACAGCAAAAACCGAGAGCCGGTTGACGAACAACCCCATCGCTGCGTTTATCAAGCGTAACGGCGGTACCATCATCGGACTTCTGATTCTGTGCGTGGCCGTGCAGATCAATACGCCCAAGTTTCTGACCTGGAACAACATCGTCGGCGTGCTGCGCCAGATCTCCACCAACCTGTATGTGGCCTGTGCCATTACCATGATCCTGATCGCAGGCGGCATCGACCTGTCCGCAGGTGCCGTGATCTCCCTGTCCAGTGTGGTGGTCTCCACCTGCCTGGTCAATTACGGTTTGCCCATCCCCCTGGCCATTCTGGCGGCCCTGGCCATTGGCTGCGCCATCGGCTTCCTGAACGGCACCCTCATCTATAAGACCGGCCTGCCGCCCTTCATCGTGACCTATGCCGTGCAGTGCATCTGCCAGGGCGTCGCCTACGTGTGGACCGGCGCACAGCCCATCCGTCTGACCGACCGGAACTTCATCTTCCTGGGTACCGGCTTCGTGTTCGGCGTCATCCCCATGCCCCTTATCTACCTGGCTGTGGTGGCCGTGTTTGTGTGGTATATCCTGAACCGCACCAAGCTGGGCCGTCACATCTACGCCGTGGGCGGCAATGAAAAGGCTGCCGAGTTCAGCGGCGTGAACATCAAGAAGGTCCGCTGGTTCGTCTACGCCTTCTCCGGCACCATGGCCGCTCTGGCTGGCGTGGTCCTTACTGCCCGGATGTACTCCGGTCAGCCCGCTGTGGGTGCCGGCGGCGAAATGGATGCCATCGCAGCAGTGGTCCTGGGCGGTACGTCCATGGGCGGCGGCCGCGGCACCATCGGCGGAACCATCATCGGCGCTCTGCTTATCGGCGTTATGAACAACGGCCTGAACCTGGCCGGTGTGGACAGCTACTGGCAGATGGTCGCCAAGGGCTTCATCATCCTGATCGCAGTCTATGTGGACTTCGTGAAGCAGGGCAAGAAGCTCCGTACCTGATCAACAAAACAAACGGGATTTGGCGGGTGGAATGCCCGCCAAATCCATACCCGGAAAGGATGTGTTTTTCTTGGCTTTTCTCCAGACCCACTTTTTCTCTACATCACTTTGCTTCGGCACGGACCTGAATGTGTTCATCCCCACCCCCAATGTGGACGAGCTGATGGTCCCCGGCGGGGCGGATTATTACCATCCGGGGGCGAAATTCCCGGTTCTGTACCTGCTCCACGGAGGCTACGGCGACTATACCGACTGGATGCGCCTGACCAGCATTGAGCGCTACGCCCAGGCGAAAAAGCTGGCGGTCATCATGCCCTCGGCTTCCAACAGCTTCTATCAGGACATGGCCTGCGGCAGTGACTACCTGCGCTTCATCACCCAGGAGGTCCCCCAGCTCTGCGAGAGCCTGTTTCCCATCAGCACCCGCCGGGAGCATACCTTCGTGGGCGGCTTGTCCATGGGCGGCTACGGCGCTCTGAAAGTGGGCCTGACCTGCCCGGAAAAATTCTCCCATGTGTTCAGCCTCAGCGGGGCACTGGACGTGATGGCCACCCTGGGCAGCGTGAATGACGGGAACCGGGCCACACCCCTGAACCCCTACACCGGGGAGCGGAAGTTCGCCATGGACCCGGCGGCCGTGTTCGGGACCACCGATGTCCGCGGAACGGATGCGGACCTGTTCGCACTGGCGGAAAAGGTCAAGGCGGCGGGAAAACCCCTGCCGAGACTGTTCCAGAGTGTCGGCACCGAGGACTTCCTTTGCGCTTCCAACCGGACCGCACGGGATAGCCTGCGGGGGCTGGGTATGGATGTGACCTACGAGGAGCATCCCGGCGCCCATGAATGGAACTACTGGGACACCAACGTGCAGCGGGCGCTGGATTGGCTGCCCCTCACCGGCGAGAGCGTTGAGGCGTAAGGAGGAACGAGAAATGGCACATCTGGATTGCAGCTTTTATTCCCCCAGTCTGCGGAAAAACGCCAAGCTGACGGTTTTTCTGCCCACCATGAGTGCGGACGACTACTTATATAATGACGATCATCCCCGGTATTTTACCCCCGATGCCAAATATCAGACCTTGTACCTGCTCCACGGCAGCTATGGCGACTGCATGGACTGGTGCCTGCTTGCCAACGCCGAGCGCTACGCCCAGGATCATTGTCTGGCGGTGGTCATGCCATCCGGTGAGAACAGCAACTATGTGGATATGGCCCACGGGGAAGAATACCTGACCTATATCACCAAGGAACTGCCCGCCTTTCTGACTACCCTGTTCCCGCTGTCTACAAAGCGGGAGGACACCTTCATTGCGGGCCTTTCCATGGGCGGCGGCGGTGCTTTCCGGGCAGCCCTTGCCCGTCCGGAGTTGTATGCCGCAGCGGCCAGCTTGTCCGGTGGCCTGAATAAGGCACTCCGGCCCACGGGGACCGAGGCTCATGCCGCGAAAATGCCCCTGAATTACCGGAAAGCCTGCTTTGGAGAAACGGGCGCTCCGGCCATCGGCGGAAAAGATGACCTGATGGCCGTGCTGAAGGCGGACGTGGACGCAGGCAAGGACCTGCCCAAGCTGTACCACACCATTGGCGACGAGGATTTCCTTCGGGAGAGCAGCGAGGGCTTTCTGGAATATGCCAAGGGCCTGGGGGTGGACATTGAATATCACGTCCATCCCGGCGTCCACAACTGGGACTTCTGGGATCGGTATCTGAAGGACGTTCTGGACTGGCTGCCCCTGGCCAACGATATGGTTCGATAAGGAGAGAGAAAAATGGCAAACATCCATTGCAATTATTATTCCAATGCGTTACAATTAAATACGGACATCAATGTGGTCATCCCCACCCCCAACTCCGATGAGCTGATGAACCACAAGGACACCAGCTACTGGCGGGAAGGGGCCAAGTATCAGGTCCTGTACCTGCTCCACGGTACCTACGGCGATTACAGCGACTGGTGCCACCTGACCAGCATCGAAAAGTATGCCCAGAACCATAAGATCATGGTGGTCATGCCCTCCGTGGCCAACAGCTTCTATCAGGATATGGTCTACGGCCCTGCCTACCTGACCTTCCTGACCGAAGAACTGCCGGAATACCTGGGACGGCTGTTCCCGGCCAGCACCCGCCGGGAGGACAGCTTCGTGGCGGGCCTGTCCATGGGCGGCTATGGCGCCTGGCACGTTGCCCTCAGCAAGCCGGAGCAGTTCGCTGCAGCGGCCAGCCTGTCCGGAGCGCTGATGTTCCCCTACGGCATGGAGGATCGGATCAAGGACCCCAAGGCACCCTGGCCTTTCCGGGCGATTTTCAACAGCACCGACGTGGCTGCCATTGCCCAGACGGACGTGAATCTGTTCGTGCAGATCAAAAAGCTCCAGGAGCAGGGCGTGGCGCTGCCGAAGCTGTTCCAGACCGTAGGCACGGAGGACTTCACCTACCAGCAGAACCAGTCGGCCCGCAGAGAATTGGAAAAGCTCCATGTAGAGTACACCTACGAGGAGGCCCCCGGCATCCACGATTGGGATTACTGGGATACCCACATTCAGCACGTTCTGGATTGGCTGCCGCTGGCCAATACCACCGTCTAAAGTTTATTCAGGGGGCAAGAAATTGCCCCCTTTTTTAGGAGGAAACGCCATGAAGCGTTCGGAGATCAACAAAGCGCTGAAAGAACTGGAGGCCATGTGCGCCAAGGAGCATTGCTACCTGCCGCCCTTCTGCCATTTCACCCCGGAGCAGTGGCAGCATATCGGCCACGACTATGACGAGGTCCGGGACTGTATGCTGGGCTGGGACATTACGGATTACGGCCTGGGAGATTTCGATAAAGTGGGATTTTCCCTGATCACCATTCGGAACGGCAACCGGAAAATGCCGGAAAAGTACCCGAAGGTCTATGCCGAGAAGCTGCTTTACCTGAAAGAGGGCCAGTATTCCCCCAACCATTTTCACTGGTACAAGACCGAGGACATCATCAACCGTGGCGGCGGAAATGTGCTCATCAAGGTCTATAACAGTCTGCCGGACGAGTCCATCGACTATGCGTCCGACGTGACCGTCCACACCGACGGCCGGACCTACACGGTCCCCGCCGGGACGCAGATCCGGCTGACCCCGGGAGAGAGCATCCATGTGCAGCAGTATCTGTACCACGATTTTTCTGTGGAACCCGGCACCGGGCCGGTGCTGCTGGGTGAGGTGAGCCAGTGCAACGACGACAATACCGACAACCGGTTCAATCCGCCGGTGGGACGCTTCCCGGAAATTGAGGAGGACGAGCCGCCCTATCGCCTCCTGTGCAACGAATATCCCCAGGCGAAGGATTGAATCCAAAACGGTATTAAAATTGCATCCCCGCAGGAAAACCCCTGCGGGGATGCGGCTTTTCGGGAAAGTTTTGCTGCGCTTATAAAACCTGGTCGTCGGACGAGGGAACATATTTCATAATATTTTCTACTGGACAGTTCAAGATACGACAAAGGTCGTTGATCGTCGTGGTATTCAGCGGCTTGTTTTTTCGTAGTTTATCGATCGTGGAACTGGAAATATGATGGTTCTTAATGAGTGTATAGGTTGATTCCTTAGAATTTCGCAGCGTTTCCCAAAAAACGGTATAACAAATCATATTCTCACCTCTGAGCGGTTTTCATTATCTTAGAATATGATTTTATTGTTGACTATAGTCGTTAAAGAGACTATAATAAGAACAGAAACGCGAGCGCATGTTCGCAGAGAATATTTGAAAAGGGGTCCACAAAGATGAAGAAAGCAAGCATGATATTTATTGCCATTCTACTGGCGCTGTGTATGGGCGGTTGCGCCTGTAAACATCGCTGGGAAGAGGCAACCTGCACGCGTCCTATGATATGTGCGAAGTGCGGCGCAGTAGAGGGGGAGGCGCTCGGCCATGAATGGAAAGAAGCAACTTGCGAAAAGGCAAAAACGTGTATGCGTTGCGGCGAGGAAAGCGGAGAGCCGCTGGGCCATTCGTGGGAAGAGGCAACATGTGACAGACCGAAGACCTGCTCCAGATGTGGTCAGCAGGAGGGAGCCGAACTGGGCCATGACTGGGAGGAGGCGGATTGTACGCATCCTCGTCAGTGCAAGCGCTGCGGAGAAACGGAAGGTGAAGTTCTTCCCCATACGGCAGGGGACTGGAGCAAAGGAATCCCAGATTACGTAAACTGCACGATTACCACACAGCAACGCCGTACGGTCTGCGGGCATGTAATGGATTCAAAGACACAGAAAATCGATTCACTTTATGAAAATGGAACATTTTTGATGACACCTGCGGAGTTTACTGAGCGCTATAACGAGGTCCTGTCGGATAGCTTCCCTGACTTTGAAACGCGGCTTGTTTCTGCAAGTGCGGACTCTTTAGGATGTGTGATTTTCAAGAATCGGGAGACAAATGTTGGTGCCGTATTGTTCTATGATGAAAACATGAATTTTATCAATGACCGGGACGAACACGGGGTTTCCCAGTTTATGATTGGCTTTTATGATGTTGATAAGGATGATATTGCACGCGCAATGCTAGCGGCTGCAATGACGGTAGACCCGACCCTTTCCTTTGAGGATGCGAAAGCGCTGGCTATTGAGTTTGTGAAAGACCCGGAGATTCGCAATGGTATACGGTACGGTTTCGCCGAGTTAAAGGGAAGCTATTATTTGAGTATTTCTATTGCTTGAGAAGGGGTTGCCTCAAAAAAGAATTTTCTAAAAAATAGCCAAACAATAAAAACCGTGAAAATTCAATTAAAACTGGATTTTCACGGTTTTTATCTAACTTTTGAAGGGAATATTCCTTTGCAATTCACATTTTGAGGCAGCCCCGGTCTATGTAGGTTGATTTGTCTGTCTATCAGGGGGGAAATCTTCGCTATCCCGGAGCCTTTATGCCCGCTTTTGGCTGCGCAGGCCGTCGAGATAGTCCTCGGAGGTGATGGTATAGCGGTGGAGAGGACCGGCGGTATCCCGGGGACGGAATCCGCAGGAGCGCACGGAACGGATGGAACGCTGATTTTCCGCATAAATGCGGGCAGTGATGTCCTGAGCCCGCCATTCCAGAAAGGCCATGGACAGGGCCTTGCGGATGGCGCTTTCGCCATATCCCCGGCCCCAGAGGGATTCTTCGCCCACGGCGTAGACGATCTCATAGCGGCCGGAGCCGGACAGAGGTGTGAGCTTTACAAAGCCGATCGGACGATCGTCCTCCCGGCAAATCAGGAAAAACCGTCCCTGCCGGTTCAGATGGAACCGCAGCATAGGGGCGGGAACACTGGCGGAGAGCTGCCGCAGCTGCCGGGCGGCGGTGGGGTCCTCGTTCATGTAGCGGGTGATGCCGGGGTTTTCCAGCCAGCGGATCAACAGGGCCAGGTCGTTATGTTGAATGTCTGCACGCAAAAAAAATAGAAGCGGCTTTCTTCATATCGCTTACCTCACAGTAAAAATACTAAAAAGCCCTTCTTTGCGCATTTATCCGGCATCGACGGTTCTTTTTTATGAAATTACCATTATTATACCAGAAACCGGAAAAAAGTCAACCAGAAAAAGGTTGAAAAACCGGGAACCGAGTGGTATTATAAGGAAAAATAAAATTTTCAGGTGATTTTTGCGTATCGGGACTTGACGAAGGGACCTATTTCCACGGGGCTGGTGCTGTTTGCGCTGCCTATGATCGCAGGGAATCTCTTGCAGCAGCTTTACAACATTGCCGACACCCTCATTGTGGGCCAGGCCCTGGGCAAGAATGCCCTGGCCGCCGTGGGCAGCGCCTACACGCTGATGACGTTCCTGACATCTGTGTTTCTGGGCCTTTCCATGGGCGCCGGGGCGCTGTTTTCCATCTATCTGGGCCGGGGGGACCGGCAGCGGCTCCGCAGCGCCGTGGCCCACGCCGGCGGGCTGATTTTGCTGGTGACGGCGGTGCTGAACGGGCTGGTCTACGCCTTTGTGGACCCCATTTTGACTTTTTTGAAGGTGCCGGAGGAGCTGTTGGGCGGGATGCGGAGTTATCTGCTCATTATTTTTGCGGGACTGCTGGCAACTTCCGTCTATAACTTCTTCGCCTGTCTGCTGCGTGCGCTGGGCAATTCCGTGGCTCCGCTGTGGTTTCTGGGCGTGTCGGCGCTGCTGAACATTGGGTTGGACCTGCTGTTTGTGTTGGAATTTCACTGGGGCATTGCCGGGGCCGCCTGGGCCACGGTACTGGCCCAGTATGTTTCCGGAGTGGGCATCCTAGTCTATTGCCTGATAAAATGTCGGGAATTTCTGCCGGAAAAGCAGCATTTCCGGTATGAAAAATCCATTTTGCAGGAAATCTGGGACCTGTCTGCCCTGACCTGCCTGCAGCAGTCGGCCATGAATTTCGGCATCCTGCTCATTCAGCGGCTGGTGGACAGCTTCGGCCCCGTGACCATGGCGGCCTTTGCTGCCGCTGTGAAGATTGACACCTTTGCCTATCTGCCCGTGCAGGATTTCGGTAACGCTTTTTCTACTTTTGCCGCCCAGAATTACGGGGCGGGGAACAAGAAACGTCTGGCTCAGGGCCTGAAAACGGCGACCATCTTGTCCTGCGCCTTTTCGCTGGTCATTTCGGCCCTGGTCTGGGTGTTTGCGCCGAATCTGATGGGCATTTTCATCAAGGCAGAGGAAACGGCGGTCATTGCCTCCGGCGTGGGCTATCTGCGGCTGGAGGGAGCGTTTTACGCCCTGATCGGCTGCCTGTTCCTGCTGTACGGCTTCTATCGGGCGGTGAAAAAGCCTGGAATGTCTGTGGTCCTGACGGTCATTTCTCTGGGGCTGCGGGTAGTGCTGGCCTATGCCCTTTCGCCCATGCTGGGGGAAAACGGCATCTGGATGGCCATTCCCATCGGCTGGGCCGCTGCGGACGTTATCGGCTACGGCTGGTATTTTCTTCGGAAAAAGGCCATTCTGCCCAGTCCGGAAGGGCAGTAAACGTCCGATTTTCCCCCTTCCAGGGAAAGGTGATGCGGTAGGAGAACAGCATGGGGGTCGTCCGTACATCCCGGGAGCCGTATTTGTGGTCCCCGACCAGCGGAAAGCCCCGGCTGGCGAACTGGACCCGAATCTGGTGGGACCGGCCCGTATAAAGGCGAATGGCCACCAGGCTGGTCTCCCCGGCGGTCAGCCGGGTAAATTCCAGCTTGGCCTTCCGGACCCCGGCCCGCTCCCGCCTGACGACGAACACTTTGTTTTTACGGCTGTCCTTGAACAGCAGGTCCTCCCAGACCTCCTGCTCCGGGGGCGTACCGTGGACCTGGGCCAGGTACTCTTTTACAAAGGTCCCTGCTTGAATCTCCCGGGAAAGCATGGCGGCAGCCTTGGATGTGCGGGCATAGACTATGACCCCGCCGACATTTTCGTCCAGCCGGTGGACCGGGTAAAATTCCCCGCCCAGCTGGGCTTTCAATGCCTCCGGTACGCCGATTTGGGAATCCAGCCCCACGGGCTTGATGCAGACGCACAGCGCCTCGTCCTGATATAAAATGTCCATAGGGGACCTCCTAATGCTCGCTTTTTCCTGTTTTTATATTCTAACAGCCCCGGCGGAAGAATGCAACCCCTTGCATTTTCCGCCGGTTTTTCGTATAATAGGGGGAAGAAAGGATGAATCGAAATGACCACGAAAGATTATCAAAGAAAGCGGCCTCTGGCCATTTTCCTTGGCTATTTCCGGCGGCACAAGGGGCTTTTTTCCATGGACATCCTCTGCGCCACCGTCATTGCCCTCATTGACCTGGCCTTCCCCCTGGTGACCCGGACGGCCTTGTATGACCTGCTGCCCAACGAAAAATACCGGATGTTTTTCACCATCATGGCCGTGGTGGTGGCCTGCTACCTGTTCCGGTCCTTCCTGAATTACATCGTCTGCTACTATGGCCATACCTTCGGCATCCGGGTGGAGGCGGACATCCGGGAGGACCTGTTCCGGCATATGCAGGAGCTGAGCTATGACTTTTACGACCAGAACCGCACCGGCGTGCTGATGAGCCGCCTGACCAGTGATTTGTTTGACCTGACGGAGTTGGCTCATCACGGCCCGGAGGACCTGCTCACGTCCATTCTGACCATCTGCGGGGCGCTCATCGTCATGGGCCGCATTCAGTGGCGGCTGGCGCTGATGGTGGGCATGATGATCCCGATTTTCGTCATTGTTGTGTTCGCCATGCGTTCTTCCATGCGGAAGGCCTCCGCCGGGGTAAAGCAAAAGACGGGGCACATCAACACAGAAATTGAAACCAGCATCTCTGGTTTCCGCACTGCCAAGGCCTTCGCCAATGAAGAAGCGGAGACGGAGCGGTTCCGGGCGGCCAACGAGGTGTTCAAGACCTCCAAGCGGTCCTTTCACAAGGCCATGGGCCGGTTTTCCAGCGTTATGGAATTGCTGCTGTGCAGCCTGAACGTCATCGTCATCGGCTACGGTGGCTATCTGACCATGAAGGGCCAGATGGATTACCGGGACTTGTTGACGTTTTCTTTGTATATCGCTTCCTTCATCAATCCCATGCGGAAGCTGGCCAACTTCTCCGAGCTGTTCGCCAACGGCTTTGCGGGCTTGAACCGGTTCGTGGAACTCATGCGGACGGAGCCGACCATTCAGGATGCGCCCGACGCCAAGCCTCTGACCAACGTCCGGGGACGTATCGATGTGGACGATGTGTCCTTTGCTTATGACGGGGACCTGGATGTACTCCATGACGTGTCTTTGAGTGTGGAGCCGGGGGAGACGGTGGCCATCGTCGGCCCCTCCGGTGGCGGAAAGTCTACGTTATGTCAACTCATCCCTCGGTTTTACGATGTGACCGGCGGAGCCATCCGCATTGACGGCCAGGACGTCCGGTCCGTGACCCAGCGGTCCATTCACGAAAATCTGGGCATCGTCCAGCAGGATGTGTTCCTGTTTGCGGACACGATTTTCGAGAATATCCGTTACGGCAAGAGCGATGCGACCTTTGAGGAAGTGGTGGCGGCGGCGAAAAAAGCCGAGATTTACGAGGATATTCAGGCCATGCCCCAGGGCTTCGAGACCTTTGTAGGGGAACGGGGGACCCTGCTTTCCGGCGGGCAGAAGCAGCGCATTGCCATTGCCCGCATTTTCCTGAAAAACCCGCCCATGCTGATCCTGGACGAGGCTACCTCGGCCCTGGATTCCGTCACGGAGGCAAAAATTCAGCGGGCTTTTGATGCTCTGGCCAAGGGCCGCACCACCCTGATCATTGCCCACCGGCTCAGCACCATCCGCTCGGCCAACCGTATCGTTTCCATCGCCGACGGCCACATTACCGAATGCGGCACCCACGAGGAATTGCTCAAAAAGGACGGCGTGTACGCCGGCCTGTACAAGACCCAGAACGCCCTGGCGCTGGAAGCGCTGCAGTAAAATCTTCGGCCGCTCTGCAAAAAACGCAGAGCGGCCAAAATTTTACCTTTTTTCGCCCCAGGATCTCAGGACCAGGGCCAGCACGATGCCAAAAAGCAGGGTGCAGATGCCCAGAAAGAGGATGAAGCCTGTGAACCCGGAAAGCACGTTCCAGGCAGTAGGGTCGAAGCTGTCCAATCCGGAAGTGACAAAGCCGGACTGGCGGTTCAACTCGTTGAGAATGGATTGGGGGACATCCCCGGACGTGGTCCAGCCGCCGTAGGACGTGCCTGCTCCGCTGAAGAACATAGTCTTGAACATCCAGCGGCCCAGCAGACCCATGGCGGTCATCAGCGCTCCCCCTACGGCCACACGCAGGCCGTAGAGCCAGCCGAATTTCTTGACCATGTTCATCATGTATAAACATGAATTTTGGCATTTCTACAAGTACCAATATGAGTGCATTCCACATAAATATGTTTTGGAATTTTTCGGCATTTGCTTTATTGCATTGTAAATATTTAAG
>QWCN01002173.1_pt1 | contig 26698 bp, 19 predicted proteins | sample 1972711 | NCBI WGS metagenome assembly QWCN01 (sample SAMN09866707, study PRJNA288562) | Human gut metagenome isolate term1_stool, whole genome shotgun sequencing... | isolation source: gut | host: Homo sapiens | place: USA: California
ATCGTGGTGGACATCAAGGCGGAGTTGGAAAAGATCCGGGAACAGGTCCAGAACGGGGAGTAAGCCCATGCAGCTGGTGAATATCGGATTTGGCAGTATGCTTTCCGCCCAGCGCATCCTGGCGGCCTTGGAGCCGGAATCGGCTCCAATCAAGCGCCTGATGCAGGAGGCCAGGGATCGGGGAATGCTCATCGACGCTTCCTACGGGCGAAAGACCAAGACGGTGATCCTGATGGACACGGACCATGTGGTATTATCCGCCCTGACGCCGGAAACCATTGGGGAGCGCTGGCAGAGTGCAGACAGAGAGGAAGAGAAAGAATGAGCAAGGGAAGGTTGTTTGTGATCTCCGGTGCCTCCGGTGTCGGAAAAAGCACGGTGCTTGGTAAGGTCATGGGCGCGCGGAATGACCTGTCTTTTTCCGTGTCCGCTACCACCCGGCCTCCACGGCCCGGCGAGGTGGAGGGAAAAAGCTACTACTTCGTGAGCCGGGACCGGTTTGAAGAAATGATCCGCCAGGATGCGTTCCTGGAATACGACGAACACGCCGGAAACTTCTACGGCACCCCCCGGCAGCAGCTGGAGGAAAAGCTGGAAAAAGGTTCCGTGATTCTGGATATTGAGCCGGTGGGGGCCTTCCACGTCCGGGAAAAAGCCCCGGATGCGGTGCTGATCTTCGTGATGCCCCCCACCCGCACGGAATTGGAGCATCGTCTGCGGACCCGGGGGGACACCTCCGAGGAGCAGATCAGAATGCGCCTGGAACGGGCCAACTGGGAAATGGACCAGAGCACCCGGTACGATTATGTTGTTGTGAACGATCAGGTGGACGAATGCGCCCGCCGGATCCTGTCCATTATTGCCGAGAAGGCAGACTAAGAATTTTTGGAGGAATTGAAATTATGCTGTACCCCCCTGTTGCTGACCTGCTGAAGCAGGTGCCCAGCCGTTATCTTCTGGTGAATCTGGTGGCCAAGCGGGCCAGAGACATTGCCGCCGAGGCGGAAGAATACAACGAGGACCTGCCGGAGAAGCCCGTGACCCTGGCCATTGAGGAAGTGGCCGACGGCGAGCTGGCGGCGGACCTGAAGGAAGAATACAGAGCGTAAAAGAAAGGGGAGCAGGGCAGTATGGTGGCAAAAATTGCAGTTTCTGCGGCAAATTTCGCCATTGACAAGCCCTACTCCTATGCCGTCCCGGAGGGGCTGACGGTAAGACCCGGTATGCGGGTCATCGTGCCCTTCGGACGGGGGAACCGACGCTGCGAGGGCATTGTGTTGGAGCTTTCCGAGGAAGAAGCCCACGGGCTGAAAACCGTTGAGGAGCGGCTGGACGAGGACAGCGTCCTCAGCGAGACCATGCTGCGCCTGGCGGCATTCCTGCGGGAGCGGTATTTCTGCACGTTTTATGATGCGGCACGGGCCATGCTCCCGGCGGGGCTTTGGTTCCGCAAGAAGGAGACGTTTTCCCTGACCGGGGACGATTCCTGGAAAACTGCTGACATCCGGCAGAAGGACGCCCTGGTTCTTTTGCAGCTTTTGGAGCAATTCGGCGGCGAGGCCCCGGAGGAATCCCTGCGGGAGGCCATCGGCGACGAGGAGCGGTTCCGCAAGGCGGTTGCCTATCTGACCCGCAAAAAGTGGGTGGACGCCAAGCAGGAATTTTCCCGGCGGGCCAGCGATAAGTCCGAAAAAATGGCGGAATTGGCGGTCAGCGCCGAATCGGCCATGGAATATGCCGCCCAGCGGCCCAAAAGTGCGCTGATGCAGAAAAATGTGCTGGAATTGCTCTGTACCGTGGGCCGGGGCCCGGTGAAGGAAATTTTGTACTACACCGGTGCATCCATGTCCACCGTGAAGCGGTTGTCGGAGCTTGGTTATGTAAACCTAACCGAAGAACCGGCCCTGCGCCTCCGGGAAATTCTTCCCACCGTGGCGGCCACGCCCATCGTCCTCACCGACGAGCAGGCGGAGGCCTTTCAGGGGCTGTCCGCCCAGATGGACCGGGAGACCCCCGGTACGGCACTTTTGTACGGCGTTACCGGTTCCGGCAAGACGTCTATTTACCTGAAACTCATTCAAAAGACCCTGGATGCAGGCAAAAGTGCCATTTTGCTGGTGCCGGAGATCGCTCTGACCCCCCAGCTTCTGGGGCTGGTGGCGGCGTACTTCGGGGACACCACCGCCATTCTGCACAGCAGCCTGCCCATGGCGGAGCGCTACGACCAATGGAAGCGCATCCGCTCCGGGGATGCCCGGGTGGTGGTTGGCACCCGTTCGGCAATTTTTGCTCCCTGTCAGAATCTCGGCCTGGTGATCCTGGACGAGGAGCAGGAGCACTCCTATAAATCCGAAAACGCCCCCCGTTATGCCGCCAAAGAGGTGGCCATCTGGCGGGGCTACCGGGAAGGAGCGCTGGTGCTTCTTGGCTCGGCAACGCCTACCGTGGAATCCATGTACCGGGCAAAAAACAGTGATTATGCCCTCTATACCTTAAAAAATCGGTTCAATGGCCGGGAGCTTCCCAACGTGGACATTGTAGACATGGGGGAAGAACTCCGGGACGGCAACGATACCTCCCTCAGCTACCCCTTGCAGGCCGCCTTGGAGGAAACGTTTGCCGCAGGGAAACAGGCCATCCTGTTCCTGAACCGCCGGGGCAACAGCCGGGCCCTGGTCTGCGTGGACTGCCGGGAATCTCCGGAATGTCCCCGGTGCAGCGCACGGCTCACCTATCACAGCGCCAACGAGCGGCTCATGTGCCACTACTGCGGCTATTCCCGGCCGGTGCCGAATGCCTGTCCCCATTGCGGCGGCCCCTTGAAGCGGGTAGGCGTGGGCATCCAGAAGGTGGAGCAGGAGCTTCACGACCGGTTCCCCGGCATTCGGGTGGAGCGGATGGATGCGGACACCGTCACCGCCGCCAATACCCACGAGGCCATTCTGGACCGGTTCCGCAGGGAAAAAATCCCCGTGCTGCTGGGGACCCAGATGGTGGCCAAGGGCCTGAATCTCCCCAACGTGACGTTGGTGGGCGTGCTGGACGGGGACATGAGCCTTTACGCCGGTTCCTTCCGGGCAGCGGAGACGACCTTCGACCTGCTGACCCAGGTGGTTGGCCGGGCAGGCCGGGGCAAGGCCGAGGGCCGGGCCATTTTGCAGACCATGGTCCCGGAGCATCCGGTGATCCGGCTGGCGGCCATGCAGGATTACGACGGCTTTTACGACCTGGAAAGCCGCCTGCGGCAGGTGCAGTCCCTGCCACCCTTCGGAGACTGCTGTCAGGTCACGTTTTCCGGGCCGGAGGAGCAGCGGGTGCTGCGGGCGGCGGCGGCCTATCGGGCCAGCCTCTGCGCCATTCTGGCCGGGGCGGATTATCAAGAGGAAAAATGCACCGTGCTGGGCCCTGCGCCCTGCCCGGTGCCGAAGATCAATTTCCAGTACCGGTATCGTCTGACCCTGCGCTGCCGCCTGGACCGGAAAATGCGGCTCCTGGTGGCCCATTTGCTCCGGCAGGCCTCCCAGGACAAGCAGAACCGGGGGGTCAGCGTCTACGCCGACGCCAATGCACTGGATGAATAGGAGGAAGAAACAATGGCACTTCGGAAGATTTTGAACGTCCGGGAAAGCGCTCTGCATAAGACCTGCAAGAGCGTGACGAATTTTGACAACCGGCTCCATCGGCTCCTGGACGACATGAAGGAGACGTTGGAGGATGCCGGCGGCGTGGGCCTGGCGGCTCCTCAGGTGGGCATTCTCCGCCGGGTGGTCCTGGTGGATAACGGCGAAGAAGTCCTGGAACTGGTGAACCCGGAACTGGTGGAGACCTCCGGCGAGCAGGAAGGCCCGGAGGGCTGTCTGAGCCTGCCGGGAAAGTACGGCCTGGTGAAGCGGCCTATGTACGCCAAGGTCCGTGCCCAGGACCGGAACGGCAACTGGTTCGAGATCGATGGCGAGGCGCTGACTGCCCGGTGTTTTTGCCATGAGCTGGACCACCTGGACGGCATCGTGTACACAGAGGTCATGGAACGCTTCCTCACGGACGAGGAACTGGAAGCCGATTAAAGGGGGGAGAAGCCATGCGTGTTGTGTTTATGGGGACCCCGGATATTGCGGCCACTTGCCTGGAAAAGATCCTGGCAGACGGCTTCGATGTGGTGGGCGTTTACACCCAGCCGGACCGGCCCAAGAACCGGGGCATGAAGCTGACCGCCTCCCCGGTGAAAATTCTGGCCCAGGCCCACAATATTCCCGTGTTCCAGCCGGAAAATTTCCGGGAGGATGCCGACGTGGAGGCTCTGCGGGCCTTGCAGCCGGACGTGGTCGCCGTGGTGGCTTATGGCCGCATCCTGCCCCAGCGGGTATTAGACATTCCCGCCAAGGGCTGCATCAATATTCATGCCAGTCTGCTGCCGGAATACCGTGGCTCGGCTCCCTATCAGTGGGCGGTGTTGGACGGCAGGCAGGAGACCGGCGTGACGGCCATGTATCTGGTCCGGGAAATGGACGCCGGAGACATGATCGATCAGGTCCGGACCCCCATCGGTCCGGAGGAGACCGCCGGGGAACTGCTGGACCGGCTGGCGGTGCTGGGTGCAGACCTGCTGTCCAGGACTCTGCGGAAAATCGAAGCCGGGACCGTGACGGCCACCCCTCAGGACCCGGCCAAAGTCACCTATGCACCCATGCTGGACAAGTCCATGTGTCCCATTGATTTTACAAAATCCGCCGCAAAAATTCACGATCAGGTCCGGGGCCTGCACCCCTGGCCCGTGGCCACTGCCGAGTTGGCGGGACGGCGGTTCAAAATTCACGCCTGCGTGGTGGCAGAGGGCTCCGGCGCACCCGGGACCATTCTGGGCCTGACGAAAACCGGACTGCTGGTGGCCTGCGGCGAGGGTGCTATCGAGATTCGCCGTTTGCAGGCCGACGGCGGCAAACCTATGGCGGCAACGGATTATTTCCGTGGCCATCCTTTGGAGGGATAAAGAAATGTCTGCTAGAAAAACCGCATTGGATGTTCTCATTGCCTGCCGGAAGCAGGGCGCCTGGTCCAACGGCGTTTTGAAGGATTATATCGCCCGGGACAAGCTGGACCGCCGGGATGCAGCCCTGGCCACCCGGCTCAGCTACGGCGTGCAGCAGCACCGGGCATTGTTGGACTTTTTCCTGGCACAGCTGCTCACCGGCAAGGTGAAGGACCTGCACCCCGTGGTCCGGGATATCCTGCACCTGGGGCTGTACCAAATCTACGAACTGGATAAAATTCCAGACAGCGCCGCCGTCAATGAGTCGGTGCTGCTGGCAAAGAAATATTGCCGGTTCCAGCCGAAAATGGCGGGACTGGTCAACGGGGTTCTCCGCAATGCCGTACGGACCAAGGGAACGCTGAAAATGCCGGATTCCCTGGCTGTCCGGTACAGCCATCCCCAGAAGCTCATTGATGCGCTGGAGAAGGATTTGGGCAGCGAGGTGCTGGAGCCCATGCTGGCTGCCAACAACGACATTCCTCTGACCGTAGTCCAGGTGAACGCCCTGCGGACCACCGTGGAGGCTCTGACCGAGATGCTGGAGGAGGAACAGGTGAAGGTCCTGCCCCATGCCTGGATGCCGGACTGCCTGGTGCTGTCGAACACTGGCAATCTGGAGGCTCTGGAATCCTTCAAGGAGGGGCTTTTCTACGTGCAGGACGCAGCCTCCAAGCTGGCGGTCCAGTGCGCCCAAATTCCCGTGGGCGAAAAGACACGGGTGCTGGACTGCTGCGCCGCCCCCGGCGGAAAGACCTTTGCAGCGGGTATCATTATGAAGAACGAAGGCCGCATCCGCTCCGGTGATATCCATCGACATAAGACCGAACTTATTCAACGGGGCGCCGATCGGCTTGGTCTGACCAATGTGCTGGTCCGGGAGCAGGATGCTACGGAAAATCATCCCAGCTGGTTCGAGAAAATGGACGTGGTTCTGGCGGACGTGCCCTGTTCCGGCTACGGCATCATCCGCAAGAAGCCTGATATCCGCTACAAGGACCCGGAGGACATGGCACGGCTGCCGGAATTGCAGCTGCGTATCCTGAACAAGCAGGCGGAATACGTGAAGCCCGGCGGCGTGCTGATGTACTCCACCTGTACCCTTTTGAAGCGGGAAAATGAGGCGGTCGTAGAGGCATTCCTGCGGAGCCGGAAGGATTTTTATCTGGAAAAGCTGACCCTGCCCTCCGTATTCCCGGAAAATACCACCGGAATGCTGACCCTCATCCCCGGACAGTATGACACCGACGGATTCTTCATCTGCCGGATGCGGAGAAAGGCATGAAGCGGGACCTGCGGGGCATGACTTTGCCGGAAGTGGCGGAGGCTCTGAAAACCATGGGCCAGCCGGCCTTTCGGGCCAAACAGCTTTATACTTGGCTCCACAAGGGCGCCGGTTATGAGGACATGACCAACATCCCAAAGACCCTGCGGGAGGCGCTGACGACGGAATATGACCTGTACCGGCCCACGCCGGTGCGCCGTCAGGAGTCTGCCCGGGACGGTACCATCAAATATCTCTGGCAGCTTGCCGACGGAAACTGCGTAGAGACGGTGCTTATGCGCTACCACTACGGCAATACCGTGTGCATTTCCTCGGAGGTGGGCTGCCGCATGGGCTGCGCCTTCTGCGCTTCCACCATCGGCGGCCTGGTCCGCCGTCTGGAGCCCCACGAAATGCTGGACGAGGTGCTGTTCACCCAGCTGGATTCCGGCCTGGAGATTTCCCACATCGTCCTGATGGGTATCGGGGAGCCACTGGATAATTTCGACAACGTGATGCGCTTTCTGGAGCTGGTGAACAGCCCGGAGGGCATGAACATCTCCATGCGGCACATCAGCCTGTCTACTTGCGGCCTGGTGCCGAAGATCGACGCATTAGCGGAGCGGAAGCTGCAACTGACGCTGTCCGTGTCCCTCCATGCGCCCAATGATGAAATTCGGAATCGCATTATGCCCGTGAATCAGGCATACGATGTGGAGACGCTGCTTTCCGCCTGCCGCCGGCACTATGCGGCTACTTCCCGTCGGATCTCCTTTGAATATGCCATGATCGACGGGGTGAACGACTCCGCCGACAATGCCAAGGAGCTGCTGCGGCGGCTGAAGGGCCTCCCGGCTCATGTGAATCTCATCCCCCTGAACCGGGTGGAGGAAAGCCCCCTGGTGCCCAGCACCAAAGCGGCTGTGGAGCGATTCCAGAAAATCCTGGAGGACGGCGGTGTCAGCGCTACGGTCCGCCGGACCCTGGGCGGCGACATCGACGCCTCCTGCGGCCAGCTGAGAAGAAAATATACCCAGCAGAAGGGGTAATTGGAGGAAACTCCCGGCGATGCACTGTAGGGGCGAGGCACGCCTCGCCCGCCAAGTAGCGAATATTGAGCGGTAAGAATCGACGAAAAAGCCCGCCGGGACAGAGAAAAGCCTTCCCCTGGGGGAAGGTGGCTTTGCGAAGCAAAGACGGATGAGGGGCGGTAGGGACTACGATGTAGCACAACCTCTTGGCCCCCTCCGAGAGGGGGCTGTCACGCTGCAAAGCGTGACGGGTGTGGAGGGGACCCGGTACGTTTTATCGGACTGTTCAAAAAGACGATAGACCCCACATCCGTCACGCCAAAAGGCGTGACACCTTCTCCCCAGGGAGAAGGCTTACGCCCCGCCGGTTTGGCGTATGAAATTCGGGCGCATCGGGGCATACCGCCGCCCCGACATTCTGAAACGAAGATTTACCGGCCTTTTTCCCGCAATTCCTTACGAAAGGAGCAAGTCCTATGCAATATTGGTCGCTTTCCGATCCCGGATGCGTCCGGACACAGAACCAGGACGCCTATCAGGTGGAACAGCTGGACCGAAACACCCTGCTGTGCGTTCTCTGCGACGGCATGGGCGGCGCCAAATCCGGCAACGTGGCCAGTTCCCTGGCTGTGGAGGTCTTTACCCAGGAGATCAAGCGCACCTGGTTCCCGTCACTGGACCAGATCAGCGCCGACCAGATGCTCCGGGGAGCCGCCAAGCTGGCAAATTTCACTGTTTTCGATCAATCCAAGCAATTTGAAGAGTTTTTGGGCATGGGCACCACGCTGGTGGCCGCACTGATCCGTGGCCGGGACGCCACCATCATCAATGTAGGCGACAGCCGGGCCTATGCCATCGACCGCACCGGCATCCGCCAGCTTACCAAGGACCATTCCCTGGTCCAGATGATGGTCGAGCGGGGCAAACTGACCCCGGAGCGGGCCCGGACCTATCCGGGCAAGAATTTCATCACCCGTGCCGTGGGCACCGAGTCGGTTCTGGAAAGCGACCTGTTCCACTACCGGCTGTCCAGAGGAGACTGCCTGCTGCTGTGCAGCGACGGACTGTCCAATATGATGGACGATCAGGAGATCCTCTTTGAGGTGGTCCACGGGGTCAACAAGCAGCTATGCTGCCAGCGCCTGCTGGACATTGCAAAATCACGGGGAGCGCCGGACAACGTGACCAGTATTCTGGTCCAGGTCTGACGGGGAAGGAGTAGCAATTATGGATGCAGATAAGTATATCGGCCGACTGCTGGATAACCGGTACGAAATTCTGGAGGTCATCGGTACCGGCGGCATGGCCGTGGTGTATAAAGCCCGGTGTCACCGGCTGAACCGGCTGGTGGCTGTAAAAATTCTCAAGGACGAGTATTCTCAGGACGAGGAGTTCCGCCGCCGCTTTCATGCGGAGGGCCAGGCCGTGGCCATGCTGAGCCACCCGAACATCGTCTCGGTGTACGACGTTTCCACTTCAGCGGAGGCGGACTATATCGTCATGGAGCTGGTGGACGGCATCAGTCTGAAGCAGTATATGGAGAAAAAGGGTGTTCTCAACTGGAAGGAGACCCTGCATTTCTCCATGCAGATCGCCAAGGCTCTGGAACACGCTCACAGCCGGGGCATCGTCCATCGGGACATCAAGCCCCACAACGTGATGGTGCTGAAAAACGGCTCCGTGAAGGTCACGGACTTCGGCATCGCCCGCATTATGTCCAAGGGCAACACCCTGACCAAGGAAGCTCTGGGGTCCGTGCATTACATCTCCCCGGAGCAGGCCAAGGGCAGCCGGGTGGACAACCGGTCCGACCTGTACTCCCTGGGCGTGGTCATGTACGAAATGATGACCGGACGGCCCCCATACGACGGGGAATCCCCCGTGGCCGTGGCCATCCAGCACATCAACGGCGGAGCGCCCATGCCCTCCACCCTGAATCCCAATATCCCCGGCGGTCTGGAGCAGATCATCATGAAGGCCATGGCCCACGAGCCCAATGACCGCTATGAGTCCGCTACCGCCATGCTCTATGATATGGAGGAGTTCCGGAAGGACCCCACCATCCTCTTTGATTACAACGCAGGCCCCACGGATGCGGCCCTGCATCTGACGGAAAAGCGGTCCCAGGAGCCGACCGCTCCCCGGACCACTGCCGAGCGGGTGGCGGACCGTCATGGGGAAGCCCCCCGGCCCCGCCGGGAGTCGGTGCCCGAGCCTACTCGCCGGACTACGCCCCCCGTCACCGGGACCCAACGTCCCCAGACCGGGACCCGCCCCCAGAGCGGCAGCACCCAGCGTCCGCAGGCCGGAAGTACACAGCAGCGGTCCCAGACTGGCAGCGGCCAGCGGCCTCAGAACACTGCCCGGCCCCAGACCGGCGCTTATGCCGCCCGTCCCGGGGAGAAGGCCAATCGGCCCGCCCCCTCCGGCCAGGAGGCCCAGCGCCGCCGGGAAGCAGAGGAGAAGCGCAGCCGGAACACCACCATTGCCATTATTTCCTGCTCCGCCGTGGCGGTGCTGGCCCTGGCGCTGATCCTCATTGCCATTTTCGGTAACGGCGTGGGCAAGAAGGACCAGACCGTTCAGGTCCCCACCCTTCTGGGTCAGGATTACAACACCCTGCCCACCTATCAGGACTTCCGCATCGTCCTCCGGGATAAGGGGTATAGCGACAAGTACGACAAGGACCAGATCATGGCCCAGGAACCCAAGGCCGGAGAAATGGTCAGCAAGGACACGGTCCTCTATGTGGACGTGAGCCTGGGCAAGGAACCGGAAAACAAGACCATGGAGAATCTGGTGGGTATCGATCAGCAGTCCGCCAAGGATTTCCTGGTGAAGCAGGGCATCGCCGAAGCCAAAATTCTGGTCCGGGAGGAGGACAGCCCGGAGCAGGCCAAGGGAAAAGTGGTCCGCACGGATCCCGCCGAGGGCGGCGCACTGGACGAGAACACCACCGTGACCCTGTACGTCAGCTCCGGCATGATGACCATGCCCAATGTGGAGGGCATGACGAGAGATCAGGCGGAAAAGACCCTGTCCGAAAACGGCTTCAACAATGTGGAAATTAAAGAAGTGGACAGCGACAAGGAGTCCGGCACTGTCACCAAGCAGAGCCTCCGGGCCAATTCCCGGCAGGACCGGTCCCAGACCGTGACGTTGGAGGTTTCCAGCGGCGTCAACAAGAAGAAGGTCCCCAACGTCATCGGCAAGTCCCAGGATGATGCCAAGAAGATGCTGTCCCAGGCGGGCTTCAACTATGTGGACATCAATCTGGTGGATGACAGCGACAAGGCGGCCTTCACGGTGCTGAAGCAGTCCGAGAATCCCAACGCCGAGGTGGATGTGACTACCACCATTGTGCTGGACGTGTCCAGCGGCAAGATGACCGTGCCCAACGTGGTGGGCAAGACCGAGACGGAGGCCAAGAGCGCCCTCAGCGCCAAGGGCTTCACCAATGTGCGGACCGAGACCGTGGACAGCACCGAGGCGGCGGGCACCGTGGTGAAGCAGTCCCTGGATGCGGACAGCGTTCAGGACCCCAAGACCGAGATCGTCCTGTCTGTTTCCAACGGCGGAGCCACGCCTGTGACCAAATCCGTGACCTTCGGTCTGCTGGAGGAGGCGATTGACCCCTATAAGGCAACCATCAAGGAAAGCGGCGCCAACGGCAAGGTCGTTTACGAGGGAACCATCACCGACGGCGCCTCCAAGGTCACCGTGGAAGTGACCGGGTACGGCACCATGTACTATGACATTTACATCAATGACAAGTATACGATGACCCAGCGGGTGGACTTTTAAGGCATGACGACACAAGGACGCATCATCCGCTCCCTCAGCGGATTTTACGAGGTGGAGACCCCCTCCGGCCCGGTGACTTGCCGGGGCCGAGGGAGCCTGCGCCGTCAGGCCAGCCCCCTGACCGGGGACCTGGTGGAGATCACCGTGGAGCACGGCAAGGGCATGGTGGAGAAAATTCTCCCCCGGCGGAACCGGTTCATCCGACCGGCGGTGGCCAACGTGGATGCCCTGGCGGTGTTCGCCGCCAACGTGAACCCGGTGACGGAGCCGTTCCTCATCGACCGGGTGGCAGCCATTGCCGCCGACCAGCAGGTCAGCGTGTACATTCTGGTGAACAAGTGCGATTTGGACGCCGGGGAAAAACTGGCGGAAATCTATCGCCATGCGGGCTTCCCGGTGATCCAGACCAGCGCCGAGACCGGCCAGGGCATCGAGGAACTGCACAGTTTGCTCACCGGCAAGCTGACGGCCTTCACCGGCAACTCCGGTGTGGGCAAAAGCAGCATCCTGAACCGGCTCTGCCCGGAACTGACCCTGGCCACCGGGGAGGTCTCCGAGAAACTGGGCCGTGGGCGGCACACCACCCGCCATGTGGAGCTGTATTCTCTGGGAAACGATACCTTCGTGGCGGATACGCCGGGATTTTCCTCCTTCGACACGGACCAGATGGACCTCATCTTGAAGGAAAACCTGCAATACGCCTTCCCGGACTTCGCCCCCTACCTGGGCAAGTGTCAATTTCACGACTGCGCCCACCGGAAAGAGCCGGGCTGCGCCATCCGCAGCGCCGTGGACCGTGGGGACATCGAACCCACCCGCTACGAAAGCTATTTGCGGCTCTACGACAAATCCAGCCAGATCAAAGAATGGGAACTGTGAAACAAGCCCCCGATGCAAGAACTTGCATCGGGGGCTGCTGCATTATTTTGAAAGATCAAGTTGATTTGCAGTTCACGCTTGCGGGTGAACTGCGTCATGCGGCACGCCGCCAGAAAGGGGCACCACAATGCTCACGATTCACGCTTGCGGGTGAACTGCGTCGTTTCCGGGGCATCGGCTGTAGTGTGGTTATGCTGCTCACGATTCACGCTTGCGGGTGAACTGCGTCGTAAGCTGACCCACGGCAGCGGTGGCCTCAAAGCACTCACGATTCACGCTTGCGGGTGAACTGCGTCGAAAAGGACGTGTATTACAGTTCACTCACCACCACTCACGATTCACGCTTGCGGGTGAACTGCGTCTGACCCCCTTCCGGATTCTGATAAGCAGAAGGGTCTCACGATTCACGCTTGCGGGTGAACTGCGTCCCCAGACGCTGTTGTATCATGTCCCTCTGCATGACTCACGATTCACGCTTGCGGGTGAACTGCGTCTCGAATTCCGTTGTTCGTATCTTCACTCAAACATCTCACGATTCACGCTTGCGGGTGAACTGCGTCCAAGTCCCCGGAATACATTGCCGCCTACACAAACTCACGATTCACGCTTGCGGGTGAACTGCGTCGGCAAAAGTGCACAGAAAACGCAGCACACCTTCGCAGAATCACTTGCAATTCACATTCAAGCATAATGACGTATGCGATTCCTACTTTGTATACGGCGAGAACTCGCCATCATACTACCGGATTCATACGACTTCTTTGGTGCGGACCGCCGCAGAAAATCTGCGGACTTACGGTTCGTACGGGGACGGGTCGTGCCTCCATCCCTTCGTTGCTGTGGAAAAAAGGTTATTTATATGGCTTTGTGTAATGATGCGTAGTACAGAATATTTTTTGCTGCGTTGATGTCACGGTCGTGGTGTGCGCCGCAGCATGGACACACCCAGTTTCGGATGCTCAGGGTCCAGGGAGGAAGGTGGAATTCGTCATCGCTGGTGTAAATATATCCGCAGTTGAAGCAGCGTTTGCTGGATGGGGACCATTGATCGATTTGTAGGACATCCCGGTTATGCCATTGGCCCTTGTATTGTATGTCCAGCAGCAAATTGCCAAAAGCGGCATCGGTCAGAGCGTAACTCAGGTGCTTGTTCCGGACCATGTTTTTAACGCTCAGTGTCTCAACTGCGACTACTGCGTTTTCCGAGAGAATTTTGCGGCTGATGGAATGATTGTAGTTGTCCCGCTGGCGGGAGATTTTACGATTCAGCTTGGCGTGCTGCCGCCTTGCTTTCCGGTAGCCGGCGGATTCTTGAATTCGTTCCGGGGGACCATCCACGGGGACCCCGTTTTCAACGCATTCATGATATTTCTTCCATTCCGCTCGGTTCTTTTTCTGTACCTCCCGGAATTCCTCGTTGGCCGGTCCCCAGCGGCGAGCCATCTTCCGATTCACCAGCCGCTGCAGGCGCTTCTGCTTTTTCTTGAATTTCGGGTTTGCAAACTTGGTCCCGTCGGAACAAATGGCCAGGTCCTTGATACCGACATCCACACCGACGGCGGCTTCCGGCGGGGGACAGGGGGCAAAGGGCTTGCGGCAGACCTTGATCTTGAAAACGATAAAATAATCTCCGACCTTATCCCGGCTGACCGTGACGGTTAGCATAGTTTTTGGGTCCGCCTGTTTGGCCCATGCCAGAAAATCCAGTTCTTCCTCATCATTTCCGAAGCGCAGCTTCGGATTCCATCCCCGGACCTTCACAGGGCCGAGTTTGGAAAGATTTATCCAGAAAACTTTCGCATTCTCTCCGGGCTGGATTTTGGAAACACGTTCCTGATAGGTATAGGAGAGTCGTGGGTGCTGGTCATTATAATATTTTGGCTTCTGGTATTCGATTGGCAGATGCCCGAACTCTTTTTGTAGGTCAGCCTTGAGACCCACGTTGGTGGTGATAGCGGCCTGCGGACATTTTTCTATGATGGAATGTTCCTTGAGCAGCTGATCTTTATATTCTTTGGTAACGGCTGCACGGATATTCGGAAAATGGACTTTTTCATCCGATTCTGTGCAATCCTTGGTCTTTGCCTGCTTTTCCGTAACGTTTTTGCCGTTATGCCACATATCGTAGACCAGGCAGTTATGGAAAACAGCAAGGCCACGCAGCGCATCGTCAATGGCTTGCTTTTGGGCCTTTGTGGGATACAATCTGCATTTCATGGCGTAATTCTGAACGGTATCGTAATGCAATGCTATCCCACCTTTCTGTTTCTTGTTTCTATTATAGCAAAAGGCGGCGAATATGTCCAGAATGAATTACAAAGAGATTAAATGCACGCTGAACATTGCTTCCGTATTTTTTGCACGTTTCGATTCATCAGTCTGCGGCAGACATGGCGGTACACGAAAGCCTTCAGGAAGGGAATATCCTGCCTGTGGTCCCGGGGGTGGTGATCATGCCGTCGTAGAAGCTGTTGCTGCCGGTGAGCCGGTAGGCGCTGCGAATGGTCTCTTTTCGGTCCATGAAAATTGCCTCCTTGTTGCGCAGTTAGTAAAGACTAACTCTCGCACTTTCAAAAAGCCGCATTGCGGCTGATTTCCCTTTTCTATGCTATTTTATCACGGCTTTATCCCATTTTCAAGGGTTTTCCCACAGGAAGAACGGAGAAAAATCTGCCCGGCAGCGTAATACTGCCGGGCAGGGGAGAGGTTGTATTTACCGCACACGCTTCTTCCGCAGCAGGACGGCGGTCACGAAGGCCGCAGCGGCAGCGGAGCAGGTCAGCAAAACGGTGAGCAGGGGAATGTTGACCGTATCGCCGGTGTTGACGTAGGTCAGCTTGGCACCGCAGCGGGTGCAGGTGCCGTCCTTGTAGTCGTGGCCCAGAGCCGGGGTCTCCCGGGTCTCCGTGGCCCCGCAGACGGAGCAGGCCCGGCTTTCCGTGCCGGTCTCCGTGCAGGTGGCGTCCTTTGTGGAGGTCCATTCGCCGAACTTGTGGCCGGTGGCGGGAGTCACCTGGCCGTCGGCCAGTTTCTTGCCGCAGACGGCGCAGAGGGTGTCGCCGGAGGTGCCGTTTTCGGTGCAGGTGGGCGCCTTGGCAGGACCAATGACGGTTTCCTTATGGAAGCAGGCCGTCAGCGTTTCGGTGCTATCCACATGGGTGTCATTCGCCTCGCTGTGATGGACGGTGACGGTCAGGTCCGCATCCACCTTGACGGGGTCCACCTGGAAGGTCAGGGTGGCGATCACGGTCCCGGAGGGAACGCCATTAAGATTTACATAACCCAGCGTGACCTTTCCGGCCTCGTCCTTATGGGAGGTGTAGTCAGCGAGCATGGAAACATCGGTGAGGGTCAGCAGGCTGGCATCGTATTCCACGGTGGCCAGACCGTTGGTCAGGTCCTCATCGCCTTGGGCGACCACGTTCACGGTGACGGTTTTCTCGTCCTCGGAAACGGTAACATCAGAGGCGGGAGTTTCCGAATCTGCATCCAGAACGGCCACGTCTGCCGTAGAAGTCACGGCAGCCAGACCCGCAGGAGCGGACAGCAGGCTGACCTTGGGAGCAGCCGTCTCGGTGACGGCCGGTGCGGTCACGGCCTCGGCTGCGGCCTCGGTGGTTTCGGGGATGCCCTGGGTAGTCTCGTGGGCGTTGGGCACGGCCTGATAGATGCTGGCGGGCCAGACACCGTCGCCGTAGGTCCCGGCGTACTCGGCCACCCACAGATGCTCGGCACCGTTGGCGTCCCACTTGGGTTCGCTGCTGTCGTCGTTGATGTTGTAGCGGGCAGGCACGCCGTCGCTGGTGTAAGTCAGACGGTAGATCTCGTTGGTTTCACCGGTGAAACAGGTCAGGTACAGCACGGAGGCACCGTCTTCCTCGGTGGCCACCATGGAGCAGTACATATCGCTGTCGCTGCCGGGGAGATTCAGTTCCGGCAGCGTGGATTTGAACCAATCCCAGCCGGTGTAGGACAGGGCACCCACTTCCTCCTCGTCGCAGAACACGCCGATGTGGATGTATCCGGCATCGTCCAACAGGGCATAAATTTCGCCTTCCACGGTGTTCCAGACGGGCGTCACCCAGTCGTGACCCATGGCTGCAATGGTCAGGTATCGGGAAGCGCCGGTTTTCTCCAGAGCGTAGGAATCTTCAAAGGACTTGATGATGCCGGAGAAATTTTCCGGCTCGGTCAAAGGCAGAATATAGATGCCGTACACGCCGGTGAGCAGGGGCTTGTCCTCCGTGGAGAAGAAGTCACTGTAAGCCAGGTCCCAGACGGGCAGGGAGCCGCCGGTGGCGGGTACGCCGTCATAGGTGGCCAGGTCCTTGCCGGTGGTGGGATCAACCTTGTGGAGGCTGTGCTTCTGGCTGTCCACCAGATAGACGGTGCTGTTGCGGCTGTCATAGGCGGTGGCTGCTACGGTCTCACTTTCCAGAGCGGACCGGGCAGTCCAGCGGCTCTCGTGGGCCAGGTCCCAGGTGTACAGCTGTGCCAGAGCGTTCTCATCCTGCAATGTGCCGTACAGGGTCACGGGCAGAACCTTCACGGTGACTTCGCAGCTGGACTTGGCGCTGGGGTCCTTCTTGGAGCTGGCGGTAATAATGGCTTTGCCCTCACCGGTGCCGGTCACAAGACCCTCGGGGCTGACGGTGGCCACGGCCTCATTGGAGGAGAACCAATCCACGCCGTCGGGCTGCACGCCGAAGGGGCTGACCTCGGCGGTCAGGGTGGCATTGGCACCCCGGAACAGGGACAGGGTCGTTTCGCTGAGGGTCACGCTGACGCTACCCTCCAGTTCCTGGGTATTCCGGTTGATTTTATAAGTGGTGTGGTTGCCGGCATAGTCGTAAACGGCGACCAGCAGGTGGCTTGCGGCCTTCATGGCCTCGTCCAATTCAATGCGGAACACGTCCTCGTGGCCTGCGGGGCTGCCTGCGGGGGTGCTACCGCTGGTCAGGGACTTGCCGGTGTCGTAGTCGATGAGGGCCACGGCGGCAATGTAGCGGTTATCGGAGGCGGTGGCGGCCAGCGTTTGGGCACCGGTGGTCTCGTCCTCGATGAGGGTCACATCGCTGAGTACGGGAGCGGTCTTGTCCACATAGGCGTGGTAGGTTTGGGTGGCGCCTGCGCCCAGAGCGTCCCAATGGGTGGTGCCGTCCACGTCCACGTAGTATTCCGGAGCCAGGGTCAGGGACAGGTCCAGGGTAGCGCCTTCGGGCGTCTTGGACAGGTCCGTGCCGATGGTGATGGTGTACTGCACGTTCCGCCACAGGCCGCCCATGGCGGTCTCCTGATAGTAAGCGCCTTCGTTGGCACCGGTGTCCGTGTCCAGATAAGTGTTGCCGGTGGAATCGGTCAGGCGCAGGTGGGAGTTGGAGAAGTTTCGAATGGCAGTAAAGGAAAGCTCATTGAGAAGGGTGGTGTCGGTATTGATGGAATCCCGTTCCGGCTCGTAGAAGTCCTCCTCCACGTAGGGGTTGCCGCCAAAGGCGTAGGCGGTGGCGGAGCCTTTTTCCCGGGTGGAGAGCACCTGATATTGCAGGGACTTCTCGGTATTGTCGAACATATAGGGAGGACGAGCTTCTTCGCCGCTGACGAAGTAGTCGATGTAGCTGCCCACGTCGAACATGGAGCCATCGGTCCAGCTGCCGTAGTAGCCCAGTACGGGGATGGAATGGGTGACCCCCAGGCTACCCTCTGCATCGGAAAGCTCACTGGCGAACACATAGCCTTCCACATAGGTACCGGTGCCGTCGCTGTAATCATCATACATGTCCAGCTGTGCCTTGTTCAGGCTGGCGGTTATCTGTACATGGACGCTGCCGTTGCCGGGAACGGAAACGGAAGCGGTGCAGACCTGCCGGAAGAACAGGTAGGCATCGTAGGTGTCGATGTCGCCGTCGTGATCCAGGTCGGCGTTGTTCCGGTCATTGATCTCGCTGCGCACGCCGGTAACGTAGTCCAGCAGGGCCTGACCGTCCTGCGTGTTGACGGTGCCGTCGCCGTTGAGGTCGCAGGCCAGGGCAGAGGCGGGAATTTCGACCTCCAGAGGCTTCCCGTCCACGGTCCAGGTCAGGGTGGCGGGCAGGGGAGCGGTGACGGTGTCCTCATAGAGGGTAGCGTTGCTGTCGGCAGCCAGGGCCTGGGTGAAGAAGTCGGCGCTGAGCCGGAAGGCGGTGGCCGTATCCTCCAGGTTATAGATGGTGAAGCCGAAGCTATAAGTTCCGCTGCGGTCCGGGTCGTCGCCCAGCTCCGCCTTGATCTTGCCGTCGGCATAGGAGTCGGTGGCGTCGGCATCCATCAGCAGATAGCTGCCTGCGGAGATGGCGTTCTGGATGTTGGCAAGACCGGCGCCCTGCCGCAGTACGGGATAGTAAGTGGTGTCCGTTTCGGAAATGGGCTCGGCGGTGGACATCAGCAGACTCTGGGCCAGCACACGGGTGCTCAGACCGGTCTTGGCCGGATAGCCCTGTTCTTCCAGATACTGGTCCAGCAGCGCCACCATGCCGGTGACCTGGGGAGCGGCCATGGAGGTGCCGGACATATTCTGGTAGGCACCGCCGTTTTTCAGGGAGTAAATATTGCCGCCGGGGGCGGTGATCTCCGGCTTTAGCTCCAGAGAACCGGGCACGCCCCAGGAAGAGAAGCTGCTCATGGTGTAATGATCGGCAGCGCTCACACCGGAACCAACGGCGTCGGAAATGGTCAGCTTGCCGGTATAGTAAAGTACCTTGCCGGAATCGTCCGTTACCGGCGTGGAAGCGGCCTTCAGCGTGGCGGCATCCGCCTGACTGATGGTCACAGCAGGCTCCGTTCGGGTGTAGGCGGACAGCTCCATGCCCAAGGTCCCCGGCTGGTTGTTGGCCACGATGGTTGCAATGGCGCCGTTGCTGACGGCATTTTCCAGTTTATCGGTGAAGTTTAGTTCACCACGGTTGCAGATGGCGATTTTTCCGGCCAGCACGTCCTTGATGGCGGCGAATTCCTCCGCCGTGCCGATGGAGTCCAGATAGACATATTCCTGCTCCCCGGCCAGGGTGGTGATGGACAAATTGGTGTACTTGCTGCCGCTCTGGGATTCCAGAGATTCGGTGTAGAACATTTTGTTCCCGGCCACATCAATATAAAGGCCGGTCTGGCCCACGTTGTCCACAGAGGCAACGCCCAGGGAATTGGTATAGGTTCCGGGCGCACCGGAGGTGGCGAAGCTGACGCCGTCGGCATAAGCACTTCCCACGGCGGTCTCCTCGTACCAGCTGCCGGAGTTACCGGCGGAAATGACCACCACCATGCCGCTCTTGGTGACCCGCTCCAGGATGGCGGCGTAGGCATCGGCTGCACGGGAGTTGCCGGTCCAGGAGCCGCCCAGGGAAAGGTTGGCGGAATCGGCGCCCAGCACCATGGCGTCCTCCACGGCGGCCATGTAGTCGGATTCAGAAGCACCACCGGTGACGCCAAAGACCTTCATCACCAGAAGCTGGGCATCGGGAGCCACGCCCTGGGTCAGGGTGGCATCCAGAGCACTTTCAAAGCTGCCGTCCGCACTCTTTACATAGCGGTTGGCGGCGGCGATACCGGCCACGTGGGAGCCGTGGTCGCCCTGGGTGTCCTTGTCGTGGCCGATGTTCGGGCCGTTGTCCACATAGTTGAAGCCGTAGGGAATTTTGGCGTTCACATAGAGGTCCTCGGCGGTGAGGCCCTTGTACTGCTTGGCGGCATTCAGTTGGGAGAGGACCTTCGCCGTGTCGGCGCTGGTCATCAGGGCGGCATTGCTCCCTTCCAGTGCATAGGCCAGGGCATCCGGGTCCAGAGCCGGGTGGTCCACATCGATGCCGGTATCAATGACGGCGATTTTCCGCCCGGCACCGGTGTAACCGGAAGCCCAGGCGGCGGTGGAGCCGATCATTTCGTCGGAGGTGGACATCATGGGGTCCGTGGTCAGTTCTTCCTTGACCACGCAGGGCTCATAGCGCCGCTCCACCAGCACTTCTTCCACGCCGGGGACCGCTTCAATGGCGGAAATATCGCCATATTCCACGTTGGCGGAAATGATGTTTGCGGCCAGGGTCAGATTCCAGACCACGTCCAGGTCCTCTCCGCCCAGGGCCTGCCTGGAAATGGCGGACTCCATCGCCTCCTGCTCATTTTGCAGGGACTGACGATAGGCCATGGCATCGCTGCTGAAAGCGGCGATATCGTCGGCAGTGAAGCCCTTTTCCAGGGTGGAGGCGTCCTCCAGAACGATGGATACACGGACCACGTCCGTGTCCTCGTAAAGGGGTTCCTCGGTTTCTTCCGTGCTGACTTCGTCCCGGCGGGACAGCCCGACGTTGTATTCGTCAGCGCTGACCTGCTCAAAGGACAGCTTGCTGCCCTGTTCGCCGGAACCGTCCGCTGCCATGGCAGGCAGGGCCAGTCCCAGGGTCAGGACCAGGGCCAGCAGCACAGAAATGAACTTTTGAAAGCCTTTCTGTTTCATATGCTTGCAACTCTCTTTCTCCGGCCATACCGGGTAAGTGTTTTTCCGGAAAAGCACCCCGTTTCCGGGATTTTCCAAGAATCCAGCATAACTATACCTTCTCTGACGTACAAATGCAAGCGCTTTTGAGCCGTTCTTTCAAGTCGAAATATAGAAATTGCCGGCACGTACCTGGCAAAAAATATGCGCCTTGCCTATATTTTCCGGATCGACATGGAATGAGTGCGCCGCACGCCCCGCTTTCATAAAAAAGCAGGGATCCCGTCAGATAAGGATAAAAATCTGACGGGATTCCTGCATAAGATTTTTCAATACCAGGCCTGCGGAACTTCCATTGAGACCGAAGAACATCGGGAAAATTCAGAACAAATTGTAGAACATTCTCTTTTTTCGGAAAATCCACTTGCCTGATTGGCTTTCGATGGATTTGGAGGAGAAAAGAGGTACGTTATTCCGCTGGCGTTTCTGAAAGTACCGTGACTTCCAGGGTGTCCTTATCGATTCGATACAAGACACCGTTTTCGTAGTCCTCGCTGAGCATCAGGTCGCCGGAGGTGATGATGGAAGCATAGCCGGGGACGGTGACCTGGACGCTTTCACCGGTATCCGGACGGACCCGATAAAGTCCCTCCATGGATTCCACCCAGCAGTATTTTTCGTCATAGTGGAGGCTGTAACAATCCTGGTGGTCGTCCAGCTTTTGGATGGACCCATCTGCCGGGTCCCAGAAATACAGGGTATTCTTGTCCCGGATGTTCAGAAAATACACGCCTTGCTCCGTCAGACGGAAATCCCGTGCAATGACTGTTTCCAGCGCTTCCGTGGACCCGTTGGACAGGGTCCGGAGGGTCAGCCGGTTGTAGGCATCCAGATAATAAAGCCGCTCCCCGTCGAAAGCAAAGTTGGCGGCGCTGGAGAGGTCTATGATGGTTTCGGTCCGACCGGTGAGTAGGTCCGTGGCTTTCAGAAGCTCATCCTGCTGGAAATACATGGTGTTTCCGTACAGGAAGAAGGGATACCCAAACGTGGGGTCTGTTTCCGAATAGCTCCGGTCCAGCAGACCAAAAAACCGCTTGGAGCCGTCGTTCCATTGATAGACGGTCCGTTCCTCCAGGGTGTTCAGGTCCAGCGCCGTCAGGACCGTGGCCCGGTCGTAGGATTCCCGGTAAAAACGCTCATGCCAGGTGTTTTGGGAAAGACTGTACAGGGTGTTTCCGTCCAGATAGAAGAATCCCAGGGCTGTCTGTCCGTTGTCCGCAAAGGCGCCGGCGGGGAAGGTATGAAACGTGCCGGTTTCCCGGTCGTAGAGCGAAAACTGCTGAAAGCTGCGTTCAACGACCTCATAGCGTTCCGTAACGGCCCAGCTGTGGTCGAAAGAGTTGTAAAGGATGGACTCCTCTTGCTTCCCGCAGCCCAGAAGCAGCAGCGGCAGCAGACAGCAGAGGGCGGCCAGTTTGGCCTTTTTCCGGCGGACATGGTAATTCCGGTTCCGCATCCGGAGAACGGCAATGAGCAGCAGGCAGATCACGACGCTTCCGGCCATGAGCAGCCCAAATTCTTTCCAAGAGACTTCCGGAAAGACCCGGGGAGACCCGGCGTAGAACTCAAAATCGTCTCCGCTCAGATAAAGGGTGCCGATGCTCAAGGCCCAGGGGGCGGGGAGCCGCAGAAAATATTTGGCGGAGGTGGTCAGGAAGGGCAGCGGCAGCAGAACCAGAGAGCCCATCAGTGTCAGCGCATACTTTTTCGTCAGAACGCTGAGGGCCAAGATCACCAGACAGCCATAGAGATATCCCAATTCCTTCAGGGAAAATTGCAGGGCAAAGGCCTGCCACAGGGCCATGTTTTTTTTCACGGTTCCGAAGCTCACCAGAGAGTGCAGACTGTAATTCCAGTGGGGCAGTCCGAAGCGCAGGGCGCAGGTGGCAACCTGAAATCCCTGAATGAGTGCGGTAAGCCCGGCGGTCAGCGCCAGAGCGACCAGCAGCTTGGCTTTCCAGCCCTTGGCGGCGCTTTCCTTCTGGGTCAGCAGCAGTTGGTCCATCTGGCAGCCGTATTCCTGGCAGAACAGCGGTGCAAGCAGGAAGATCAGCGCCAGCCACAGCAGATAATCCGGCGATTTGTTCCCCAGCAGGGTCTCCCAGCCGCCGGTATAGAGAAATTGCCGGTCCGGCTGTTCCCGGACGAAAATATATTGACTGTACAGCTTGGAAAATCCCGGATACCGGGCGTCCTGGGCCTGCAGATCCGCATATTGTTGCCGGAATTCCTCCTCGGAGAGAGCGCCGGTATAGTAGTCGGTTTTCAATGCCTCGAATTCGCTGTGAACGGCGTTGATCCGCTTCATTTCTCCTTCAATCCATTCCCGTTTTTCCGGGGTCAGCGGCCCTTCCACCTGGGCAAGATATTCATTATAGACGCTGCGGTTTTCTTCCAGATTCCGGTCAAAAGGCCGGGTAAAGAGCAGAATACTCGCCAGTTCTGCAAGCAGCAGGACCAGCACGATCCAGCCGCCCCGGCGGTAGCGGAGCAGCTTTTTCCATTCATAGCCTGCCATGACGCTGCCTCCTTCCCTGATGATGGTAGCTGCGGCTTCGATACAGTACCCACAGCAGCATTCCCACAGACAGCAGGGCGACGGTCATTATCAGAAAACCCGCCTGCCGCATGGGAAAGCCGAACACATTCACGAACCGGTCCCAGCGCAGCATTTCCCGGGGGAACAGCAGCTCCGTGGGGTTGAACCATTTCAGCCCTGTGCGGCTGCCGGAGCCGTCATGGAGCAAAATGCCCAGGAACAGGGTAAAAAATCCCGTCAGGAAGGCCGTCAGGGTCTGCTTTGCAAGGCTGGATAGGAGCAAAACCAGACAGCCGCAGGCCATCAGCCCCAAAATCCGCAGCCCGGCGGACAGCAGGAAATAGCTGCCGATGGTGCAGCGCAGGGGCGTCTGATCCATTTTTGCCAGCGAATAGATAGGCGCAGAAAGGGCGTCATGGTATTCTTCCAGCGTGTAGATCACAAGGAAGTCCTCTCCGTAAAAGAGGATGCCGATGCCCAGCAGAAAAAGCACCGCAGCGGTGAGCTTGGCGGCCACGGTGGCGCCGGTGCCGTAACGGGTGGTGGGCAGCAGCATGGACATTTCCGATTCCTGCTCCCGCACAAAAACGCCGCACAGGCCGAAAATGCACATCAGCAAAGCCAGCATGGTGGAATAATCATAGTTCAGCAGTACATGGCTGCCCCGGGTATCCGTGAAATTCGGGATGCTCCGGCCGGAAAAGTCCCAGGCGATGCGGGTATTTTCCCGGGCGATGTAGGCGCTGACGTTTGGAGACTGGGCCAGCGTCCGGGCGTTTTCCACGATGGAAATGGCGTTGTTCCGGTAATAATAGTCGTACTGCATTTCGTACACGAACAGCATCCCGAAGAACTGCTCGTCCGTGGCCTCACTGTATGTGTAGGCGTTGGGGTCATATTCACCGCTCAACTGCATATTCCGGAGCTTTTCGTCCAGAGGCCGGTAAATGGTCATGATCTTCTGGGCTTTTTCTGCCGTAATGGTCCCGGAATAGGTGGCATAAGTCTCCTGATACTGCCGCTTGTAGGGGTCGAAGGCACCGGTGGCCCGGTGATATTGGTCCTGAATTTTCCACCCGTTCAGCGCCAGCAGGGCAGCCAGAAAGAGAACGATGCCCGGATTTCCAAAGGCTTTCCGACATTCGTAGCCCACCAGACGCAGAAAGTGCTTCATTGGGTCTCCTCCCCGCAGTGGTACAGGAAAACCTCCTCCAGATCGGCCTCCACCGGACGGGCGTCCGGGTGGGGCTGGGTCTCGGAGAGGATCCGCAGACGGATGCCGTTTTCCTCCCGGGCCAGATTGCTGATGGTGTGGTGGACCAGGGAGGCGGGAACGTCCGGTTCGGCCAGGGTCAGCGCCCAGACCTTGCCGTCCAGCTCCCGGCACAGCTCCGTGGGCGGCGCAAATTTCAGCAGCTCGCCCTGATAGAGCAGGAGAATTTTGTTGGCAATGAATTCCACGTCAGAGACGATGTGGGTGGCCAGAATGACGATGCGGTTTTCGGAGAATTGGGAGATGAGGTTGCGGAAGCGGATGCGCTCCCGGGGGTCCAGACCGGCGGTCGGCTCGTCCAGGATCAGAATGCCGGGGTCGGAGAGCATGGCCTGGGCGATGCCCAGCCGCTGGCGCATACCGCCGGACAGAGCGCCGATCTTCTTCCCGGCGGCGTCCGCCAGATTTACGGTGTCGAGAAGCGCATCGATGCGGGCGTCCGCCTGATCGATGCCCTTCAGCACGCACATATACCGCAGAAATTCCCTTACGGAAAAATCCCGGTAAAATTTGGGATATTGGGGGAGATAGCCGATATTCGACAGGAAATCGCTGCCCAGGGAGCGGATATTCGTGCCGTTGATGAAGATGTCCCCCTGGGCGGGGATGATGCCCATAAAGGCATTGATGAGCGTGGTTTTTCCGGCGCCGTTGGTGCCCAGCAGACCGTACACGCCGTTTTCCAGCGTGGCGGTGAAATCCCGCAGGGCGTACTTGCTGCCGTATTTTTTGGAGATGTGTTCCAAACGTACTTCCATAGGGGCCTCCTTAGCTTTTGGGCTTATCTCCGGATAGAACGAACCAGTTCTCCGTGCCATCCACGAAGGCTCGGGTCAGAATTTCACTGGTCTTATAATTTCGGGGGACCAGAACGGCATACACGACGCTTTCGCCGGAGAAATCGGACATATCCAATTTCGTACTCACAACGGTTTTCTGGCCAGACTGAATTGTCAGAAAAAGTGTCTCGCCATCCGGTCCGAAAACAGGCTCGTTGTCCACAAAGAAAACAACGCCGTATTCTATGTATGGACTGCCCCAAACCTCCAGGCACAGGTCTAGTGGACTGTCAGCACTTGCTCCGTACAGATAGGAAAGCGTGTGATCGGCCTGCCCGTTCAAGTAAAAGCGATTTGCTACCCGTTCCCGAAGATCGGTCTCGGACCAGTCTTTTACATCTGCCGTGGAAACATCTACATAAGAGACCTCCGGCGCAGTTAGACGGAGCGACTTTTCCGGGAAAACGGCGTCCGGCGGGGAAGCTTGAAATTGGATACGCATGATGGTCCCAAGGGCTCCGGCGGTGTAGCTCATCATGGTGGCGGGCCCCATGGACGGCAAATAGTCCGGCTGGGGCATGGCATAGACATAAAATTCCAGGGTATCGCCCGGTTGACCGGTGATTGGGGTCAGGTAGAGATCAACGACCGTTCCGGTGGATTCCGGATGAAAGATGTGCAGATAGGTGTATGTTACCTCTCCTTCTAGCCGGTAGGGCTGGACACGACCGTCCAGGAACAGCAGCACACCAACTCCGTGGGTCTGAACGGCACCTTCACTTTCCATACATAAAGGATAGCAAAGTTCTCCCCCGGTATAAGAGACGAAATTTCCAATGCTGTCGGAATCTGCCACACCACAGAAGGACAGCTTAAGGTAGCCCAGATCGGTTTCTTTCGGGGGACGGGAGGGCGTGATGACGGGAGAGGGGGCTGTATTGGTTGATGGAATCGTTGCAGTGGAAACATCAACATCTGAAGGGGAAAAACTACAAGCACACAGAAAGACGGTCAACGCACACATCAAAAGTCGATATAATACACTTTTCAGATTCATAAAGTTCTTTCAACTCCTGTTAGAAGTAACGCCCAACGGTTCGTTGGGCGTTACTTCGTTGTTAATTAGATGGAAATATCTGTCTGGGTGTAGCAGGCATAGCCCGCACTGTCTGTTGATGTGCCTCCACGAATTTCTTGACATACAAAGGCATAATTGGGTGCGGTTTCAATGTTGAAATATATTGCGAAGGACGGGTTAAAACTCTTTGTTGATCTTGCACTTTGCACAGAGGATGGATCACCAACGCCAAGATCACTTGAGAATCTTACCGTGACAACAAAGTATGCGCTATCCGGGTTCTTGTCTACACTGGCAGTTGTATCCAACAGATTCACACTCGAACTTTGATAGCAGCTTGCACGGAGAGTTCCATAGATACCAGCAGAGGTGGAACGGGTATTCGCCGACACGCCGACGGCGAGAGACAGGACCATAGCCAGGACCACAGCAAACGTGACCCAATTTCGGAATTTCTTCATAGTTAATTGACCCTCCTTAATAATGCGTCATTCATGAAAACGG
>QWCN01002177.1_pt1 | contig 26593 bp, 23 predicted proteins | sample 1972711 | NCBI WGS metagenome assembly QWCN01 (sample SAMN09866707, study PRJNA288562) | Human gut metagenome isolate term1_stool, whole genome shotgun sequencing... | isolation source: gut | host: Homo sapiens | place: USA: California
AGCCACATTCAGAGTACCGCCCAGTTTCGTTTCCTTTTCAAAGAGGACCACATGGAACTGACGCAGTGCCAGCACCCGTGCAGCCTCCATACCGGCGGGACCGCCGCCCACGACGACAGCGGTCTTGCCTGCGCCGTCCCTGCGGATATGGGAGAAGACATCCTCTCTGGCGGTACGCGCGTTGATGGCGCAGCGAATGGGAAGGCCCTGACCCAGTACACGTTCACGGCAGTAGAGGCAGCCGATGCATTTACGAATTTCATCTGCATGATCAGTCTTGGCTTTGTTCATGAAATCCGGATCTGCCAGCTGGGAACGGCCCAGACCCACGAAATCACAGACGCCTTCCTCCAGAAGAGATTCTGCGAAATCCGGATCCTTGATGGTGTTCGTAGCGATAACCGGAATGTGAAGGGCTTCCTTATAAGCCTTCGCCACGTGCTTTTTCCAGCCGGACTGATAGGAGAAGGGCTCGCAGTTGGCGTCGCCGTTGCGGGCGCTTCCGTTACTGATATTGATGGCGTCGATACCGCAGCTTTCCAGATATCTGGCAATCTCAAGACCATCTTCCAGAGTCAGGAAGCCATCTACCGGGGTCATCTCGTCGCCGCACATGCGGACAATGATCGGGAAACGGGAGCCAAGCTTGGCGCGGATGCCCGCGATGATTTCCGCGATGAAACGGCAGCGGTTTTCGACGCTTCCGCCGTATGCGTCGGTTCTGCGGTTATAATATTTACTGAAAAACTGGGCGATCAGATAGCCGTGGGCGCCGTGAAGCTCTACAGCGTCATAGCCTGCTTTCTGACAGCGGACGGCAGCGTCGATAAACTTCTGTTCGACACGCTTGATATCCTCCAGTGTCATTTCCTTCGGAACCGGGCGTCCGTCCGCAATGGGAACGGCGCTGGGAGCCAGATTCTGGCGTCCGGTGAAGTTCGGGTTGGAGGTAGCGCCGCCGTGGTGAATCTGCGCCGCAATCTTACAGCCATAGAGATGAACCGCGTCGGTCAGCTTTTCCATTTCAGAGATATGGTAATCCCGGGCGATACGCAGGTTGTGGATGGACGGAATGCTGTCCACGTCGTCCACACCGGTATATTCATTGATAATCATGCCGATACCGCCTTTGGCTCGCTCCTGATAGTAGCGGATCTGTCTGGGGGTAACGATGCCGTTCTTGTCGGCCAGATCCGTGGCCATGGGCATCATGATGCCGCGGTTTTTCAGAACCAGGGTTCCGATACGTCCTTTTTCAAATAACATGTCATAGCTCATAGTGTATGTTCCTTTCTTTTTTTTGATCTGCGCATGTCTTTTGCGCATATAGGTATCCCCGTAGGGGGTTTCTTTGATCTGCGCACGCTTTTTGCGCATATAGGTATCTGATAAATCAGCAATTGCCCCGAAGAACGCTGGAAGAAATTCCCTTTAACATGTCCCGGTCAATACTCTCTAAGCCCTTCACCAGCGTGTCCAACTCATCCTTCGTGGTGAATGCGCTTATGCTTACCCGGACGGTGCCGTCGAATTCCTGATCCTTCAGGTGCTTATGAATTCGCGCAGCGCAGTGGTGGCCGGCCCGGACTGCGATATCCCATTCTTTGTCGAGAATTGCGCCTACTTCATTAGCCCGGAAGCCGTCCAGGTTCAGGGAAATGACACCTGCCTGAAGACTGGGATCCGGCGCACAGTAGAGGTGCAGGCCGGGAATCTCCCGAAGCTTAGGAATAAGATATTCCATAAGTTCGTCCTCGGTTTTCTTCGGGCGGACTGTTTTCAGCCATTTTAAAGAGGCGTGAAGGCCTGCGATGGCGGGAGTGTCCATGCTGCCGCACTCCATTTTCTCGGGCATATAGCGGGGCATGTCCTCGCTTAAGGATTTCATGCCGTTGCCGCCGGCCAGAAGCTCTTCCAGATCGATCCCGTTCTTTAACAGAAAGCCACCAATGCCAAAGGGCGCGTAAAGCGTCTTATGTCCGGCAAAGGTGATGGCGTCCGCCCGGAGGAAAGAGAAGCACAGCTTTAGAAGTCCCATGGCCTGAGCCGCGTCCAGCAGAGTGAAAGCGCCATATTCTTTAGCCATCAGAAAGATTTCCCGGGCCGGCAGGATGTAACCGGTCACATTGCTGATGGCGGAGACGCTGACAAAATCCGGTGGGGTCTGCCGGAACATTTCTTTCGTGGCCTCCAGGTCGATGGAAAGATCTGCGGCGAGGGGCAGCTCCAGAACCCGGATACCGACGCGCTTTTCCAGAAGCTTTAAGGGGCGAAGTACCGCGTTGTGTTCGTAAGGGGATACGTAGGCCACCGATTCTGGCGTCCATTTCTGTCCCTGAATAATCTGGTTCAGGGCAATGGTGACAGAAGGGGTCAGGATAACCTGGGCCTGCTCCCTGGCGTCGCAGAGACTGATCAGCTGCTCACGGACCTCCCGAATCATGGCGGTGGCGTCCCGGGCAGCCTGATACGCGCCCCGGCCCGCATTGACAGCTGCTGTCCGGTTAAAATGGTCTACGGCGTCCCAGACACATTCCGGCTTTGGAAAGGTGGTGGCGCCATTGTCAAGGTAAATCATAACGGTTCATCTCCAGATTTGAAAATAATTACACTTTTGTGTATTAACGTAACAGTGCTTTTGCGATAAAAGGGAAGCTGCGGATCTGCCGCCGGCAAAACTGCAGCTTTTTTTATTATAGCACGAAATCTTTCTGAAAGAAAGCAGGAACCGATGAATTTACAAGATATCGGATCGGAATTCAGGGCAGGGGATGCATCTACCGGAAATAGAGCTCCCGGATATATTCCACAGGCATCTCCCGGCCGGTCCAACGTTCAAAAGCCTTAGCGCCCTGATGGAGCAGCATGTACATACCGTTGAAGGTGTGGCAGCCTGCTTCCTTTGCGGTGCGCAGGAGCAGGGTTTCCCGGGGGTTGTAGATGACGTCGCCCACCACCAGACCCGGATGGAAGAAGGCGGGATCCGGGATCAGGGAAGCGTCTGTGTGGGGAGCCATGCCTACGGAGGAGGCGTTGATGAGTACGTCGGCCTCGTCCAGACAGTGCCTGAGCGAAGTGCTGTCCGCCAGATCAAAGAGACGGATCCGGCAGCCGCAGCGGGCATGGATCCGCTGGATTTCCTCGGCGATTAGCCTGGTGGACGCGGAGGCGCTACGGGCGAAGACGTCGATGGCAGCAGCGCCGTCCAGGGCCGCCTGAGCCAGAATGGCTGCCGCCGCTCCGCCGCTGCCAAGCAGGACCGCGTGTTTTCCCTCACAGGAGAAGCCTGCGTCCCGCATGGACTGCAGAAAGCCGTAGCCGTCCGTATTATCGCCAAAGAGCTGCCCGTCCTGGTTTACTACGGTGTTGACTGCGCCGCTTAAGAGGGCAGAGTCGGAGAGGGTATCCACCCGCTCGTACATAAGCCGCTTCAGGGGCATGGTGCAGTTCCAGCCGGCGGCCCCCAAGGTGATAAGTCCGTCCACGGCCCGTTCGAAATGCGTTTCATCTACGGAAAAAGCCAGATAAGTATAGTCCAGACCCAATTTTTGGAAAGAAGCGTTGTGCATAGCGGGGGATATGCTGTGGGAAACGGGATTTCCCAGCAGACAGGTAAGTTTCGTAGTGCCAGTTATCTCAAATTTTTTGTCCATTTTTACACCTTTTGCTTGAAGTTATCGGGGTTATCGTGTACACTTTTACTAAGGGTACAAAAAAAACAGGGAAAAGTCAATTGCAATTTGACAGGGCTGGAATGTATGCAAAGAAATACAATTTAAAGCCTTTATTCGGCCAAATTCGACTTGATAAAATCCCCCTGTCAGGGTATAATTGTACTAAGATTGTCAGGAAATTAACACAATTTAAAAGATAGAGTAAAAGGAGGAGACAACCATGCATATGGTAGACGGAGAACACGGACATTGCCACGGACATGAGCATGATCACGAGCACTGTCATGAGCATACACACGATCACAGCCATGAGGGCTGCGGATGTGGCTGCGGCGATCACAAGCCGGGAAGCGAACAGGAAGCGCTGCTTTCCTATATGCTGGATCACAACAAGCACCATGCTGCGGAGCTGGCTGAGGTGGCGAAGAAGTTCCGCGAGACAGGAAAGGAAGATGTGGCGGTACAGATTGAGAAAGCCATCGAGAATTTCGATAAGGGCAATCTGTATCTGAGCCTGGCGCTTTCCTTAGTACAGTAACGACAGTTTACAAGGAGGCATCATTATGTGTTTGGCAACTGTATATAAGACGATGAAAGACACGGAAGAGGTCGTGCTGAAGAATGTCAGCAAGATTTACGTAGAAGGCGATTCGGTGCGTCTGATTGATATCATGGGCGCCGAGGTGGTTGTAGAAGGAACGATTTCCTTTGTAGATCTGACTGGCTCCGTAGTGAAGTTAAACTGCCCGTCTGTATAAAGACGGGCTATTGTCCGCTTATGAAAAGCGGGGGCACGCTGTACGGAGGCAGCCGTGCGTGCGGGCCTGGATGGGATATCAATATTGTTGATATATAGAAAAAATGGAGGTTGGTTGAAATGACAAAGTTAACAGACATCATGAACGAGCGCATGGCGCTGTCTTTCGAGGTTTTCCCGCCGAAGACTGAGAAGGGTATGGAGAATCTTCCGGGCACGATCGAGCATCTGTGCAAGTATCAGCCGGATTACATTTCCTGTACATACGGCGCAGGCGGCGGAAACGTAGGAGCAAACCGCGAGGTATGTCAGATGATTAAGAACGCTGGCACTACACCGGTTACCCACTTTACCGTAATCAAGAACACCAAGGAAGGCATGAAGGATCAGCTGCAGCAGTACCTGAACGAGGGCGTAGATCATGTTCTGGCTCTCCGTGGAGATATTCCGCTGGGCGAGACCACTACCTGTGGTGATTTCCAGTACGCTACAGACCTTGTAAAGTTCATTCGCGACGAGTTCGGCGATAAGTTTGAGATCGCTGTTGCAGGTTCCCCGGAGGGACACATCGCATGCAGAAGCCTGGAGTCCGATATCGCGGTTCTGAAGCAGAAGCAGGACAACGGCGCTGACTACATCATGACTCAGCTTTGCTGGGATATGGAGCAGTTCAAGTACTGGCTGGACGCTATCTACTCCGCTGGTGTTACCATGCCGGTAGACGTAGGAGTTATGCCGATTCTGGATCAGGCAGCTACCATCAATATGGCACTGTCCCGCAACGGCTGTGTAATGGATCACGAGCTGTGCAAGATCATTTCCCAGAACTGGCTGTTCCCGAACCCGTTCGCAGCTAAGGACGCTGAGGGCAAGCCGTTCGATATGTTCTATGATGACAAGATTAAGAGATTCCGTGAGGCAGGAATCGAGTACACCATCAAGCAGATCGATACCTATCGTTCTCTGGGTGTAAACGGTATCCATCTGTACGCTCTGAACAAGTGGAAAGATGTATCCGAGATCATCGACCGCGCAGGTCTGAAGACCTTAATCTAGTTACTTAAAATTGATTATTAAAATTGCGGGCGGGGCACAAACCTGCCCGCGGTAAAAGGCAGGAGAGAACAAAGATATGCCACATACAATTGCCGTAGCCGGAAAAGGCGGTGTGGGAAAAACTACACTTACAGGACTTTTAATTGAATACCTGTGCCAGAAGAAGCAGGGACCTGTTCTGGCTGTAGATGCAGATGCCAATTCCAATCTGAACGAGGTACTGGGCGTGGAGGCTGCTCCGACCCTGGGCGAGATTCGTGAGGAGATTGCAAAGGCAGAGACAGCGGGTTCCAACCCGATTCCGAAGGGAATGTCCAAGCAGGATTACGCGGAGCTCAAATTCGGAGAAGCGCTTTCCGAGCAGGATGATTATGATTTGCTGGTGATGGGTCACACACAGGGAAAGGGATGCTATTGCTTCGTCAACGGGCTCCTGACGACCCAGATTGCAAGATATGCCAAGAATTACAAATATATAGTAGTAGACAATGAAGCGGGAATGGAGCACATCAGCCGCGGAATTCTTCCGTCGGTAGATACCATTATTCTGGTCAGCGACTGCTCACGCAGAGGCGTGCAGGCGGTAGGACGTATCGCGAAGCTGATTCCGGAATGTGGACTGAAGCCCAAGTCCGTAGGACTGATTATCAATCGCGCTCCGGGTGGAGTGCTGAATGCGGGAACGAAAGAAGAGATCGAAAAACAGGGCCTTCATCTGCTGGGCGTCGTTCCTCAGGACGAGCAGGTGTTTGAGTATGACTGTGACGGCGTGCCCACAGTAAAGCTTCCGGAGGATTCTCCGGTCCGCAAGGCGCTGTACAGTATTATTGACCAGTTGGATCTTTCATAATAAATTTATGAAAATAAAAAAAGGTAGGAGGTTTATAATGGGAGATTTAAAGTTGACAACGGTGGAGGAAATGGAAGCCGCAACAGCCAGACTTCTGGAGACAGGAGCAAAGGTAGGTGCTGATGCCTGGCAGCTTCGTGTGAAGAACCAGACGCCGCACTGTAAGTTTGGTGAGCAGGGTGTCTGCTGCCGAATCTGTGCTATGGGACCGTGCCGTATTACACCGAAGGCACCGAGAGGTATCTGCGGATGTGACGTACATGGTATCGTAGGCCGTAACTATCTGAAATTTACAGCAGGCGGAGCAGCTACACACTCTGACCATGGCCGTGAGATTTGTCACACACTGTATGCTGCACAGCCGGATGGAGCTTACAAGGTAAAGGATCCGGAGAAGCTGATCCGTATCGCGAAGGAGTGGGGCGTAGAGACCGAGGGTAAGGATATCTACGATCTGGCTCACGAGATGGCAGAGACAGCTCTGATGGAGTATGGTAAGCCCTTCGGCGTACAGAGATGGCTTAAGAGAGCTCCGGAGCATACCCAGAAGCTGTGGCATGACGCTGAGATCGAGCCGAGAGCCATTGACCGTGAGGTAGCTACTTCCTTACATATGACTCATATGGGATGTTCTTCCAAGCCGGAGGCACTGGTTCGTCAGTCCTTAAGAGCAGGTCTGGCTGACGGCTGGGGCGGATCCATGTGCGGAACCGAGTTCTCTGACGTACTGTTCGGAACTCCGAAGCCCATCGATACCGAGGCAAACCTGGGCGTTATGAACGCTGATAATGTAAACATCGTAGTACACGGACATGATCCGTCACTTTCTGAGATGGTCTGTGAGTACGCAGACGATCCGGAGATGATCGCGTATGCAAAGAGCATGGGCGCTAAGGGAATCACCGTATCCGGTGTATGCTGTACCTCCAACGAGGTAGCTATGCGTCGCGGTGTTCCGATGGCAGGTAACTTCCTGCAGCAGGAGAACGTAGTTCTGACAGGCGCATGTGAGGCTATCGTTGTAGACGTGCAGTGTATCTTCCCGGCACTCGGACCCCTGAGCAAGTGCTTCCATACCAAGTTTATCACCACTTCTCCCATCGCGCAGATGCCGGATTCCGATTACATCCGCTTTGATGTAGGAACCGCTGCAGAGAAGGCAAAGCAGATCGTTATGACTGCATGTGAGAACTTCAAGAACCGTAAGCCGGATCTGGTATACATTCCGGATATGAAGCAGAAGGCAACCGTTGGATACTCTCTGGAGGCTCTGGTAAAGACTCTGGATGGCGTAACCAACTCTCAGGTAGATGTAACAGGTACCACCAAGCCGCTTATCGAGTGTATCACCTCGGGTGTTATCCGTGGTGCAGTCGCTATGGTAGGCTGTAACAACCCGAAGATCCGCCCGGACTACGCGCATATCGAGCTGATGAAGAAACTGATTGCCAACGATATCGTAGTGGTAGCATCCGGATGTTCCGCACAGGCAGCAGCAAAGGCTGGTCTGATGGACAAGGCAGCAAAGGATCTCTGCGGCGCCGGTCTGAAGAGAGTATGTGAGCTGGCAGACATCCCGCCGGTACTTCACATGGGCTCCTGTGTAGATATCAGCCGTATGATGGTTCTGGTAGCAGAGCTGGCCAAGGATTCCGGACTGAATATTTCTCAGCTTCCGGTTGTAGGCTGCGCTCCGGAGTGGATGTCTGAGAAGGCTGTTTCCATCGGTAACTACGTAGTAGCAACCGGTATCGATACCTTCCTGGGCGTTGACCCGTATGTAGCCGGTTCTTCCGAGATGGGCCAGTGGCTGACTGAGGGCGTTCGTGACTGGGTTGAGGCAGCTTATACTGTCGAGACAGACATCGAGAAGCTGGTTGACAAGATGATCGACCGTATCGAGGAGAAGAGAACCGCACTGGGAATCTAATCCGGATAAAAAGAGTAAAGAAAGAACCGGAGGGAATAGAACGTGAAAATTGCAATTACCGGAAAGGGCGGAGTCGGAAAGACGACCTTTGCAGCCACCCTTGCAAGATTATATGCGGAGGAGGGATGTACAGTTCTGGCAGCCGATGTGGATCCGGACGCGAATTTAGGTCTGGCGCTCGGTTTTCCGGAGGAGGTTCTGGACTCGATTGTTCCGATTTCCAAGATGAGAAAGCTCATCGAGGAACGGACAGGGGCAGGCCCCGGAAATGCCATGTACACGCTGAATCCCAAGGTGGATGATATCCCGGATACCTACAGCAAGACCTACAACGGAGTCAAACTCCTGACGCTGGGTACTGTAGAGACCGGAGGGGGCGGCTGTGTCTGCCCCGAGCATGTGATGCTGAAGCGGATCTTGAGTTACTTAAGTCTTCGGAGCAAGGACGTGGTTATCATGGACATGGAAGCAGGCCTGGAGCACCTGGGCCGCGGTACCTGCGAAGGTATGGAGCAGTTCGTGGTAGTCATCGAACCTGGAGCGAGAAGCATTCAGACCTATAAGAATGTAAAACGGCTGGCCCATGACCTGGGAATTCAGACCGTTCGCGTAGTAGCCAACAAAGTCCGCGGAGCAGAGGATGAGGAGTTCATCCGCTCGAAGATCCCGGCAGAGGATTTACTTGGATTTATCCATTATAACCCGGAAGTGATAGATGCGGACCGGCAGGGCAAATCCCCCTACGATGTGAGCGAGTCCGCAAAGGAGGAGATCCGGAAGATTAAGGAAATCCTCGATCAATCGAATTAAAATTTGGAGGTAAAATACCGTGACATTATTTGATAGAGTATTCGGCGGCAACGACGCAGTTTACGGACTGACCGAGGCTGCTATCGACGGCGCAATCGCACAGTATGGAGAAGATGCGGCAGTATCCTTCCCGGACACTGCATACAGCCTTCCCTGCTACTATGCCGTAACAGGAAGCAAGGTTACCAACCTGAAAGAACTGAAGGCAGCTCTGGGAGTTGTAAAAACTCTGATGACCAGAGAGAAGAGACTGAACGACGCATTCATGAGCGGTGTTGCAACAGCTCTGTGCGCAGAGTTCATCGAGGTACTGAAGTACATGAACGGCGCAAAGCCGTACGAGGAGCCCTGCTACGGACATCTGGCAGACGCTATCATCCGTGAACTGGGTGTACCCCTTGTAACCGGCGATATCCCGGGCGTAGCTGTTATCCTGGGAAGCGCTCCTTCTACAGAAGAAGCAGTAGAGCTGGTTAAGAGCTATCAGGCACAGGGCTGTCTGGTTACTCTGGTAGGCGGCGTTATCGATCAGTGCGTAGAGGCAGGCCTGAACATGGGCAACGCCGTACGTATCGTACCGCTTGGCAAGGACGTAACCGCAGTAATCCACGTCGTATCTGTAGCGCTTCGTGCGGCTCTGATCTTCGGTAACGTAACACCGGGCGACGCAGGCGCGCTGATGAAGTACACCATGGACCGTGTACCGGCGTTCGTAAATGCGTTCAAGCCGCTGGATGATGTTATCGTAGCTTGCGGTGCAGGCGCAATCGCTCTTGGTTTCCCGGTAGTTACCAACGAGACCGAGAACATCTTCCGTGTACCGAAGAGCCTGATCGTTCAGGAGGACGTATCCAAGTTCAACGCTACTTCTATTGAAGCAAGAGATATTAAGATTAAGGTTACCAAGATTGATATCCCAGTTTCCTTCGCATCCGCATTCGAAGGCGAGATTATCCGCCGCGGCGATATGCAGGTAGAGTTCGACGGTTCCCGTGTGGACTGCTTCGAGCTGGTTGAGGCAAAGGACGCGTCTGAGGTTGAGGACCACAAGATCGAAGTAATCGGACCGGACTTCGACGAGTTCGAGGTAGGCAGCAAGCACAGCATCGGCTACGTGGTAGAGGTTGCCGGCAAGAGCATGCAGGCTGACTTTGAGCCGGTATTCGAGCGTAAGTTCCATAACTACCTGAACTGCATCGAGGGTGTTATGCATACCGGTCAGCGTGATATGATTCGTATCCGTGTAAGCAAGAACGCTTTCGACGCAGGCTTCCGTGCAAAGCACATCGGTGAGGTTCTGTACGCAAGAATTAAGAATGAGTTTGACGCAGTTGTAGATAAGTGTCAGGTTAAGGTTATCACCGATCCGGAGCTGTGTACCAAGATGCGTCATGAGACTGCTATCCCGCTGTTTGATAAGCGTGACGACCGTCTGGCTACTCTGACTGACGAGTCTGTAGACGTATACTACAGCTGTATCATGTGCCAGGCATTCTCCCCGTCCCACGTATGCGTGGTTACTCCGGAGCGTCTGGGTCTGTGCGGTGCCGTTTCATGGCTGGACGCAAAGGCTACCAACGAGCTGGATCCCCAGGGACCCTGCCAGGTTATCACCAAAGAGAAGCCCATCGATGAGAGAATCGGTGAGTACGAGGATGTCAATGAGGCGGTTAAGCTGTACTCCCAGGGTGCTCTGGAAGAGGTTTCCCTGTACTCCATCATGGAGAAGCCGATGACCTCCTGCGGATGCTTCGAGTGTATCTGTGGTATCGAGCCGTTCTCCAACGGTGTTGTTATCACCAACCGTGAGTACGCAGGTATGACTCCGCTGGGAATGACCTTCTCCGAGCTGGCAAGTATGACCGGTGGTGGAGTTCAGACACCTGGATTCATGGGACATGGAAAGCACTTCATCTCTTCCAAGAAGTTTATGAAGGCTGAGGGCGGAATCGAGCGTATCGTATGGATGCCCAAGGAGCTGAAGGAGTCCGTAGCAGAACGTCTCAATGAGACAGCAAAAGATCTCTACGGAATTGACAACTTTACCGATATGATCGGTGACGAGACTATCGCAGAGGATCCGGAAACGTTGCTGGCATTCCTTACAGAAAAAGGACATCCGGCACTTGGCATGGACCCGATGATGTAGTATAATATGTAAGATAATTGGTTTACGCATAGGGGCTGTGCCCCTATGCGTTAAAACCACGTAAAGGACAAGGAGGTAACTAAGAAATGCCGTTTACTGGAAAATCAGGAAAATTCAACGCTGCTATCCGTACCGTAGAAATCGGAACCGGAGATAAGGCAGTGAAGCTTGGCGGAGAGAATGTACTGCCGTTTTATACATTCGACGCGCCGATCGAGAATGCACCGAAGATTGGAGTTCTGATTACAGACATGGGTCTGGAGAATGAAGTTGCAGGAATCAAGGACTACTATGCAGGTGCTACAACTTTTGCAGAGATTGCAAAGAAAGCCGAAGAAATGCCTGGAGCAGATTTCGTTGTTCTCCGCTTTGAGGGAGCGGATCCGAATGGCGAGAACCGTTCCGTTGAGGATTGCGTAGCTATCGCGAAAGAGGTTGGCGACGCGATCACAGCTCCTCTTGTAATTGAGGGATGTAAGAATGTAGAGAAGGATGCAGAGCTTTTCTCCAAGGTTGCAGAAGCGCTTCAGGGAAAGAACGTACTGATCCTGTCCGCAAGAGAAGAGAACTACAAGGCAGTTGCAGCAGCAGCTGGTCTTGCTTACGGCCAGAAGGTCGGAGCAGAGTCTGCCGTAGATATCAACCTTGCAAAACAGCTGAACGTGCTGATCGGACAGCTGGGCGTAGATCAGGCTAACGTTGTCATGAACGTAGGTTCCGCAGCAGCCGGATACGGTTTTGAGTACGTAGTTTCTACTATGGACCGTGTAAAGGCAGCGGCTCTGGCTCAGGGTGATGTACAGCTTCAGATGCCGATTATGACACCGGTAGCTGACGAGGCATGGAATGTAAAAGAGGCTATGGCTTCCGAAGCAGATATGCCGGAGTGGGGATCCCAGGAAGAGCGTGGAATTGATATGGAAGTTGAGACAGCCGCAGCAGTACTGGCATCCGGCTCCAATGCAGTAATTTTGAAACATCCGACCTCGGTTGCAACGATTTCAAAATTAATTAAAGCACTGGTTTAATCGAGGAAGGAGGAGAAATTTACCATGGCATTAAAAGGCTTGGATATTTTTAAATTAACACCGAAGACAAACTGTAAGGAGTGCGGAAGCCCGACCTGTATGGCATTTGCTATGAAGGTTGCTCAGGGCGCTGTAGAACTCAGCAAGTGTCCGCATATGTCTGAAGAAGCGCTGGCTACTCTGTCAGAGGCAACTGCTCCGCCCATGAAGACCATCAAGGTTGGTACCGGCGAGGCTGAGTACACACTGGGCGGCGAGACCGTTCTCTGCCGTCATGAGAAGACCTTTGTAAGCAAGCCGAGATACGCAGTATCCATCTGTAGCGCGGACGAGGATATCGACGCGAAGCTTGAGGCAGCTAAGAAGGTTGATTACGACCGTATCGGCGAGCGTATGCACGTTGAGATGCTGTATCTGTCCTACTGTGCAGATAAGGGCGTTGATGCTTATGTGGAGCTGGTTAAGAAGGCAGCTGACTGCGGCAAGACGCTGGTACTTGACTGTACCGATGTTGAGGCAGCTAAGGCAGCTCTGGCAGTATGCAAGGACGCAAAGCCGGTTCTGGATGGCGCAGACGCTTCCAACTACGAGGCTATGAGCGCTGTCGCTACTGAGGCAGGCGTTGTTCTGGGCGTTCGCGGCGCAGACATCAACGAGCTTTATGATACCACAGCAGCTCTTGAGAAGCTGGGCAACAAGAACCTGGTTCTGAACGTGGGTACCGCTTCCGTCAAGGATGCGTTTGCTACCACTGTACAGATTCGTCGTGCTGCTCTGAAGGATCAGAACAGAACCTTCGGTTATCCCTCCATCGTTAACGTAGGAGCACTGGCTGCTGGAGATCCGACCATGCAGGCAGCTCTTGTTTCACTGTTTACTGTAAAATACGGTTCCATCATCGTTATGGAAGGCATGGACTATGCACAGGCTCTGCCGCTGTATGGTCTGCGCCAGAATGTATTTACCGACCCGCAGAAGCCCATGAAGGTTGAGCCGGGCATCTACCCGCTGAACGGCGGCGATGAGAATTCCGTATGTCTGACCACTGTAGACTTCGCTCTGACCTACTTCGTAGTATCCGGCGAGCTGGAGCGTTCCGGCGTTCCCTGCAACCTGATCATCAACGACGCAGGCGGACTTTCCGTACTGACTGCTTGGGCAGCTGGTAAGCTTTCTTCTACCTCTGTATCCAAGTTCATCCAGGAGAACGTAGAGCCGAAGGTTAAGTGCAGAAAGCTGATCATCCCCGGAAAGGTAGCAGTTCTGAAGGGCGATATCGAGGCGAAGCTGCCGGGCTGGGAAGTTATCGTAGCCCCCAACGAGGCAGTACAGCTTGTGAAGTTTCTGAAGGATCTGCAGGCTAACGGCGAGATCTAATTATTTTATAATAAAAGGAGAACAAAACTATGGCAAAATTTGTTACCATCGGTGAGAGACTTTCCACCACAGCACCGGCTGTAAATAAGGCATTTTCCGAGAGAGATCCGGAGCCGATCCTGAAGAGAGCAAAGCAGCAGCTGGACGCAGGCGCTACATACCTGGACGTTAATATCGGACCGGCTGAGAATGACGGACCGGAGCTGATGAAGTGGGCCGTTGAGCTGCTTCAGGGCAACTTCGACAACGTTCCGCTGGCACTGGATACTTCCAACGTAGCAGCTATCGAGGCTGGTATCTCTGTATACAACCGTGCAAAGGGTAAGCCCATCGTTAACTCCGCTGACGCTTCTGGAAGACTGGAGTACGTTGACCTGGCAGCAGCAAACGACGCTATCGTTATCGCTCTGTGCAACGGCGAGGGAATCGCTAAGGACAACGACGAGCGTATGATGTACATGCAGACTCTGATGGAGAGAGGCATGGAGCATGGTATGGACGTTGCTGAGGATATGTGGTTTGACCCGTTATTCCTGGTTATCAAGGGAATGCAGGACAAGCAGATGCAGGTTCTGGAGTTTATCAAGATGATCTCCGACATGGGCATGAAGTCCACAGGTGGTCTGTCCAACAACTCCAACGGTATGCCGAAGCACATCCGTCCGATCATGGACTCCGCTATGGTAGCTATGGCTATGATGAACGGTCTGACCTCCGCTATCGTTAACCCGAACGACTTAAGACTGATGGAGACCATCAAGTCCTGCGATATCATCAAGAACAACAATCTGTACGCAGATTCTTATCTTGAGGTTTAATTCGGATTCGAAGTCGAATAAGAGCTTAAAAAGGAGCATCTCCGGGAAACCGGGGATGCTCCTTTTGGTTACAGGGCTCCATCTGGGTTCCGGAAGGCTTGGGGCTGAGTGTGCATATGTGAGAAAAGGGTTGCCCTGACCGTCAATGTCCGTTATAATCTAAATAGAATCTGTCGGCGAAACCGGCGGCTGGAAATGGAGGAATTTTTCATGAAAAAGGTTATTACCATAGCCCGGGAATTCGGTGCAGGCGGCGGTGAAATCGGCCGGAGAGTGGCGAAGGAGCTGGGAATTGAGTTTTACGATAAGGATATCATTCTGAGAACAGCCCTGGCCAACTCGAAGCTGGATCCGGAACTGGTGCGGAAATGGGATGAGAGAGTGCCGAAAAGCTTTGGCTTTGCCCAGAGTCTCTTTGACTTCTATAATAAGCCTCTGGATGAGGAGCTATGGCAGGCTCAGCGGGACGCCATCCGCGAAATGGCAAATCATGAGAACTGTGTGATTGTAGGCCGGAACAGCGAGTATATCTTAAGGGAATTCGATCATTGTCTCCATGTATTCGCCCATGCCAGCTTCCAGTGGCGGGTAAAACGTATGGCGGGCAAGATGCCGGGGGTACCGCTTTCCCAGGTGGAGAAGGATATCCGCGACGCGGATCGCTCCCGTAAGAAGAACTGCGAGTATTATACGAAGCAGACCTATGGGGACGCCCGGAACTACGATCTGACGATCAACACAGAAAAACTGGGAATTGCCAGGGCAGTAGAAATGGTTTTGGCAGCTGCTAAGGAGATTTAAGGGAAAACGAAAAAGTTTTTTGCTTGACAACTTTAACAGAAAAAATTATACTTAAGAGGTGGCATCAAGGGCGGTGTATAACTATACATCGCCCTTGTGTTAAATATGACCGGCCAATGAGCCGGGGAAAAGGAGCGTATACATTATGAAAAAGTTACTTGCATTGGCTTTGGCTGCAAGCATGACCCTGGGTCTCGCTGCATGCGGATCCTCCAGCTCTGATAAGGCTGCTGAGACAGCGCCTGCAGAGACAACCGAAGGCACAGACGCTGCTGAGAGCACCGGCTCTGACAAAACATGGGTTATCGCAATGGATACCGTATTCCGTCCCTTTGAGTACACCGATGAGAAGGGTGAGTTCGTAGGAATCGACGTGGATATCATCAAGGCAGTGGCAGCAAATCAGGGATTCAATATTGAGATTCAGAGCCTTGGCTGGGACGCTGCAGTTACCGCGGTTCAGGCAGGCCAGGCAGACGCGCTGCTGGCAGGCGCGAGCATCACAAAGGAGCGTAAGGATAGCGGATGGATTTTCTCTGATTCCTATTATGATTCTTATCAGGTATTTGCAGTGAAGGCAGACAGCGGTATCGAGAGCTTGGACGATCTGAAGGGCAAGACCATCGCGGTAAAGAACGCTACAGCAGGCGCGAATTACGCAGAGGAACTGAAGGACAAGTACGGCTTTAAGATTGATACCTACGAGGATTCACCGACCATGTATCAGGCAGTGGTACTGGGCCAGGCAGACGCTTGCGTAGAGGATAAGCCGATTATGGCGGACAACATCAAGACCGGCGGACTGGATCTGACCATCGTTGAGAGTACCGCAAGCAAGGTAGCTCCCTATGGCTTTGCTATCATGAACAAGGACAATCAGGAGCTTCTGGATATGTTCAACAAGGGACTGCAGGAGATTAAGGACAACGGAACCTACGATGAGATTCTGAACAAGTATCTTGGCGAATAAGGATAAAAGGTGCGGAGCAGCTGCGTAGCGATGCAGCTGCTTCCTGTACTGTGGAAGCTCCCGGATACGGAGGTTTCCACAATGCAGGAAGTATTCCGCGGCAGAGAAGCCCCGCGGACAGCGGGAGTAAACAAGTGAGGAGAAAAGATATATGGCAGCAATTCTTCGAGTGTATGGAATCATGCTTTTAAAGGGCATGGGGCAGACTTTGCTGATGACACTGTTGACCCTGGTCATCGCGACGATCATTGGTATGATTTTCGGTCTGATGAACGTGGGACGCAACCGGATACTGAATCTGATCGGTACCGTTTATGTGGACGCGATTCGAGGCGTTCCGCTGATTGTATTGGCTTATTTTGTATTCTTCGGTATTCCGGCCGGTATGCAGGGCATGGGAATGAGGGGCTTCCGTCTGAGCGCGCTTCAGGCAGGTACCATCGCCCTTTCCTTAAACTGCGGCGCTTACATGGCGGAGATTATCCGCGCCGGTATCGAGAGTGTGGATCGGGGACAGATGGAGGCTTCCCGGAGTCTGGGACTTTCCTATGGTTCCTCCATGGCGCTGGTCGTAGTACCCCAGGCGGTACGCACCATGATTCCGTCTATCATTAACCAGTTTATCATTACCCTGAAGGATACGTCGATTCTTTCCGTTATCGCGTTCCCGGAGCTGACGCTGATTGGTAAAACCATTTCCGGTAATACCTTAAAGCCGCTGCAGTCCTGGGCCATCGTCGGCGTGATGTATATGATTGTCATCATTACCTTAAGTAAGCTGGCAAAGAGAATCGAGAGGAGGGTAAACCGTGGCAGATAATAAGATTCATGTAACGAACCTGAAAAAGAACTTTGGAAAGCTGGAGGTTCTGAAGGATATCAGTATGGATATCACCGAAGGCGAGGTTGTGGTTCTCCTGGGACCCTCCGGAAGTGGTAAATCCACCTTCCTGCGCTGCCTGAACCAGTTGGAGACGGCGACGGCAGGCCAGATTCTGATAGACGGCTATGACGTGACGGACAAGCACACGGATATCAATAAGGTGCGTCAGAACATCGGTATGGTGTTCCAGCATTTTAATCTGTTCAACCATCTGAATGTGATGGACAATATGACGCTGGCTCCGGTCCATCTGAAGGTTATGACCAAGGACGAGGCCCGGAAAAAAGCCATGGAGCTTCTGACCCGTGTCGGCCTGGCAGATAAGGCGGAGGCATTCCCGAGCCAGCTCTCCGGCGGACAGAAGCAGCGTGTGGCCATCGCCCGCGCCCTGGCTATGAAGCCGGATATCATGCTCTTCGACGAGCCCACCTCTGCCCTTGACCCGGAGATGGTCGGCGAGGTTCTGGCGGTTATGAAGGAGCTTGCAAAAGAGGGAATGACCATGGTGGTCGTAACCCATGAGATAGGCTTTGCCCGCGAGGTGGCAGACCGGGTAGTCTTCATGGAAGGCGGCTATATCGTAGAGCAGGGAACTCCAGAGGAGGTACTGGCTCATCCGAAGGAGCCCAGAACCATTGATTTCCTGAGTAAAGTATTATAAAAAATGACAGAGATGGCTTCTGGAAAAAAATCCAGAAGCCATCTTCGGTTTCTTTACTTGTTACTGTTCACAGGCACTATCCTGCGATGTGTTTTGGTATGAATATGCCAAAATACCGAGTTGGTATAATTTCATAAACCCTCCCCCGGGGTTATTGACTTCCTTATACAGGAGTGCTAAAATTTAATCATTAAAGGCTGATTTCCAAAGGAAACAGTTACATAACCCAAGGAGGGACATAAGAAATGAGCGTATTAACAGATTTAATCTACGGAGGCTCAAACGCAGTTGCGGGACTGACAGAAGGTGCTGTAAACGACGCGATTGCAAAGTACGGTGAGGACAAGAAGGTTGCAATGCCGGATACGGCGTACTTCCTGCCGACCATCTACGCTGCTACCGGCGTAAAGGTAAGCAAGCTTGGCGATCTGCCGGCCTGTGTAGGCGTGCTGAAAAGCCTGATCAGCAACAAGGAAGACCTGGGAGAGGCACTGAACGCAGGTCTGGCTACCGCAGTGGGAGCAGAGATCATCGAGGCCCTGAAGTATGTGGATAGTGCCGACCCGTATGCAGAGGACAGCGGTATCGGCTTCGTACCGGATCCGGTTATCCGTTCTCTGGGCGTACCTCTTGTAACCGGAGATATTCCCGGCGTAGCAGTTGTACTGGGCAAGGCTGACAATGCAGAAGATGTAGTGACAGTTGTAAAAGATTACCAGAGCAAGGGTATCATGACCTTCCTGATTGGCGACGTCATCGAGCAGTGTGCCGAGGGCGGCGTAAAGATTGGCCTGGATTTCCGTGTAGTTCCGCTGGGACATGATGTGACCGCAGTCATCCATGTCGTAACCGTAGCGATCCGAGCGGCTCTGATCTTCGGTAATGTAACACCGGGCGATCTGCCGGGACTGTTAAAATACACCAAGGAAAGAGTACCTGCATTCGTGAATACCTTCGGCGCTCTGAATGAGGTGGTTGTATCCGCAGGCGCAGGTGCTATCGCGCTGGGCTTCCCGGTAGTCGTAGACGTGGATCTGGGCGAGAATCAGGTTCCGGGCGCGCTGGAGTCTGTTCTGGATCACAGCCTGACCGTGAAGAAGTCCCTGGAGCTGCGTAACATTAAGATTAAAGTAACCGAGCTTCCGATTCCGGTTGCATTCGCTTCCGCATTCGAGGGCGAGATTATCCGCAGAGGCGATATGCAGGTAGAGTTCAGCTCCCATAAGGCACCCACCTGTGAGATCGTACAGACCTGTAACGCAGACGACATTGAGGATCACAAGATTACCATTGTCGGCAAGGATCTGGACGAACTGGAGCAGGGTCAGACCTTCGCACTGGCTACTTATGTACAGGTAGCGGGAGCAAAGATGCAGCCTGACTTCGAGCCGGTTATCGAGCGTAAGATTCATGCATGGTACAACTATATGGAAGGTGTGATGCACACCGGCCAGAGAAATCAGATCCGTGTCCGTGTAAGTAAGGCCGCATACGAGGCTGGACTTCGCCTGACCCATTTCGCAGAGGTGCTTTACAATATGATCATGGACGAGTTTGATATCGTCGTAGATAAATGTCAGGTTACCATCGTAACCGATACCGATAAGGTTCAGGAGCTTCTGGATACCGTCGCTATGCCGACCTATGAGAAGCGTGACGAGCGTCTGGAGACCCTGACCGATGAGAGCGTAGACCAGTTCTACACCTGTACCCTGTGCCAGTCCTTCGCGCCGTCACACTGTTGCGTGGTAACTCCGGAGCGTCTGGGACTTTGCGGAGCCGTTTCCTGGCTGGACGCTAAGGCAACCAAGGAGTTGAATCCTACCGGACCCTGCCAGCCGATTTCCAAGGAAGGCTGTGAGGACGAAGTAAAGGGAATTTACCCGGACGTAAACCGTATGGTAGCTGAGGCAACCCAGGGAGCTCTTGAGAAAGTAACCCTGTACTCCATTATGGAAGACCCGATGACCTCCTGCGGCTGCTTCGAGTGTATCTGCGGTATCGAGCCCTTCTCCAATGGCGTTATCATTGCCAACCGTGAGTACGCAGGCATGACGCCTCTTGGCATGACCTTCGGCGAGCTTGCAAGTATGACAGGCGGCGGAGTTCAGACGCCGGGCTTCATGGGTCATGGACGTCACTTTATCGCCTCCAAGAAGTTCATGAGCGCTGAGGGCGGCTTTGAGCGTATCGTATGGATGCCGAAGGAGCTGAAGGACGACGTAGCCGAGAGACTGAATAAGTCTGCGAAGGAGAAATACGGTATTGATAACTTTACCGATATGATCGCAGACGAGACCGTAGCAACCGATGAGGAAACTCTGATGGCGTTCCTGCAGGAGAAGAACCATCCGGTACTGGGTCTGGATCCGATTATGTAACACAGGATTTTTGATAAAACGATAGAATCAGAAAATGGGGTTTGGCTGCAGAAAGCCAGACCCTATTTTTGGATTCTTAATTGTTCTTAAGAAAGCTTCCTTTTTCGATATCCATCTGATACAATGGGGCTAACCTGTAGGGAGAGACAGGTTAGGGAAAAAGATTCAGGAGGACGAATATGAAATTAAAAAGAGTGATACCGGTACTGGGACTGACCCTGGCGCTGACGGCAGCGACCGCCTGCGGCAGTAAGGCAGAGGATACGGCAGTCCGTATCTATGGAGAGATTGAGGAGGTTTCGGAAGAAGATATCATCGTAGATAATCAGTCTGACATGTCTTCCCAGGGAGAGATGATTCTGACGATCGATCCGGAGAATACGGTTCTGGTAGATGGGGAAAGCGGTCTGCCACTGGAGCTTTCTGACGTGGAAAAGGGAAGCTTTGTGGCGTATCTGGGACCGGCCATGACCCTGTCTTTGCCGCCTCAGTGTACGCCGGAGGTCGTATTTACCAATGTTTCGGAGAAAGAAGCGGCACCCTATTACGCAGTGATTGCCCGGAAGCCGGTTGCGAAAGACGGCGGCCTGAAGGTGGTTGCTGAAGATGGAGAGAGCTATGTGATTCCGGACACGGCGGAGATAAAGCCCTTCCGTACCCGGAATGTAATCCGGGCTGAGGACATCCAGAAAGGAAGCCGGTGTCTGATCTGGCAGAATGAACAGGAGGAGGTAGTCCGCGTGGTGCTTCTGGACGCGGAATAAGAGAGGCTTACAGAGATGATAAAAGCGGCATTTTTTGATATCGACGGGACACTGATGGATCACAGCATCGGTCAGATTCCATCAGACACGAAGGAGGCTCTGGCAGAGTTACGGAGAAGCGGCGTGAAAATTTTCACCAGCACCGGACGGCATCTGCTGGAGCTTCAGGAGCTGGGCGTGACAGAGCTTTCCTTTGACGGGCATGTGCTTCTGAACGGTCAGATCTGTCTGGACAAAGAAGAACAGCTGATAGACGCATGTGCCATTCCTGAGGAGGATATGCAGGGCGCTCTGCGCTGGTTTGATGAAATGGAGCTGCCGGTGGCCTTCGTGGAGCAGAAGCAGATCTATATCAATTTCATCAACGACCGGGTGCGGAAGACCCAGGCGGACATCTCCTCGGAACTGCCAAAGACAGGCCGCTTCGATGGCAATCCGGTCTATCTGGTCAATGTATTTGCCGATGAGGCGGATGTAAATCGGGTGCTTGCAGATATGCCCCACTGCCGCATGACCCGCTGGAATCCCTACGGTGTGGATATCATCGCCGCGGGCAACAGTAAGGCCAAGGGTATGGAGCGGGTGCTTCGTTATTATGGCATCGATCGGGAAGAAATCATTGCCTTCGGCGACGGGGAAAACGATATGGAGATGCTTCAGTTTGCCGGAATCGGCGTGGCCATGGGAAATGCGGATCCGGAGGTAAAGGAGATCGCGGATTATGTGACGGACAGCGTAGGAGAGGGCGGGATCACTCATGCGCTCCAGCACTTCAAGTTGATTTAGAAAAAGAGAATGCTCCGGCTGCCAGGTGTGGCAGTCGGAGCAATTTTTATAACTCTAAGAAGGATACTTATGGAACATTCATTTTTAAGAGAGCGAATTCGTATCGCCGTTGCTTCCAAAATTTTTTGCAATCTCAAAATCAACCGTCGCGGTATCCAATGGGGAAGCGGAAGTAAGCTCAAAGTATACGTAGCTTCCATCTTGGGTCAGAGCATAACCGGCTGCCGTATAAACGGTTCCGTCTGCCTGTTCATCCTGATAGAAAAGATAGGAGAAAGTACCCCGGTCGATCAGTTCGCCGATGGTACAGGGAACGGAAGCTTCTTCCATATCTACCACATGCTCAGATACATAATCTGAAAGAACCTCATCGAGAATCCATTTTTCCGATTCTTCCAGAGAAGTATAAGTCAAGGAGACAGCCGGAGCGTTTTCCTCTGCCGGATTTTCAGCTTTTACGGAAATGGGGTTCAGGAAAAGAACCAGGGCCAGCAGTCCGGCCAGAATACAAAGGGAAAATTTTTTCATAGGCTCACCTCATTTACGATATGTGTTCTCTTTCATATGTAGTATTTTAACAAAAAAATATTACAAAATTATGATAAAGTATTTAGAATGGCATTATAAATTCTGAAGAAATTTTAAAGATTTCAGATAAATCAGCGAATTTCCACAGGATCCATGAAAACCAGACAGAAAACAAAAATAAACAAATTTGATATCGACACTTGCTGTCTTGTCACCTGTATGGTATGATGTAAAGGCTTTATTAAGCAGAATGGTTACTAACAGGAAAAGAGGAGTAAGAAAATGGAAAAAGTGAAGGCTTTTCTGAAAAAGAAAAATGTGGAAATCAGCGTAAAACGCTATCTGGTAGACGCGTTGGGAGCCATGGCGCAGGGATTGTTCGCCAGCCTCCTGATTGGCACCATCGTGAGCACTCTGGGCAAGCAGCTGGGGATCGAGTATCTAACTGAGCTGGGCGGTTACGCCAGCGCGGTAGCCGGACCCGCCATGGCAGTCAGCATCGGCTGGGCACTGCAGTGTCCGCCACTGGTGCTCTTTAGTTTAGTGGCAGTCGGCAACGCGGCGAATGTACTGGGCGGCGCGGGTGGCCCGCTGGCGGTGCTTGTCATCACTGTCATCGCGGCGGAATGCGGAAAGCTGGTCAGCAAAGAAACAAAAATCGATATTCTGGTAACGCCGGGTGTCACCATTTTCGTGGGCGTCGGTCTGGCAGAGCTGATTGCGCCGGGCATTGGTGCGGCGGCTTCAAGTGTAGGTCAGCTGATCATGTGGGCGACCGAGCTTCAGCCGCTGCTGATGGGTATCATCGTATCCGTATTAGTCGGTATGGCTCTGACCCTGCCGATTTCCAGTGCGGCTATCTGCGCAGCTCTGGGTCTTACGGGACTTGCAGGCGGCGCTGCGGTAGCAGGCTGCTGCGCCCAGATGGTGGGCTTCGCGGTCATGAGCTATAAGGAAAATGGTGTGGGCGGCCTGGTGAGCCAGGGCATCGGCACCAGCATGCTGCAGATGGGCAATATCGTGAAGAATCCCCGCATCTGGATTGCGCCGACCCTGGCCAGCGCCATTACCGGCCCCATTGCCACCTGCGTCTTCCACATGACTATGAACGGAACGCCCGTATCCAGCGGTATGGGAACCTGCGGCCTGGTAGGACAGATCGGCGTGTATACCGGATGGATGAGTGAGATCGAGGCAGGCACCCGGGCCGCCATCACCGGCTTTGATTGGGTGGGCCTGATTCTTATCTGTTTCGTGCTTCCGGCTGTTTTAAGCACCATTTTCTGTGAAATCGAGCGAAAGATGGGCTGGATCAAGGATGGCGATCTGAAACTCAACTAGGAGCCGTATAGGAAAAATCAGTCTTCTGACAGAACCCGGGAAAATCCGTCAAGTTACATTGGACTAAGCGGGAGGAGTATGTTATACTCTTATCAAAGGGATTTTTTTGTTCAAGAGAGGGAAGAAGTCAGGAGGAAGATATAAATGGCAAATGTAGTATTCCAGTTTGAAAACGGCGAAAAAGTGACGGTTTCAACTATGGCAGGAGAGAATCTGCTGGAGACGGCGCGGAAGTCCAACGTGGTCATCGACGCGCCCTGCTCTGGCAATGGCTCCTGCGGAAAGTGTCGCGTGAAGCTGCTGGGAGGCGAACTGGACTCCAAGAAGACCCGCCATATCAATGAGGAAGAGTGGGCGGAGGGCTGGCGTCTGGCCTGCTGCAGTACGGTAGCTGGCGACGTGCAGGTCATGGTGCCGGATATCGCGTCTGCGTACCGGAGCCGTATGAAGGTGGCAGACTTAAGCTCTCCCCAGGAGATCAAGATTTTTGACGACTGCATGGAGCATCTGGCAGAGGCCGATCTGACCCTGGGCAATAACATCCGTATCATCGAGCTGAAGATGGACGTACCGACCTTGGATGATACCATGCCGGATAATGAGCGGCTTACAAGAGCCCTGCAGGCAGCGACCGGAATTGAGAAGATCGAGCTTCCGTTCTCAACTCTGATGGAACTTCCGGACGTGCTGCGGGCCAGTGATTTCGAGGTACAGTGTGTCATTGCCCAGAATAAGGAGCACGTGTTCGTATATGATGTGTTCGAAAAATCAGCCAATGTCGTAGCGGCTGGACTGGCTATCGATATCGGTACCACTACCGTATCCGCAGTTATGGTTGATATGCTGACCGGCAAGATTCTGGCTAAGGCGTCCTCCGGTAACGGACAGATCCGGTACGGTGCAGACGTTATTAACCGTATCATCGAGTCCCAGAAGCCGGGCGGACACAAGAAGCTGCAGGACGCGATCATCGACGAGACCCTGAACCCGATGATTCAGCAGATGAGCCGGGCGGCAGGCTTAAGCTCCCGCCAGATTTACCGGCTGTCCGTGGGTGGCAACTCCACCATGAACCATCTGCTGGTGGGTATCAACGCAGATCCGCTGCGTATGGAGCCCTATATTCCGGCTTTTTATAAGACCAATTCCATCTATGCGTCTGACATCCGCCTGAACGTGCATCCGGACGCCCATGTGATCATCGCGCCGAATATCGGCAGCTATGTGGGCGGCGATATCACCGCCGGCGCTCTGGTCAGTATGCTGTGGAACCAGCCCCATTTCTCCCTGTTCATCGACCTGGGAACCAACGGCGAGCTGGTATTCGGTAACTCTGACTTCATGATGAGCTGCGCATGTTCCGCAGGACCGGCCTTCGAGGGCGGCGATATCAGCTGTGGTATGCGTGCGACGGACGGCGCGATTGAGGCATGTAAGATCGATAAGGAGACCATGGAGCCTACTTTTGATATTATCGGCGATCCGGGACAGAAGCCCATCGGCCTCTGCGGTTCCGGCATCATCGACGTGATTGCGGAGCTGTTCCGCTGCGGCATCATCAGCCCCAAGGGCAAATTTATCCGGGAGGGCAAGCGCGTCAAGCATGACCATTACGGTATGGGCAGTTATGTACTGGCCTTCGAGGAAGAGGCTGCAGGCAGCAAGGATGTGGAGATCACCGAGGTGGATATCGACAACTTCATCCGTGCCAAGGGCGCGATTTTCTCTGCTATCCGTACCATGCTGAAGAGCCTGGATTTCGATATCAGCATGATCGAGGAGGTCTATGTAGCAGGCGGAATCGGAAGCGGTATCAACATGCAGAACGCGGTGAATATCGGCATGTTCCCGGATATCCCGATTGAGAAGTTCCATTACATCGGAAATTCTTCTCTGTCAGGTTCCTATATTATGCTTCTGTCCAATCAGGCAGAGAAGAAAGTAAATGATATTGCGCACAATATGACGTATCTTGAACTTTCCAACGAGCCGACGTATATGGATGAGTTTGTGGCAGCCTGTTTTGTGCCTCATACAGATAAAAGCCTTTTCCCGAGTATTCAGTAAGATAGTGAGATAAAGCAGATGAGGTAATACATGAATATTCCTTACGAAAAAGATAACAAAGAACGGATTCCCTTTACCCATTATCTGGAGGAGTTTGAGGCGTTGGATCCGGAAACGGCATCTCTGCGTTCTGGAATTCCTTACGATAAAGATAAAAAAGTATTCACCCTTCGTATGCTGGGAAAGGAATTTCTCATTTCCTGGCCGGAATTTGAAGTCCGCCGGGCTGATGAGACAGATACTCAGTATGCGGCGATTCTGGAGGGAGTGCCGGCGAAGATCATGGCGATCCGCATGATCGCCAACGGCATAGCTGCCGCACCGACGGGTAAGTATCTTACCTATCGTGAGGTGCCCTGGGGAACCGTTTATCTTCAGCAGTTTACTGGACGATGTATCAGCAGACTGGCGTTTTCCTATGGCAATCGTCTGGCAGACTTTTGTGCAGTTATGGAACGGATGGGAGCAAAAAAACTGACCATGGGAGATGCTTCCTATGAGTTTGAGTTTATCAATGGTTATTTTGTCCAGTTTATTCTCTGGGCCGGAGACGATGAGTTTCCACCATCTGCTCAGATCCTTTTCTCCGATAATTTTCCACTGTCATTTTCTGCGGAGGATATGGCAGTGGTGGGAGATATCACGATCGGAACCATGAAAAAGCTGTAATTACTCCGGGATCATTCCATGAGACATTTTGACTCGCAGTCAGGAAAAACCGGATAGTTTCTAAAAAGCTATAAAATCAGGAGGTATGAATTATGGGATTTTCAACTGTACCCTGCAATGAATTTGTAGAAGTACTGGCATCCAAAGCACCCGTTCCCGGCGGCGGCGGAGCTTCCGCTCTGGTCGGAGCCATCGGAACTGCCCTTGGAAACATGGTAGGCAGCCTTACCGTCGGCAAAAAGAAATATGCGGATGTAGAAGAGGAAATGTATGAGCTGAAAGGAATGGCAGAT
>QWCN01003209.1_pt1 | contig 26587 bp, 20 predicted proteins | sample 1972711 | NCBI WGS metagenome assembly QWCN01 (sample SAMN09866707, study PRJNA288562) | Human gut metagenome isolate term1_stool, whole genome shotgun sequencing... | isolation source: gut | host: Homo sapiens | place: USA: California
AAAGTACGGAGAAAAGAAGTAATGGGAAAATTTAATAAGACTGGTAAACGCGAAATGCCTGCGTTGAATACTTCTTCTCTGCCTGACCTTATCTTTACTTTGTTGTTCTTCTTTATGATTGTAACAACAATGCGTGAGGTAACATTAAAGGTTGAGTTTAAGGTTCCGCAAGCTACTGAGTTGGAAAAACTGGAAAAGAAATCTTTGGTTACGTTTATCTATGTAGGAAAGCCTACAGCTGAGTTCCGTAAGAAACTGGGTAATGAAAGCCGTATCCAATTGAACGACAGCTATGCTGAAGTTGCTGAAATCCAAGATTATATTATTGGTGAACGTGCCAGTATGAAGGAAGAAGATCAACCGCAGATGACTGTTTCTTTGAAAGTGGATCAAGATACGAAAATGGGTATCGTAACAGATATCAAAGAAGCTCTTCGTAAAGCTTATGCATTGAAACTTAACTATTCTGCGCAGCCGCGTCAGTAAGAAGTTAAATCAAACTATATAAATAAAGGGTGCTTATTTCGAATAGGCACCCTTTATTTTTTTATTCTTGTACGTTATATACTTCCCGATATATAGAGTTTTTTACTGTTTCAAAATCTCTTTCACACTCTAAATTTCCGTGTGCCATAAGTAGCATGGGTAAATAATCATCCCCGGGTCTGTATGGAGGCTGAAGATATGGTTTCTCCCAAAGAACAAATCCTTGGCGCTTGTAGAAATTAATACGCCTTTGAGCCATTTCTTCTTCCGGCATTTCCACTTCCAGAACAATAGGGTGTTGAAGCAACTCGCATAAATGATTTAAAACGTTCTTTCCATGTCCGCCATTACGCTGGGCCGGATCAACAGCAAAGTGTTCTACGTAATAGAATTTGCCGAAATCCCAATAGGTAATGAATCCTACAGGAGTATCATGGTGGAAAATAATATTGTTATAGAAATGAGGTTTGCTATCAGTGTACAGGCGCAGTTCTTCTAACGGTCGGTATTCTTCAGGCGGAAAGGCGGCAGTTATTAACTGTTCCATGTACTCATACAAAAATTCATCAGCGGTGCTGATACGTTGAAGTCTGATCATAATGTTGGTCTTTAAAGTTTAGTTTCTCTTATTATTTGGTATAAAAATCAATGAGTCTTTGCAGTGATCGTTGGCATACCGGGCAGAATGTTGGATATTCATTGGTGCGCATGCGGCAGTTATCAGCGGGACGGAATATGCCTTTGGCTGAATATCCACCTCCTTCATATACTCCTACCGGATACTTTGCCTGTTCGTTGACAGGGGTAGGAATAGGAGTACCTTTAATGAGCATATCTTCCCATTTAGAAGCGAAATCGATACGGGTACTTATATTTTGTTCCCAAGGTTCTATATCCAATGGGTAGGTATCTGTCATGACATCATCGTCGTAGAAATATTCATCGGCCAACCCTCCGAAACTGTGTCCGAACTCGTGTACAACTACCGGACGGAACATTGGGTGATGAGCTGTAGTCAGGGTATAAGCATTATAGATACCACCACCTCCATACTCTTCAGTATTGGCAAGAATAATAATGTGTTCATATGGTATTCCTGCCAAAGCATCGTGTATGGATTTGACACGACGGGTAGTCAGATAACGGTCAGAATAGAATGTACTGAAATGGGAACTAAAGGCTGTATGTTTCCATTCTCCCAAACGGGGAACACTTACCCCTGTGTCATCAGATGGGCTGGCAACAGCTACAATATTGAAGCGATCTTTCATACTCTTGAACGGTTCGTGTGAGAATAGGCTTTCACAGGCGATTTCCGCATCCTGATAGAATACGTTCATTTCTGCAGGAGTATATCCTTCGGCAAGAATGGCCACGTCGATGCACTTGTCAGTTTCACCATTCTTTAGCAGATATTTATGTGGAGTGATGTGTGCAGTTCCTTTCTGATGAATAAGTATATCATCGGGGCGTACAGTGTGCGTCAGATGTGTACGCACTTCTTTTCTCGGGCTTAACAGGGTGATCTCTATTTCCACAGGACGGAGCGGGTAGGGCAGTAAGAAGGTATTTTCAAATCCTTTGGTGACAGCCTTGGCTTCGTCCGTTTCCAGCCACTCTTGAAAGAGAGAAGAGAAAGAAGTAGTATAGATTGTCTTTCCACTTTCCAAATCCTTCATGATGATTTGTCCATTACCTTGCAAAGGTAATTCAGCTAAATGATGACGCCTTCCGGCCCATGATGGAAGTACGGACAGTTCATCCAGACATACATTCTGGCGGGCGGCATTTCCTGTAAAGATATAATCAATACGCAATGTTTTATCGGCAAAATACTCAGTGTAGTTTTGCGCATGGCCTATTGTAACCATCAGTAAGCACAATGCAAGTACAAGATATTTTTTCATAACAATCTAATTTTGTAGTTATAGGCAAAGATAATGCAAATTGAGCGCAGAACTTTCATGCTCGCATGAAAAAGTTATGCCGAGATGTAGCTTATCTTCTTTTCACCCTGTTTATCGTAACTGTGGGTTTATTCATTTTTTAGCAAGAAAAGTAATAAATCGTATTTTTATTGGGAAAAATTTCGCTAACTTTGCACATTATCGTATGAGAATACGGTGAAGCAATCGTTATTTATTAATCATAAAATTAGAAATGGGACATCATCAATTGGATACTTTAGACGAGCAAATACTGAAATTGATTGCAGATAATGCCCGTATTCCTTTCCTGGAAGTGGCGAGAGCTTGCAATGTTTCCGGTGCAGCCATACATCAACGCATACAAAAATTGACGAATTTAGGTATCTTGAAAGGTTCGGAGTACGTCATCGATCCGGAAAAAATCGGTTATGAGACTTGTGCCTATATTGGCATTTATCTGAAAGATCCGGAATCTTTTGACGCAGTGACAAAGGCACTTGAAGCTATTCCCGAAGTTGTGGAATGTCACTTCACGACGGGTAAATATGATATGTTTATTAAACTTTACGCACGCAATAACCACCATTTGCTGAGCATTATCCACGATAAATTACAACCGTTGGGGTTAGCGCGCACAGAAACACTAATATCCTTCCATGAAGCCATAAAACGGCAGATGCCAATCATGGTGGAGATGGATGAAGATTAGGAATTACCTACGGATATAATCCACAAATGCATAAGGGCAGGGATGTTTCTCGTCAACAAGATGAGATTCCCTGCTTTTTTCATGCCATATTGCGGACTCTACGGCAGGGAAGTAAGCATCTACCTGAGGTGCTTCGGCATCGATTTCCGTCAGGCAAAGCATGTCTGCCAATGGCATTGCCTGTTTATATACACTTGCTCCACCGATAATATATACTTGTTCCTCAGGCTGACAGCTTTGCAAAGCTGCTTCAAGGGTAGGGAATACTTCTGCACCGGGACATTGAGTCGCAGGATTAGATGAAAGCACCACATTCCTTCGGTTGGGCAGTGCGCCTTTAGGCAGGGACTCGAATGTTTTTCTTCCCATGATGATGGTGTTTCCTGTGGTCAATGCCTTGAAACGTTTTAAGTCATTGGGAAGCCAGAATAATAATTTATTTTGGAAACCGATTCCTAAGTTGCGATCTACGGCGGCGATGATACTAATCATGATTGGATATATGATTTGTTAAACAGAAACTTTACCTGCTATATGCGGATGCGGATCGTAATTTACCAATTCGAAATCTTCATATTGGAAGTCGAAGATGCTCTTCACATCCGGGTTTATCTTCATTTGCGGCAACGGACGTGGTTCGCGGGAAAGTTGCAGTTTGACCTGCTCCAGATGATTCAGATAAATGTGCGCATCACCGAGTGTATGAATGAAATCCCCTGCTTTCAGTCCGGTCACTTGTGCCATCATCTGCAACAGCAGAGCATAAGATGCAATGTTGAAAGGTACACCGAGAAAAATATCCGCACTTCGTTGATAGAGTTGGAGACTCAACCGTCCGTTTGCCACATAGAATTGAAAGAAAGCATGACAGGGAGGAAGATTCATATTGTTAATATCTCCCACATTCCAAGCGCTGACAATGATGCGGCGGGAATCCGGATTATGAAGAATTGTTTCTACAGCCTCACTGATCTGATCGATGGAACCACCTTTGTAATCAGGCCAGGAACGCCATTGATAACCGTAAATATGTCCCAGATCACCGTTCTCATCCGCCCATTCGTTCCAAATGCGAACACCATGATCTTGCAGATACTTGGCATTGGTATCTCCATTCAGGAACCATAGCAATTCATATATAATCGATTTCAGATGCAGTTTTTTGGTGGTGAGGCAGGGAAAGCCATCCTCCATATTGAAGCGCATTTGATGTCCGAATACGCTGATTGTACCGGTTCCGGTACGGTCTTCCTTGTGTACGCCCTCGGTTAATACCCGATTGAGCAAGTCTAAATATTGTTTCATGATTGCAGATTACGAATTATAAACAACAAAAGGGGCAACCTTTTTTTGCCTCGCCAAAGGTAACTAAACTTCGGCAGATAGCATAGAATAATTTTCAATTAAAAATTAGAGGAACGGTGGTATAATTAAAGGAACGGTGTCATTAAGTTACCCACCCAACCTACAAACTTCTTCCATCCTGAACGCTTTTTCCAAACTTCGGGAGTCAATAGCGTACTATTCTTTTTATCCCGTTCAAACATATCATTCAACTGGTGAGTGATTGTAGGATCGAAAATAAACGCATTCGTTTCAAAGTCATATCGCAGACTGCGGCTATTCAGATTGGCTGTACCCACAGTACAGAAATTCCGGTCTACCATCATAATCTTGGAATGGTGGAAGCCTCCGTTAAAGAGATAAACTTTTGCCCCTTTCTTCATCAGCTTGTGTACGATATAGAAGGATGCTTCCGGGGTGAAAGGAATATCAGAAACGGCAGGTATCATGATTTCCACTTCAGTACCTTTTTTTAATGCATATTTAATGGCCTTCCGGATGGATTTGGTCGGTACAAAGTAGGGGTTCACAATCTGTATGCTGTGTTGCGCAGCTCCAATGGATGCTGCATAAGCGTGACTGATGGAGCGGGGAGTTTCCCTCGGTGTACGGTCTACTATGGCTATTTCTTCGGCTATACTGTCGGGGAGTTGCGGTATATCAGGAAAGTAAACGGGGCCACCGACGTGCTGTTTAGTCTCCTGGTTCCACATCGTGAGGAAAATACCTTGCAGATAGCGCACGGCATCTCCTTCGATACGCATGTGCATGTCGTGCCATTGACCGATTTTGGGCAGTCCCGTAATGTAATAGTCGGCTATATTCATACCACCGGTATATCCTATTTTGCCGTCAATCACTACGATTTTCCTATGATCTCGATGCATGGCATGATTGATCCATGGGAAGGTGATCGGGTCAAATTTCACTATTTCAATGCCCCGGTCACGGATTGCTTTCAGGTGATGTTTCTTTAATGGTTTGTTATTAGACCAGTTACCGAAAGCGTCGAAGAGAGCACGGACTTCCACACCTTCCTGTACTTTTTCAGCCAGTAAGTCGAATAGGGCATTGGCTATGGAGTCATTGCGGAAATTGAAGTATTCCAGATGAATGTGATGTTTGGCGTGGCGTATTTCTTCGAAGAGATCCAGAAACTTCTCCCGTCCGCTCATCAGAAGCTTTACTTCATTGTTGGCGGTAACCGGAATGCCTTGTTGTTGTAGATAATGCATCACGAGCGAGTCACTGGTGGCGACTTGCGCGTGAATATTTCCTATAAAGAATAATGCAGATGATAATATGATGAATAATATTCTTCTCAAAACTTCTTACGCTTAGTTAGTTTTTCTAATTGAGTCGACAAAGATACAATTTATTGATGAGAAATGTTTGCTCAGTTAAAAAAAATTAGCCCTTGACCTGCAAAATACAGGCAAGGGCTAACTAAATTATTGTAAGGGCAAACGGATTTATTGCAAGAATAAATGAGCTTTATGCTAAAGAACAAATCTTGCGATATCCTAAGTAGACCAATACTACTGCCACTATAATCAGTGATTTGGGATCGAGTTCCGCTGCACCGCTTTGTATGGCGCTGGTGAAAGTTTCGCGTAAGGCCCCCAGCACAAGCTGCAAGCCGTCGAGAACAAAGAACAACACTACGGCAAGCGTAAAACAGAACAAGCTCCACAACTGCGAAATCCGGTAATACCGGTTGGGTAGGTGGTGCATCACGCGGCGGCTGAAGCCGTTATCTTCTATCTCTTTCCGATTGTCAGAGAAGAACTGCTGCAAAAGTTTATCATCAGTTGTTTCCGTCATAACCATTTTGTTTTAAGTAGGTAGCCATTTTTTCTTTCGCCCGCGAGAGGTGGCTTTTGACTGTTCCCGCCGGGCATCCCGTGATACCTGCAATCTTTTCGATGCTCTGATCTTCCATGTAGAACAAGGTGATACAGGTTCGTTCCATTTCTTTTAGTGTCGCTAGCGCCCGGTAAACGTCCATCTGTTGTCCTACGTCATCTTGGCTGGTGTTCCAGCGGGTATCCACTTCCCGGGTGTCGAGGTCGGCTGTCTCTTTCCGACTGCGAAGATAATCATAAAATACATTATATGCAATACGGTAGAGCCAGGTGGAGAAATTGGACAGGTTTTTGAATGAAGCCAGGTTGGTGTAGGCTTTGATAAACGTGTCCTGCGCCAGGTCGTCACTCAACTCGTTGTCGCCGCAAGTCAGGTTGAGGAAGAACCGTCGCACGGGCGACTGGTACTTTTTCACCAACTGGTCGAAGGCCCTGGTGTTGCGAAACACCACGACCTGTGCGACTAACGATATGTCATTGAGTTGGCTCATCTCTCCCGGTTGTTCTTTTTATTAGAGTCTTGCGTATAATAAATAACTAATTGTCCGAATCCGGTGAACATGATCAGCAGCCCGACACAACCTACTCCAAAGTTCTCGGTAATGGCCCAGAGGAAGATGAATAATCCGATGCCAATGAAGATGTTTTTGATACCTTTGGTACGGATATCTTCTGTTTTCTCCGCATTCTTGAAGAAGTCTTCAGGCAGTTGTTGCCCACTCGAAAGTGCTTGTTCTGCAAGGCGGTATTTGGCTTTTCGATTTTTGTAATTGAAGAAGAATACCGTAAAGACGATGAGTAGCGGCAGACCGAAGATGAAGACGATGGCAGTAACTGAAATGATGGTTTCAGAGGTTTTGCCATCTAAATCGAAGTCCCAGTCCCAACCACTGCCGTTGTGGCGTTTCCATCCTTTATCACTTTTGCTGTCTGAACTACTGCCTTCGTAGGTCATGATGCTGAGCGTATCGGTCACTGTCTTTCCGTCGATGGTAGTATCGCGCAGTTCGATCACGCGCTTTTTGTTCCCCAGACTGTCGTTTTCTGTAACCGTTCTGTTTTTTGCCTGTACCAGTGAACATAATGTCATGGCGGCGATGAGTGCTAAAATTATCCGTTTCATAATCATATTTTGTTTTATCTTTTATTGTTTCTTTGTGTATTAGACGTATCATGCCAGTTAGAAAGTTGCAAAGAGACGATATTTTTTTTAGAAAATCGGTATTATCTGAAAATATTTGCAGATATTTTAGATGTAAAGGGGGATGGTGGGATTGATTCTTTCATAACCGAAAAAAATGGATCACTTTTATTTAATAATAATGTAATATCAGACTTCTTGTACTCATAAGATGTAGGTATTTTGCTCTATATCCGGTTAAAACAACTAAATCCGGTTGCTTCTTATTGTAATTAGTGCTACTTTCGCAAATCTATATTAAAACGCTTTTTGGAGAAGTTACGGAATATATTGAAATGGTTCCTTCCTTTATTATTTATCGCATATTTAGGAGGTATTACACTATTTACTCACTCGCATGTGGTAAATGGGGTAATTATTGTACATTCCCACCCGTTCAAAGGTGAACATAGCCATACGGAAGCGCAGGTTGAAACGATATTCTTCCTTTCTTCTTTTGTAGCTTCTTCTCTACCGGCTATTCTTTTTGTCGCATCGGCTTTCCTTATTTTATTGCGTGTACTGAGTGTTCCAGCTGTAGAACATACCAAGTGCGTGCGAGTTCGTTGCGGCATCAGTCTGCGTGCACCACCTGTAGTTCATTGACAATAGAAATTCCCCTTATTAAAATCCATTAAAAATTAGAACTACATGAAAAAATATATTTTTTTCGTGGTGGGAGTGATGTGTACATTGCTCTCCCACACCGCTTATGCAATTGATTTAAATAAATCTGACGCCAATATTATTGGCCACGTATTAGAGAAAAAAACAGGAGAACACCTTCCTTATATGACAGTAGCCCTGAAAGGGACCACTATCGGAACTATGACCGATGGTACCGGACATTATTTTCTGAAGAACCTTCCGGAAGGTGAGTTCATACTCTCCGTCAGTGCCGTAGGTTATAAACCACAAGAACGAAAAGTAACCCTTAAACGAGGCAAGACGCTGGAAGAAAACTTCGAACTGGAAGAAGATATGGTAGCCTTGGACGGCGTAGTTGTTACAGCCAATCGTAATGAAACCGCTCGCCGACTGGCACCTACCTTGGTAAAAGTTGTTACTCCGAAACTATTCGACATGACCAATTCGCATACCTTGTCGCAAGGTCTCGTCTTCCAGCCGGGCGTGCGTGTAGAAAATGATTGCCAGAATTGTGGTTACTCACAGGTACGTATCAATGGTATGGACGGGAAATATACACAGATACTGATTGATTCCCGTCCCATTTTTTCTGCACTGGCGGGTGTTTACGGTTTGGAGCAGATTCCCGCTAATATGATAGAGCGTGTGGAAGTGGTACGTGGAGGCGGTTCGGCTCTTTTCGGCTCTTCGGCCATTGCCGGAACAGTGAATATCATTACGAAAGAACCTCTCCGCAACTCAGGTTCGTTTGCCCATTCTATCTCCAATTTTGATGGCTCCGGTTCGTTTGACAATAATACTACGCTTAACCTTTCCCTGGTATCTTCGGATAACAAAATGGGAGCTTACATCTACGGGCAGAACCGCCACCGTTCGGCATGGGATTCCAACGGTGACAGTTTTTCCGAATTACCCAAATTGAAGAACCAGACAGTAGGCGTGAACGCTTATTATAGGTTGAGCCCCTATTCCAAGTTGAATCTGGAATATCATCACATGGAAGAATTCCGTCGTGGCGGTAACCGCTTTGATCTGCCGCCTCACATTGCCGAAGATGCCAATCTGAATGGTTCCGGCGAACCCGGACTGGTGGAGCAGATCGAACATTCCATCAATACGGGCGGCTTGAAGTTCAGTGCCTTCTCCAAGGATCAGAAGCATGCGTTCAATGCATACGCCTCTGCCCAGCATATCGTGCGCGACAGTTATTACAGTGCCTATGGGCATACCACCGATTTCACCGGCGTATTGGGCGCTCAGTATATCTATCATTTTGATAAGCTCTTTTTTATGCCTTCCGACTTGACGGGTGGGGTAGAATTTAATCATGATAATCTGGACGACAAAGCAACGGATATGCAAAAATACCGGGATGCCGCTTTGGCGGAAGATCCCACCGCAACAGGAGACCGTCTGCAACAGTTGATTGATAAATATACACCCGATCCCTTGAAACAGATTGTGAACATTGCGAGTGCCTATGTGCAGAATGAATGGAAAAGCGAGCAGTGGAGTTTTCTGATAGGCGGACGTCTGGACAAGAATAGCATTATGAGCAAAGCCATTTTCAGTCCCCGTGCCAATATCCGCTACAACCCTACGCAGGACATAAATATCCGTTTCAGTTATGCTGAGGGGTTCCGTGCTCCGCAGGCTTTCGACGAAGACTTACATATTAGTAATGTGGGAGGCGAGTTGATTTCCATCGTTCGTGCTAAGGATCTGAAAGAAGAACGTTCGCGCAGTGTGAACGCTTCGATGGACTGGTATCATTACTTCGGTGATTTCCAGGCAAATTTGCTGATAGAAGGTTTCTTCACGAAACTCTCCGATCCGTTTGTACTGACAGCACCGGTAGAAGATCCGAAAGGTAGTGGATATCTGATACAAACCCGTGTCAACGGTTCCGGTGCAAAGGTGTATGGTGGTACATTGGAAGGAAAGATCGCCTGGCGTGATAAAATCCAGTTGCAGGCGGGATTGACCGTGCAACGCAGTCTGTACGATTCTCCCGAGGAGTGGAGTGCAGACAAGGAACATTTGTCGGATGAAGAACGCCATAGCGACCGGATATTGCGTACCCCCGATGTTTATGGTTACTTTACTGCCACTTTCAATCCTACAAAAGCATTGTCAGTAGCCCTGAACGGTAATTATACCGGGCGAATGTATGTGCCTCATCTGATGTCCGAAGTAGATGGTACGGCAGACCTGTTGGTGAAGAGCCCGGATTTCTTCGAACTGGGTGCCAAGGTAGCTTATGATATAGATTTTTCCGGTATGTGCCTGCAATTCAATGTGGGAGTACAGAATATCTTCAACTCCTATCAGAAAGATTTTGATAAAGGAGCCACTCGCGATTCCGGTTACATTTATGGTCCGGGAGCGCCTCGTTCCTACTTTGCGGGAGTCAAGCTTAGTTTTTAGTGTCCGGCGGGTTTGCCTTGTATTGCCTTTTTATGTTACCTTTGAAGAAGATAAGCTGCATCTCAGCATAACTTTTTCATGCAAGCATGAAAGTTATGCATTCGATTTGCATTACCTTTGCGGACATAAAATAATTTGGCACATGGATTTACCCGTATCTTTTGCAGACCGTACCCGTCTCCTCCTGGGAGATGAAGAATATAATAAACTGGCTGACGCCTTAAATGGCGAACAGCCCGTAAGCATACGACTGAATGAAGAAAAACTACCCGATTCTTCATTCAGTCTTTTTCATACCTCTTCCGGGCGTGTGCCCTGGTCTTCCACAGGATTTTATCTCGACCGTCGGTTGACGTTTACCTTCGATCCGTTGTTTCATGCCGGATGCTATTATGTACAGGAGGCATCTTCCATGTTTGTGGAGCAAGCATTAAAGCAATATATCGGTGAAACGCCTTCCGTGATGCTTGACCTTTGCGCCGCTCCCGGTGGAAAATCTACCCATGCCCGCAGTGTATTGCCTGCAGGCAGCCTGTTGGTAGCAAATGAAGTGATCCGTAACCGTTCGCAAATCCTGGCGGAGAATCTGACGAAGTGGGGGCATTCCGGTGTCGTGGTAACCAATAACGATCCGGCAGACTTTGCTGATCTGGAAGGCTTCTTCGATGTCATATTGACCGATGTTCCCTGTTCCGGTGAAGGTATGTTCCGTAAAGATTCCGTTGCCGTCAGCGAATGGAGTCCGGAGAATGTGGAAATCTGCTGGCAACGTCAGCGACGTATCATCTCCGATATATGGCCCAGTCTGAAACCCGGTGGATTGCTTATCTATAGCACTTGCACGTATAATACGCAGGAAGATGAAGAAAATATCCGCTGGATGCGTGATGAATTCGGTGCAGAGATACTTCCGGTAGATGCTCCGGCAGCGTGGAACATTACCGGAAACTTGCTTGCTGGTGAAGATTTTCCTGTATATCGTTTTCTGCCTCACCGTACAAAGGGTGAGGGCTTTTTCCTTGCCGTACTTCGTAAACCGGAAGGAGAGACGGTACGAATCCGTTACAAATCCACTGTTTCCCAAGTAAAGAAGAAAGCTGGTGCCTCAGCATCTAAAACTAATGCCGGAGCATCTAAGGAACAATTATTGGCTGCCCGTGCCTGGCTCCTTTCGGCAGACGACTATGAGATTTCTGCAAATGGAATGAATATTGTGGCTTTTCCTAAAGAATATATATCCGGATTGTCCGTCCTCCAACAATCTCTTCGTGTCATTCAGGCAGGCGTTACCCTTGCCGAAGTGAAAGGCAAGGACCTGATTCCCAATCATGCCCTTGCTATGAGCACTGTGCAGGCTTCCGATGTTTTTCCTCGTGAAGAAATTTCGTATGAACAGGCTATTGCCTATTTGCGTAAGGAAGCGATTGTGCTTCCCGATACTGCTCCACGCGGTTATGTGCTGTTGACATATAAGGATGTTCCTTTAGGTTTTGTGAAGAATATCGGTAACCGGGCTAATAATCTTTATCCGCAGGAGTGGCGTATCCGAAGTGGATACCTGCCGGATGAGATACTGGTGATGAAATAAAGAAATCATCCGGAATTTCAGTTGCGTGAGTTGGAAGTAGCAAATGCCCTTCCTCACTCTGTGTTTTTAGCATCTATATATCGGTGGTGTTGGATATATAGATGCAATACATTGGATATATAGATACAACACGTTGGACATATAGATGTTGCACATCCAATATATAGATACTCCCCGTCCGATATATACAGCTAATTCCCGGGAAAGTTTTAACTCATGCACTGGAAGTTTCAGATGAACCAAGTTTAAATACCTTTTGGGGCTTCCAGATCTTTCAGCCCTCACCGGATTTTCCTCGTTCATTGGTCTTTCGGCTGAAACTTCTTTTTACTTTTTTGTAAGATAATAGAAAAACATCATCTTTTCAGCTTACAAGAAGTTGGGAGTTTGTCAACAGGAAGTTAACTTCTTGTCGGCAAATTCCCAACTTCTTGTAAACAAAGAATTAATATTTTGTATTCTTTTGATTATCAGAAATAAAGCGTTAGTTGAAATCAGTGCGTTTGTATATAAATATCATTGCTTTTGTCAGACATTGGCAAGTAGTTGTTCGAAAGAGTGGAATTTGTATTCCTTTTCTTTATGCAGTCTGAAATCTTCGGCAGACAATACCTGTAAGTATGGCAAATCGACCGTCCCTGACGTAGAAATGGGAGAACAAGCATAGCCATGCCGGTTGAGTGCATTTGTTGTCCAGTGCAGCAATACTTCATCATTGGCTTCCACAATGATACAGCGGTTACTATCCACTTTGGGATAATATACTCCGTGCGCATAATCAAACCGGATATCGTTGCAGGAAAACAAGCCGTCCATCCGGTGACTTAGAATCATATCTTCCGTTACTCCACATTGCAGTCCGTTTTCTTTTGAAAGTAACCAAAGTTTATCTGCCAGTACCAATGCCTGCTCTATGTCATGGGTGGAAAGCAGGATTGCTTTCTTTTGTTCCACTGCCAGGCGATGAAGCAAAGTCATAATTTCGATGCGACTCACTACATCTAGGAAAGCTGTCGGTTCATCCAGCAGAATGAGCGGACATTCCTGTACCAATGCTTTGGCAATCATGACCTTCTGTCGTTCCCCATCTGATAGCTCTGCAGTATAACTGTGTGCTTTATGACTGATGCTTACAGCTTTCAGAGCCTCTTCAATGATGGAGTGATCCGTTTTGTTCAATCTGCCGAAGAATCCCGTATGAGGTTGTCGTCCCAGAGCTACCAACTCATATACAGTCAGTCCGCCTGCTTGTGTCTTGTCTGTCAGTACTACTCCGATGGTACGTGAACGTTCTTTTTCGGAATAGGCAGACAATGGCTTTTCCTGTACAAATAATTCTCCTGACAAGGCTGGTTGCGAAGCCGCCAAAGTGCGGAGCAGAGTTGATTTACCGGTTCCATTAGCTCCCAGGAGGCAGGTCAGTTCTCCGGGATAGAGCCGGAAGGAGAGATGTTCATGTATCCGTTTCTCTTGCTTTCCCTGGCGGTAGCCGATGCATAAATCGTTTGCGGTGATAACAGCTTTCTCCATCAGTTGAAGTATTGTATTTTACGTTGGTTGACAATGACATAAATGATAACAGGCGCCCCCAGCACAGGGGTTACCGCATTGAGAGGAATAATACCTGCTTCACCCGGAAGGATGCAGATCAGATTGCAGAGCAAGGCAATTACACCACCCGTCAGCAAAGTGATAGGAAGCAGTGAATTGTGATTGGACGTACCCAGCATCAGGCGGGAGATATGTGGAACGGCCAGGCCGATGAAAGCAACAGGTCCGCAGAAGGCGGTGGTGACGGCTGTCAGTAGTCCGGTGGCAATCAGTAACAGATTTCTTGTGCGACGGATGTTTACTCCTAAGTTTTCAGCATAGCGTGTACCCAACAGCAAGGCATTCAAGGGTTTAATAAGCAGGATGGAAAGTAACAAACCTGCCAGACAGAAAATGGAGAAATAGGGGAGTTGTTGCAATGAGACACCTCCGAAGTTCCCCATGCCCCATATCATATAAGAATGTACCCCTTCGGCAGTAGCAAAGAAATTAAGTAATGAAATAGCGGACGAAGTGATATAACCGATCATGATACCCGTAATCAGCAGCATGATGTTGCTTTTTATCAGTGTCGAAAAGAAAAGGATAAGTCCCATTACCACCATCGACCCGATGAAGGCACCGAGTATCACGGAAAAGAAACCGGATAAGGTAAATACTCCTGTAGCAATGCTTCCTCCACCGGCCAGCATCACCAATGCGACACCAAGACTTGCTCCTGAGTTAATGCCTAGGATGGATGGACCTGCCAGTGGGTTGTTGAATGCCGTTTGTAGCATCAGTCCCGAAGCTGCGAGTGCGGCACCACATAGTAATGCCGTGACGGCTTGCGGCAGACGGGACTCCCAGATAATAAAAGCCCAGCTGGTTTTTTCTACTTCATTTCCTATGAGAGTATTCCATACAGCTCCGGCGGGGATATTGATTGAACCGAACCAGAGATTCGCAGCCATCAATACGAGAATGAGGACCGACAGTGCTATGCCATATATATATCCTTTTGCTTTCGTTCTTATCATCAGTTCTATTCTGATAGTTTTTTGTAATACCTCAGCTCATAGCCTTCCAACAGTGAAGGGTGAAATATTTTAATCAAATCTTTCAATAACCAGTCCGGATGGAAAGGCGTTTCCTCGTAAAAAGGAACCCGGTTGGTATTACATCCGTAGATGTTCCGTTCCTTGAAAGCACGGAAACCTGCATAAGGGGCAAATTCTTTTTCCAGTTCCTTGTATGTTTTATCTATAGGTTGGTTATAGCGTATCAGCCAGAAATCCGTTTGCTGACCTTTCTCAAAGATAACTTCGAAAGGATAGGGGAGCGAGCCGCTATGTGTATCTTCTCTGAAAATATAGTTGGCGCCTGCATCAGCGTATAGCCTGGCAATGGTGCTGTTGCCACCCGGAGTGTACCAGGTAGAGCTTGTTTTCAAATCACACATCACGGAGGGAGCAAAGGAGATGGGTTTTACTAATTCCTGTAAATCCTTATAGCTTCTTTCTACCGAAGCAAACATAGCATCTGCTTCCGCTTTTTTACCAAATAGTAGACCGTAGAAACGCATCCATTCGGCACGTCCCAATGAAGAGGTTTCCATATAGTCAGCACATTCAATGATGGGTACATTCAACTTTTCCACACGCCCGTATCCGCCGCTGTTTTCAAAAGGAGAAAGTAGGATGGCATCGGGGTGCAGGTCTATGATTCTTTCGATATTGGGGTTCATGCCATCACCTACATCGGTGATGGTTCCGTTTCGGCATCCTTCCTCGATTTCCGGTAGTTTGATGTACTTCAAGTCGCATACGCCACCAATACTATTTAAAGCACCGAGGTCTTTTAGCAAGCTGCAATGAACGGATGAGTAGATGACTGCTTTACTAAGTGGGGTGCGGACAAGAGTACCTTGAGGCAGTTCTTGGGGTAACGGCTGCTTTTTGTCTACTAATACATAGGTGTGTAGTATCTTTGTTGTATCCCAGGGATTGCGTAGCTGTGCAACGATATAATCTTCGTAATCTATCAGAGAGAGATTAGAAGAATAGTGCAGAGGGATGCTGTCTCCTTGTGCAGAGCCGGAAACAGTGCTGCTCTTTCCGCCGCAGGCGGAAAGAAGTAGTACTGTCATCCAAAGGGCATTGTATAGACTAATTTGTATATGAATACGTTTGAGTAGAAGCATTGTTTTAATATTACTTGTTTACAACAAGGTTTTTAGCATATGTTATAGCTAAATATTTATATAATTATAAGAATACTATGTTATTGGGATTTTGACCGCCACAATCGAATTTTTCTACAAATGTTCCATCCTTTTTGAAACGGTAAATATCTCCGTTACCATCTACGTAATGAGTGGTTCCGATATAAATATCACCATTTTTTTCATTTATTTCCATTACATAAATGCTTGCGCTGGATAGTTCTTCAGGTGCATTCTTCAGGAAATTGACCTCACTTAATTGTTTGGTGGATATGTTATAAGTGAAAAATGTATTTACTGTCGTGTAAGGATAGCTGGAATAGTCAGTATCCGAGTTGATTAAATACAATGTGTTTTCTGATGCTGCCATGTGTGTCGCGGCGGTGATACTTGTTACTTGATTGTTATTCTTAGGGTCTATTACTTGGAGTTCGTTTCCTTCATCTCCACCCCATATTAAAGAAGCCAATAGGAATATTTTGTCGTTTTTCTCTAACAGTTTATTCGGATTCCTTCTCACAGTAAGTGTATTTTTCAATTCCATAGTGTTGGCATCAATAACGAATACTTCATTAAAATATTCATAGGCACCTGTTTCTGTTACAGTATAGCAATTGGCAACATAAAGCAGTCCATCTTCTTCAGCAATACCTTCTAGATTTTTTCCTCCTTCAAAAGTTTTCACTCGTTCTAAAGTATTTGCATTCAGTTTGGATACTTTGCCGCCATATTGGGTCACATAAATATAACCATCGTCAGCAGTCATATAGCGCGGACTTCCTTCACTGCTGGAAAAAGCGAAGCGTTGTTGTTCCACACCGGCTGCATTTAATCTTGTAATATATTTGGAGCCGGAAACAATCACATAAATATAATCATTGTACACGATCATGTCTTGTCCTGTGTCTCCTAATTTTGCATTATTTTGTTTTTGAAAAATATCTGCGATAAAGTCTATTGTTTTATCCGGATCATAGAAAGAAATATTAGCGTTATTTAGGTTTAGACTTCCTTCATTTAAAATGAACACTCGATTCTGGGAAAGAGCTACTTTAGAGCCACTGTCATCTCGTTTTGAATCATTATCGTCGTCGCTGCAAGAGATAAAACTTGTACCGAGTGCCAATAGGCAGATAGCACTGAATAATAAAGATCTGATTTTCATAATTAATGGTATTTAATAGTGAATAATAATATTGTTAGAGTTGAACACTTACTGTTAATTTCCATGAACGTCCCGGCATAGGGTAGTATTTAATTACCTCATACTGTTTATTGGTTAAGTTAGTTACATCTGCTTGCAATCTTAGTTTGCAGTTACTTATTTTGAAGTTACGTGAGATAGTGAGAGTATGTTCTAAATACCCGTCAATTTCGTTTTCGGGTATATTTTGTGAAAGATAATAACGTTTCCCTACTCCCATCAGAGTATAACCTGCATTAAGCCATGGGGTCTCAATTGTAGCGGAGGCGTTTCCACTATGTTTCGGAGTATAAGGTAGCTGGTCTTTGTAATTTTTGGCTTCCGGATTGGTTAAGTCTATTGCTTCTTGTAGAGTATATCCACAGGAAAAATGTATTTCTGATCGATGAGTAAGCGGAAACTCTGTGGAAAGAGTAGCGTCCATACCTATGATACGTACTTTACCATAATTCTGCATTCTCCACACATAAGTGCTGGGGAAAGCAACTATTTTATCTGTAACCCTATTATAATATCCATCCAGTGTGATAGAACAATAATTCAGGAAAGTGAAAGGGGAACCACCGTAAGTGATGCCTATATTATATTCCTGCGCTTTTTCTGGTTTTAAATCCTTGTTACCACTTCGGAAATAGTAAAGGTCGTTGAAAGTTGGGGTACGGAAACAGCCCTTATACATGGCGCGGATGAAGAACAAATGTTCTTTCCATGGACGATAGTTCATACTAATGCTAGGACTAAGGCGATGCAGATCAGCGGGAGCACTTCCTTTTTTTACATGTTCTGAAATGTAAGTTCCAAGTATATGAGCCTGAACGGTCAGATGAGGGAAGGTGTATTTGCTGCTGAGTACTGTCAATGAGGTGTAGCGTGTGGGATAAGGGCAATCAGGCAAGGTATTATCTAAGGTGTTGATAACGCCATCCTGAGATAGAGAAAATGTCCAATTTTGTATTGGTTGATATAATAAGCTTGCAGAGAGATAATATTCTTTTTGAGTGTGTCGGTCAGTCACCTTGCCACTGTCATATTGGGAACCTTTATCTTGATAACGGTTATAAGCATAGTTATATTTTCCTTGTACCTGTAATGTCCACTCAGGTGAGAACGTTTTCTTCCATTGCGTCTGTAGGAAGAGATTTTCATCTACTAATCGTTCATTAGATTCCGGATTATATAAGATGACTGCACCGGGAAGCCCTCGTTTGGAATGATAGTAATAAGCTTTGGTATTCCAATGGCTACTGTCAGAGAATTGATGGAAAAAGTTTATTTCACCTTGGTAGGAAAAAATGTCTGAATTGTATCGCTTTTCTGTAGCAGTATGTTTCCCATTCTCTATTGTAAAAGGATACGTTCCATCTGAACGCAGGAAATTCCCATCAATAGTAAAGGCTGAGTTAGTTCCCACTTGTTGTTCCCAACGTGCGATGCTATTGAACAAACCGAAAGAACCTCCTTTAATTTGTCCGTGGAAATTGTGTTTTTTATTTGAAATGAATTTGGGTTGTTCTGTGACAATATGAAGTATCCCTGCGGAAGCATACATACGGGCTGATTGTAGAAGATTATCACTTTGTCCAATACTGAGTGAGAGTGTGGATATGTTATCAGTTGCAAAACGCCCAATATCAATTTGGCCTGCTTGGCTGTTGCTAACGGCTATTCCATCATAACTAACGGCTGTATGTGCTGCACCGAGATTACGAATAGAAATAGTCTTTAATCCTCCTAATCCACCATAGTCTTTCACGTTCACTCCACTAAAACGTTTTACGGCATCTGCTATACCTTGTAAGCCAAGTGCCTCAAAATCTTTGCGACTGAAAGATTGCGTTGGAGTTGCAGAAGTGATGCGGCTTGATATTTTTCGTCCTTTTACTGACACTTCCGGAATGGCATGTACCTTTCCCGTAATGGAGTCTCCCGCCTGCTGTGCCTGTAAATTGACACAAAGGCAGCATGTGAAACAATATAAACAAAACCGTAGCCAGATGCATCGGCATGGATTATCCTTGATCATAACAAATAGCTGTAAAAATATAAGTATCTCATGCCCTTTCCTCGAAGGCATAAAATTTGATAGGTTTTGCAGGTCTTCTGACTTACTCCGGATTTACCGCCTTCCCACCGTGCGAATACCGGCAGTGGCATAGGTGATTGGTAAATCCTTGACAATGAGTTTACAGCAGCGGGACTGTTTGGGAGTTACACCCAATTCCCTTTTCATGAAGCATATCGAAAGGCATACTTCAACAAAACCGAAGGGCAAAGATAGGAAAGATTTATGTTTTATTTATTATAGGATGCAGTATTTCATAAATTTATGCATTTATTCTAACAGAGTAACTTAATAGAAAACTAATGCGGAACAAGAGTTTATGGACAAAGGTACAGACTTTGCTTTCCGTTTCTTCGATCAGGTGTGCAGTACCGAAAAAGAAAAACCGAATGTTTTTGTGTCTCCATTGAGTGCATCACTTTGTTTATCCATGATTACGAACGGGGCTACTGATAATACGCTTGCTGAGATGCAGAATGTATTAGGATTCCCTGCCAATACTTTCTCTCTTGATGATCTGAACAACTATAATCAAAAGTTAACTTCAGCTTTGTTGGATTTGGACAATACAACTCAACTCGGAATAGCTAATTCTATCTGGATAGAGGAAGGTTTTAAGGTTTATGACTCTTTTGTTGATGTAAATAAGAAAATGTACGATGCTCAGGTGCAAGAACTTGATTTCACATCTCCGACCGCCAAAGATGTGATAAACCAATGGTGCGCCACTCAGACTAATAATTGCATAAAAGAGGTTATTCAGGAAATACCTGCGGATGCTCGTATGTATCTGATTAATGCACTCTATTTTAAAGGTATCTGGAAAAGCCAGTTTGATAAGTCGGCTACTGGACAGGATAACTTTACCAATGTTGACGGCAGTCAGCAGAAAGTAGCTATGATGAACCAGACCGCAACGTTCAATTACACCCAGACTGATGATTTCTCTATTGCGGAATTACCCTATGGCAATGAAGCTTTTAGTATGGTGATACTGTTGCCATCTGGAGATAAGACCTTGGATGAAAGCTTACCCAGCCTGAATTATGAGAACTGGAAACAGTGGAGTAAGAATATGGTAGGAAAAGAACTACAAATTAAACTTCCTCGTTTTAAAGTAGAATATGACAAAGAGCTGGAAGAGGACATGATAGCTATGGGGATGAAAGATGCTTTCGATGCTTATAAAGCAAAGTTTGCCAATATGTCCGGTGCAGAACTATATATTGGCCTTCTGCAACAGTTTACTTATATAAATGTGGATGAGGAAGGTACCGAAGCGGCTGCGGTTACAGTAGGAGGAATGTTTGATAATGCTGTCGGTTTTCCTTCTCCTGTTCCCTTCTTTGTGAATCGTCCTTTTGCCTTTATGATTAAGGAAAAGAGTACGGGAGCCATCCTCTTTATGGGAAAGATTACAGAACTATAGTTTGGTATTTATAAAGAAAGCGAAGAATCAACTCCTTCAATTGTGGGAGCCGATTCTTCGCTTTACTTTTATGATACAAGAATAATATTCTTATAGCTTACTCTTGTATATCTGTGCCATTACCTTCTGATACTGATTTTCCAATTGAAGTAGATTCTGCTTACTTTGATAAATCACAGAAACTTCTACAAAATATTCTATCACACTGATTTGTCCACCGGTGAGAGCTTGCTTCAGTAATGCAAGATCTTGTTGTGAACTGAATGCCTCCCTGTATTCCTGAATGGAAGTCTGCAATGATTGTGCTTCGCTGTATAGTTTTGCCAAGGCTGCTTCGGCTTGGAAAGCAGCGTTCTCTTTCTGATAATCGAGGTTCAGAGATTGCGCTTTGGCTATTTTAACCTTATTACGATTCTCAAACAGCGGGAAGGAAAAGCCTACTACAACTCCATTAAATGGAGTACCGGACTCTGTATTACGGCGATATCCAAGTTCCAATTTAGGTAACCAACCTTGTTTGCTTGCAGAAATCTGTTTGCGGGCGGCAGCACTTTCACTGCTTAATGACAGCAAAGTCTGATCGGCTGCCAACACTTCCGAACGTAACTGTTCATAGTCGGTAGGAAGAAGGGGCAATGGATAGTCGTTGATGGAGCGGAAACTGCTCAGCTCATTATCTTGCAAAGACTGGTCTCCGTTGAGTGCAAAGAGAGATTTCCAGGCGTTATCAAGCGCAGTCTGATTGGTACGGAATTCTGTGCGTACATTCAGTAACTCCAGATTGATCTTATTTGTTTCCAATACATTGGCATCACCTGTCTCCAGACGTTTCTTATAGTATGCAGAGAGTTCCTCAGCCTGTTTCATACGTTCATTCAGAATCACTTGCTGGTGCTGCAACATGATGATGTCGAAACAAAGCTCTTTAGCTTGCAACAACAGTTGTTGACGGAAGGCGGCAGACTGCGCATCAAGTGCACCGGTTTTGAGCCGGTTTACTTTTCCGCGTGTAGCATACAAGGTCGGGAAATCAAAGCTCTGAGAAACAACAAGTTCACCTATCGTCTCACTCTTATCTTCCGATCCCCACAGATGGGCATACGAGAGAGTGGGATCAGGCAAATTGTTTTCCGACTTGTTCTCCAATTTCTGTGAAGTGATGAGTTGCGCATTGGCCTGCAACTCCTTATTGTTTGCTTCAATACGGTGCAGCACTTCGTCTATGCCGACCGATTGGGCACGCATTCCCGCATATAGGAAAAAAGTGATAAAACTAAATATGAGAATTCGTTTCATTGTTTGATATTGTTAATGGTTGTTTTTTAGGGTGCATCATCAGATAAACAATCGGAATGATGAAACCGTTCAGGAACGTGGAAGTTAAAAGACCACCAAGGATAACTTTCGCCATCGGACTTTGAATTTCATTACCCGGCAAATCTCCTCCCAGTGCCAATGGAATAAGAGCGAGAGCCGAAGACAATGCTGTCATCAAAATCGGATTCAAACGGTCCATTGAGCCACGGATTACGCTATCGTACACGTTTATTCCCTCTTCCTGTTGTAAATGGTTGTAGTGGCTGATCAGTAACATACCGTTTCGGGTGGCGATACCGAATAGTGAAATAAAACCGATAATAGCCGGAATACTCACCTCTCCCGTTGTCATCAACAAAGCAAACACACCACCGATCAATGCAAGCGGCAGGTTGATAAGTATGATTGCACTCTCTTTTACACTACGGAATTCATGATAAAGCAGTAAGAAGATCACCGCAATACTCATTAATGATGTGAGTAACAAGGTGCGGCTTGCTGCCTGTTCACTCTCAAATTGGCCACCGTATTCCAGATGATACCCTTCGGGCAATTTAATATCCTTGTCCACACGGGCCTGAATATCATTCACTACACTGCGCAGGTCGCGGTCGGCAACATTGGCAGAGATTACGATTTTTCGCTTCACGTTCTCGCGGCTGATCGTATTCGGTCCCATGGCAGAACGCACTTCTGCGATGTAGTTCAAAGGTATTTTCTTTCCGTCACTGGTATCTATCATCAAGTTGCGTATCTTCTCCATTTCGTCGCGAAGATCATCACGTACACGTACGGTAAGGTCGAAGCTTTTACCTTTCTCGTATACCTGTGATACGGTTTCACCAGCAAGACATACATTCACGAACTCAGAGAATTCCGGTAATGAGATACCGAACTTAGCCAACATTTCCCGCTTGGGCGAAATGATAAGCTGAGGACGTTCTATTTGTTGTTCCACATTCAGGTCGGCAATACCCGGAATATCCTGGATGGCACCTTTGATTTCATTACCCAAGGTAAACATACGGTTCAGATCGTCACCAAACAGTTTAATTGCAATGTTGGCTTTCGTACCACTGAGCATAGCATCGATACGGTGGCTGATAGGCTGGCCGATTTCCACATTTGCTCCTACGATAGTACCTAACTTCTCGCGTACTTCGGCAACCAACTCACTACGTGAACGTTCTTTCAATTCGAACGGAGCTTCTATTTCCGAAACATTCACACCAAGTGCATGCTCGTCCAGTTCGGCACGTCCGGTCTTGCGGGCAACGGTTTGTATTTCGGGAATGCTGAGTAGCAATTCCTCTGCACGGTGTCCCATCTTGTCACTTTCTTCTAATGAGATGCCTGGTAAAGAAGATATGTTAATCGTAAACGAACCTTCGTTGAAAGGTGGCAGGAACGAACGTCCCAATGTGAAGAAACATACCAGAGCAACTACGAACAAACCGATTGTACTGCCCAGTACGATCTTCTTATGTCCCAGTACAAATGCCAATGCAGCACCATACCACTGTTTCATCTTGCGTGCTACGAACGAGTCGCTGCTCTCTTTCTGTTCCTTCTTCTTGTCTCTTCCTAAAAGATAGGAGCAAAGTACTGGTGTAACTGTCAATGCCACTACCGTAGAAGCTGCCAGTGCTACAATGAATGCAATACCCAGTGGAACCAGCATGCGGCCTTCCATACCGGTGAGGAAGAACAGTGGTACGAAACTGACTACGATAATCAGCGTAGAATTCAGAATAGGCATACGTACTTCTTTCGATGCGTTGAATACTACTTCCAATATGGAAAGGCGTTCTTCCACAGGCTTCAACTTATTCTCGTGGAGTCGTTTATATACATTCTCCACGTCTACAATGGCATCATCCACCAGCGAACCGATAGCGATGGCAAGACCACCGAGGCTCATTGTATTAATTGTGAAGCCCATATAATGCAGCGTTACCAGTGAAGTAATCAATGAAAGCGGTAGTGTAACCAATGAGATCACCGTTGTACGTACATTCGCAAGGAATAGGAATAGGACAATCACAACGAAGATACCTCCTTCAAACAAGGACTTCTGTACGTTTCCGATAGAGCTTTCGATAAAGCGGCTCTGACGGAAGATGTCTGTGCTGACTTTTACATCCGGTGGCAGGTTCTTCTGCAAGTCTTTTAAAGATGCTTCTAATTTATCCGTTAATTCCAGTGTGCTGGTGGCTGGTTGCTTGGTTACTGTTAACAGTACGGCGGATTTACCCCGTTCGGATGCTGTACCCAGTTTGGGTAACTTTGCTCCGATATGTACATCTGCAATGTCTTCGAGAAGGACAGGGGCAGAGTTGACCAGTTGACCAGTTGACGAGGCATTGCCTTGTATCTTGTCGACTGAAGCCTTGTCAACTCCTCCCTTAACTACGGCACGTGCCAGTTGGTCTACACGGTCGGTAGAAAGTACTCCACGCACAATGTATTCGTTACCATATTCATATAACACGCCACCGTTTGCGTTCAGATTCATTTCGCGGGTTACAGTCATGATTTCATTCAGCGTAACGCCGTAATGCCGCATCCGTTCCGGGTCTAATTGTATCTGATATTCCTTTATATCACCGCCAAGTACTGCTACCTGTGCCACACCGCCCGTAGAGAGCAAACGCGGTCGGATGGTCCAGTCGGCTATTGTACGCAGGTCGAGCATGGAGGTAGAGTCGGCCGTCAATCCGATAATCAGCATTTCACCCAGAATGGATGATTGTGGGCCCAGCGTCGGTTTACCTACACCGGTAGGCAGGCTTTCACTTACGACGGCCAACTTTTCGCTGACAATCTGCCGGGCCAGATAAATATCCGTATCCCAATCGAATTCTACCCATACTACAGAGAAGCCGTTGGTAGATGAAGAACGTACGCGGCGCACACCTGTTGCACCGTTCACTGCTGTTTCTACAGGAAATGTAACGAGTTGTTCCACTTCTTCTGCTGCCATACCGTTTGCTTCGGTCATGATAACAACCGTAGGTGCATTGAGGTCAGGGAATACGTCCACTTCCGTGTTCATGGCGGTGTAGGTTCCGCCTATCAGTAACAACACCGAGGCTACAAGTACCAGGATGCGGTTATGAAGTGAGAAATGTATGATCTTATTTAACACGATGATATATTTACTGTTTTACTATTTATTATTTACTATTTGATACACCTTGTCTTTTACCATTTGACATTTACTATTCTTATCATCAGCTTCACGCATTGTGCAGCCAAATAGTAAATAGTAACTTGTCAAATAGTAAATAAGTTTAGTGTTCGTGACTGTGTGCCGGTATCGCATTCGTAGCGCTTGCCAGTTTCACTTGATAAGCACCTTCAGTTACCACGCAGTCTCCGGCTTTTACACCTGAGAGAATCTGTACGCTTTCACCGTTATCAGCTCCGAGAGTCACGAGTTGTTTCTTATATCCTTCTTCATCCAGTTGCAGGTAGACAAAGAAACTGCCTTGTTCTTCAGTCAATGCTGAATGGGGCAGGGATATTACGTTTTCTATAGGGGAAGACAATAAGAAGATTTCTACAAACGAACCGGGGATAATATCACCTTTGTTGTCGAACTCAAAGGTTACAGGTACGTAATATCCACCATCACCACCGGAAGCCTTGCCATAAGAGAGAAGACGCCCGTCTAAGTCTTTCAATGTGTATACCTTATTATTATAAGGAGTGCAGAAGTTAGCAGAACCAATGGTACGCAGATATTGGTAATATTTCTCAGATACATCAGCACGCAGGAACAATTTGCGGTTTTGCGTAATGCTGACTAACGGTTGCCCTACGGCTACATAATCACCTTCTTTCACTAACAGGCTTTTTACATATCCGCTGATAGGAGAAATTACCGCTTGTCCGCTTGCTGAACTATTTTTAGCTACGGCTTCATAGCTGATACGTGCATTTTCGTATGCTTGTTCCGCTTGAGCGAAATCTTTTTCAGAAACAATTTTATTTCCTACGAGAGCTTTCATGCGCTCATATTCTTTCTTGGAAACTTCATAAGCGATACGTGCCCGTTCTACGGGGTCACCATCCGCCATGTTCTTGGAAGATAATGTCACCAGTGGTGTACCTTTACTGACACTCATACCTTCGATTACCTTTCCACGGAAAGATACTACACCAGCTACGGTTGCTACAGCCACGCTCTCATCTCCTTGTGCTGCCATTACCTGACCGCTGGTTTTTATAACCTGATGGAAAATCCCCGGTTCTACAACATTGGATTTTACTCCGGCAGCCTGTGCTTTGGCAGTAGGCAGAATGATTTCGTCACTATGTCCGGCCGCTGTTTGTCCATCGTGGCTATGTCCATCGTGGTTATGTTCGTCACCTTCGTGATTGTGGTCTTCGCCTTCATGATCATGATCACAACCTTCGTGCTCATGTTTTTCTGTTTCATGATTATGACCTTCGTGTCCGTCGCCGGATTTACTATTGCAAGAGCCTAACAGGAATAATCCCATGACTCCCATAAAAAGAATTTTTTTCATGATGATATTTTAATGTTCTTACTTTTATCTGTGTGCAAAATTAGAGATAAAAGCCTGCAATAAAGTTGCAGACTTTACGATAAAGTAAGAACACACGGAGGTGCGCGAAGT
>QWCN01002188.1_pt1 | contig 26490 bp, 20 predicted proteins | sample 1972711 | NCBI WGS metagenome assembly QWCN01 (sample SAMN09866707, study PRJNA288562) | Human gut metagenome isolate term1_stool, whole genome shotgun sequencing... | isolation source: gut | host: Homo sapiens | place: USA: California
ATTACTGGTACCGACTTGTGGTTCACTACACTTGGCGGTAAATACCCGTGACTGGACTTTCACCAGTAAGATTAGTGCCATGCTCGGCACACTAGAAAAAGGACCACCTCGGTTTGAGATGATCCTTTTAATTTCAAAGATGTCCTATTTAATTGTCATTGCAAGGTCGATTGTGCTTTGGCCAATCCCTCTTGCGGCGAGCTGCTCAGGAGTTTCGCCTTGCCTCAGACGAACAACAGTATCTGCAAGAATGTTTTCACCTTCCTTACGACCTTCCCTGCGACTTTCTGCTGCCGCTTCCTCGGCATAGATTTTTGCATAATTCTCAACCGTTTTACACACTTCTGAACGACCTCCTTCCGTCTCCTTGAAATATTTGACTGCTTTACTTATTTCTGGAAACTTTGCATCATCAAATGCTTTGTTTCTTAAAAATAGTTGCAATAATTCTGACTTGTCAGAATCTTCCTTTATTTCGGTGTTCGCAAAGAAGATATCCTCTTTGTCATATACCGGAATAAAACCACCTTTCGTTTTCATACATCGCTTTACATGCGTAACAGCCTGCCCATTATTCAATGCATCATATTCTGTAATATACAAAATAGTTACTTGTGGAACATCTGCAAAATCTGTTCCTTTGGGAGTATATGCCGATGTAAGTGCTGCCGCATGAAATCTCGTCCTCACGACATCATCATTGCCTGAGCCTTTTTGCATCTCAACATTTATATACTCTCCATTTTCCAAGACACATAATGCATCTAACGTAACTTCTCGATGTAAACTTTTAACTACAGATTGAGCAGTTACTTTTACAACATTCAGACTTGGCATATCCAACAATGTACGAAGAATTTCTTGGCAAACGCCTTCTTTCTCTGCCATTAATCGAAACAGTGCATCATCTATAATCCGAAGATTATCGGCCGTTTCTCTTACTGACTTTGCATACTGTTCTAAACCCATTACCTTTCGTTCCTCTCTTTCCCTACTTAAAAGCAGATATTATTTATCTATGTAAACAGGGAAAGCGATTACTGCATCCCCTGATAAATCTCTAGGGGATGTCCCTAACCTGCAACACTGGTAGTGTTACGCTATAATAACTATTATTTTCTTACATTATAGCATATGCCGTGATTTTTACAATATACATTCATCGGCAAACAGACTCCAGAGATCGTATATATACTACGAACTCAACTTTTTTGCAACTCTAATTATTACAATTACATATTACCATAGAACGTTTGTTTCGGCAATCTTTTCATTTTACATATTGGAACATTCTCCATTCGATTCGTATTTTTATTCCTTAACAAATATGAAATAAAATTATATTCACGTATAATCCAATGTCTTTTCAGAGTAAATGCAATAAAATCAATAATTTTGCATTTACTCTGAAAGTGGATATCTTCACGAATATGAAATATCTGTTTTTGACTTGTAAAATAAGTCTTTTCCTTGTTTTTTCATTACGAAATAGGCATAAAGTAAAGTATAAAAACTTTATTTTATGCCTATCAGACTTAACGCAAACCTATTTTGCATTTAATTTGGAAATTAACCAAAATCTCCAAAGCTCCAACTCCGGAGATTTTTCGTGTGTCCACATGGAGCATCACATCATTTTTTGCCTATCGATATTCTGACTACTCCCACAGGCAAGCCTATGGGGTTCTTACTGCCAAGTTTAGCCTGTAATCGTGCACCATACGAATATTTTCATAGGCTTTGGAATACAGGTATAAGTCTGTTTGAGTAAGAACTTTTATTACCAAGCAGCCCAAAGGCCACATTATTATGTAAAGAAAGCTAGTTGTGTTTCGGTAAATTTCTGCTTTACAGCAAGGAAGTATAGTCAGTCTCCCTAATGCGTTTTAGTTATGCTATTTTAATTCCACTGTTTAATACCTTGATTTTATGTTTTTTAATCCATTCAATGAAATCCTTTTCCATGCTGTAGCATTTTTTAAATTCTGCAGCACATTTCTTTTTATCTATATCATTGGTTCTGTAATTGTAGCAGTACAACAGGAATGATGAGTACCAGTCCCTCTGTACCAGTGTTCCGTCTGCAAGTTTATACATCCTGTCAGACAGTTTCTTTTTAATGTAATCATCTGCCGTGTGATCATACTGCTTGCTCTGTAATTATTGGGTACTTCTATGTATGTACCGCCGGATGTTTTGAACTTATTTTCCACGGCAGTCTGGAAACCGCCCGGGCACCGGTTCTTTACCGACTTTCCAAAACGTTTCTTTCTGTTGATCTTGCCTTTGTTATTAACAGTTGTCTCTTTCGCCCGTTTCATGAGCTTGGCGGCATTTTTAGGCTCTGTTATAAAAACATCTCCAATACTTCGCAGGTGGTTTACATCCTCATTTATGGCAAGACGCCTGTTAGTGGCATTTATGCAGCAGAGTTCCGCATGTTTTGCCTTCAGTTTTTTGTAATGCCTGGAGTAAGTCCACTTCTTTTTTCCTTTCTTAATGGTGCCATCGGCATTGTAATTCTTCGGATTCGTGGCGCGTCTGCTCCTGTCCATGGCGCGGTAATAAAGTCTTTCAAGTCTCTCTGGAGTGTCAAGCGATTATAGCATATATATACATTTTTGCAAAGAAAAAGACATCCTTTCGGGTGCCTTTCTTTTGGATCTTATTTGATTTTGGTCGCTTCGCTCCACCATCCAACAATCTTACTTGATCCGGAATCGTTGTATGTTCTTACTCTGACGAACTTTCCAAATGGAAGATCATTTATAGTGATGGAGGTTTTTGTCGTTGGCTGCTTGACTGTCGTAGCATTTACTTTGAAATCTTCATCATCTGCAGTTTGTACCTCAAAGCCGGTTGGCTTTGTTGCAAATGGATTGGTGATTTCTTTCGATTCAAAAATCCGATAATCGTAATTAAATTGCCCACAATTGATATTCATGGAGTATTCCGCAGATACAACATTTCCAGTTCTTTTAATCGTTATGTATGGTGTACGCTTAATCTTTCCTGCTGTCTTAATATCTGACCATTTGCCATAGTAGTATTTCCCATTTATGGTTCGGTAGGCACGTACCTGAATTTTATAGGTACAGCCTGTTGACAAAGCAACACTTATTCCATCGTCTACATATTTATATTTCTGATCATGATTGGACTTGAAAAAATTATACATTCGTGTTAATTCTCTTGCTCCATCAAGTCCATATATCTTGACACGATTTGCGGTCGTTCTTCGATACGTCCAGTCCGTCCAGTTGCCATTGTAGCTCTGTTTGATCCGGATTTCATATCCAGAAGCTTTTGACACCTTATTCCAGCGGGTATCAACCATTTGGGTAAAGGAATTGCATGGGGCTGCATGAAACTGCATTTTATCTTTTTTGTATGTTTTTACATGCTTTAGATAATACATTTGTATATGTATATCATCACGCGGTAAGTATTCTTCAGCATAAAAAAACGCTTCGTCTTCAATATCCCCAAGTTTTGTTTCACGGAAATCTTTTTTCCCCATATTCTTTCTGAATTTGTCCAATTCTGCTTCTGTAGTCAGCCGGTTCTTAAAAGCCGTAATCTTAACTGTTCCAACCTTGACTTGGTTCTTTGCGTTGTAGTTTTTCTTCGGGTCCTGCATAAATCCGGTTATCGTCCTTGTCTTATCTATTGGAATGTTGTATGCTGTTACTATGGCTGCGGCAGCCAAAACCAATGCTGTTAATTTTTTGATGTTTCTTAAGAAATCTTTGTTTCTTCTCATGATTGCCTCCTTTTAAGCGATTAAAGCATATATTTCCGTTTTTGCAAGACGCAAGACAATTTGGTGTATGTCGGGTTATTTTCACTTAATTTCCGGAATATTTTCCAGAGAGACTGCGGTTATATTGATGCAAGAAGTGTAAAAATTCGCGTATGCATACAAAGAATCTTGGTTTACAAAAGGTGGCCAATTTTCTAAAGGTGTCCAAAATTCTAAAGGTTGCCAATTTTCTCGTACATTTTCAGCAGTCTCAGTTCCACCTTCATAAAAATCAAGATTTCTATCTCTAAAACTCTGAACTATTGCTGCAAGTATCTCCTTAACTTCCTTTTTAGTTGCTTCGATTTTACCCATCCAGCTACCTTGATCGTCCGAGTCATATATTGCAATAATCCATGTTTTTCTTCTATATTCTTTGCTAAATTTCTTATCCATAAATTTTCTCTATCCTTTCCAATGTCAGAATGTCACCCCAACTGCCTTTTTTTCAAGCCTGTCTGCTTCCTCGTTACCATCAACTCCTGTGTGTCCCTTAACTTTTATAAAATTCAGCTCAACAGGGCTTTTTCTCATAACTTTCCACAAGTCTCATATTTAAAATATATAATCTCTTTCATCTTTTTCCTTTATTGGTTCAACGCTTTAAAGTCTTCTTGTATGGCATGATATTCATCATCGGCAATGCTAATATTTAGTACTCCTGGATCATCTGCAGTCACAATGCCTTCCGGAAGATCAAACTCTTCAGTGATAACATACACTGAATCTACTTTCTCTGTAAAATAAATATAATCAGTAGATAAATAAGCATGCTGATTCTTCACATTGCCTAGCGCAAGTAATAAGTTCTCCTGCAAAGCAACTAAATCCTGCAGTGCTGACACTCTATGCAAAAGTTCCTCTTTTAGCTTCTTATTGTGAAGATATAGGCGATTTACTTTTGACATAACAGGCCCAAACCAGATAAATCTAAAGCCAAGGACTAAAGCCACGCTCATGCTTATCATCCCTATGAAGACCAGACCACCAGACCAAAAGGTAGTCCAAAAGGTAAAATTATTCGTCAGCCATTTTATAAAAAACTTATCGTAAAAAACTAGCCAACACATTGCATACACTATTGCAAGCAAACATGCTGGTATTAGCAGTAGTACGCTTCTATCTCTTGGTAATTTCACTGCCTCAACTTTATCCTTTAGATCCTGAACTTCCTGTAATGAGACAGAAGTTTTCTTTAATTGTAATCCACTTATCATAAATCCTCCTTGCTATGTGAAGTCTCACACGACCGAGGTCGCGTGCTTCCATACCTGTTTTTCTGGGGCATGGACTCGCTGACTGAAAATACAGTGATAACACCGTAACTGCACGCTGTTTAAACGCGCAACACTGCATTAAGACTAATGAGATCAGACAGTGTGCAGGTACTTCTCTTCGAACACCCTGGAACTTTTGCCAGGATGCCCTGCTGTTCCGTCACCGGAACAGTCTTTAACAATTCTCTTATAAAATATCGTGCCCCCCAATGTTATATGATGCATTGAGGTCATCAAAGGCATAAGGAACAACTGGATTATCCTTTGTCTTGTGAATCATGGATTCCACGTAAGTCTTCCTTTCCAGTTCCTTCGGTATGGCAACAATCTCCGTCCAGCGGTCCATGCATACAGAGATAAGGTAATCCACAGCTCCACGGTACAAACGGACAGTATCATCAAAGATATGGTTGTAATGTTTAATTTTCCGCTTATACATTGTATGGATTGCCATGAACAACTCCTGTATGATTATTTTTTCTTCTGGAACTCGATCTACGCTTTCACCTGGTAAATCAATGCTGCCAGTGCGTTGAAATCCGTCTCTCCCTCTTACTGTTTCTCCGTTCCGTTTCCCGTCTCCGTTTCACCTTCAACCCCGACAATGCTTCCCGGGTTGCAGAAAATCGTGATCTTCTGCAGACCGCTGTTCGTTGTCTGGTCTCCCTTGTAAAACATGAGCACAATTTCCTGTGCATGGTCATCCCCGATGTAGTAATGCAGCTCATCGCTCTCCTGTGTGGAAATAGTTTTCTCCGGTACCCCAAATTTTCCTGTCAGCTCCTCTTTTTTGCATCCAAGCGATAGCCCCCCGATCAGCAGATTCAGCGAATTCTTCTTTGCATAGGTATTGTCAAATTCCAGCTGGGTTACCAGATCCGCTTCATTCGTATATACATACACCTGTGCATTTTCATCTGTTATAAGAGAGTTTTTATACAGGTTCCCGTCTGTTGATACTTCCCACCCGCTGTAACGGTTGTTTCCGGAAATATAGCTTCTTACGGATGTCATGTCATTCATCTTTTTGCCATCCAGTACAAGCCCCAGAGACATAAACGACTGCAGGGAAACTTCCGGCTGAGTGGATTCAATCGGTTTTGGCTCCGGCATCACAAAATCCTCACCCGATGCTCCGGTTTCCAATCCCTTTGGTATGTATATCTCTTTCCCACGGACTGTCTCATCCAACTCTATTACAATCTCAATATTTCCGATTTTCACGTTGTCTCCCGTGTATGTGTTCTCTGCAAGAAGGGTAATTTTCTTTAAGATGTTCCGGTTTTCTTTCTTCGTGTACTGAAGAGTGATGTCAAACTGGGTTTCCCCCTCCAGTCCCTGTAAGAGATTCATGTTTTTTGGATCAAATTCTTCAAAATAATCCAGGATGTATGCCAGACGGTCTGCGGTGATGGTACCCGTGATGGACAGCTTCTCTTTATTAAACGACTTGTCCTCGATATCTTTTAGTGTTTTCCTTAAGATCCCTGGTACATTCTTTTTATCACTCTCTTTTTCCGGCTGCTTCATCTTATACCACTTACTATAGTCTTTATCCGTCACTCCCGTAACAGGTATTTCGTCCTCGTCCTTAAAATACAGATACATGGTCTGGGTACTGTCATCCCCGTAAATCCGGTATCTGTCTTTATTCTCCGCAAGACCTGCGTAATTAATATCAACCGCCCCGGTAATATCCGCCTTCCCACCGCTTAAGACAACCTTATCCATATGGTTTTCAATTACCATCCCTGCATAAGTCCCATCCTCTGCTTTTACGGAAGCATCCACTTTAACATCCATCTTCCCGCTGATGTAGTTGTTATACTGCTGTTCCGTCAGTGACCGCGCGATCAGTGTGCTTGCCATCGGATGGATCTCCGGCACGATCATCCATGCGGCCGCGGCACAGGCAACTACTGCAATCCCCACCGCGGCCTTGAAGATCCGGTCCATCGTCTTCCACTGACGGGAGCCTTCCTCAGTACCCCTCTTTTTTTCTTTTTTGCTTCCCTCATTTTTCCCGTTTCGTTTCCACGGCAATTTCTTCTCTGAGTGTTTACCCCTGATAATATCCTTTATTTCCAATGATTTTCCCTTCCTTTCCTCTCTTGTATTAAGGCAGAAATATACCCTTCATCTGATATATTGCGCCTTTTTGAAAATCGTCAAAGGGTTACAGAAAAATATTTAAAACTTCACCGGGATTTTTTGTTTTCCTCCACAGCTTCGTGCTTTGTTGTATATCCTCAATATGCAGCAAAAAAAGAACTGCCTCGATTGAGACAGCCCTTTCATTCTTACGCCCATGCCGGGACCACAAATCCCTCTTCTTCCATTTTCTTCTTCGTTTTCCTGTATTCCGCGCGGTCAGACAGATATTTCTTGAGCGCTGTGGCTTCCTCATCGGAAATCTCAAATCTTTTGCTGTCCGGATATATGGAATACCGTCCGGCTTTTCCGTAAACTTTTTCGTTCCAGTATTTCCCACGGATGACATCCGGTTCCACCGGGCAGAGGCTTCTTAATTTTTCCTCATACATCTGCTGTTTCTCCAGGTTTTCCGAAGTATCCCGCGGTGCTTTTTTGCGAAGATTTCTTTTGTATATACGCTGCTCGGAAAGCATTTCCTGGTACCGTTCCTTCTGGTTTGCCAGTTCCCGGTCGGAAATCTCTGCTTCCTTTGCACCGATTGCAAAAGCTTTTTCTTTTTCCTCTTCCAGATGCTCGTATGGGACAACCTTAACCCATCCCATGTCCGGCTTGTGCATATAGGCCATCTGGCTGGCATCCACGGCTGTCCACCGGTATCCCAGTGCCTTGATCTCTTCCTTGTGCGGAAGGGTATCCCCGGCGAAGGACAGGCAGATCTGGATTTCGCCTTTCTCCGAGAGTGTATCCGCTACAGATCCGCCGATCAGAAAGCCAAGTTTTGCGTTCTCCTCCTGCTTCTGCTTTTTGTAACATTCCTGACAAAGACCATATTCTTCATAATATTTGATCTTGCGGTCGCGCGCATCGGCTTTCCCGAAGAGCTGGACGGTTCCCTCGTGACCGCAGCTATATGTGACGTTATATTTTGCCATAATCTCTTTTTCTCCTTTCGTTAGCTTTAATGTTTACACCAGGAATATGAGATAAAAAAAGACACAGCCGAAGCCGTGCCTTTGGTTTTTGATGAAATCGTCGCTTCATCTTGCTTATTCCAATGAAACGCCTCCAGGAAATCTATATAATGGAAGCGGCGGTTCACCTGGATTCATTTCTTGTACTCCACATAAAACTCCTTTGTACTCTCCATGCCACACTTCTAATTTCCAATTATATTTTTCCGCAAATTTTCTCAGATCTTCATTCATTTTCTCTTTTCTCCTTTTGATGGCTTTATTTACACCAGTAATATGAAATAAAAAAAGACACAGCCGAAGCCATGTCTTTATTCTGTTTATTTTCTTGATGAAATCATCGTTTCATAGTCTCATCAAATTCAACATTATATTTTTCAGAAATAGATTTTGTAAGTTTCATACTTGTAATAATATTTTCAAACCCATACTCCTCATACAATACTGTTAATTCATCGAAAAGTAAAGTTCTATCGCTATATTTAAGTCTTCGGAAAGCTACCTCTTCAATTAAGTCTCCATTTTTATCTACTTTATCAAGATATATTTCTATATCAGTTGTAGAAGAAAAACAATCTTTGTATTTTTGTATTTTTATTATGTTTGTTGTTTTGATTTTCTGCTTTTCGATTAATTCTGATTCATACACTTTTTTATTTTCATTGAGAACATTTAAGAATTCTTTAGGAAATCAAGCGGGAATCCTCGGTTATTTAATTGCCGAGATGAAAGCATTATAATAAAAGCAACCGAACATCAGGTTGCTTTTATCAGCACTTTATGCTATACTATGTGTATGAAAGAAAACCTTATACATTACCGTACTTCGGTATGCAACATCAACTACCATGTGGTATGGTCTGTCAAATACCGCAGGAAGGTCCTGACATCCGAAGTGGAATCTTATATGAAAGAACTCATCCAGCAGATCGCAAAAGAAAAAGGATTTACCGTCCAGCTTTTTGAATGTGGTGAATGTGATCATGTACATTGTTTTGTTACTGCACCACCGAAACTGTCTGTGACAACCATTGTGAAATACTTGAAGGGTATCACAGGGCGGAAACTTTTTGAGCAGTTTCCTGACCTGCGTTCTAAACTGTGGAAAGGGGAACTCTGGAACCATTCCTATTATTGCGAGACGATCGGTTCTGTATCGGAAGAAAACATCCGCCGGTATATTGAACACCAGAGCAAATCTTACTGAAAGGAGAAATGTTTATGCTGCTGTCACATAAGACATCTGTAAAAGTAACAGAAGACCAGGCAAATATCATAGGGCATATGTGTTATGCAGCATCCAAGCTCTGGAACGTCTGCAATTATGAAAGACTTCATTACAAAAAGACGGAACCTGATGAATATCCTGACTGGTACTACCAGAAAAAAGCACATAAGGACGACTTGTGGTATAAGCAGCTGCCATCACAGACTGCACAGGAAGTATGCAAACTTCTTGATAAGGCGTGGAAATCTTTTTATCAGCTGCAGAGAACACATGGTGTTACAAATCCAAACCCTCCAAGATTCAAACAGGGGAATATTGCAATCACTTACATGCAGAACGGCATTGTTCATTCCGAAGGTGACAGTACCGTACGACTTACGCTGTCGAAACAGCTGAAACAGTTCATGTCCGGGCAGTATGACATCACAAACAACTTTCTTTACCTTAAAAATAAGATTTTTAAGGATACTGATGTTATCAAACAGATCCGGATCTATCCTCCGGAAAACGGAACCTGCACGGTGATTGTTGTGTATGAAGTAAATGATGCCGTTATGCTTTCTGATAACGGAAGATACTTGTCTGTTGATATCGGACTCCATAACCTTATGACCTGCTATGCCCCATCCACAGGAAAGTCTTTTATTGCCGGCAGGAAATATCTTTCCGTCTGCCATTACTTTGACAAAGAGATTGCCCGTGTGCAGTCCCAGTGGTACAAAACGCAGACAAAAGCCGGTGTGAAATATCCAAAGATGTCAAAGCATGTGCAGAAACTGTATAAAAAGAAAAATGACTGCATCAGCGATTACCTGCATAAAGTAACACGGTTTATCGCTGAATACTGTCATGATAACGATATCAATACTGTAGTGATCGGTGATATCACAAACATCCGTAAAGATAATAACAAAGGTTCTGTGACAAACCAGAAATTACATTCACTGCCATACCGGAAACTGTATATCCTTCTGGAATACAAGCTTGCGATGTATGGTATACGGTTTGTAAAACAGAATGAAGCTTATTCCAGCCAGACCAGTCCGCTTATGTCGGAGGTCTGTAAAGAGAACGCTGAAAAGTCCAACCGTATCAAGCGTGGCCTTTATACTGATGGTGACAAAAGATGGAATGCCGACTGTGTCGGGGCTTTTAATATCCTGCGACTGTACTTTCAGACGAATGGAATAGAAAAACAAATGGACCCACTTAAGATAGCAGATCCATATGTAATAAAAGTAGCTGTTTAATAGCAGTATTGGTGTCATGGACGCACCCTGAATCTACGATCCACAAGGACCGCACATCAGATGCTCGGTTATTCAATTGCCGAGTAGTTCACTTTCCACAATTTTACGATTTACATCATCTAAAAGATTTTTTAATCCATTAATTGTTGCTCCCTGTAATTCTTCTCTTTTAACTGATTTCATAATATTTTCCTCCATTCTTCTATTGAAACTCTTGTTTCTTTACCTACACAAAAGTTTCAATCAGGAGGAGGTTTCCCGATGATTTTTATTTTCTTTCTTCCCATAATCTCTTTTTCTCCTTTCGATAACTTTGATGTTTACACCTTTAATATGAGATAAAAAAAGACACAGCCGAAGCCGTGTCTTTGTCCTGTTTGTTTTTAATAAAAGTTTTTATATTTTTTCGCCACATAATGTCTTATTTTTCCATGCCTTTCATCCTCCATCCATTCGCCATTTTCGAATATATCTCGTAAACATTGATTCGCTTCACACTCCGTATCAAAAGCAAAGCAATCTTCCTTTTCTGACAAATCCGTATTGATGTAATCTGGGAATCCATAATGTTCTCGAATAATAGTGTAATATTCTTTACTCATAATTTTCTCTTTTCTCCTTTCGATGGCTTTATTATTTACACAAGGAATATGAGATAAAAAAAAAGACACAGCCGAAGCCGTGTCTTTGTCCTATTTATTTTTAATAAATGTGATCGTTTTTTACCAGTTATACTGTATATCTTACTTCAAGCTCATCGTTTAATTTCTTTCCGTGATAATCTTCAGCCCATTCGTATGCTACTGATTTAAGTCCTAATGCCTTACAAATGGACGCACAAGCTGGCTTGTTATCTTTTGTGACAGAAGAACATTTCGCCATAAAATATCTCTCTTCATACATATCAAGGCTCAATGGCACTTCGTAGCTATTTTTGCAATTGTCCAGATACGCTTGGTAATTATTATGTAGTTCCATATTTCTGTGAAGAATCGTAACTCCGGCTTTTGCATCGGATAATATTTTATTGAAATGATCTACTTTAATAAAAATAATTCTTTGACAGTTTTTGTCATATTGTTCAAAAGCGTTGTTCATAATCTTTTCTCCTTTCATTGCTTTGATGTTTACATCAGGAATATGAAACAAAAAAGACACAGCCGAAGCCATGCCTTTGTCCTATTTATTTTGACCGAATGTAAAAAGTTGTAATACTCCGATAATTCATTTGCCAGTAATGCGGGGTAAGTATTACTGGGTATATTGCTTTCATATATTTTCCCCCTCTTTCCTCATCCACGCACCCCTTTACGGGGTGCGACCTGTGTTTTCGCTAATCACCTTCCATACCGCTCACCACCCTTCCTTAATAAATATGCAACACAATTTCCTTGCCCTCTCCCAAGTTAGCCAAAATGAGAAAAGCACAAAATAAAGCAATGTTTTCATTATACATATTGTGCTTTTTTGTAAATCGTCAAAGGAATTTATGAAAAATCTTCTGTAAAAGTCGATTTTTACCCTGACACTTGCGGAAACACATTTCCCATTCGCGTTTACAGTGGCACCCCGTGGAGGGGCGCAGGGGTTGAAACAAATATATAAAATGAGGAACACCATATTTTTTACGTTGTACCCAGTGAGGGGTACAGGGATTGAAATAAATAAAAACAAAAGAAAAACCACTCTTGGAAAATTCCTTGAGTGGCTTTCTTTTTTTGTTATACTATTAAGTATCAATAGTTGTTATCAAATTATCAGTGCGTTTGTAATGTCTCATAGTCCCTACCTGAGTTAGTGATGCCATATACCGCAAGCAATGTCGGTATCGAGTTTGCCTTGCCTGGATATGTCGCACTGTCGACAAAATTATACGTTTTGCCGTTGGCTGCTGTAATCGATCCATTGTCCTGTAACTGTGAATATCTCAGGTTGTAGACCGCTCCGTATGCTGTGATACGTGCTGTTTCTAGGATCATGTATCGGTCCTCATCTCCATGTTCTTTGAGGTAATCTGGGTCATATTTTTGGTACGCATAAATCTTATCCCCGGTATCCTCGTCGGTAATCATATCGTAAGGATTGATATGCTGCTCTTTACCATCTTTATCCACGGTCACATCCGTAAATTTTGCAGAAGACGGCAGCCCGAGTGTTACGTGCCAGCGGGATGCACAGAAACTGTACTCATCCTCTGAAACCCCATTAGATCCAAGGTCATTTCCAATAGCATCAAATTCCTTGAAAAGCTCCTGGTCATCATCACCATTAATATCTTTATGGAGTGCTGTAACTTTACTGTTTCCAATAAAAGTACGGGTACGTCCATTCAGATACAGGAACTGCGCGTTACCCTCGCGGTAGCCATCCCCCATCGGGATAGACAGCGGTGCAACAACCTCTTCTTCCATACCAGTTAATGGATTTTTTTGGGTCATCGGCATTCCATTTGCATCGAGTATTGTACGGCCGAGCACTTTCGATGCCGTTTCGGTCGCAGCCTTCTCTTCATCGCTGTAGTTCCGGCGTGCCTTCTCGTCATCCCAGTTCAGTAACATAGCATGGTCATAAATTTTGTCTTTCTGCTGATTAAAGTAGTCTGTTCCATACTTATCCATAAGACCAAACTCATTAACAAGCGTTACATCTTCATTCCGGCTGCCCCACACATCAACTGCCATGAGCTTGTCCTTCTTAGTATCGAGGATGTAATATTTCGGCTCGATCTGGACGTTTCCGTCCGCGAAATCCCGGCTTAATACCTGGATATCCCATAAGAGGTTGTATCCCAGCTGAAGCTGCTCACTCTTTCCCCGCAGTGCTGCGATGTTATTCTTTGCTGACTCAAGCGGGGTTGATACGCACCTGCCGGAGTCCTCACCTACATCAGACCACTTTGCGGTATGCCATGTATTGTACCACTGGTTATATGCGGATACCTTTTCGCCTCGGATATCCGTTGCGGTATCCCCATTATTTTTGTGCCATGACAGGTATGCGTTCTGTATACTCTTATCTACCGCATGAACAATACCATCTATATACCATTTATCATCATTTGTCTTACGTTTGAACAAATTGCTAAAGCGGAGGTCGGTACTGTCCTGCACCGTGAGGTTGCCAATCCTTGATATTAAATCGACGAACGTTTGCTTATATGCTGAATGTTTTGCCGTCAGGTCAATTGCACGTTCTGCATTTGTAATGCTCGAGTTATCCTGAGAGCAGTCAAGTGATAACGCTCCGTCACGATCGTACGGATTTTCACTACCGCTCGGAGAAGGCTGATTGTTGATGGATTCAACTGCATACTCAATTGTAGCACCACTCATCTCATGGTTGTCAAGCTGGGCGTAGAACTGATATGTAAATCCATCATCACGCTCCGACAAATTGGTCAGGTCGTAACAATTGTTCTTTGTGTTACGGTTTGTTACCTTATCCGTGATTTCAAGCTGGAACCATTCTCCGGCAGCATGCTCTTCCCAGATACCATTTCGATTATACAAAACGGAATATGGGAATTTGATCCATTTCTCTCTGGTCCACTCCGTGCAGTCATAATTATTCGTATATCCTTTTCCCTTCCGCTGTTCGGTCTGGGCGATTCCATAATCATCTGACTCATAAAAGTCGCCACAGTTTGGGAAGTAAATATAAAAATAGTTATCAAGCAGGACGAAATCTCCAAATTTCAGTGGCTTGGACGTTCCCGGTTTTCCTGCATTTGCCTGCTCTGCACCCTTTTTATGCAGCTCATCATTGTTACATGCATCATAGCAGATCTCATTACCAACATCGTAATGTCCAATCTTTCCGTTAACTACCTTGTGATGTGGCTCCCTGCACTGCAGGACATAAGTGGTCTTGCAGTCCTTCGTGCATACATGGCTGTCATAGATGCACTGGCAGCTCCAGAACGGGTTCACGATGGTATGTCCATCTGTAGTGACACTGTCCGGAATCTGTGAATAATTATTTCCAACGGCTTTCTTGACCAGGTCAAACACTTTGTCTGGATCATAGTCAGTGTGTGCTTCGATAACAGTGATCTTTGCATAACCATTTCCGCTATGCTCTCCGGTTATACCGGATACATCTGTCAAGGATGAAGAAGCAAATCCCGATCCTCCGCCACCGCCAGCGTCATCATCATCATTCCGTGAATAGCTTTCGTAGCTTCCGCCGCCTCCATAGAGACCTCCGCCTCCGCCACAGGTATTCCAGCCGGAATTCGATCCGCCTTTTCCAAATGATCCGCTGAAATAAGCATTTCCCGGTCCGTTGACTGTTGCACCTTCTCCTTTCGTACCACATCCGTTTCCACCGGTTGTACCACTCTGGTTTGCGCCGCCTCCGGCTCCACCAACTCCAGAACTTCCTCCGGCTCCGCCTCCTGCTACAAGCAGGATACTGTTTTTATTATTTGACAATGTAGCTAATTCACCGTTTGCTGTTGCAAAATGTGTTGCACCGCCACCATATCCATGGCATCCGATACCTCCACCATTATATGTACCTGCAGACTGTCCAACTACAATGTATACGGTGGTTTCATTTGCAAATGTTACTGTTCCGGCCGAATATCCGCCCTTTCCAGGGTTTCTACCTCCACCGGATGCTCCCCATGCTTCCAGCTTATATTTACCAGCCGGGAGGGTAATACTTTTCACGGATCCAGAATAGTCATAGGTGTATGTCTTTCCAGCAGCTACACCACCTGCAGATCCGCCGCTGCCACTTCCATAGCAGTTCTTCAGCTGATCCTTAATTTTACCCCATACCGCAGATCCAAGCATTTTTCCAAGGTCTGCAGTGTTTCCGTTGCTTGCTTCATCTACTGCAATCTTAAATCCTTCCGATGGTGTATCCAGACATGCTTCCGTATGCACATGTTTGTTGTTTTCTGATGTCTGTTTCTGGTAGCCATCATCAAACTTGCGTGTCCAGTCAATCGTTCCGGCTGCAGTGATTTTTACAAGACCGTTTCCACGGCGTACCCCGGACTTCATTTCTGTGTTTGTAAGACCGGATGCTGTATATCCCGAACCGCCGGCACCGCCGCCATTATTTGCATTAGTAACATATCCGCCGTACCAGCCACCTCCGGCACCGCCAGAATCAGTTCCAAATGTTACAGATTCCCCAACACCCTGTTTGTATCCGCTGCCCTGGGTTCCTCCCATTCCGCAGCCACCCATATTCTGGTTGGCTGAGTTATAGTCACAGGATGCAGTTTCAGAGTCTATCCTCATCCGTGAAGAACCCCTTGCATGGAAACAGAATTCCCAGATAGTATATGGATTCTGTCCGGAATCTGCAGAAGTTCCGTCGGTATTTGTTGTAGATGTAAGTCCACTTGGTACGGTAAATGAATATCTGTATTCATTACTGTTTGCTGCTTCAACCGTATAATTTCTTGTCTGGTATCTTCCATAATTGGTATATACAACCGGATATCCATTTGTAAGATTATCACCTTTTACTGTTATCGTAACCTTTTGTCCCGGAAGATAGGTTTTATATGGGCCAAATACACCCTGTTCACTTCCATTCGTTACTGCACTGTTACCAGAAAGTGTTGTTCCGGTACGCAGTGATAAACCACTTGTTGGTGTCCATGTCGCATTTCCGGTAGATTTTATATTTTCAATGTATGCATTTTCACCATTCTTTCCACCGCCGTTTCCACCGCGTCCATCATCAGATCCACGGCTTCCCCCGCTGTTGTCTGCTCCGCCACCGCCGCCGGCAACCAGAAGTGTTCCGTCCGGGTTCCAGCTTGTTGCTGCAGGATTATTTGTGGTAGAGATATGTGACATTCCTCCACCAGAACCGCTGTCAGCAACACCACCGTCACCACCGCCGTTGTAACCACCAGCTGGTCCTCCAAAGCGGTTTGTCCCGGCTCCATATTTTCCAGCGCCGCCAACAAAAACATAAATTTTCTGTCCTTTCTTTAAGCTGATATTTCCTTTGGAATATCCACCATTTCCAGCGACAGAACTTGTAGTTTCCCTGTCAACGCTGTCATCATATCCATCACCGCCAGAAGCTCCCCATGCCTCAAGGGTATAGACTCCGTCTGCCGGGGCAGTGAATGTCTGCACATCACCTGTATAATTGTAAGTATACTGTACCTTTTTATCACTTATGCCATTGTAATAATCCTGTGTTGTTTTGGCGTGTTCTGTTACACCTGCAAAGCAGGATAAGGTATGCCTGTATGAAATACCGTTTGCGTCCTTTTCCGGTGCAAGTCTCGTAACTGCAAGATTATCCAATGAATAACTGCAGTCATAAACGGTATCATAAGCTGTATCATTGGAAGTTGAATCATCCTGGTTACCGAACCAGATGCCGTCACCAATGTAATTTGTCATGTCCCCAGAAGAATTCTTTGTTTTGGTAAAGGAAATTTCTTTTCCATCCACGGTTGCGCCTGTATTGGCATCAACGGTATAAGAACCGTCTTTGTAATTAATCTTCTTAGGAGATAACACCACAGAATCCATTCCGAAATGATACTGAATAGTGTTCTTTCCATCCTTTACCAGAGGAGAGGTCGTAGATGTATATTCCGATCCATCTGCAAGCATGATCTTCAGTGAACCGTCCGGCTCTGCAAGAAGTTTTGTTGCCCGGGTAGTAAACAGTGCCTTTTCTGAATCCAGTGCATTGTGGAAATTAAATACTCCCTGGAGTTCATAAGTATCACTCTTTGCTTCTTCTGTATCCACTCCCATTGCGCTCCATGACATTGCAAGGGATGCGCTGCCGTTTCCGGAGAGGTAACGGTCCGGCTGGTTCTCATCATCTTCGGACGTGCCTTCGAATGCCTCAAGTCCGTCATAACGCTTGATGACAAAGCCACTGTCTGCGAGACTGACATCCATGTAAGTGCCTCCAGGGGCAAGGATATTGCTGATAATGGAATCATAGCTGTGTACGACTCCATCATCGTCTTCCACATCACTGTGCTTTGCATTGTCAACATTAAATGCCGCCCTGCGCACCGGCTTTCCATACTGGCAGTTTAACAGCCGGTACTGACATTCTTCTGCTGTTCCCGGACAAGTCGCATCATCAGCTTCCTTATTCATCTCCGCTGCCCCGCTTTTATCATCGCCGAGCACACGCTGATCCATTTCCTTGTTTACCGTAAGGATATTTGCCCCCTGTACGGAAACCGGGTCATGGACAACGATGTTGTTGACTTTCGTCTGTCCGTTTGTGTAGATGGAATCCATGGTATAACCGACTCTCCCGGCTACGCTGTCGTTCTCGTCTGTATACTTGAATGTATAGTTGGTAATATCATGCGATTCGGCGTTTTTATCAACACCAAAGTTCGTATATGTAACCAGCGGGATAAAGAATGCACGGGACTGCCCTGTGACATATTCCTGGTTCGGGTTCGTCGGGCACTGTGCAATACCGTCCTGCATAAGCACAAGTCCGGCATTACCAAACTGCGCCGGTTCCGGTGCATCCGTCTGTCCGTTCAAGGAAGGAAGAATCCGGTTAATCCAGCCGTATTTTCCCCATACTTTCTGCTTGGTAGGTGCAGTATAAACATCCGCAGTATTTGTTCCCATCCGCGCTGATCCGCTGCCATAAGTATCATAGTTTGTTCCGCCATAAGTGTTTCCACATCCAGGGGAACAGATATTCCCGTCAATCGAATCCGATTTTGTCTGCATGATGGTTTTTACATCGTCCATCTGCTTCTGTTTTGTTTCAATCGTCCTTGCAGATGTTACTTTTGCAAGGTCCAGGGTATTTCCATTCTCATCGGTATCTGTGATATGGTTATACTTCTCTTCATCTTTATCAAATGCGGTTTCTACAACTGCATTGCCTCCGGTGCCCTGGTACTTCGTGGATGTACTGCTGTAATTGCCGTTATAGCTTCCTACATTAAGGTTTGATGTCTTCTTAACCAGAGGGTTATTCGTCCACATCTTATCAGTCCACATCCATTTTGCCTTGCTGACATTCTCTTTTTTGAGATTATTCATGTCTGTCGGCTTGGAGTACCACAGGGTATCCTTATAATTTTCCTGGCACTCATGATGTTTTGTTTCTGCAGTATCCTGATAGTAGACAATACTTTCATTTCCTGAACTGGTTTGCAAAATCAGGAAATCTGAAATAACAGTTGCTTTACAGTTCAGCTTACGTCTCTTATCAAAGCGTTTCCACTCGAACGTTGTCTTGTCCACTGCATCGGCTGTGTTATTGGTATATCCGGTCTTGGTCCTTGCTGCTTCCCCGGCTTCCCCTTTTCCTTCCCCGCTTGTCTTGGCATTGTCGTGTCTGTTGCGGAGGTTGCTGTATGTACTATTTGTATACAGGCATCCCCTGCACCAGCTCTTTTTATGGCCGTTTGCCGTAACTACAACCGGGCTTCCCCCATGGGATGCAGTCTGTCCGTCACAGGAATCTGTACGGGTCAGCTTTTTATCACTGTTAAATTCTGTCCATGTAACATCATCATCCTGTCCGGTCTGCAGGCTGTAGCGGATACGCCCGGCTTTTGAAGTATCTGCCTGCGCAATGTTATAAAAAATATTCGGGTCGTATCTTACGATCTTCGATTTTACAATATCAAGGTCATTTTCTGAGGTATCCGTCCAGGTTTCTTCCCCGTCTGCATCCGGGTCATCCCCTATATCCCCGGTCTCATAGTCCGGGACAATAAGATCGCCGTTTTCATCATACTCTTTATCATTTGCGGCTTCCGTGCCTTCCACATCTGACAGGTCCGGATCAACAACTTGGGTATTATCCTTATTATCTTCCTTCTCTTTCTTTACTGCATCCGCTTCTGCTTTTCCTGCTTCCCCTTCAATACTGCTTCCGCTGCCATCATCTGTCTTACGGATCTCCCCCATGCCTTCGGCATAGCCTTCCTGCAGTTTCCATACCTTAAGGTTTGTGAAACGGATCGTATCGAAACGGAGTTTCTGGATCCATGTATCCTCGATCGCCGGGAGTACATGCTGGCAGCATGCGCCACAGAGGTCATGTGCCCCAAACTGGGTCAGGCCGCTTTTCTTTTCTACTTTCAGCCCGCTTTCCCCGGCATTGCCATCATAGTTCTTTGCCGTAATGCTTCCATCCCTGAAGGTTACTTCAATTTTGTATTGGATGCTGGAAGATTTCCCATCCACGGATCCCTTGTATCCGCTCCAGCTGGAGTGTCCGGTTACTTTTCCATGTTTATCCGTTGTGTGGGAGCCGGAAGCAGAGGCTATATTACCTTTGGTATAGCTCCACCCTGTTCCAAGATCAGCAGATGTATTTGTTCTCTTTGCGCTTGATACAAGGTTTGATGATGTATAGGTTCCTCCGCCATAAGACCGTGAGGAACCGGTATCATAGCTCTTTTCCCCTCCGGTCAGTGTAACCTTGATCGTAGCGGTTCCTACATGGTATACCCTTTTATATCCGTCAGAGTCATCAATACGGTAGACCGTGCCATCTGCACTTTTACCGATTTGTTCCATCTTCTTCGCCCAGTTTGCAGCCTGCCCTAATGCTGTATTGTAGGCAGAAACATCCCAGTTTGCCGGGGTCGGGGACATGCTGTATACTTCACCGGCATTTCCGCCCTCACATGGTTTTCCGGACGGGCTTACATTCGACCCGCTCTGTGACCACCGGGAAGTATTGTTCCCGATCGTCCCTGTCCATGTCGCATGGAATTTGGTTGTGCTGTCGTGTCCGTTTACGGTCGTGTTATAACCGGCAGCGCCCTGCGGGTTTACGGCACTGTTCTTTTCCGCCGTGACCGATTTTTCCTGTTTCCTGTCATTGGCATCTGCAACAAAAGTCTCTTCTTTTGTATTCCCTGCGGTAAGTGATTTTAAAGTATCACCTTTCTTGTACTCACAGTCCGTGCTGTTGAAAACACTCTTGTATCGTCTTGTGGAACGGTAGCTGTTTTTACTTCCACCTGAAATTTCCTTGAGGTAGTAATCATCATAGACTGCCTGCATGTTGACAATGAATTCTGACCCGCCGGTTGCAAAGTACAGGGACCGTGTGCTCGGCACACCTGCCATTGCTTCAAATGTCTCATTATAAATGGACCCTTCCTTTAATTCTGCATATGCTTCCGGAATGGATTCATAGGTGCTGGAAAGATTTACGTCCTCTGTATCATCTTTACGGTAAATATACTGTGCAATGACATTGTTTGTTGTTGCACAGCCACCTGCCTTAAGGTCAGACATGGATGGTTTTGTCTTTGTGACCGAACTTCCATTTATCACGCTTGTCCATTTTTTCTTCGCACCGCTGCCGGATTTCTGCATGATATACACTTTTGCTTTCCAGTTCACATAATAACTGCCGGTGCCGGAAATCTTAAACCCTTTGGTACGCACATCTGCATTGGAAATGCGCCAGATCAGGCTCCGGTTTGCCTGCAGGTCTTTACCACCAATCTGTTTTGCAGACACAAGCTTGTTGTAATTCTGCTCATCTCCCTTTTCACTTCCCTTGTTGGTGGAATCGTATGCGTTGAGCGCCTTATAATAGGTAACTTCTTTTTTTGCATCATATTTGGTTCCCGTTTCCGGATCTGTTACCCGCTGGACACTTTTTACGATTTTCGGATCCAGCAGGCTCGCAGCGGTTGTCCCGTCTGCATTTTCAAACACAATCTTTACATGGTATTTATCCGATGCAAGAACCTTATCGAAAAGTTTCTTGGATTCCTTGTCTTTCCCCGGGGACAGTTTCACATACAGGTTGTCCTTAATAGTTGCTGTGTGTGTTTTCCCCGTCATACTGTAAGACTGGAAGGTATCCTTGATATCTTTTCCATCCTGGGCCGGTTCCTTACCGTTCACATCCTTGCTGTAAATGGTAAGGTTAAATTTCACATCCGGGGTCTCTTCCGGCTGTGTGGAAATCCAGTAAAACCCGTCAACTGCGTAAGTACCATACTGCCATGCTATATTTTTTGCCGTTCCCTTAAACACGTTAATACCCTGCTGGGACCCGACTGTTTGAAGCAGTTCGACCGTGGCCAGCCTGTTGTATACCCTTGCATTCGGCTTCCCGTTTTTATTGGGCATGCTGTAATAAGCCTTTGTCGTACGCATGATGACCATGCGGCTGTACCAGTCTTTGCCGCTGCCCGTGACGGATTTTGTATTCTGCACTGCCTTTGAAAGCCTGTCATAATACGTGCCATAGCCAGCATCTTTATACTTTGATTTGCTAACAACGCCTTTTTTCGTCGCGACCTCTCCATTGTGCGCCTGATAATTCTGTCCGGATTTATCATCAGATGCCGCAAAACCAATAAACCCCTTGTTCAGGCTCTTGGCATTTACACCCTTTGACGATGCAAAGGCGTCTGCTTTGCCGGAAAAGTTGTAATGCTTATTAATGACACTGCCGCAGGAGGCATAGGTAACCTCTTTGCTCGTTGCATAAACCATTCCCATATCCAGGCGGATGACAACGTTTTCCAGGCTGCTGCTTCCGCTCTTTCCATTGCTTCCGTCGGCCGCTGTTTTCGCATATGTTGTTACAGCTTTCAGCCATTCGTTTGCTGCTTTTTTGTCACCGCTTGACTGGGCGAGGGCGTAACCGCTTACCAAAAGGTCCAGGTAATGCGTGTTGTACTCATCATTCAGGACACGTTTTTTTACCTCGTCCATTTCCCTGGTGGCACCCGGGGCAAGTACCTTTTTAAAACGGGAATTGGCCTGATAAATACTCCGGAGTACCTGGGACCCGACCATGTTTTTGTTTGCGGCATCCCTTACCCCTTTCTGGGTACCGTATAATCCCTCTTTTGTCCCGTTTTTGGAGAACATTTCCGTGCCATAGGATTTACTGCTGAGTCCGGCAGCTGTCGTATACCGGAGGAAGATGTCCGCCATTTCCGGTGTTGTCGTATACTGCCCCTTGCTTGTTTCATTTACATTTGCGATAGAAGAATACAGTCTTCTGGCACGGGCAAGGTTTGTTTTCCCCTTGGATGAAAAACTTTTCCCATTAAAACCGATAATCTTATTAATATCATCTTTACTCATTTCCGAGAAATGTGCATAGTTGCACACCTCATACTTTTTCTTGGAGTCAACGGATGTGACTTCCACAAAAGATTTCTTGTTTTTTGATGATTTTTTCTCTTTGTTCTTGATATATTTCTTTAAATCGGCATAATAAATGCCTGCCTTATTCTTCCTGCTGCCGGCAATGCCGTCCGTGACACCCTTTGAAGTTTTCTTGAAGCTCCCGGCATCCTTTTCCTCATACCACGGATCAAGATCGTAAAAAATAGACTTTTTATTCCCTTTCGCACGGCCGGTCACAACGGAACTCTTTTCCTTCATTATCCAGGAATGGTGGTTGCTGGACGTGATGACACGCGGGACGAATACCAGGGTGCTGTCATCATATTCATACGAGTTCTGCATCGCGAGGATGTTGGCTGAGATCGTATGATGCAGGGCGTTACTGTATTTGTAGATTGTTTTCCCCTTATCCGTAGTTCCCATTTTGTCGATCCAGTATGGGTAATAGTCCGGCTGGTCTTTGGGAGCTTTGCCAGAGTCTGCATATGCATCCTTTGCCTTTTTTACGACTTCCGGGTCGTTGGTGGATGCTACCGGGGAAGAATATTTACTTTTTCCCTTTCTGTCTGCCCCATACTTAAGTGTCCCTTTCTTATTGACTTCATTGAGGTCATAGGTAACTACCGATACCCCGATGACGCCGGGCTCGTAAACGGTTGGATTATTCCCACCCCCGCCAATATAAGATGGGCTGGATGTATTGCCCCTGGTTCCGTAATCATTTGATGCCCCATTACTCTTTGCTGCATAAATGATTGTGGCTTCGGCACACCCAAGGATGGCTGAAACCGCAATCAGCACCACTGCTGTCAGCGCTGCCCCGTGCTTTCCCATCCACGCAGCAAGCTTTTTGAAAAACCTGCTTTTGTATCTGCTGTCTGAAATACCATTGTTCTTTTCCATGGTTTTCCTCCTTCATAAAGAATATCTATTATAAAACCGCTCCTGCGGTAGCATTTTTTATAATCACATGCTACAATATAAATGTGAAATGCTGTTTTTGCAGCCTTATTTTTTTTTTGCAGGATGCAGGACCGAAAACCGGAAAATGTGAAAACGTCAAAACAGGGAAATGTGTATGTGGGAAAAATGAAAAAAGTTTTCCGTTTTCCCTTGACGTTTCCCAAAATGGCGCAATATATAAGGTGAAGGGAACAAAAGAAACCTTCAATTACTTATTCAAATATATTTACAAAATCCAAAGGAGGGTTTTATCATGAAGAAAAATGTTTTAAAAAAACTGATGTGTGCAGTCCTTGCCGCTGCATGTGTTGCCACTGCTGTTGTACCTGCAATGGCTGATGATGTTGTTACCGCAGAAGCCGCTACAAAGAAAGTCACTTCTGCGTACAAGTACCACTTGGAAGGCTGTGACAAAAATGGGTATCCTGTAGATGGTTTTTCAAAGACCTCTTTTTATAAGGATTTAAACTCCCTGCCGTCTGTTAAAACAGGGAAAACAACCATTAACGTACCGGCTGTAACATCCTCGGTAAAATCGGTATCAAAAGAAAAAGGTAATCCTGAATATGAATCCTATGTGAAATTTAAAGCCCCAAAGACAGGGAAATACGTATTTACGATTGACAACCTGCAGGGTACAGACGACAAATCCTTAAAATGTATGTTAAGTGGTGATCTTTGTCAGATTTTCAAAACAGGTAAAAAATACTATTTGGACGGAGTCGAAGATTCTGACACAGTTGGCAAATATGATACCCTTTACGAAAACAATTACCTCGCAAGGCTCCGCACAATCCTTGATAATTATAAGGCAGAGCATCCGGAATATACAGATGTCATTGAGGAAACGTATGAATATAAAACAGATTCTGTAAACAAATATCCTGTTGACAAAATCAAGTTTACCACCCGGCTCAAGAAGGGTCAGACTTATGTATTCGTCATTGACAATAGGGGTATGCAAAAAGCTGTCCCGCCTTACTTTACTACACACGGCAGCGATGAACAGAGCTGTCTGTGGGGTGGAAACTACCTGAAGGCATATTCATTCGACATGAATATCGAATACAGGAAATAAACTATTTGCATAGTTGCACCCTCCGGGGTGCATGGATTGAAATATATTGTAACACATGGATTGAAATATATTGTAACAGATTGAATTTACATAGTTGCACCCTCCGGGGTGCATGGATTGAAATTTATATTGCACAGGTGAATTGCCCGCCCCGCCCCAACACCACAAAAGGTAAACCGGGGCGGGGCTTCCTTTGAACTGCGACATGAATATTTGGAAGTCCTATCCCTTTCTTTTCCAATGTCCACACACACAAAAAAGGATCACCGCTATGGATGATCCTTAAATTCTGCTGCTTATTTGATTGACTGTGCAAGTGCTACTGTTTGAGCATCTACACCACTTGCGATAATCTGCTCTGCCGTTTCGCCATTCCTCAAACGGTTAACCACAGCCACAAGCAGGTTCTGGCCTTCTGCGCGGCCTTCTACAAGACCTTTTTCAATTCCTTTGCGTTCCAATCTTTCTGCTACATCGCACATACAACCAACCTCCTTTTTATTGTCAGATTGTAAAATTTCCTCGTATCTTCGATCTCCAGCCATTACTGCCAAGAGTTTTAACATGGCATCGACATGCGTGATGACGGTTTGATCGTCCGGTACATAGTCCGGATTTTTTCTTCTCTCAGAAAAGAATCGAGCAACAATCCCAAAATCACTTTTAAATCTAGCAATCTGCTCATCCGTAAGCCATGCGATCTCGAATACATGGATGTTGTAATCACTCACATATTCATCAAGTCCCGCTGGAATATCCAAAAGTTCCTTGATGCTTTTCGGTGCTGTCCAATGTTCATTGCCAAAATACAGCACTATGGTAATCACTGGGACGATTTTATTCTTCCGGTCCAGCAACTGGCTCCTGTATGCAGTTCCGTCATAACTGAACACTCGAAATGGCATAAACTTTTCGACTTTAGTCTGATTTTCCATGCCACATAAGGCGATCCGGACATTTCCATCCATCCAATATTTTGCGACATCACGCTCCAATTCATGAAGTTTTTGATCACTTGCTTTGTATTGAGAATGAACAGAACTGTTTCTCAGCGAATCCGGATGTACTACATCTTTCCCTTCAAATACAAAAGCATTTATGATATCTGCAAAAACATCATTGTAATCCTCAAGTATTTTTTCGGTTAAATCTTTTTCACCCATATTTTTTCCTCTCTTTCCCTGTTTATGCAAATTTTTTGTTTCTAATCAGGGAAAGCTTAGGCATCCCTGATTATTTCAAATCAGGGACCATCCCTTATCTGATTTTATTATAACACCCGCAATCGAAAAAATACAGTGGGAAAATGGTCAGATAGCCATGTGCTGCGTGCTCGCATGTTTCTTTTCTCCCATAAATCCTCACTCTCCTTTCGATACGTGTTTGTTATTTCAACTTTAATATGAAACAAGAAAAGTTCCCCACCCCGGCTTCCTGCCACCAGAACACGGGTAGCTGGCGGGGCGCAAATCTCGCCATTCTTGAATTGGATTCCGGGAAAGAGATCGCGGTGAAACCATCTGAGATTAAGATTTTGGAAGAATAGCATTTGAAGGGAATATGACAAGGAATTTTGTTTCTTGTCTTCCCATTCAATTTTTGGTACAATAAGTATGTAATCGAACAGAAGTACGGATGCGATTTTCCGATTGTTGACTGCCCT
>QWCN01012684.1_pt1 | contig 26474 bp, 25 predicted proteins | sample 1972711 | NCBI WGS metagenome assembly QWCN01 (sample SAMN09866707, study PRJNA288562) | Human gut metagenome isolate term1_stool, whole genome shotgun sequencing... | isolation source: gut | host: Homo sapiens | place: USA: California
GTGGCAGGGGTGAACAGCTTGAACGGCTTGGAATCCGCACTGCGCTGCATGGCACAGAACGGCACCAAGCTGGTCGTGGAAGCCTATGACATGGACAAGTTAGAAAATGAATATGTGGCATCTGCCGCCGAAAAGGTTCAGCAGATTGCCCGCGTAGCCGGGCTGCAAAGCACAAGCCTTGTCTGGAATACTGCCTACAAGGGCATAGACGACTGGCAGCTTGCTTTGCGGCAGGAAGAAGCAAAAGAAAAAGCGGCCTGATGCCGCGCAAAGTTATGGCAGAGAGTTACCATCGGGTAGCTCTCTGCCTTTTTTAGAAAGGACAGAACAATGGGTATACTCTCTGAAATTGATATGATGAACCGCGACGCCGAGGATGATGCTTTTGAGGTATCTTCGGATAGTGAAACCGTAGATTCTTTCAGCGAAGAATTTGAGCCGGTAGAAACCCCGAAGCAGGAACCGCAAGCGGAGGACGCAGAAGAAGCCCGCAAAAAGGCTGAATTTGATGCCGCCGAAGCCAAGCGCAAAGCTGAGTGGGAGGCAAAACAGGCGCAGAAGAAACTGCGGGAACAGCAGGAATTGGACCGCCTTGCCGCCATGTCGGATGACGACGTGATGCAGGCATCCATGAACCGCGTTTCGCAGGATACCGAACGCCTGACCCGCCGCAATATGAAGCTCTGCGTTATGGAGGATGTGCAGACCGAATGCCTGGCTGACCCCGTTTTTGCCCGCCTTGTGATGAAACCCAAGAAAAAGATGGTGAACTGTTTCCATTACATCAACCGCAAGGCGCGGGAGTATCTGGAACAGGAAATGAAGGACAACGACGAAGTATTTCCGTGATGCCGATGCCAAGGAGGACGCTGAACCGGAAGAAAAGTTTGTTCCTAAAACCTACAATGGGAAAGTTTCCAAGGCGGGCAAAGGAAAAAAGGATAAGCCCAAAAAGGCAGCGCCCAAGCCTGCCCCGAAACCCGCAGAGGAAGAACAACTCACCTTTGGTGACTTTGGCACAGAGGAGGCGGCAGGATGAAACTGGACAAACGAGCCTGCCGCCACGCGGCCAATGCTCCGCTGAACATCAGCCTGAACGCTGGGGTGCTGTACACGGAACGGGTGAAATGCCTTGTCACGGCCGCCGTCAAGCTGCTCGGCGGGCATAGGGCGCTGGCGGTTTACTTCTATGAATGTGAACGGCTGAAAGCAAATGACCGCATGCCAAAATGGGTCGTGTTTCAGGGCAAGGATGACTTTGTCACGCTGGAGCGTGATGCCGAGGGAAACGTCAAGTGGCGGGATTCAATGCTGGAAAATCTTGTGGATGAAAGTTTCTATAAATTTAGGGAATCCTGCGTTTTCTATAAAGGGACGGATGGAGTTACGATTTCGGACTTTATCCATCAAAGTGCAAGTGGCATCACGATATTGGAGGCGTTGCAGGTCTATCAGTATGGTATTCGCAACAAGCAGGCAAAAAAGCGCCGCTGCAAACGTGATATGGGCATAGTCGAGAAAATGAAAAAGATCCCAGCTGCGCCGTCAAATCTGGCACGCTGGATTGACCGAAATGTCATGCCGCACTATCTGTTTTATTCGTATGACAGAAACCAGCCGGAAACGCAGGTCTTTTGTACCTATTGCGAGAAGCTTTCTGTGATAAAAAAGCCGAAAACCGGAAAAATCTTTGTCTGCCCGCAATGCAAACAAAAGGCAATCGCCAAAGCGCAGGGGAGAAGAGCCGCCTACCATGAGGACAGGGAAACCTGCCAGGTTATTCAAAAAATCAGCGATGAAGAATTGCTGATACGGATCTTCAAAGCGCGCTGGGCGTATAAGTCAAAAACCAACACACCTGTGAAAGAAATCTATGAGAACGCAAGGCTGTTCATCCGCGCCGTAGGGCAAGAAGGCACCGCCACAGATGCGTACTATTATGACAGCAGTTACGATAGCGCAACGCACTGGCGTAGAGGAAACCGACCGAGATTTTCTCCCTATACAAGCAGTTATGAAGCTGATGATACTGGGGCGGTTTACCTGCCATCACTGAAAAGAGCCTTGCAGGGAACACCGTGGCAGTATTGCGCACTCCGGCAGTTCTATGAACCTACGAAGGAGGCTATGCAGGTCAGTACTTACCTGCGCGTATATCGGCGCCATCCAAAACTTATTGAGCATCTTGTTAAAGTTGGATTCGAGCGCATCGTTTCAGACATTGTGTATCGGCACGGTATGGGAGCAGAAATTGATGCCACACAAAAACGCACGCACCGCATTTTACGGGTCAACAAAGAAGACTTGGCCATGCTGCGTGAATTAAATGCTGGCGTTGATACACTGAAAGCATACCAGCAATATGTAAAGCTTAATTTGCGTGGCCGGCAGGAACTTTTGCAGTGGCAGCTCAAAAATCATGTGCATACGATTCCAACGCAATGGTTTGCCTATATGACAGCAAGAAAATTCATGCGCTATATGGACAGCCAGTTGCCGGATTATATGCAGCTGAAGCGGGCTTTCCTCTATCGTTCCCCGATGGAAGAGGCAATCTCGACCTACAGCGACTACCTGCAAATGTGTCAAGGTCAGAATTATGACATGAAAAGCAGCCAGGTTCTGTTCCCAAAACACTGCAATGAGGCCCATGACGAGTTGAGCCGATACATTAAGAAGTGTAGGGACGAGCAAACAAAGCGTGCGTTTCGTGAAGTGTATGAGAATTTGGCAGAAAAGGCCAATCTTACTTCAAAGAAACTGCAAATTGTCTGCCCCAAGCAAACCGATGACCTCATCACAGAAGGACAGGCTTTGCACCACTGTGTCGGCACCTATATTGAGCGAGTGGCAGCGAAAAAATGCCTGATTGTATTTGTCCGCCGTGTAGAAGAACCGGAAAAGCCGTTTGTAACGGTAGAAGTCAGCAACGGCAAAATTGTACAAATCCGTGGCGAACGCAACAGTGACCCTACGAAAGAAGTGAAAAAGTTTGTTGACCTGTGGAGCCGCAAGGTGCTGCCTATGGCTTTGCAGACCGCGTAAGAAAGGAAGTGCTCACCTTATGAAGCAAATAGGAAATCTCGCCATCGTCTGCGCCCGGCGCAAGGATGTGACTCTGCGCATTGAGCAGGGGAGAGTGATGGTCATGCTGGATGGCACCTATGCGTCGACAGCGTTTTCTGCCGATTGGGATGACGATGAAACCATCCTGTCGGTGATCAATGAACTGAACTTCGGCCACTGTGCCCCCAAAAGCAAATGAAAACTGAGGAATGGCAAGAGAAAGCCGCTTTCATAGCCAAGCTGCGGGAACTAACAGAACGCTTGAACCGCTGCCGCGCGGCGTATGAAGCCCATACGCCGTTGGTAAGTGATGAGGTCTATGATATTCTGTTCAGCGACTTGCAGACATTGGAAAGCTGGCTGGGGTTGAGGATGAAAAACTCACCCACCAAGGAAGGTAACCACTTGATTTGAAACAGCCTCCAACCTATACGGTTTTGCCGCATAGATTGGAGGTTCTTGCTTGGCCGAAAATAAAACAGGATGAACTTCAGCGGCAAATTGACGTTTTCTACGATTTATGGTATTATACTGGTGTAAGTGATGTATGTGTCCTGCAAAGCAATTTGCACTGACACACGTTGTTATTTTTGTACTTTGTGCCTGCAATGCCGTTGACCGTCTGGTCTGGCAGCGAAGGAAAGTTATTCTCGTTTTTTTGTTTTGGTTTAGCGCCGCCCGGCGTTAAAAATAAAAATTCAAGAAAGGCGAGATTACAATGATGGACGAACTCAAGCAGCAATTTTACGAGGTCATGCACAAGTATCAAAAGCCGTTTTCGGAAGAAGGCGTCACAGCAAACCTTACACAATGGTACGAACAGAAGCAAGGGCTTTTGCAGCTTCTGCGCAGGAACCCGCTATGGAACGAGAAAGAACTGGCAATCGTGTTCCGAGTGGAGGAACGCCGGGAAATCGACCGGATCACCGTGGACGAAACACGTGCCGCCATACTGGAACTGGGCCGCAGGGCCTGCACCGATGATATTGTGTACGAAAACTTCGAAACAGCCCTGCGTGCGGCAACCGCGGACTATGCCCGGATACCGAACGAGTACCGCTTGGACACAATCAGGCGGTACGGCGGCATCAAGTGCGCGCCGGGGCAAAAGGCGAGCCGCATTATCAATCGGCTCTGCCTGAAATTCCATCTTGACCGAATCGAGGAAGAAGCGGAAGCAGGCGAACCTGACAACCGCTATATGCGCACGGTAAAGCCATACAACGCGCTGTTTGCACGGCTGGCCGATGCTCTGAACCCGGCGCATATCGAGAAAACCGCAGTGCTGTCAATCCACCCCTGCGATTTCCTCGAAATGTCCAACCGTGACAACACTTGGAGTTCCTGCCATTGCTTAGAAGGCGGCGGTTACCGCGGCGGCTGCCAGTCCTATATGGGTGATGCTGTCAGCATGATTTTCTTCACGGTCAGTGACGAGTACACGCAGGACTTCCATACAGCCCCGCGCATCACGCGAGAAATTTTCTGCTATAAGGATAATGTTCTGCTGCAATCCCGATTGTATCCTACAGATTTGGAGGACCAAAAGACATTGTATCGCAGCATCGTCCAGCAGGCAATCGCAACATGCATTGACAAGCCGAACCTGTGGTCACTTAAGCGTGGAAAAGATACCGAACCTTACTGCGAGTCTGCGGCGGACAGCAACCACTATCCCGACTATAAGTATGGATACGCGGTTGCATCTTTGCTGAAAGGCGAAAACGACTATGGCCAAATGACGATAGGCTCCGTAGCCCGCTGCGTCTGCTGCGGTGGAGAACAGAAGAACCATCGTTCCATACGCTGTGCAGAGTGCGGCAATATGTATGTCTGCAAGGGCTGCGGCAAAACGGTGCATGGATATGGGCGCTATATTGATGAGCACTTTTATTGCAATGAGTGCAGCTATGAATGTGCGGTTTGCAAAGAAAAGTTTATCGGTATGCCGCGCATCGGAATTGCCCGATCCGGCGAGCAGCGCGGGATTTGCCCTGCCTGCTATGCGCAGGTAGTTGATGTATGCGGAAACTGCACAATCCATAGTGACTGCCTTTCCATCGGTGCCAATCGCTTCTGCCCGAACCAGATGAGCGGCCTTGCCGCATAAAGGAGGAATCCATGCAAGAATTGACGTTTGAAACCATTCTACGTCTGCCGCAGATGGAATTGAAAAAGAGGTTAAAAGCCGAGCTGAAAAGCAGGGGTTACCCCGTTACCGATAAGCCCGGCTACCTGTATGCCGAGGGAACGATTCCTGTCTTGCTGGTAGCCCACATGGACACGGTTCACCGTCAGCCTGTCGAGCAGATATGCTATTCGGCAGACAGGGCAGTAGCTATGTCACCGCAGGGAATCGGCGGCGATGACCGCTGTGGTGTCTGGATGATTTTGCAGATCCTGCGCACGGCGAACTGTCATGTGCTGTTCTGTGAGGATGAGGAAGTCGGCTGTGTAGGTGCAAAGAAATTCACAAGAGGTCCTTTGCGGCCACAGGTAAACTACATTGTAGAGCTTGACCGCCGGGGCAGTAATGATGCTGTGTTTTACCGCTGCGATAACCCGGAGTTTGAGGACTTCGTTACCTCGTTCGGATTTGAAACAGCAGGTGGTTCGTGTAGTGACATATCTTATATCGCACCGTATCTGGAAACAGCTGCGGTCAATATCAGCTGTGGCTATTATTGCGAGCACCAACGGCATGAGTGCATCCACTTAGCGGAGATGGAGCTTAATGCCGACCGCGTGGCGCAGATGGTCACGCAGCAGACGGAACACTTTGAATATATGGAACAGCAGGACAGCTTCTTCGGCGGGCGAGTTTACCAGTATTCTATGTGGGGGATGGCCTCGGAGCGTGAAACCTACAAGTGGCTTTCACCGCTACCGAAAGAAGCAAAAATCAAGCTGGGAACAGCGGAACTTATCATGTCTCATGCCAAGATTGACCGGCAGGGGAAGGTTCATCGCTATGTTCCCAAATTGAAAGCTGCTGTCCTGACAGAAAACGCCATAGCAGTAATGCCGGACGGTAAGAAAGCGAGATATGATTCCCAAAAGGCCAAGTGCCAGAAAGTGGTGCCCCTGTCAAGGGCGTTGGAAATACTGAATACAATATAAATACAGCCCCTTCCGCTGATGCAATTTCAGCAGAAGGGGCTGCCATTTTATTTATATGAATTTCCCCGGCGGGTCACAAATTACCGATTCCAGATATTGTTTTCAAGATCGATAAGCCGCTTCTTATACTCGGCCATCCGCTGATCGGCTTTGCCGTCATCATCGGGAAAGCTGACAAGGTAGCCGGTGTCCGTGTCATGGAAGCCGATTTCGCCGGTAAGGCCGCATATATCGGAAACTTTCAGTAAGGTATGGGGGAACTGGGTGGCGAGATCCTAACGCCCGGCTCCGACACCACGCTGGGTGGCGGCGCGCTGCAATGGCCGCTGCCGGTGGCGGGCACGATCACCTCGCCGCAGGGCTACCGCACCGACCCGATCACTGGCGAAACCAGCTACCACAGCGGCACCGACATCGCTGTGCCCGAAGGCACCCCGATCCTGGCGGCTGCCGACGGCACCGTCACTATCGCCAACGCCCTCGACAGTTGGGGCGGCAGTTATGGCTACCACGTCAAGCTCGACCACGGCGGTGGATTGACGACACTGTACGCGCACTGCTCGAGCATCTGCGTCACCGCAGGCCAGCAGGTCAAAGCCGGGCAGGTCATTGCCTACGTCGGCCACACCGGCCGCGCGACGGGGCCGCATCTGCATTTTGAGGTTCATTCGTCTTGATGTCCGGCGCTTGCCGTCGTGTCTTTGCGGTCAGATGCCTTGTGTACTTTCTCCAGCACTTCCCTTAAAACCGGTGGGACGGGCGCGCCCATCTCGGCGGCGTTTTCCAGAATGCTGCCCAGCTCCGTGGCAATGTACCAGGTCAAAACGACGGGCGTCAACAACATATCGTAATCAAACGGCAGTTGCAGGCCAAGCACATGGTTGATCACCAAACCCAAAAAGATATCGGTCAGAACACTTACACAAATCATAATGGTGCTGCCACCCTTGTGCCATAGCCCTTTCCGCGCCTTGCTGGAATTCCATGTTTTCTCCTTAACGGCCAGCGCGGTGCCTGTCACACAATCCAGCAGCATACAAATTGCATACAAAACCGCCAGCCACCCCAGCCAACCGTGCAGGGCAGCCCACAGCCCGAACGCACCGACACTCGCCAGTTTTTCCACAGTGTTTACTTGCATGATTTTAAATTCCTTTTCTCACAAAACTTCTGTTATTTGATCTATTATTTAAAGAGAATCAAGTTCAATAAATGTAAACGTCCACTATTTATATACAGTATAGCTGGATTCATAACACAGTGCACCAGACACACAACTATTTTTGCTCTTTGATTGGTGTTTCTAATTTTTTGAATTGAGATTTACAATTCGCTGTAAACGTTCTCTGTATATAGTGAACGTTCAAATTCAGCCAATTGGCAAAAAACGAAAGAAGGTAAATTTATGCTTTTTGAAGGTATTAATCGCATTTATCGTGATTATGGGGTGTTTGACTATCCCCGGTCTGGTGGGTCTCGCCATAATGGTATGGACATTGATGGCGTGAATAGTTTTGTCATTCGCATGCCGAGCTTTAATGGTAAAACGATTTCCGGCACGGTGACTCGCTCCCGAATCGTTACTGACCATAGTGATTCCACTTGGGAATGGGGCTATTATGTTACCGTTAAACTGAGTACCCCGCAGACTGTCGATGGAACCGCCATTCACTATTTGACCTTTGCACATAATGCAAGAAACCTTGTTTCTGACGGGGATACTGTCACCACGGGTACGCCGCTTGCTATTGCAGGCAAAACTGGCAATGCTGAAGGTGAGCATATCCACTGTCACCTTCAGGCTCGCAACGTAAACAATTCCGGCGCGTATAATCCTGTGGGCTTTTCTGGCATTCGAAACGAAAAAGGCGAGTACAACATCAAGACATCCGGGAGCATGCAGAAAATTGAACTCGGCCCGGTTTTGAATTCTCAAGCATCGGCAATTTGGAACAAAGCAAAGGCTCTCGGCGTAACCTATGCGGCCTTTTATGCCGATCCTGATAATTCGCGCCAGATTATTCAGTTGGGGCCTGTTTCAAATTCTATGGCATCTACCCTTTATTCCTATGCGGTCAATGAAATGAAAGTCTCTTATCGAAGTTGGTATATCTAACGATGCTATGGCTATAAGACAAACCCGCACGATAGAGTACTGTACTGCCATTAAGATGCAATGAACAAAGATGCGCCCTGTCGAAGACACAAAGCTTCGACAGGGCGCATCTTTGTCTGCATTGTGATATCCGTCTCCACTTTGTCGGAACATTTAGGCGGCCTATGGCAAAGCAAAGTTAACAGCGAAGCCAAAAAGACGTGTGGGTAGAATCTTGTAAAATGTTGCGGTGAGCCGGTGGTGTTCCGCCTACCTTTTAAGGCAAACCAACCCCTGCGCCTTGGCCAACCACTACGTCTCTTGCTCAATTCCCAAAAAGCAAAACGGCAGATACTCCCAGGACACATTACTCTGGACGCTGATTCTGTACGGGCGCTCGCCCGGCATGAATAGAATTTCCCCGACCTGCGCGGAGGACGGCAGATAGTAGGTGAGGGATACCGTCGCTTCACTGCTTGGCGCTGCGGCGGATTCCGGCGTACCCGCATACAGGGAACTGGAATCCTGCTGCGAAAGCAGCGTGACGCGATAGGCTGCGCCGGCCAAAGGATATTTGATCGGGATGGCTTCTTCCTCATGTGTTTCTATCTGCACCGGCTGCAACAGCCCTGTGCAATCCAGATGCTGCCCAAACATTTCCAATAGAACTTTTTCAAACACCTCTTGCGAATAGTAGGGGATGCCTGATTGGTAGACCAGCGGCTGTATTTTGCTTTGCGCAGTCAAATACAGTATGGTTGCAGAAACTGCGTGGTAGATGGTGTCGTCTGCCGCAAGAGTGCTTTTACTTTGTGTCGTACTCGCTGACCAGTTGGGAGAGCAGCGCATAGTCCAGCGACAGGCTGTCGGTGTACAGCGTGTAGGTTTTGTCGTGGTAGGTCTGTTCCCAGGCGTCGAACAAATCTGCGTTCTGCTCACGGTAATACTGCAAGGTCACGCTGTTGCCATAGGCGAGGTCGCGGTAGTAGTTTTCGAGCCGCAGCAGCGACTCGGTTTCGTCGAGCTTGCCGTGCAGAAAGTCACCCTTGGCGGCCATGTCCGAACTCTGGGCAGCCAAATCAGCCCCCACGGCGCGGTAGGCCGCGGCGTGGGGGCTGATTGGCGGTAGGGCGGGTGCCCATCCAGAGCAATAGAGGACTTGATTTGAATTGGTATCAGATTTCTCCTTTTCGCAGTGAATGAAATGGATTGGCAACTGCAACACTGAGCATGTTTTAACACATACAACTAAAAAAGATTACTGCCAAGAAGCAGGTCTTGATAAAATTATGTTTACGACGAAAGACAACTGATTGTGAGATACACTTGCTCTTCAAACAAGCAAGGCTTCATTCATTATGTGCAACTCGGTTCATTTTATCAGATTTGCACACGGATACTGGATAAGCTTTGTGTTGTCCCCGTTTTCAGCATAAATCTGAGCAATGACGTTTCCTGTTTCGTTTGCAAAAAGACGGTAGTTTGTTTCCGTGCCCATATCCAATCGGACGGATTGCCATGTGGCTGTTTTTAGGTTATACAAAACAAGATGAGCAAAATCCTTTTTCAAATATGCCTGCTGCTCGGGAAATGTGCTAAACAGAAGCCATTCCTCGGCAATCGGATGTGGGGTCAACAAATAACAGGGGGTGCACTGTGGAATGGGTAGCCGCGAAAATTCTGTGTCTTCCTTTTGTAAAACGGTAAAATAGGGTGCACTCCCGCAATTGTACCACTTTATAAAAAAGGTTTGATCTTGAATATAGAGTTGGTCCGCCGTATATTGCGCGTCTTCATATTCCGGCAATGCTAGATTCTTCCTCCACAAAACCGACCCGTTTATTGAATTGCACTGCAACCAATTGCTTCCGTCCATTTCTTTCATTAAATAGTATAAATAGGTTCCATCTGAGGCAATGGCGGTAATTTGTGGAGGCCTTTCTAACGATAGATTGGCGGTGTTAAAAATTTCAAGTAGCCTCTCTGTGGATCTGTTCCACAGCAGGACCATTTGCAATTGTGAATCGGCTGTTACCAGAAATGCTGCTGTGTCCTGATCAACTTTAGCAAATCCAACCAATGGCGTTGCCGCAGCGGCATCTCTTAAAAGCGTTTCCGTTGTACCTGTGACAAGATCTGTCATAATAATGCTCACGGTTCCATTACGGAAAGGGAACGAATACAATGTTTGGCAATCAAACAAAAACGGATCCACAGAGGAAATGGGAGAGGTATTCGTTCTTCTGATGAGCCTTGTGTCGCCGCTTTTGTAATCGGCTGTGACCAAAAGCTCTTCAAACTCTTCCTCTTGGGCCGCATTTGAAAGTGTACGCGCATTTTGTATCCAATAACAAGAAATAATGTTATTGTCCAAGAAGCCGATCACCTTTAAGTCTGTTCTGCCTATTGTATCAATCTGACTGTACATATCTACAGCTTGCGATGTAATAATTTCGCCGTGGATCGTCACCAATCGATCAGAAGTATGCCAAACTCGCCAGAAAAAACAAATTGTGACACCTAAAACAATGACTATAGATAGAACAAAATATAATTTTTTTGATTGCACTGTACCCGTCCCTTTATGGAATAACCTATCATGGTTCATAGTAGAGTTCCTTTTTGACGCGCTACATTTCAAGCCGCAAAATAGTCACAGGTGGAATATACGACCGAAGAATTGATGTAATATTTGCCCGAGGAATAAGAACTAGAATGTTTTTTGCCCGTTCCAAACGACTGATATATTGCATGGTTGTACTTAAATTTTCTGCGAACTCTTCTCGCGTCAGGCCGTGGGCTTTTCGCTGTTGCCGGATGCGTTTGCCGATTTCAAGATAGATATTTTCCAAACTTCTCACCTCAAAATAAGCGTAGCAGGTGCCGTTGCGAAAATTGAGCGCTACTTTTGGTTAGTATTAGTCAATATATGAAAATCATACTGCATAGCACTGATTTCAAGCGTTTTGTTCATGGCGGACTCCTGTGTTTTTACTTACTTTGCCCATTATAGCGCACCCGCCGGGGAAATGCAAACAAATAAATAATGCGTATTATTGCGTATAAGAAAAAATAATGCGTAAATTTGTTGGGAAATGACGTATTCAAAACGTATAAGGTAAATATAAGCATCGAAGGGAGTTGATGTTATGCTTATTGCTATCGACCACGGCAACAAACAGGTCAAAACCGTCCATGGAAACGCCATTGTTTCCGGTGTACAAAAAAGCAAAACCAGACCTTACGGCAGGGATATACTGAAATACGGCGGCAGTTACTATACGCTGTCAGCGCAGCGTATCCCGTACCAGAAGGACAAAACCACAGACGAGCGGTTCTTTATCCTGTCGCTATTTGCCATTGCGGAGGAAATCGAAGCACAGAACGCTTATACTTCCGGGCTGATGCCCATTGACCTTGCCATCGGACTGCCGCCCGCACATTTCGGCACACAGAACAAGGCATTCGTGCGTTACTTCAAACGCAAGGAACCCATCTACTTCTCCTACCGTGACAAGCTGTACAGCATCCTGATCCGCGATGTGCAGTGCTATCCGCAGGCGTTTGCAGCGGCGGCCATGATGTTGGGCGAGCTGGCAACCGTGCCGCGCGCGCTGATTCTGGACGTGGGAGGCTTTACAGCGGACTATCTGATGCTGAAGAACGGCCACGCCGACCTGTCTACCTGTGACTCGCTGGAAAATGGCGTGATCCTGCTGTACAACCGTATCCGCTCCAAGGCGAGCTCGGACTTGGATGTTCTGCTGGAGGAAACGGATGTGGATGCTATTCTCTTGCAGGGGCAGGGAAGCAGTTACGGGGAAGAAGTCGCCGCGCTGGTGGAATATCAGGCGCAGGAGTTTGTCAATGATATGCTGGGTGCATTGCGCGAGCGTCAGCTTGACCTGCGCACGGGACGAGTGATTTTCGTAGGCGGCGGTGCCTGCCTGCTGGGGCGGCAAATCGAAACATCCGGAAAGGTGGCACACCCCGTCTTTGTGGAGGACGTGAATGCCAATGCCAAGGGCTTTGAGTATCTTTACCGCTGCACCGTGACAGGGGAGTGATGAACCATGAAGCTGAAAAAGGACCGGGGGCGCTTTACGGTTCGCTTCGACATGGAAAATCCAGACCATGTGCGTGCCGTAGAATACTTGGAACGGCAGCGTGACAGGGGCAAAGCACAGTATCTTGCCGATGCAATTCTATGCTATGAAAAGGCAGATGCGAAGTCTTTTCAGCAGACGGACCGCGCCTTGATTGAGCAAATCGTGCAGGAATACTTAGAAAAGCAGACCATGGGACGCACTCGGAATTCGCAGAAAGAAGAGCCATCTATATCTTCGCCGCCAATAGATTTGATAGCCAGTGCTTTGGCCGATTTTAGAGGCTGACACATATAGTGAGTATAATAAGCAGCAATCCCCAAGGCGGCACCTTGGGGATTGTTGTTATTTGGCGCCTGTTTACCGATTCAGAAAAATCCTCGCTGCGCAAGGGTCTGGGGCCTCCCAGTTGACGTACAAATCATTCAACGGGCAGGCGTGAGGGTTACGGATATGCTCGTCGATCCAGCCTTTGTACAGCTCACAGAAGTTGGCTTTCGTGAGGATGGCGCGGCATTCGGACTTGTCCACAGTGGTGCTGAACAGGTATTCCACATCATGAACCGGAACAATCACCGGCGCGCCGGCTGTGTCAAAGGCACAGAGCAGATTTTTACAGCCGCGGCTCACAGCGCGCTGGCAGTCGCCGCACTCATCGTTTCGGCAAGGTGTTCCATGCTGTGCGCCCCCCTTGCTGAATACGATAGACCGATCAAGCTACAAAGTCCAGAAAAACGGCAAAACTGCAAAATTCCGTGCGCAACTGCAAGTTTTGCCTATTTTTGTGCAGCAGCAACGGCTTTTTCGTTGGCGGCATCCGCCCATTCAAGGCAGAATAAGAAAGAGCCGTCCTTATAATCCATCAAATAAAAAACATCATATTTGTGCAGGATATCCATCACATTCGGCAGGCCGAAGCCGTGCAACTCGGGATCGGGCTTGGTGGTGGGGATATGGTCGCCGAAAATTTCGACCGGCTTGCTGGCATTTTCGACCGAGAAAAACAGCGTCGGCGGGTTATCGCTTTTGTTATAGATTGCTTTCACGGTCATGCGGCGCTGCTGCTTTTCCAGATTTTCGTTGGCTTCGATGGCGTTGTCCAGCAAATTGCTCATCACGACCGTCAGATCGACCGAGGGAATCGCCACGTCGGAAAGGTCGTTGATCTCGAAATGCAGATCAATGTCCTGTTCTTTAGCCGCATAGCCCTTTTGATTGAGAATCGCGTCGATGATCGGGTTGTGCGTATTCACCAGCAGGATGCGCTCGGTTTGGCGCACCTTCAACTCCTCAAGATAACTCTGCGCCGCCTCCGTATCACCGTTTGCCAGCATATCAGAGAGTGCAAACAGATAGCCGCGGAACTCGTGCGTCATTTTGCGCTGTGCCTTGTAGGAATTGCCCAGCGCCTTGACGTTGGCGCTCTGCACCTCGGCGCGCTGGTGTGCAACGGTCAGTGCCTCCCTCATCTGGGCCGTGGATTCCAACTGATCCAGCAGGAACAGCGCGACCATATCGACCGCGCACATCACAAGCAGGCAAAACGTCCATGCGTCATTTTCGCCTGCGGCACCTTCTGCGTTGAACACCCGGTAAAGCACAAACAATGTACACAGTGGGAACAGTGTTGATGCCGGTATCCATGCGCGCGGCTTTCCGTTTTCCTGCGGCGGTGTGTGGAAATGCCGAACCAGTATAACAAACGCCACAAGGCACAGCCCCCGCAAAAAGATAAACGCGGTGTACAACGGTTTATTATATACATACTCCGTCTGCGTCATACCCGAATAAAGCAACCATGCCTTTTCGGTCAGTACTGAAATAGAAAAAAAGCAGGCATAACTCGTTATTACAACAAACAAACGCCGATCCCAGCGGCCGCAGTATAGCGTCAAACACATTCCATAAAAAAGGGCAAGTTCCATTACAAAATCAACTGCATACCTGTATCGAAAATCATTCTGCAGAATATTTACGTACACAGTAATGGCGGCAGTCCATATTACCCAATACGCCCAGAACGCTTTCCCACTGAACCGCCTTGTAAAAAAGCTGTCCCACAGTTTTGTGTATAGCCATGTCTGCAGGGCACACATCAAAATACTCAATACATACCCCATCAGCCGCGCCCTCTCCATGCCAGGTATTTCATTTTGATTGCTTTATACCCGTGCAGGCTGACGGGAAGCACCTGACCGGTAGTCAGCGTAACGCCGCTTGTTTGCAGGGCAGCAATATAGCTCATATTGACCAAGAAGCTGTTGTGGATGCGCAAAAAGCCCTCCTCTGCCAGTTTCTCTTCCAGTGTGCGCAGGCTCATGCGGCTTTTCAGCGGTGCCGCCGGTTCCGCACGATGGAAAATCAGCATCCGTTCCTCGGTTCCGACGTAGACCAACTCGTCGAGCACGATGTTCGTACCCTCGCCGTCGCACAGAACATTCAGCGTGCGGGTACGGCTGCGGCAGGCTGCCAGTGCCTGCCGAAAATAGTCTGGCAATTTTTCGGCCAGCTGAAGCTTGGGCAAGAAGCGAAACGCACTTACCTCGTACCCCTCGGCGGCATATTCGCCGTAGTTTGTCACAAAGATCAAAACCGCATCCTTGCGGATCGTGCGTATCTGCCGCGCCAGCGCAATGCCGTTCACATCGCCCATATCAATGTCCAGAAAGATCATGTCAGCCTTTTGCACGGCTGCCTTTTTCAGTGCGTTGGGGTCATGGACGCATTCGATCTGCATATAACGGCGGTTGAACTCCGGCTGTGCTTCGATCAGTCGTTTCAGTGCTTCGGTAAATATCGCGTCATCGTCACACAGCAGGATGTGCAGCATACCGTCACCGGCTTCCATCGTTGGATTTTTAGCGTTTGAAATTGTATCCAAAATAACGCGCCCCCTTTCGTTGTCAAGCCAAATTGCCCCGTTATAGACAAATGCAAAGGGTACTCTCAGGCGACGCTGGCGAAAAAAATCACCGATGCAGGCCAAAAGCCGGGCGAAGCATCCATCGCCAAATACGAGAACGGGCGCATCTATCCCAATTTGCAGACCGCCGCCTGCATGGCGGATTGCTTCGGGGTTTCAATCGATTATCTTGCCTGTGGCGAGAAAGCCGCGGTCGTTTCGGTTGACGGTCTGACCGACGAGCAGATCAATTTGATGACCGAGCTTACCCGTGCGCTGCGCCAACAGAACAAAGGCCGCCGGGGCAACCCCAAAAGCACCCCGACGCCGGAACGGCAGGAACTGGTGTTTAAGCGGGTCGCACAGTTTTTGAAATAATGCTCTGACGATACGGAAAAGGCCGGACGCTTTCACGCACCCGGTCTTTTTTTGCAGTTGTGCACGAAATTTTGCAATTTCGCCAGTTTATTGGAAATCTTTGCCGGAGCGTGATAGAATGTGGGTGAGCCAAGAGGATGCGGTGCATCCCGCAAGATCCCATCGAAATGCCGGTGCACAGGCGTTTTGAATATCCGTCCCGAAACAAACCCGATACAAAATGGGCAGACATAGTTTGTGTCTGTCCATTTTAGAATACTTTGAGGGAAGTTGTTATGAATAAAAACAAATTTTTATATGTGGCAGCGCTCTTTGGAATGATGGTCTTGGTTTCCTGTTCATCGCATGACAGTGCCAAGAACGTCACTGTAACCTCTGAACAAGGCGGAGCAGAATCGCAAGCTGCATCGGACATTGTCTCCAAACCGCTGACACTTTTGCAAAGTAATGATGGCTGGTCTTACGGTGCCGCAGGCGCAAAGGGCTTTTATTTTGTGAGCGCAGCAGTCCGAAGTGACGATTCCACCTCGCTGATGTATTGCGATTACGACACCATGCAGCAGATTTTACTATGCTCCCAACCGAACTGTGCGCACAATACAGCCGCCTGTAACGGGTATCTTCCCTATTCGGCGGGCGGCATCGTGCCGGAAATTGTCGGTCAAAATCTGGTACTGTTTTATCCGGGCAATGTTCATGCCGAAGAAAAAACGATCACCTTTGCAGCCAACCAAGAGTTTCTGCGCCCAATGGTCACAGACGGGGATTTTATTTATGCCTGTATGTGGGAAACCTCCGACAACTCAATGGAAAGCTTTCTGGTACGCATCGACCCAACTGCCGGAACCTGCGAAAAGATGTTCTCCATGGACAGCACATGGATCAAAGGCGTTGTAGGTGATAAACTGCTTTTGAAAAGCACGTCCGGCGACAACTCGGAATGGTTCACCTATGACCCGGTCACTGGGGAGCAAGCCGTTCTCTATACAGAATCTTCCAGCGTGTTGCAACCTGCCGCCGTTTACGGTCAAACGCTGGTTTATCAAAAGGGCGATCATTTTCATCTCCTTGACCTTTCCACTGGGCAAGACACCGAATTGGCGGGGTACACGGTGCCCGATCAGGCAGTCAGCTATGTGAACCTTTACTATGCCGACGATGGCAAACTACTATTTGAGCAATGCTCAAATGCTGGTGCAGACTCACAATATGCGGACGGATTTTATGTATTGGAAAGCGACAAGGAACCTTCCCCATGGACATTGACCTACTCGCTCTATGATAAAGATACCGCTTGCGCTGTCGTTGCAGCGAAAGATGCCGACACCTATCTCGTGGAAGCCGGAGTGCAAGATACTGCCGCTGTGCAGGCAGACGATGGTGCGTCTAAATACGTCTCGACCGGCGAGAGGCGCTATGCGCTGATTTCCAAAGCGGACTATTGGTCAGGAAATGCCAACTACCGCGATTTTGAAAAAATCGGCTGATACGCAAGCATACAAGATGGTGACTCTCGTTTAAAAACTCCACAGTCGGATTCTTCGACCCTTTTGGTTTCCTACAGCTATCCTGATTTAATGGCAGCAAATTAAAAGACTGGTGATGCTCTGGCAGCCATCCAGATACAATTGCGATAGGGGAGAATCATGCATAATTCATCGTTTTGTCGAATGGCTTTTACCCTTTGTATTTGTCTGCTGTTTTCCGGATGTGCAGCTTCTCTTTCCAATGCAAACGTCAAAGGGCAAAAAGCTGTTACAGAAAACATATCGCAGGCGGATTCTATGAATTTGACGCAGCCATCTGACGAAAGTTCTGATGCCGCGCAGATGAAAATCATTTCATCCGCCAATGGTATTATCGCTTCTAGCATATTGGGAAATGAAAAGGGCTGCTACGAGGTCTTTGATCGACCTGCCGGCGGCGGAAACCTACTATATACCGACTATGCAACAAAAAGCCATATTTATCTTTCTAACCAGATTAACAGTGATCACAACAATGAGTCCGATACCAGTTATCTGGAAAGTACAATTGGCGGTTGTTATCTTGCCCTAAGTGATGATTATCTTTTCATTTTCAAACTAAACACGCCATCCTTTGCGGCAGACGAAACTTCTGAGCGACAAGGGTATATTGCACGATGTGACCTCGATGGTGCAGACCGACAAATCTTGACGAAATTGGCTGCGAATGAATCCATCGTAAGCGGCTGTGTTGCTTGTGACGGCGAAAATCTTTACTATCTTTCTTGTCTGCTTCAAGATGACGGCACAACTACCCCAAGCACATTGATTCAGTTGAAGATTGCCGATGGTACACGACGGGAAATATGCCAACTCGATTCGGAATCACGACATTTCATCGTCGGAGCGCATCAGGATAAAATTATCCTAAAAAGCATTTTGAATCCGGCCAAGTTAAGCGATGACCTTTCCGCGGATGATATCGTACGCGCTGTCCAAGAGCAGGTACATCAGCTTACGCTGCTTTCATCTGATGGCCAACAGCAGGAGCTTTGCCGCTGGAAGCAGGATGAGCGAAGCGAGATGTTTATGAACGGGAATATGTACTACTGGGACAAGGAAACAAACGGCCTTTATTGCTGGGATTTGGAAAGCGATACGCCGGAATGTCTATTCGCCGGCCCGATTCGTTTCGACGATGAAGTATCTTACGACTGGCTTTCATTAAGTGCAGATTCTTTCGATGGGCATTTGTTGGTCACTGCCGTGCAGGATTCAGACGGTCAAGCCGTTTCGTGTGCATTTGATCCAATCAGCAAGTCACTCCAAAAGCTGACTCTGACATCGGATGATGAGAAAAGTGTTTTGATTTTAGCAGAAGGATCGGAATATTTTCTTGTTAGGTATGGCCTGATGGAATATGAGGTGCCAGACTACGCTCCGGATGGACGCGAAATTACCACTACAATGCTTTTGCCAAACCTTCGCCTGATTGCAAAAAGCGATTATTGGAACAATATTCCGAACTACATACTCCTCGATGATTATGTATATAGCAGGAAACCATAACACGCACTGGATGGTTCGATCATTCTTATCTCAACCTTTTGGAACAAAGAAAGCGTACCTCTGCCATGCAACTGGAACTGAACAATCTGCGCAAAACCTATCTGCTGCCTGCACCGCGCACGCCATCGCGTTCCGCAGCGTACCTGACGAGGTCGTGCGCGTGGCTGTTACCGTCACATGACCGATGAATTTGAAAAGCAGCCGGCGGTGACTGTTCCAAAGAACCGCCATCCACATCTAAGACTCAAGCATCGGCGCGCAGATGCTGAACATATCCGCCCCGCAACAAACCCGACACAAGTTTCTTTCAGAAAGGATTGGCTGATTTCTTATGAAAGAAGTATTCATCAAAACACTTTCCATGGGAATCGTCCTGTGCATTTTAACTGCCTGTACAGGTAGGCCGTCACCGAGTACATACTCCAACAGTAGTGCGACTTCCTCGGATTCCAACGTAGAAGCAGATAACAAAAATACCGAGCCTACCGCGACAGGATTTAAAAATCTTACGCGCCCCTACTATTCTGTTTTGGGTTGTGGCGGAGAGAGCGGCTATTATGAAACACGTGCTAGAGACGACGGGTCCGCCAATGTCACTTACATTGACTATTCATCGCAAAAAGAAATATATTTATGTAATGCACCTGGTTGTGCTCATGACAATGAAGGATGTACTTCTTGGATATCTGCGGAGAATGCTGGCGTATTTCCCCTCATTTCAAGTGATCATCTTTTACTTATCCATCGCACCTATGGCGGAGAAGAGGGAAAGCAGTCACTTTCTCGAATTGATGCCGCATCTCTGGATGGAAGCAACCGTAAAACACTTATTACATTTAACAATGGGGAACGTCTTGGCGATGTGTTTTGTACCAACGGAGAATCCCTTATCTGCTCACTGACAACACTTGAGCAGTTGCCGGACACGTTGGAATCCACTTTTACTTTATGTATGATCGACTTAAATACGGGCGAGCGCGTGGATTTGTATGTGGAAGATACAACAGACGGAATACAGCCGGAATTTTTAGGGGTTACAGAAACCGGATATGCAGTTTTACATTCTTCTCAACAAACCAAAACTGAAAGCGATTTTCCCGGTAAGGAATGGAGCGAAATTTCCGATGAGATTGCTCGTTCAACTTTCCACCAATGGGAAAAAATCCCGATTGGCGGAAACTGCTGCGAATCTTTTTACGAATATACAGGAAACATTCAACAGCTGTTAATGGCCGATGGGCTATATTTTTACGATGTAGACACCAAAAAGCTGATACGAATCAGTGTACAAGACAGTAATATTGATGAGGTTGCCGATTTTATTTCCACAGATGGAAACAGTGCCTATATAGACGGAAAATTTGATGAATGGCTTTTAATGTCAATTCGACACTATGAGCAACATCCAAATGTGGAGTATCCGGTTGCAATCGAGAGCTGTTACGCAATCAATACACAGACAAAAGAGGTAAAAGAACTAAACATCAAGCAGGAAATTGCGGAAGACCGTACAATTCCCATTATGCTTGGACAAAGTGCAACCGATCTGCTTCTCATCACGGATAGTCAAACCAATAATGTAGAGCACTATGGATTTGAATATTCTATTATAAGTAAAGAGGGATATTTAAATTCTGATGTAGCAGAATTGCGGAAAGTCTCTTTTATTGAAGATGGTTCTAATGTGTCGTAATGGTAGAACTCACCTCTCCGCGTAAAATCTACCCGCTGCCAAGCCGACTCTGGCAGGGCAAGGTAAAACTAAAGCGTCTCAGAGCAGAGTCAATACACCCCCCTTGCAACAACTCCGCAACAATCCGGTGCTACCATGCGGGCAAAGCCTAAAGAGCCTGCACAAAAGAAAGCGTACCTCTGCCATGCAACTTACACTGAACGATCTGCGCAAAACTTACCTGCTGCCCGCCCAGCGCACGCCATCGCGTTCCGCAGCGTACCTGACGAGGTCGTGCGCGTGGCTGTTACCGTCACATGACCGATGAATTTGAAAAGCAGCCGGCGGTGACTGCAAGCATCGGCACGCAGATGCTGAACATATCCGCCTTGAAACAAACACGATGATGTTCCTTATAATGTTTTCACCTGACTTTATGGTTGAGAAATATGAAAAAAGCCGCAAGATTCTCAATTGAAATTCTGTCCCTGCTTCTTCTCATGAGCCACTTTTTGGCTGGTTGCTCGGAAGAATACGGTTATAATTCCGAGGTTGCCGCCACAGAGTCTGCAACGCCAGCGCCAACAATTATTGATGAGGATGCGGCGGAAACTGTTCCGTCTTCCGGCGAAGAACTGCATATGCTTACCGCACAACAGGGAATTGCCATGACTGTGGGCGGTGAAACAGCAAACGGGTGTTATAGTTTAGATCCTTACCCGGACGCATCCGCAGATATTATTTATTATGATTACTTAACGCAGGAATGCATCAGGTTATCTGCTGACGCAAATTTGGGGCATGATCCTGCAAGTACCGCCTACATCCCATCCTTTAAGGGTGGCGCAAGGTGCTTTGTTGTAGGGAACTATCTGTATGTTATAAAAAACGGACAGCCTTATACAGATGCCTCGGTCTCGGGTAATGACCCCACGGCCAGAATCTACAGCATGGCATTGGATGGTTCCGACAGAAAAATTCAGGAATACGGGTCGAATGTGGTTTTCAATTGGTTTGGAGGCGTTGCAGGCAATGGAACGGATGCCCTTTTCACAATTGTGTCCATTGTCGACCCGCAAAAAGCGGAGGTGAAGTCCGCTTTAGTAAAATTCGGAAGAAATCTTTCGGGATATGAAATTTTATATGAGTGGAACGATGACGTTGTTGCTAATCTGGTCGGAACTTGTGATGATTCTTTTATTGCTACCATAACGTCAAAATCTGACCCCACAAAAACAGAATGGATAAGTATATCGCAAGAAAGAGTGTTGAGAGACAACTTACTCGGCGATGAAAAGGAATCCAATATCACGAGCTACACGATTTATGATGGCATTATGTATTACACAAAAGAAAAATCTGCCGCCGTTTACCGCTATGATATTCTCCATGATGTTCATCTTGAAAGCCTCGAAACTGATGAGTATGAAGATTTTCTTCCCTCTCGTACAATGATAAGTTGTGAGGTTAGGGATTCACATTTAATTCTTTATTTAGCGAACGAAGCCCTGTACAAAGGTACTTATGCTTCTGTTGATTTAGATACAATGCAGATTGCCCCATTGAATCTTTATGCAAAAGAAAACGGAGAAGATGTCTTTGTGGGAATATTTGCAGAGGGCGAAAAAGATTTCCTTGTTCGTGTTGGAAAATTCACACGAAAAAGAAACGATTACGGGACGGATGGGACCCCTTTCACCTATGAGCAAAGTTTCGAGGATTATGTACTCATCAGGAAAGAAGATTACTGGAATAGCCGGCCTAACTATCTAAGATTCAAATATTATGAGTAATCATGTGGATACAAATTTGATTTTGAACGCATGGCCAAAAGCAAGGCGCTGAGCTTTAGCTGATTATGAATCTTACTTTGTGCGATTAGCGCAAAACATATCTGCTGCCACACCGCTGCGGGCAGGGAAAAACACCCACAAATCTGTGCAGAGCAGAGTCACCCCCCCAACAACAACTCCGAAATAACCCGGTGCTACCATGCAGGCAAAGCATAAAAACCCTGCACAAAGAAAGCGTACATCTGCCATGCAACTGGAACTGAACAATCTGCGCAAAACTTATCTGCTGCCCGCACCGCTGCTGCACCGCCGCGGGCAGGGCAAACCGAAAACCAAACAGGCTCTGGCTGGGGTGTCGCTCACCCTCGGCCCGGGCCTGTATGGCCTTTTGGGGCCGAACGGCGCGGGCAAAAGCACGCTGATCGGCATCATCACCGGCGGATTGGCCGCCGATTCGGGCAAGGTGCTGTGGTGCGACCGCCCCGCGCACGGCATTGCGTTCCGCCGCGTGCTCGGCTATATGCCGCAGCAGCAGGGCCTGTACGACAGCTACACCGGTCGCCGCTTTCTCGCCTACATGGCCGCGCTGAAGGAGATCACGCGCGCCGCCGTGCCCGGCGAGGTCGCGCGCGTGGCCGCGGCCGTCAACCTGACCGACGAGCTCGACAAGCGGCTGGCGGCGTACAGCGGCGGCATGAAGCAGCGCCTGCTGCTGGCCGCCGCCCTGTTGGGCGACCCCAAGCTGCTGATTTTGGACGAGCCGACCGCGGGCCTTGACCCGCGCGAGCGCGTGCGCCTGCGCACGTTGTTGGCCGACATGGCGCAGGACCGCATCATTCTGGTGGCAACGCACGTCGTCTCGGACGTCGAGAGCGTGGCGACCAAGGTGATCCTGCTGCGTGCGGGCAAAATTGTGGATGCCGCGCCCGTGCCCGATCTAATCGAAAAACACGCCCCCGGCGGCGGGCTGGAGGACGTGTATCTGAACGTGTTCGGCGAGGGGGACGGCAAATGAGCCTGTTTTTGGCCGAGCTGCGCAAGGTGTGGGGCAACCGACTGTTCCCGCTTTTACTGGCCGTGCTGGCCGCCGCCAACCTGCTGCTGCTCTGGATGGGCACCCGCCCGACCGCGGGGCAGCCGTCCGCCGCAGCCTACCGCACCGTCGGCACGCAGCTCGACGGCCTGACGATGGAAGAGAAGGGCGCGTACCTGCACGGGAAATATACCGAGATTGAGAGCCTTGTCAAGATCGGCGGCTTCTACCGCGATATGGCCTACGCCGGCAGCAGCTACCTGCAAGCCTACCGCGACGAGAACGCTGCGATGTTCGACGCCTATGAGCAGGAATACAAGGACAAAAGCTATACACTGTTCACCGACGACCTGAACACCGAATATCGCCTGTTCAATCAGCTGCAGAACGAGTACGACACCGTGGCCGCCTACACCGATTTTCTGGACGGCGTGCAGACCAAAGCGACGCAGTTGGCGGGCATCTCGATCTTTCAGAACGACAAAACCGGCTACGACTTAAAGAACATCGAAGCCACGGCCAAGGTGTATGCGGGGCTGACTGCGACCGAGATCGACTATTACCCGCAAAAGGGCCTGTACACAGCGATCTCCTACGCCTTTACCGACCTGATTTTGCTGGCATCTATGCTCTTGCTGGCGCTGATCCTTGTGCGGCAGGAGCGCGACAGCGGACTGCTGAGCCTTGTGCGCAGCCTGCCGGGCGGGCGTCTGCAAACGGCGTTGGCCAAATTAGCGGCGTTCGGCGTCAGCCTGTTGGCTGTGTTGGCGCTTTTGTACGGCGTAAATCTCGCCTACTGCGGTGCGAGCTTCGGTTTGGGCCCGCTGACGCGCACGATTCAGAGCGTGCCGGCCCTGATGCGCTGCACGATGCAGATCACGGTCGGGCGGTATCTGCTGCGGTTTTTGCTGGCCAAGTGGGCCGGGGCGTTCGTGATGGGCCTTTGGGTCATGTTGGCGGCGCTGACGGCGCGCCGCGCCGCCGCGGGCTGGATCGGCGCGTTGGCGCTGCCGTTGGCGATGTACGGCGTGCGCGCGGCTATTCCGGCCACGAGCCACCTCAACGTGGTTAAATACGCGAACCTCGTCAGCCTGCTGCAGACCAACGAACTGCTCGGCAACTATCGCAACCTGTTCTGGTTTGGCACACCGATCGGGCTGCCGCTGGTCGAGTGGACGGCGGCGGTGTTCTACGGAGCGCTGTTCGCTGCGGCGTTCTGCACGGTATTCGCCCGCGCACAGCTGCTGCCCGCCGCCAAGCGCGGCCTTGTGTTGGGGCTGACGCGCAGGACGAAAGCGACCTCTATTATAAAGGAAGAGGGCCGCAAGCTGTTTGTGCTGAACGGCGCAGCGGTGTTCCTGGCAGCGTTCTTGGCGTTCGGCGTGTATCAGGGCGTGACAAGCGAAAGCTATATTGATGCCGACGAAATTTATTATGCCTACTACATGAAGCATATCTCCGGCCCGTGGACGGCGGAGAGCCGCGACTGGTTGACTGCACAGGGCGAGGAGTTTGCCCCGATGCTGGCCGTACAGCGGCGCGTGGCGCGCGGCGAGCTGAGCAGCGAGGCGATGCTGGCCTACGGCGCATTACAGCAAAAATACAACATTTACCAACAGGTCGTGCAGAACAACATCAACTACTATCTGAAAGAGCACCCCGGCGCGTGGCTGGTGTACGAGAGCGGCTACAAAAAGCTGTTCGGCTTCAGCGGTACCGCTGACGTGCAGGACACGCTGTGGGCCGGGCTACTGTGCGCACTGTGCTTCAGCGGCTTATTCGCCATGGAACGCAAAGGCGGCATGGATGAGATTCTGGCAGCCACGCCGTTGGGTCGGAAATATACCGCGAAAGCAAAGCTGCGGCAAAGCACGCTCGTTGCGGCAGGGATCACTCTCGGAACGGGTTTGCCGCATCTGTGGCAGATCCTGCGGGATTACGGTCTGCCCGCGCTGCTGGCCCCGGCGATGAGCATTTCGGAGTTGGAGGCTGTACCGAAATGTATCACGCTGTCTGATTTGCTGCTGTTCTGGCTGCTTTGCCGCGCGGCGGCCTGCCTGTGCATGGCACGGCTGACGCTGTGGCTGGGGCAGAAACTGGGCAACCTGTTGGCGGCGCTGTTCGTTTCGGCGGTCGGCTACTGCCTGCCCGCGCTGCTGGCGCTTTCGGGCATGAGCAACGGCATCGAATGGCTGGGCTTTTACCCGCTGTTCCACGCCGCCGCACTGTGCCAAACGCAGGGCACGAACGCCGCGGGCGCGCCGTACAATTTGCTGTGGGTGCCGATATTTTTGGTCGTTGTAGCCGCGGCGCTTGCATGGGCCATCGGCAACGATTTGACGGAAGCCTACGAGTGGGCAGGCGTAGATTTGGACGCGTTGTGAGCCTTTGCAGAGGTTTGTAAATCAGTACTATACACGCATGGCTGCTAGACAACGGTCACGCCGGATTTTACGAATAATCAGGTATTACACATGATGAACAACATCAATTTACAAATTGACGCCGCCGCACGGCAGGTATCGCAAAATGGCAAGGCTGTGTACTTGACGCAGACTGAGTTCGACCTGTTGCTGTATCTGCTCGACAACGCCGGCCGCATTACCACCCGCTCCGAGCTGTTGGCGCAGGTTTGGGGTATAACCGCGCCCATCCACACCCGAACGGTTGATATGCACATCGCCAAGCTGCGCCACAAGCTCGGCGCGCAGATCGAGATCACCTCCGTCATGCGCAAGGGGTATGTGACGAAGAAAGCCTGATCAATGCAAAATCAAAATAAGAGCATGTAAACCAAAATTGCATCAATAATGGGAACAGCCTCCCCATTATTGATGCAATTTTGGTTTGTATAGCAAATTTCAATAGGTATATAATAATTTCAGTTAAAAAGTTTGATATAACGAAAAATGCCTCGCGCGCAAATCGCACGCGTGAGGTATTTTGAGAAGGAGAATAGTGAATATCAGTTTTTCATTTCGGCGCGGATCTTATCGTTGGCCTCCTCGACCTTCATGCGGGAGAGGATAAAGGTGATGATGGCGTCCAGCACAAAGGGAATTACGAGGTACATGAGTTTCAGCATATTGATGCAGGATTCCGGCTGCACAGCCAGCGCCTTATCGTAGTTGCTGAACGCCAGCAGCCAGCCGGTGATGGCGGTGCCGAGACCGCCGCCCAGCTTGACACCGAGCGAGGTGCAGGAGTACATCGTGCCGTCCACGCGCTTGTGCTTCGTCAGCCAAGTGTACTCGGAGCAGGAGGCGATAACGGC
>QWCN01002328.1_pt1 | contig 26355 bp, 23 predicted proteins | sample 1972711 | NCBI WGS metagenome assembly QWCN01 (sample SAMN09866707, study PRJNA288562) | Human gut metagenome isolate term1_stool, whole genome shotgun sequencing... | isolation source: gut | host: Homo sapiens | place: USA: California
TGTGATCCCTAAGAACTTCGGCAGGATCAGAAGCGACAGAACGATAAATCCTAAGGTCCTGCAAAAAGAGATCACGGCGGAGATGGTTCCGTTGGACAGGGCTGTAAAGAATCCAGAAGATGTAATGCTGATGCCGCTGAACAGGAAATTGATGGCGAACAGGCGGAAGCCTGCAGCAGCCAGTTCATAAGTTGCCGGATCATCAGTAAAGATTGTAACAATGGTCGGAGACAGAACAATGGCGATCACCGCCATGAACACCGAAGAGACAGCAACAAATAAGAAAGAGGTATGGTAAATGTTGCGAAGCTTTTGTTTGTCTCCGGCACCATACTGGAATCCGACGATCGGACTGATCCCGATGGTAAATCCAAGATAAAATGCATTGAACAGAAACTGTCCATAGAGTAAAATAGTGATGGCAGCAACACCATGTTCACCTACCAGCTGCATCATGATGATGTTGAACAGATAAGTAATGATTGCGTTGGCCAGCTGAGAGACCATTTCCGACGAACCATTGTAGCAGGCAGATAATATTTCTTTCATATGAAAAGTAAACTTGCAAAAATGCAGCTCGCCTTTGGAACACAGGAAGAAAAAAAGTCCGAAAAGTGCCGGGATACACTGACCGATTCCGGTGGCAAGGGCAGCACCTGCGATCCCCATCTGACAGGGAACGATCAGTACATAATCAAAAACCACGTTGAAAATACCGGCACCGACCATAAGCCAAAGCCCAAGGCCGGGTTTTCCAGCAGTCACAAAGTAGGACTGAAATAATCCCTGCAGCATGGCAGCCGGTGCAAAGAGCATGGACACACCAAGATAGACCCGGCAGTCTGCCAGCAGAATTTCACTGGAACCAAGAAAACGGGAGATCAGTGTAAGGTTTGGCAGGGACAGCAGCATCAGAAGAAAGCTGAAGCCAAGACACAGGACAGTGAACCGGGTCAGAGCTTTCCTGGCATCTTCGTCTCTGCATTCGCCTAAATATTTACTGATGATCGCATTGCCACCGGTACCGAGCATGGTGGAGATGGCAATTGCAACATTGATCACCGGAAATACAATGTTAAGAGAGGACAGAGCATTGCTCCCCACAAAGCGGGAGATGAACATACCGTCCACAATAGTATACAGGGACATAAATACCATCATGATGATGGAAGGTGCCGCGAATTTTAACAGATCCCAAGGGGAAAAATTGCGGTTGATGGATGTACTCATATGATAAACTCCTTTCGAATTTTAACAGATCCCAAGGGGAAAAATTGCGGTTGATGGATGTACTCATATGATAAACTCCTTTATGAAAGTGAGAGGATGAATCAGGACCATATCCGCAAATTATACCATAGAGATAATGATAGTCAAGGAAAAAGCAGAAAAGGATGAGTAAAATGGATTTAAAGATCAGGATTCGTCCTGCGAAGCCAGAAGATGCAGAGAAATTATTGGCAATCTATGCGCCTTATGTGGAGCAGACAGCCATCACATTTGAGTATGAAGTTCCGACCGTGGAGGAATTCCGTGAACGGATTCACAATACGCTGAAAAAGTATCCTTATTTGGTGGCGGAACAGGGTGGAGAGCCAGTAGGCTATGCTTATGTGGGACCGTTCCATGATCGCCCGGCCTATGACTGGGCGGTGGAGACTTCCATCTATGTAGATCAGAATAAAAAACGCATAGGGATTGGTAAAAAACTTCATGAAGCACTGGAAGAAGAACTGAGGAATCGAGGCTTTTTGAATATGAATGCCTGCATTGCCTATCCGGCGCAGGAGGATGAATACCTGACCCGGAACAGTGTGGAGTTCCATGCCCATCTAGGATACCGTATGGTGGGGCAGTTCCACCAATGTGGCTATAAGTTTCACAGATGGTATGACATGGTCTGGATGGAGAAGCTGATCGGTGAACATACAGCAGATCAGCAGCTGCCCCAGTTTTAAATGAAAGTCGCGATTCTTATAATAACTGGCGCAATTATATCAGTAAAGCAGAATTTTTTATGATAAAATAACATTAATATATGAAAACAGGAACAACGGGAGATGAACATGAAAAATATTAAAATCATATTTTTTGACATAGACGGAACATTGATTGACGTAGATACAAAAAAAGTCACACCGAAGATGCTGGAGACATTGAGACGTTTAAAGGAAAAAGGGATTATCATCTGTATTGCTACAGGAAGAGCGCCTATGGCAGTGCCGACTTTTGAAGGGGTTGAGTTTGATGCGATCCTTACATACAATGGATCCTACTGCTTCAATCAGAAGGAGATCATCTACAGCAATCCGTTGGAACAGGATGATGTGCAGAAAATGATTCAGAATGCGGCGACGCTGGGGCGCCCGGTATCGGTTGCCACCAAAGATCAGTTGATCTCCAATGGAACTGATGAGGATCTGGATCAGTATTATGCATTTGGCAAGCAGACGGTGATTATTTCAGATGACTTTGATCGTGTATCACAGGGGACTGTGTATCAGCTGCTGATGAGCTGCAGAGAGTCGGATTTTTCAACGATCCTGGATGGTGTTCATGGAGCCAAGATCACTTCCTGGTGGGACAGGGCAGTTGATATTATCCCTGCAACGGGCGGAAAAGGAACGGGTATTGCAAAGGTGTTGAAGTATTATGGGTTCGACCGGTCTGAGGCGCTGGCATTCGGGGATGGAAATAATGACGTTGAGATGTTCCAGGCAGTGGGCACTGGTGTCGCCATGGAAAATGCATCAGAAAAACTGAAAGCAATTGCCACAGACCATTGCGGACATGTGGCGGAAGATGGAATCTATTATTACTGTGTGGAACATGGGTTGATATAAGGTTTGATATAGAATAAGTGCTGGATAATTCAAGTGCGGATTCCTAACCTTTCAGGCTCACATAGTCAGAAAAGAGGCTGTCGCAATCGCGACAGCCTCTTCAACTTCAGACCATATTTATTTTTCAGCCTCTTCAGCGTCCTCTGCATCGGTCTCCGGAATCGGAGCGTTATGCGGAACGGTTACAGTTACAACGACTGCTTCCGGATCGGTAACAAGTACCACGTCTTTATCAGCAGCGATTGCAAGATCTTTAACCTTAACAACATCACCGGCTTTGAGTCCGCTCAAATCAACTTCAACGGTCTCAACCAGAGCTTCCGGCAGTGCTTTATATGCGATCTCTTCCAGCTTCTGTTCAACTACACCGGACTGGACTTTCTCATGGTTTACAAGTACGACCTCTGCAACAGAGTGAACTTTTTCACCTTTGACCAGTGCCTGGAAATCCATCTCGATTGCCTGACCCTTCAGAGTATCAAAGTCGATCTCCTTGATCAGTACATCATATTGCTGTCCTTCCAGATCCAGCATAATCTGACTGCCTTTCTTTTTCTTCTTCAGAAGACGATCAGCTTCGGCCTTTGTGATCTTAACAGGAATGGAACCTTCGATGTCATGTCCGAAGACATTACCGGTTACATATCCTTCTCTTCTCAGTCTTTTTGCTTTTGTTTCCATGCTTCTCTTTTCAGCTTTTAAAGTATCCATTTATCTATTCCTCCAAAAAACTGATCAGCTTAGCAGGCATATGAAAATGTGTCCGTTAAGTAGGTCTTTTATTTGTTACAACTGCATTATAACACTTAATACAGAAAATACTGCACAAAGATGAGAAAATTATACGGGCAAAATCTGAAAAAATTACAACAGGATAGATCTAGCCCTCAATCGGTTCAAAGTCAGCTACACCATGTTTGCAAAGCGGGCAGATGAAATCTTCCGGAAGCTCATCACCCTCGTAAATATATCCGCACACCTTGCATACGAATCCTTTCTTGCCTTCCGTTGCCGGCTTTGGTTTTACATTGTTCTGATAGTAGTTGTAGGTCATGGTCTCGACTTTGGAGATCACGCGGGACTCGGTAATGCTGCAGATGAACATTCCGTGGGTGTCCATGTCAATGTACTGCTCTACTTTCAGCGACATGAAGGAGTTAATGTATTTTGGCAGGAAAGCAAGTCCGTTGTCAGAGTACAGCGGCTGGATGCCAGCACCTGCAAACTTATCAACGGTTCTTCCGCTCTGGAATCCAAAGGTCTGGAAGATGTCAAACGGTGCTTCCGTGGACAGGCAGTTCAGGTTCATGATACCGGTCTGCTTGATCACATGGTGGGAATAGTTTGCCTTGTTGATAGTCACTGCGATCCGGTTCGGAGTGTTGGTTACCTGAGATACGGTGTTTACGATCAGACCATTGTCACGGCGTCCATCGTTAGAAGTTACCACATAGAGTCCGTAACCAATGTTGAACAGAGCACTTAAGTCATTTTTGTTGGCAGTCTCACTGTGCTGAGCAATATAATCCTGACAGAATTCTTCTACCAGAGCGTTCAGCTCTGCGCGGCTTTCGTCGCTGAGAGCAGATTTGATATGAACGGTGGTGTTTGCCCAGGCGATCTGTTTGCTGCCTTCAAACATATTTTTCATAACTTTTGCAGCCAGCGGAGCCCAGGATCCATTTTCAATCAGGGCAACTTTACGGTTCTGGAAATTGCGCTCGGTCAGGCGATGGATGTAATCGCGCATGAACGGATAAAGGTCTGCGTTGTAGGTCGTGGTTGCCAGTACCAGCTTGTTGTAACGGAAGGCATCTGCGATTGCCAGAGACATGTCGCATCTTGCCAGATCATGAACAACAACTTTCGGGCATCCATTGGAACGGAACTGGTCAGCCAGTGCTTCCACGGCCTGCTTGGTGTGACCATATACAGAAGTGTAAGCGATTACGATTCCCTCAGATTCCGGCTGATAGGAGGACCAGGTATTGTACAGGCTTAAGTAATGTCCAAGGTTTTCAGTCAGTACTGGTCCGTGCAGAGGACAGATAGTCTGAATATCCAGAGTTGCTGCTTTTTTCAGCAGATTCTGCACCTGTTTGCCGTATTTTCCAACGATACCGATGAAGTAACGACGGGACTCATCATCCCACGGCTCCTCCACATCAAGAGCACCGAATTTTCCAAATCCGTCTGCAGAGAACAGTACTTTGTCACAGGTATCATAAGTAACGATTACTTCCGGCCAGTGTACCATCGGAGCTTCCACAAACGCCAGAGTATGCTTGCCAAGAGTTAAAGAATCTCCTTCTTTTACAATAATCTGGCGATCCGGGTAATCGGTTCCGAAGAACTGTGCCATCATAGCAAATGCCTTTTTGCTGGATACGATGGTAGTATCTCTATATACGTCCATGAAGTTGGCGATATTTGCTGCGTGGTCCGGCTCCATATGCTGGATGATCAGATAATCCGGATGACGGTCACCAAGTACGGATGTGATGTTGTCCAGCCACTCATGGGTGAAATGAGCATCGACGGTGTCCATAACAGCAACCTTTTCATCAAGGATCACATAAGAATTATAGGACATGCCATTAGGTACAACATACTGTCCCTCAAACAGATCGACCTGATGGTCATTAACACCTACATATCTGATATCGTTTGTGATTTTCATAAAAATAGCTCCTTTCCGGCTGTGCGTTTTCATTTATTTGTATTATACCACATAAAAAGGAATCAGATGTAGCATATGTTACAAAAATCAGATCAAATTATCAAAAGAGGATAATAAATCTAAAAATGCACTCATGGTATGGCTTATGTAACGTCCTTTTTTCCAGTAGAAATAAATATTACGCAAGCTGTCTTTTTCTTCCAGTCGATAATAAACAACATTCGGATTCGGCGGAACCAGGGAGATCAGCAGATCACCTATAAAGGAAATTCCCATGCCTGAACAGGTGACATTGTATGAAGTCATTTGCTGGTCTAATTCAAACAGGACTCGCGGGTGAAAATGATGTTCCTGACATATGCGGGCAGCTCGCTTTCCTGTGTCATTTTCCTGCTTCATAAAAATAAATGTCTCATTGGTGAAAGCCTGTAAAGAAACTGCAGGGATATTCATCTTTAAAAAGGTTCTGTTCTTTATACTGGAAGTTGGAACCTGATACGCACGTAAGGATTCATTCACGGGCAGAGATTCAGGAACAGCCAGCAACAGATGCTCCTTCTGATAGACATAGCGGTCAAAAATAGAAGAATCAAGTTCACAATTGTCCAATAAAAAATCCATACGTCCACTTTGAAGATATTGAGCCAATGTTGCCGTGTTTTCTTCCAGTAAAAGGGGCCTGACCAAAGGATATTTTCTTGAAAATTCTCCGATCAGTGGTGGAAGCACCCAGGAGGAAAAGAAGCTGCTTCCGCCTAAGATCAACTGTCCGGTTTTCAGATTGCTCCAATCATTTACAAAATCATGAAATCCGTTTTCTACCTGCATAATGTGTTCCACGGCATCAATATAATGCTGTCCACATTCCGTAAGTCCCAATGGTTTTGTGCTCCGGTCGAAGATTGGATAACCAATTTTTTTCTCGATCCGTTTTACATTGGCACTTAAAGATGGCTGGGAAATAAACAGGTTTGCGGCTGCCTTGGAAAAACTTCGTTCTTTGTATACCTCGTAAACATATTCCATTCCTTGAAACATCTTTATCACGCTCCTGAAGTATAGTTTAAAAACTATATATTCTATATAAATATATGTATTTGATTATATAGTAGCACGTAGGTATACTGAATGCAATAAGGAAGGATTCTCCCAGTGCAGGAATAAATTTTTAAAATAAAGAGAGGCATTGGCAATGAAAGAAACAAAAGTTGAAGACTATAGGATTGAAAAGGATTCCCTTGGAACAAGGGATATTCCAGGTGATGTTTATTATGGTGTGCAGTCCCTGCGTGCCGCAGAGAATTTTCATATTACCGGACTGAGAATGCATCCGGAGATCATTAACAGTCTGGCTTATATTAAGAAAGCTGCCGCTATCACCAACTGTGAAGTTGGAATGCTGGAAAAGAGAAAAGCTCAGGCGATTGTGCAGGCTTGCGATGAGATTCTGGCAGGTAAATTCCGGGAAGATTTTATCGTGGACCCGATCCAGGGTGGTGCTGGAACATCCCTCAATATGAATGCCAATGAAGTCATTGCCAATCGCGCCATTGAACTCCTGGGTGGAAACAAAGGTGATTACAGCATTATCAATCCAAATGATGATGTAAACTGCAGTCAATCGACAAACGATGTGATTCCTACGGCAGGCAAGATGACTTCGTTACGTCTTCTGAAAAATCTGAAACATGAACTTTTACAGCTGCACGGTGCTTTGTGCAAAAAAGCAGAGGAATTCAACGATGTCATTAAAATGGGTCGTACGCAGCTTCAGGATGCGGTTCCTATTCGTCTGGGACAGGAATTTCGTGCATATTCTGTTGCCATCATGCGGGATATTCACCGGATGGAAAAGGCCATGGGAGAAATGCGTACATTAAATCTGGGAGGAACCGCAGTGGGAACCGGTCTGAATGCAGATGAGGCTTACCTGCATCGGATTGTTCCAATTCTGTCTGAAGTGTCCGATATGGATCTGGCGCAGGCATATGACCTGATCGATGCTACGCAGAATCTGGATGTCTTTGTGGCGGTATCTGGTGCTGTGAAAGCATGTGCTGTGACACTTTCAAAAATTGCAAATGACCTGCGTCTGATGTCTTCTGGACCACGGGCCGGTCTGGCAGAGATTAATCTTCCTGCGAAACAAAACGGGTCGTCCATTATGCCTGGAAAAATAAATCCTGTTATTCCTGAAGTAGTTAATCAGGTCGCTTTTAATATCATAGGCAACGATGTGACGATTACTATGGCAGCAGAGGCAGGGCAGCTGGAACTGAATGCATTTGAACCTATCGTGTTTTATTGTATGTTTCAGTCAATTGATACGTTGGCCTATGCGGTGCATACTTTTGTGGAAAACTGTGTTACAGGTATTACGGCAAATGAGACACGCTGCCGCTATCTGGTTGAAAACAGTGTGGGCATCATCACAGCCATCTGCCCGTATGTCGGCTATCAGAAAGCTGCCGATATTGCAAAGAAGGCCATAAAGACCGGTGCTTCCGTCCGGGATCTGATTCTGCAGGAAAACCTGTTGGATAAAGAGCAAATGGACAGCCTTCTGGACCCATTTCATATGACGGAGCCCGGCACCATCAGAGGGACGATGGATGTCCTCAATAAAACCCTCTGATCCGGACGTAGTATTTGACATTTACTCCTCCATCCTTCATAATTAAACCAGTGGAAGACAGGAGTATGAAGTCGATGAACAGAGAAAAACTTTTAAAAAATATGACAGATCAGGTGAAAGAGGCACAGCTGAAGCTTGGATATGCAAAAGAGACCGTTCGTCTCTACTATCCGGTGGATTCCCTGAATACGATCCTTGGAAGTAATGCAAAGGATGATCAGGAGATGCTGACACTTCTGCGGAAGGCATTTGAAGAGAAGTCATCTCTTGGAGAACTTCATTTTCACAGCCATGCGGGTCGTGTGGAGATCAGCATTCCGCCGGAAGGTTCCCAGTGGGTGCATGAGCAAGTGGAGACACCTGCATTTCTAAAAGACCTGATTCAGTTATTTCAGGAGCATCACGCATGCACATTGGAAGAGATCTGCCAGGTGTTTGAAAACCATGGCCATGAATACGTGTGCGAGAAGATGCCAGAGGGATCCGATTTTGATTACGCGATCCACTTCAAAGATCCGTCCATAGACGAATATTATTATTGTATCCATATGGAGATGGGACATACTATTTATCATCGTTTTACAGAGAGTGATTATCAAGCAATGCTTTGAAATAAAAAATTACCTGTGAAGGACGCTAAAGTCAATGATTTTTTGACATTGTGTTAGTTGCTTTTTCGGTGGCTATAAGCTATAATAGCTTAGATATGCAGGAATCGGCATGTTTTATGAAAACGAGAATAAGATAAGCTCTTTCGGAGCAATCTGTTAATAGAATGAGATAATGACTTTTGAATCGTTGTGAACGAGGTGTAAACGTGGAACAGTATGTTATAAAAGGCGGTATTCCCCTGGTTGGAGATGTGGAGATCGGAGGCGCAAAGAATGCGGCTCTGGCTATTCTTGCGGCTGCAAGTATGACAGATGAGACAGTATATATAGATAATCTTCCGGATGTGCGTGATATCAATGCATTATTGGAAGCACTGGATGGAATCGGTGCGCATGTCAAGCGTGTAAACCGTCATGCGGTGGAGATCAATGGATCTGGTGTGGAAAACTGTATTGTAGAAAATGAAAGCATGAAGAAGATCCGTGCATCCTATTATCTGCTGGGTGCACTGCTTGGAAAATATAAGCGTGCGGAAGTGCCGCTGCCGGGAGGCTGTAATATTGGAAGCCGTCCGATCGATCAGCATCTGAAAGGCTTTAAGGCCATGGGTGCAGTGACCAGGATTGAGCATGGATTTATCATTGCAGAGGCTGAAGAGCTTCATGGAGCACACATTTTTCTTGATATGGTCAGTGTAGGTGCAACCATCAATATTATGATGGCAGCAGCGATGGCGGATGGCAATACGATCATTGAAAATGCGGCAAAAGAGCCTCATGTGGTAGATGTGGCAAACTTCCTGAACAGTATGGGAGCAAGTATCAAGGGAGCGGGTACAGATGTGATCCGTATCCGTGGTGTAAAATCCCTTCACAAGACCGAATATTCCATTATTCCGGATCAGATTGAGGCAGGAACCTTTATGTTTGCTGCAGCAGTGACTGGCGGAGATGTTGTACTTCATAATGTGATCCCGAAGCATCTGGAAGCAACCAGTGCAAAGCTGACAGAACTTGGATGTGAGGTCACCGAGTATGATGATGCAGTTCGTGTGAGAGCAATCGGCAAGCTGCAGGGAACTCACGTAAAGACCATGCCATATCCGGGATTCCCGACAGATATGCAGCCGCAGATTGCGGTAACACTGGCACTGGCTGAGGGAACCAGCATCGTGACAGAGAGTATTTTTGAAAATAGATTTCGTTATGTAGATGAGTTGGCACGTATGGGAGCTTCTATTAAGGTAGAAGGTAATGTGGCAGTGATCAGTGGTGTGGAGAAGTTCACGGGCGCAAGAGTCAGCGCACCGGATCTGCGTGCAGGTGCGGCACTGGTGATCGCAGGACTGGCTGCAGAAGGCATCACTATCGTGGACGATATCTATTATATTGAGCGTGGATATGAGAATCTGGATGAAAAGCTGCGTGGTCTGGGTGCAAAGATCGAGAAGGTAGCAAGTGAAAAAGAGATTCAGAAGTTCCGTCTGAAGGTTGGTTGATGGGAACAGAAAATATATTGCAAAATTCATGCAAAATAGAAAAAAATAAATGACATCAGAAAAAAGTTACATTCCGAAATGGAAACGAAGGGGTTTCAACCGATGAGAGATACAGCGGTTGGAGATGCAAAAATAATCATACAGTAAAAAAATCCCATACAGACAGCATTAAAAGAGCTGACTGTATGGGATTTTTATGTAGATTACTCGTTTTTGGATTTCTCAGTGATGCCATGGTGGTCTGCGTATCCGGTCAGGATCAGGGTCAGAGCACCATCTCCGGTCACGTTACATGCAGTACCGAAGCTGTCCTGCAGAGCGAAGATGGTCAGCATCAGAGCGGTACCGGTGTCGTTGAATAACAGGATACCAGTGATCAGTCCCAGAGAGGCCATAACCGTTCCGCCTGGAACACCTGGAGCTCCGATGGCAAAGATGCCAAGCAGTACACAGAACAGGATCATAGTTCCCAGTGACGGCATAGAGCCGTACAGAATCTGAGATACCGTCATAACGAAGAATACTTCAGTCAGAACAGATCCGCACAGATGCACATTTGCAAACAGCGGAATGCCAAAGTCAACCATATCTTTTCTCAATACAGAAGATTTTCCCGCACAGCGAAGGGCAACTGCAAGAGTTGCTGCAGAAGACATGGTTCCAACAGCAGTAATATAAGCCGGACCATAGTGTTTCACAACCTCCAGCGGATTCTTTCCAGAATATGCACCGGCGATCAGATACAGCAGAGTCATCCACAGGTAATGTCCGATCATAACGATGATGATAACTTTCAGGAAGACCGGAAGCTGTCTGGTAATGGTTCCTTCATAAGAAAGAGCACAGAAAGTGCAGGCGATAAATACCGGCAGGATCGGAATGATCACGCGGGTCACGATCTCTAATACGATCTTCTGGAATTCTTCCAGCAGTTCAGCAGTGCGGTCTGCTTTGGTCCATGTAACAGCAAGGCCGACCAGAACAGAGAAGACCAGTGCACTCATAACACTCATGATCTGCGGAATACTCAGTTCAAAGATTACTTCCGGCAGTTCCTTCAATCCTTCAGCAGTGGATACGATGGAAAGGTGCGGAATGATATTGAATCCGGCAACCATGCTCACGAAAGCTGCACCTACAGAAGATACGTAGGCAAGGATCAGCGCGACCATCAGCATGCGGGAAGCATTTTTCCCAAGGCGCGTGATGGATGGTGCGATAAATCCGATAACGATCAGCGGAACACAGAAGGTGATCAGTTCACCGAGCAGCTGTTTTACAGTGACAATGATGTTCATAAAAGCTTCGTTTGCCATGAGTCCGACCAGAATTCCGATAACAACACCGGCCAATAGACGGAATGGCAGACTGTTAAATAGTTTTTTCATGTGAAATCCCCTAATCCCAGTATAATTTTTATTTCAGATATTTCTTCAGGTCTTCAGCTTTGTCGGTATTCTCCCATGGAAGCTCTACATCGGTGCGGCCAAAGTGTCCGTAAGCTGCGGTCTGTTTGTAGATCGGACGGCGCAGATCAAGCATCTTGATGATTCCTGCTGGTCGCAGATCGAAGTTTTCGCGAACGATCTCTACCAGTTCAGTATCGGACAGCTTGCCGGTTCCGAAGGTATCAACTCTGACAGAAGTCGGTCTTGCAACACCGATAGCATAGGAAAGCTGGATCTCACACTTGTCAGCAAGTCCTGCTGCAACGATGTTCTTTGCTGCGTAACGTGCTGCATAAGCTGCAGAACGGTCTACCTTGGTGCAGTCTTTTCCGGAGAATGCTCCGCCGCCGTGACGGGCATATCCACCATAGGTGTCTACGATGATCTTACGTCCGGTCAGACCACTGTCTCCGTGCGGTCCTCCGATAACGAAACGGCCAGTCGGGTTGATGAAGAACTTGGTGTCTGCATCTACCATGTCAGCTGGAAGGATCGGATCGAAGACATATTTCTTGATATCCTCATGGATCTGTTCCTGAGATACTTCTTCACTATGCTGAGTGGACAGAACAACTGCCTCCAGACGGATCGGTTTGCCGTTCTCATCATATTCAACAGTAACCTGAGTCTTTCCGTCCGGACGAAGATACGGAAGAGTACCATCTTTACGAACGTCGGTCAGTCTCTTGGCCAGTTTGTGAGCCAGAGAGATAGCATACGGCATCAGCTCCGGAGTCTCGTTGGTTGCATAACCAAACATCATACCCTGGTCTCCAGCACCAATTGCTTCCAGCTGGCTGTCATCCATCAGATGCTCTTTAGCTTCCAGGGCCTTGTCAACACCCATAGCAATGTCTGTGGACTGCTCATCGATTGCGGTGATCACTGCACAGTTGTCAGCATCAAAGCCATATTTTCCTCTGGTATATCCGATCTCGCGGATGGTGTCACGGACGATCTTCTGGATATCTACATATCCCTGGGTGGTGATCTCACCCATAACAAGTACCAGACCGGTGGTTGTGCTCGTCTCGCATGCAACACGGCTCATGGGGTCCTGTGCCATAAGAGCGTCAAGGATAGCATCGGAAATCTGGTCACAGATCTTGTCCGGATGTCCTTCAGTTACAGATTCAGAAGTGAAAAGAATTTTCTCTTTTGCCATTAGTAGCTCCTTTCAAAAATGTGTAAGTGTGAAATGATTACATTAGAAAAGTCCGCTCTTGTAAGCGGACTTGAAGTTATGGTTCAAATCCTCTTATTGTTCGAATGCTCGCTCAGGTTAGCACCTTCCTGCTATACAGGGGTTGCCGGGTTTCACAGATCCTATGTATCTCCACCGCTCTGAATAAGAGAAATCTTCTATATGGACTTTTCTACGGACTATAACCTACACTGTAATGCTGGAAATGTCAAGGGGTTTCTGATAAATTCATCTCTTTTACAAAAAGTTTATAAATAATGCTCACGATATATGGTATAATTTCTTTTAGCTGGTTCAGTATATGGAGGAAAAACAGTGAATCTGAAGACAAAATTGATCGTTACATTTGCAGTGGTAATCGCAGTGCCGCTATTTTTGATTTCCATTGTATTTGTTGGTTTTATGAGTTTGCAGCCTGCAGAGGTGGTGACCCCGCAGACGAAGGAATTTTTAGGGGAGATGCTGATCTCGGTCATCTTGATCATGGCTATGACCTGCAGCTTTCTGATGGCATGGATCTACCGGAGTATTTTAAGTCCTATTGAGACATTGAAGAAAGCAACGCAGAATATCCGTGATGGTAATCTGGATTTTGAGGTGGAGATCGAAGACAACGATGAGATCGGTGAGTTGTGTGCAGACTTTGAGGAGATGCGTCTCCGATTGAAGGAATCTACAGAAGAAAAAGTTTCTTTTGACAGTCAGAATAAAGAGCTGATCAGTAATATTTCCCATGACCTGAAGACACCAATCACAGCGGTCAAAGGATATGTGGAAGGCCTGCTGGACGGAGTGGCAGACACACCGGAAAAGCAGCAGAAATATTTGCGGACCATTTATAATAAGGCAAATGATATGGATCGGCTGATCAATGAGCTGACATTTTATTGTAAGATCGATACGAACCGGATTCCGTATACATTTAATAAGATCAATGTGAAGGATTATTTTGATGACTGCTTTGAGGATATTGGTCTGGAGCTGAGTCAGCAGCAGATCGACCTTAAATATGAGAATAAGGTGGATGACACGGTGATGGTGATCGCCGATGCGGAGCAGATCAAACGTGTAGTCAATAATATTGTAGGAAATTCTGTGAAATATATGGATAAGCCGGAAAAATCCATTCAGATCCGGGTATTGGATGTGGGGGATTTTGTCCAGGTTGAGATCGAAGATAACGGACGCGGAATCTCGGCAAAAGATCTGCCGTACATTTTCGACCGTTTTTACAGGACAGATACATCCAGAAATTCTTCCAAAGGAGGAAGCGGCATTGGCCTGTCAATCGTTCACAAGATCATGGAAGACCATGGTGGAAAAGTGTGGGCGACCAGCCGGGAAGGATTGGGAACGACCATGTATTTTGTGCTTAGAAAATTTCAGGAGGTACCCGTAAATGAGTAAAATTTTGATTATTGAAGATGAAGAGGCGATTGCAGATCTTGAGAAAGATTATCTGGAACTGAGCGGCTTCACCGTGGAGATAGAAGAGCGAGGAGATACCGGACTTACCAGAGCACTGGCAGAGGATTTTGACCTGATCATTCTGGATCTGATGCTGCCAGGAATGGATGGATTCGAGATCTGTCGCCAGATCCGCCAGGAGAAAAATATTCCGGTGATCATGGTATCAGCTAAGAAGGACGATATTGACAAGATTCGAGGTCTTGGTCTTGGAGCAGACGATTATATGACAAAGCCCTTCAGTCCCAGTGAACTGGTAGCGCGTGTAAAGGCGCATATGGCCCGGTATGAGCGTCTGGTAGGAAGCGGTGTGCAGGAAAATGAGATCATTGAGATCCGCGGCATCAAGATTGATAAGACGGCCAGACGGGTGTGGGTCAATGGCGAAGAGAAAGCATTCACCTCTAAAGAGTTTGATCTGCTCACATTTCTTGCACAGAATCCGAATCATGTATTTACAAAGGAAGAACTGTTCAGCAAGATCTGGGATATGGAGTCTATTGGAGATATTGCGACCGTAACGGTGCATATTAAGAAGATCCGTGAGAAGATTGAGTTCAATACAGCCAAGCCTCAGTATATCGAAACAATCTGGGGAGTAGGCTACCGGTTCAAAGTATAATAAGGAAAAGAAAGGCTGCAGGTTTACGTTTCGTAAGCTCCTGCAGCCTTTCTTATAGGGTTCGTGTCTTATTTGTTGAAAAGTCTTTTGAAGAAGCCTTTTTTCGGCTGTGGCTTTTCAAGTCCGCCTCTGGCACTCTTAATGGCGGTGATGTAGATGCCGCTGACTACGACTTTAACTTCCTTTTTCACCGGAAGCAGATCATATACAGCTCCGTCAGCTACAAGGGTCATAATCTTCGGACCAATCTTGGCCTTTACGATCGGCATCTTGGATCTGCGCAGATACCATGGTGTCTGATCAATCACCATCTGCGGAAGACCGGATTCTTTCATGCGAAGTTTTTTCTTGTCAATGATCAACATACTGACTGTCTGGGCAGCAGCATCTAACTGTGCCTGTCCTTCGGCCTGTCTTTTTTCGAGCTTACGTCCGAAATAATACAGAGCAACCAGAACAATAACCAGAATGACAGCAATGACCAATAATACTTTCCATACCATTGTGTCTTTCGTTCCCTCCTGCAACAATTTCTCGTCTCATTGTAGCATTGTTTTAGCTAAAATGCAAGGAAGAAACGGGGATTGTGTCAGCTTGACAAAGGACATTGTGACAGATAGAATGAGTAAATATATGTTTGAAAAATGAGGTATAAAGAATGAAGAAAAAAGTAATACTTGCAATGTGTATAGCTGCAGTTCTGGCTCTGTCAGGCTGCGGAAATAAAAACGAAACTGCAAAAACAGATGACGGACAGGAAGAAGCGGAAGCAACGGAAGCAACGGAAGCAACGGTCAGCTACGAGCCGGTGCTCTATGAAGATCTGAGCAGCAAGCTTATATCGCTTGGACAGTACAAAGGTCTGGAAGTGAGCCGTGATACGGCAGAAGTGACAGATGAAGATGTGGCCAAAGAGGTATGGGATAACGAGAAACAGTATCTGGAGCTGAAAGATGTGGATCGTCCGGCAGAAGAGGGAGATGTGCTTACCATTGATTTTACCGGGTATGTGGATGGAGAGAGCTCTGATAATCTGAAAGGAACAGACACGCAGCTGGAGCTGGGAAGCGGAACTTTCATTCCTGGATTTGAAGATCAGTTGATCGGGGTAAATGCAGAGGATGATGTGGAAGTCAATGTGGTATTTCCGGATGAATATTATGAGGAAGTAGCTGGAAAAGAGGCTCGTTTTGAAGTTCATGTAAGCAAGGTACAGGCATATGATACTTCTGTCTGGAATGACGAGTATGTGAAGCAGAACACTGATTATGAGAGTCAGGAAGACATGGAAAATTCCATCCGTAATGATCTGGAGAGTACTGCACAGTCAGATGCAACTTCCAACTGGGAGTATGATCTGATCCAGGAGGTCCTGAATGGAAGTGAATTCCAGATCGAAGAGAGTGATAAAGATCTGTACGTAGATCAGATGATGTCGGAATATGAGAGCTATGCTGCAGCAGCCAATATGGAACTGGACGATTACCTGAGCACATATCTTGGAACCACAGAGGCACAGCTTAGAGAATTTTTCCGTACAACCGCGGAGTTCCGTGTAAAGATGACACTGGTGTTTCATGAGATTGCACAGCAGGAAGGAATCACCGTCAGTGATCAGGAATATGAGGATCGTCTTAATGAACTGGCCAAGCAGTACAATTATGAGAATACCGATGATATTGTGAGTCTGTACAGCGAAGAAATGATCCGTGAAGAAATTGTCCAGGAGAAAGTGATCAGTCTGATCGAGGAGAATGCGGTACAACCTGAATAATTTTAGAAAATCTGCTTGTTGATTTTACAAAAATGTAGTAATATACGGATATAGGCACTTTTGTGTCAAAAAAATGTCAAAGAAAGGAAGACAAAACAATGGCATTAGTTACAACCACTGAGATGTTTAAAAAGGCTTATCATGGCGGTTATGCAGTTGGTGCGTTCAACGTAAACAACATGGAAATCGTTCAGGGAATCACTGAAGCAGCTGGAGAGCTGAAGAGCCCGGTTATCCTTCAGGTATCCAAAGGAGCCAGAGCTTATGCTAACCATACCTACCTTGTAAAACTGGTAGAGGCAGCAGTTATTGAGAATCCGGAGATCCCGATCGCACTTCACCTGGATCATGGTGACAGCTTCGAGCTTTGCAAATCTTGTATCGATGGCGGATTTACTTCCGTTATGATCGATGCTTCCTCCAAATCTTTCGAGGACAACATCGCTCTGACAAAACAGGTTGTTGAGTATGCACATGCGCATGGCGTAGTAGTAGAGGCTGAGCTTGGTACTCTGGCTGGTATCGAGGATGAAGTTGTTGTTGAAGCTGGTCATGAGAGCTACACTCGTCCGGAAGAGGTTGAGGAGTTCGTTGACAGAACTGGATGCGACTCTCTTGCAATCGCAATCGGAACCTCTCACGGTGCTTACAAATTCACTCCGGATCAGTGTACAAGAAATGCTGACGGAATCCTTGTTCCGCCACCACTGCGTTTTGACGTACTTGAAGAGTGCATGAAGAGACTGCCGGAGTTCCCGATCGTTCTTCACGGATCTTCTTCTGTACCGCAGGAGTTCGTAAAGATGGTTAACCAGTACGGCGGAAATATGCCGGATGCAGTTGGTATTCCGGAAGAGCAGCTGAGAAAAGCAGCTGAGCTTGCTGTATGTAAGATCAACATCGACTCCGATATCCGTCTTGCTATGACTGGTAACATCAGAAAATACATGGCTGAGCATCCGGATCACTTTGACCCGAGACAGTATCTGAAACCGGCTCGTCAGGCTGTTAAAGATATGGTTGCTCATAAGATCGTTAACGTTCTTGGATCTAACGGAAAAGCTTAAATAGCAATAGATGTCTGTATGACATAAAAAGGAGCTGCCGCATGAGCTGAAGAAATTCAGCGGTGCGGCAGCTTTTATAAAATATAGGAGAGTTGTATGGGGATGAAGCTCTCTGTTTTTGCTTATTGAAAAAATGCTATATATAAGCTACGCTTCATAATAAAATTCAGAGTATATTATAGAAATGGCGAAAATTTGCACAAAATTTAAGAATTTTTCACCTTCGCTTGACAAAATAGCCCGTTACGTTATAAGCTAACCTCATAAGAGCCTCAGATGAGGAAAAACAGGAGGAGAACGTATGAAGAAGAAAATCGTAAGTCTGCTTACCGTTATGGCACTGGCTGCCACCACACTGGCAGGATGTGGATCCAGCAGTTCTGATACTGCAGCTGATACCGCAGACAGCACTGACGCAGCAGCAACCGAAGAGGCAGGAGATACTGATACCGCAGAGGCATCCACCGCTGGACTGAAAGCTGGTTTCATTTTCCTGCATGATGAGAACTCTACCTATGACCTGAACTTCATGAACGCAGCAAAAGCTGCTTGTGAGAAAATGGGTGTTGAGTATGTGGCAAAAACCAATATTCCGGAAGGACAGGAGTGCTACGATGCAGCCTGCGAGCTTGCAGATGCAGGATGTGATTTCATTTTTGCAGACAGCTTTGGACATGAGGATTATGTGATCGAGGCTGCAAAAGAGTATCCGGAAGTACAGTTCAGCCATGCAACCGGAACCAAGGCTCATACCGAGGGTCTGGACAACTTCCACAATGCATTCGCTTCTATCTATGATGGACGTTATCTTGCTGGTATCGCAGCAGGTATGAAACTGAATGAGATGATCGAGAACGGTGAGATCACCGAGGATCAGGCTAAGATGGGATATGTTGGAGCTTACACCTATGCAGAGGTTATCTCCGGATATACTTCTTATTTCCTTGGCGCACGTTCTGTTTGCCCGAGTGCTACCATGGAAGTAACCTTTACCGGTTCCTGGTATGATGAGACCGCTGAGAAAGAGGGCGCTAACAAACTGATCGAAGATGGTTGTGTACTGATCAGCCAGCATGCAGACTCCATGGGAGCTCCGACCGCATGCGAGACTGCTGGTGTACCGAACGTATCCTATAACGGAAGCACCGCAAGTGCTTGCCCGAACACCTTCCTTGTATCTTCCAGAGTGAACTGGGAGCCGTACTTCGAGTATGCGATCAACTGTGTAGCAGAAGGAACTCCAATCGATGCTGACTGGACCGGAACTCTTGAGACTGGATCTGTTGAGCTGAGCGAACTGGGAACCAATGTAGCAGAGGGAACTAAGGAAGCAATTGATGCAGCAGCAGAGGCAATCAAAGCTGGTACCCTTCATGTATTTGATACCACAACCTTCACCGTAGAGGGTGCAGAGCTGACCAGCTACGAAGCAGATGTCGATACCGATGCAGATTACGCACCGGATCATGAGGTTGTAAGCGATGGATACTTCCATGAGTCAGAGTATCGTTCCGCTCCGTACTTCAATGTACAGATCGATGGAATCAACCTTCTGAACACTGTATTCTAATCTGAACAACAGCCTTGCAGTAGATACAGGGCGGCACAGCGTTTTACGCCGCGCCGCCCTTTTTCTGTGAGAGTGAATATCATCCTTACAGAAAAGGGACGGACGGTCCATAAGAGGAAAGGGGACAAAAGATGGAGACAAAAGTAGCTGCAGTTTCAATGCGTGGAGTGACGAAGACCTTTGGTGCAGTCATTGCAAATGAAGATGTGGATCTGGATATCTATAAAGGCGAGATCCTGGCACTCCTTGGCGAGAATGGAAGTGGCAAGACCACGTTGATGAATATGCTTTCAGGTATTTATTTCCCGGATCAGGGACAGATCATGATCAATGGGCAGAATGTGGTGATCGCATCACCAAAGGACGCGCTGAATCTGGGAATCGGTATGGTCCATCAGCATTTTAAGCTGGTAGACGTATTATCGGCCACTGAAAATATTATTCTTGGTCTGGAAGGAAAGCTGAACATAAAAGAAGCTGCCAAAAAGATTGAAAATATTTGTAATAAATATGGATTTGAAGTTGATCCGAAACAGAAGATCTACGACATGTCTGTGTCACAGAAACAGACGGTTGAAATTGTGAAGGTACTGTATCGTGGAGCTGATATTCTGATTCTTGATGAGCCGACTGCCGTGCTGACTCCGCAGGAGACAGAAAAACTATTCCGTGTGCTTCGTAAAATGCGAGATGATGGAAAAGCCATTGTCATCATTACGCATAAGATGCATGAGGTGAAATCTCTGTCTGACCGTGTGGCAGTTCTCAGAGGAGGCCGTTATATTGGAAGCCTGGTGACAAAAGATACAGATGTAAATACCATGACAGATATGATGGTAGGCCATGCTGTACAGCTGAATATTGAAAGACCGGATCCGGTCGATCCAAAACCAAGGATCGAGGTAGAGGGTCTTACGATTCGGAATGAAGAAGGTATTGTAAAACTGAAAGATATATCATTTACTGCCAACAGTGGCGAGATCCTCGGTATTGCAGGTATCTCCGGCTGTGGTCAGAAGGAACTGCTGGAAGCGATTGCAGGACTTCAGCCTATAGAGTCTGGAACCATCAATTATATCGAGCCGGACGGAAGTAAAGAGATGCTGATCGGAAAAGATCCATTGAAGATCGCAGAGATGGGAGTTTCCCTTTCCTTCGTTCCTGAGGATCGTCTTGGCATGGGACTTGTAGGAAATATGGATCTGACTGATAACATGATGCTTCGCTCCTTTCGGAAAGGAAAGACTCCGTTTGTAAACCGGAAACCGTCCAGAAAGCTGGCAGAAAGTGTGGTAAAGGATCTGGCAGTTGTGACACCGGGTATCACTACTCCGGTCCGCAGACTTTCTGGAGGAAATGTACAGAAGGTATTGCTGGGGCGTGAGATCGCTTCCTCGCCGACCGTGCTTCTGACCGCTTATGCAGTCCGCGGACTGGATATCAATTCGTCCTATACAATCTATGATCTGCTCAATGAGCAGAAGAAAAAGGGCGTGGCAGTTATCTTTGTCGGAGAAGATCTGGATGTACTGGTGGAACTGTCTGACCGGATCATGGTACTTTGCGGAGGACAGGTCAGCGGTATCGTAGATGCAAGAACCACAGATAAGAATGAGGTCGGAATGATGATGACCAGAATGGGAGGAACCGAAGATCATGAATGATAAGAAAAAAGAACCTCTTTTTCATATAGTAAAACGGGATGCGCTTCCCTGGTATCAGTCAGTAGGCATCCGTGCGATTGCCATTGTGCTGGCATTGATTGTCTGCGCAGTTGTAACAATGATCCTGACAGGAACCAACCCGATCCAGGTATTTCAGTCGATCATCGCAGGAGCCTTTGGCTCTGCCAGAAAGACATGGATCACATTTCAGAATATTGCGATCCTTCTGTTGATCTCGCTGGCACTGACTCCGGCTTTTAAGATGAAATTCTGGAACATTGGTGGGGAAGGACAGGTACTGATTGGAGGTCTTGCCTCCGCAGCATGCATGATCTGCCTGGCTGAGAAACTTCCGGCAGCACTGGTTGTTGTGTGCATGATTGTGACCAGTATTGCGGCAGGCGCTTTCTGGGCATTTATCCCGGCATTTTTCAAAGCAAAATGGAACACCAATGAGACACTTTCCACATTGATGATGAACTATATTGCAACACAGCTGGTTGCATTCTTCACAATTGTATGGGAGGTGCCAAAAGGATCGGGAAAGATTGGTATCATCAATCAGAATTCCAACGTTGGCTGGCTTCCACAGGCATTTGGATCAAAATATCTGCTGAGCATCCTGGTAGCAGTGCTGATCACAGTATTTATGTATATTTATCTGAAATACAGCAAGCATGGTTATGAGATCTCTGTTGTGGGAGAGAGCGAAAATACAGCGAAATACGTTGGAATCAAAGTGGAAAAGGTAATTATGAGAACCATGGCACTCTCCGGTGCTATCTGCGGTCTGGTAGGACTTCTGCTTGTGGGCGGCATCAATCACACGATCACGACAACGATCGCAGGAGGACAAGGATTTACCGCTGTTATGGTATCCTGGATGTCAAAATTTAACCCGCTGACGATGGTATTCTCCAGTTTCCTGATCATATTCATGAATCGTGGAGCCAGTGAGATATCTACAAACTTTGGACTGAATCAGTCATTTTCCGATATTCTGACAGGTATCATCCTGTTCTTTATCATCGGATGTGAGTTCTTTATTGCATACCAGCTTCAGTCCCGCAAAAAAGCAGCGAAGGAGGTACAGTAATCATGTGGAATTTTTTACTTGCATTTATTCCAAGAGCAATTGTACAGGGAATTCCGCTTCTCTATGGAAGTACCGGTGAGATCGTGACGGAGAAGTCAGGTAACCTGAATCTGGGAATTCCGGGTGTTATGTATGTAGGAGCAATCTGTGGTGTGATCGGATCCTTTTTCTATGAACATTCGATCCCGGAAGGTGCATCCATGAATGGTGTGCTGGCGATCCTGATCCCGATGGTGTGCTGTCTGCTTGGTTCCCTCCTGATGGGAATCCTGTACTGCTTTTTGACCGTAACTCTTCGGGCCAATCAGAATGTGACCGGTCTTGCAATGACTACTTTCGGTGTTGGCTTTGGTAATTTCTTTGGTGGATCCCTGATCAAACTGGTTAACAGTGATGTGCCATCGATCGCCCTGAGCGCGACCAGTGGATTTTTCAGTAAATCTCTTCCATTTGCAGCAAAGCTTGGATGGTTTGGAAAACTGTTCTTATCATATGGGTTCCTGGCTTACCTGGCAGTTGCTGTTGCGCTGGCAGCTTCCTATATTCTGAATCATACCAGAATCGGTCTTCATCTGCGTGCGGTGGGAGAAAATCCAAGTACCGCTGATGCTGCTGGTATCAATGTAGCAAAATATAAATATGTGACAACATGCATAGGCTGTATGATCGCCGGACTTGGCGGACTCTATTATGTAATGGACTATGCATGCGGTGTCTGGTCCAACGATGCATTTGGTGACAGAGGATGGCTTGCCATTGCATTGGTAATCTTTACCATATGGAGACCGAATCTGAGTGTGCTGGCTTCCTTCCTGTTTGGCGGTCTGTACATTCTGTATCTTTATATTCCGACCGGAATGGATCATATGGAGTATCAGGAGCTTTACAAAATGATTCCGTATGTGGTAACACTTGTGGTGCTGGTTGTGACCAGCATCCGAAGCAAGCGTGAGAGTCAGCCGCCTGCAAGTCTTGGACTGGCATACTTCCGCGAAGAACGATAATCGAATTGAAAAGAAATGAGGTCTGGCAGAATGAACGAGAAGACATATATTCTGACTCAGATCCTGGAAGATGACTATGGATGCGAGGAACGTCCCGTCGGTCAGGCGGTGACGGTCCTCGCTCTTTTGACCGATTCCGAAGGAAATGAGACAATATTAAGACAGGAAGATCAGTGGCTCTATGATCTGCAGATTGAAGAAGGAGATACTGTGGTGGTGTTGGAAGGAAGATTGTATAAGAGGAAGCTCAAGTGAAATCTGAAAATATGAAACAAAGAAAACTATATGGTGTGCCTATGATTCCGTTTGGATTGCTGGCGGGATTTGTGGGCAAGAAGGAAGTGCGGATCACAGAGCTTTCGGAAGAGGGGTTTGCATTTCGGACAGCAAAGAAGATACCAGGGCCGGAGAAGATCCGGCTTTGTTTTTATGATCTGAAAAAGACGGATTACGAGGAAATGACGATTCAAACTCCGGAGATCGAAAAAGGAGACCCAGAGCCGTTTTTTCAGAATTATATTGTATGGATGGAACAGGTCGGGGAAAGGGAGCAGTATCAGGAACTGGTTCGGAAACTGCTGGGGCAGTACAGCCATTATATTCAGTTGAAGCTGACGGAGGATGATAGTGGTGTGGCGGAGGCAATGACCGGTTATCCAGCTGAGCTGGATCAAGTTCATGCAAAGGATTGGGAAGAGCAGAAGCAGATGTGGTTTGCAGAAATGCAGAAAGTCAAAAAGTTGGATGGAGAGCATACGGAAAATGCAGATCTGCATACAAAAAACATGCGAATGGAAAGGTGCACAGTATCAGGAATGGAATTTCCCGAATTTGCAATTGCCATTGATCGCCCGGAACTATATGAACAATACAGTCACCGATCACTGGAAGATTTTATAAAATATTATTGGAAGAAGCAACACCTGGGAAAATACCCGCTGGCGCAGAGAAGACCGGATCGCCTGTACATTGGCAATCAATTTTGTTCACATCTGTTTCCTTCAGATGAAATGTTGTTTGCTCTGCTTCAGAAAGCGCAGAGGGAATCGTTACAGGTAACCGTGGCCTTTACGTGCCAGAAGGAATCCGTGTTGAAGTCAATGGAACAATTATTGCAGAAGCTGGACCAGTGGTGTGACGGGCATGACCGGGAGCTGGAGGTGATCGTCAATGACTGGGGCCTGGCAGGTCTGGTTGGACGGGTGACTTTGCATCTGATTCCGGTTCTGGGGATCCTTTTGAACAAATATAAGAAAGATCCGCGCATAGGTTTCAAACAAGGGGATCAAATGCTCCTGAAAGAGAATCCTCTTGGACTTGAGAATTATCGTAAATATCTTCAGGATGAGTTTGCAATTCATCGCTATGAATGGGAATGCTGCGGACATGAGCAGGAATATCCGCAAGGACATAACAGTCTCTATTTTCCTTTTTATCAAACAAATACATCGCAATATTGTCCCCTGTATGCCTGCTGTACCACAGGTGAGCGCGGCAGGCAAAAAGAGCCGGTGAACTGTCCGCGGTACTGCCAGAACAAGGTGTTGTTATACCCGGATCATCTGAAAATGGTGGGACGTTACAATTCGCTGTTTGCCTTGGATGATACGTTGCTGCGAATGCCGGAACAGGCGGAGCAGTTGATAAAATCTGGAATTGACCGTCTTGTTGTGAATCTTTTATAATAGACAGGAAATGAGTATGAAAATAGTAGCAGGATTAGGTTCTGTAGATGAGTATATTCGGTATTGTGAAGCCGGAGCAGATGAATTTTTCTGCGGGTATGTACCATATAAATGGACAAAAAAATATGGAACCATGATGGCACTGAATCGTCGGGAAGTACTCTGTTGTAATGTACAGATCGGTGGCGAAGAGGAACTGGAAATTCTGGCTTCCATGATACATGTGTATCAGAAACCAGTGCATCTGACCTTCAATTCGCTATACTATTTGCCGGAGCAATATCCGCTGATCGGACAGATGATTTCCAACTGCCTTGAGATGGGATTCAGAAGCTACATCATTGCGGATCCGGCACTGATATTATATTTGCATGAGCAGGGAATCAACTGTGAGATCCACTTGAGTGGGGAACTGGGAGAGATGAACAGCAGTGTGGTGGAGACTTTTGCGGAAATGAATCTGAAGCGTATCATTTTCCACCGGAAGAACAGCACTGCAGATATGCAGGCGGTAATCGAAGCTGTGGAACGAAATCAGTGCAGCAAGGCAGGTCAGATGGAGTATGAAGCATTTGTTCTCAATGAATTGTGCCAGTTCAGCGGATCCTTTTGCAATTCTCTGCACTGTGATGAACTTGGACATCTGTGCCGGGTGCCGTACTGGATGGGTGAGGTCAGTGACAAGCAGTACGAGAGATGTACAGGAGCGTATGGAGAATCGAGCCAACAGAGTCCGGAATCGGAGGGATGCTCTGAGAGTGGAGAGTCTGACAGTATAGACGAAGATGCAGAAGCCGACTACATCTGCGGTCAGTCTGGCTGTGGGTTATGTGAGTTATACGCCCTTCAGAAAGCCGGAATTACCCACGTAAAGCTGGTGGGACGAGGCAACTATGTGGACAGCATGGAGCAGGATATCAGGAATCTAAGAAAAGCACTGGAGATTCTGGAACAGGCAGAGTCGGAAGAACTATTCAGAAAGAAGATGAAGCAGGAACTGTTTTCAGGTGGATGCAGTGGGAACTGCTATTATTTGCAGGAATAAAAAGAGAGGAAATGATAATGGAATTAAAAGCTATATTTTTAGACATTGATAATACGTTGCTTGATTTTGATGCGGCTGCACAGCAGTCTATGGAAGAAAGCTTCCATAAATTTGGCTTGCCTTTTCACCCGGAGATGATGAGCATTTTCAATGAGGAAAATGACAAGATCTGGCAAAGAATAGAGAAAAAAGAGCTTTCAATCGCAGATCTTCCTCATGTTCGCTGGCAGACAATCCTGCCAAAGCTGGGTCTTCAGGCAGACGGGGAAGCAATGGAGAAGGAATTCAAATCCCGCCTTCATACCAGTGCAGTTCCAGTAGAAGGAGCCCTTGAGATCCTTTCATATCTTCATGAGAAATACATGCTCTGCGCAGCCAGCAATGGTCCTTACCGTCAACAGCTTAACCGTCTGGAAAAAGCAGGCATGCTCGGTTATTTTA
>QWCN01002209.1_pt1 | contig 26327 bp, 19 predicted proteins | sample 1972711 | NCBI WGS metagenome assembly QWCN01 (sample SAMN09866707, study PRJNA288562) | Human gut metagenome isolate term1_stool, whole genome shotgun sequencing... | isolation source: gut | host: Homo sapiens | place: USA: California
TCATTTAATACATATAAAGGAAAAATATTATTAATTGGTATTAATTTAGATTCTAAAACTAAAAAACATTCTGTTTTAATAGAAGAAGTAAATAAATAACCAGCCTAATAGCTGGTTATTTTATATATCATTTTATTATAAATCTATTGGATTTCGATTATCAGAAAACACAATATGATAAGTATTAAAATATGATTGCATACAAGTAATTTTTACCCCATTTCTAATTTGCCCTTCAACATATGATCTTTTATTGTAAAATGTTCCTATTAATTCATTATTAACATATAGTTTTATAGTAAAGCATCCACGATAAATTATTATATCATCACCATTTGAATTAGCTTGTTTAATACTTTTAGATATTAGTTCATATATAATTAAAATAAATGTAGTTAAACTAAAATTTAAAGATATTATAAAAATTAACAATAATAAAGGAAATAAATCAACATTTACTTTTAGAAAACACAAAGAAATTATAAATAATATTATTGAAACAATAAATATAATAACTTCAATGATTTTTCTTTTTTTGATTTTATTTTTTAATTCTAAAATTAAATTATTGTCCATTCAAATTAATCATTCGCGTAATTATCAAAATAACCTTGAACTAAAACAATAGGAGTACCTTTATCTCCAGAACCACTGGTTAAATCACATAAAGAACCAATTAAATCTGTTAATTGACGAGGAGTTGTACCTTCAGAAACCATTTGGCCTACTAAATTATGTTCTTTTTCTTTAATTTTATTTTCGATAGCTTTTTTGAGTTCTTCACCTTTAAGATCTTTAAAATCATTATCAGCTAAAAATTTAAGTTTTAATTCATTAGGTGTACCTTTTAAACCACTTGTATGGAATGGAGAAACAACTGGATCTGCTAATTCCCAAATTTTTCCTTGTGGATCTTTAAAAGCACCATCACCATAAACCATAACTTCAAGATGTTTATTAGTAGCTTCATACAATCTTTTTTGAATATCTTCAACTAATTCTTGAGCATCTCTAGGGAATAATTTAACAGTATCTTCAGTAGCTTTATTAGAACCTAATAAACCATATTTTTCATTATAACCACTTCCATTAACTGAAGAAGTTAAAACATCATCTAAACCTAAAACTACTTCTGCACCATATTTTTTTAATAAGCGTTTTGTTCTATTACGAGTATGAATATCACATGTTAAAACATTTTTTGTATAATTAAGAATTGTTTTAGCTTGGTTAGCAAAAATAATTTCTACTTCTGCTCCTGTTTCTTCAATTAAATGTTTATAATATTCAACATAATCAACACCTGTAAATTCATGAACATTATATCCAAATAATTCTCTATATTGAGTATATGTTAAAACATCACTATAAGGATTAATTCCTTTTTCATCTAATTCATCATAAGTTAATAATGCATTACCTACTTCATCAGAAGGATAAGATAACATTAAAACAACTTTTTTAACACCTTTAGCAATACCTTTTAAAAGAATTGCAAATCTATTTCTTGATAAAATAGGGAAAATAACACCTAAAGTATCACCTTTTACTTTATTTTTGATATCTAAAGCAATATCATCAATACTAGCGTAATTTCCTTGAGATCTAGCTACAATTGATTCAGTAATTGCTACTACATCTTTATCATGTAATAAGAAATTTTCATTCTTACTAGCGTTTAAAACACTTTCAGTAACAATACTAGCTAAATCGTCTCCTTTTTTAATAATTGGGCATCTAATACCTCTTGATACAGTTCCAACATAACGTTCCATAATTTTTCTCCTTTGCTGTACATAAATAAAATAGTACAAATGAAGAAAAAAATATATAATTATTAATTCAATTTTAAAAAATATTTCTCTATTATTCTTTTTATATCATCTAAATTTTTACTAGACATCAAAGAAAAAACATATTTTTTATCTTTAGATAAATAATTTTGTATATTATTTAAATCATGTAAATAAATTATTTTATTACTAATAATTGATTTTAATTCTTCTACATATTTTTTATCATTAAAATCTAAAATAAACGCTAAATCATATTGATTTAAAACATCTTTAAAATCTTCTTTAAATTTAATAAATCTACTAATTCTATCTGGTTTAAAAATACCTATATGAACATAATCTTTATACATTACATTAATATTATCTAAATTTACTTTTAATTGATGTGGATGATGAGCATAGTCTTCAATTAAAATATATTGTTTTTTATTAGTAATATTAAATCTATTTTTTGCCATTATAAACTTATTAATATTATTTAAAACTTTATTAACATCTTCATGCATTAAATAATAAAAACTTACTACTCCTACAATATCTTCAATTAAAGGTAAACCGAATAAATGATGGTAATTAAATTCAGCAATAAATTCAGTTTGAAAATATATTTTACCTTTAATACCATTTTCATCAAAAATATAATCTTCAGCATAAAAATCTGCTCGATCATCTAATCCATAAGTAAAAAAATAAGGATTATTAATTTTAAAACTATCATTATAATTAATTAATCCATAATGAACTTTTTTAGCGAATTTTTTAAAAGAATTTATATAATCTTCTTCATGCAAAAAATAATCAACATGATCATAATCAATATTAGTAATAATTGTAAATTTAGGAGAATAGGCTAAAAAATGATCTTGATATTCACATGATTCTAAAAAAATATATTTTTCATCATTAACTTTTTTACCATATCCATCGCCTCTTAAAAAAGAAACATTATTAAAACATGATAATAAACCAACCATAGTGGTTTTACCATGACTACCACAGATAGAAATTAACTTATTTTTATTAAAATAAAATGATAAAAATTTATGATATTCTAAATAAGGAATATTATCTTTATTTAATTGTTTTAATAAAAAATCATCTTTAAAAGCATGGCCTACAATAACAAAATAATTATCTTTAAAAGATGTATCATTTAATGAATGAATTTTAACTCCTCTTTTTATTAAATTATCTTGAGTAAATATATAATTATCAACATCTAAACCAGTCACTTCATATCCATCATCAAGTAAAATATGACATAATCCTGCCATACCAGAGCCCTTAATCCCTATAAGATAAAATTTCATTAAATCACCTATTGTAATATATGAAATTACTTATATTAAAATACGATTAAAACAATTCTTTCTTTAAATAAATAGAATCTTCTTTAGTTATATTTCTAATTACTTTACATGGATTACCTGCTGCTAAAGAATTACTTGGAATATTATGTGTTACTACTGCGCCTACTGCTATTACTACATTATCTCCAATACTAATTGAACAAATATCTAATACAGTAAAATTAAAATTTGCATAACAATTTTTACCAAAATGAGTATTTATTCCATAATCAAAATAAATTGGTCCTTGTAAATATAAATTATTATTATGAGGTATTAATTCATCAATAATTAATTTTCTATTAATATCATTATCATCTTCAATTTTATTAAATTTAGCACATAACGCATGTGCTTTATTTCTTAATGATAAAATTTCTTCGTCATAGGATTATAAATTTTGCCTTATAACATTTTTTCTAATTCTAACATAATTTTCACCACTTAAATATTAACATTTATATATCTGTATTTTCTTGTAAGCGTTACCAAGTACGAAATACAAAATACCAACTTCGAAATAAACATTGCCTTAAATATTGATTAATAAATATATTGAATTTGGAGTTTTATTTAAACTTACAAGGAGGAAACCATGAAAAATAAAATGCCAAAATTACTTATTGCTGCTAGTTTATTATTAGGAGTAGGAATATTGAGTAGTTGTGATAAAACACCTTCATCAAGTACACCGACTTCAACTAGTCAACCAGCACAGTCAGAAGAAAAAATTGATGTTAGTGAATTATCTCTTGAATTATCTAAAGTTAACGCTAAAGTTGGTGAAATTATAACTGTTAACGTTAAAGTAAAACCATCTAATGCAACAAATAAAGAATTTACTCTTTCAAGTAGTGACACAACTATTGCAAAAATTGTTGATAACAAAATTGAATGTTTAGCTAAAGGAACAGTAACAATTACTGCTAGAAGTAAAGCTAATCCAAGTAAAAAAAGTGAAGCAAAATTAGTTGTTCTTGGTGCAGATGAAGAAGGAAGATATGAAAATATTTTTGAAGCAGAAGAAGCTAATTTAGTTAAAGCAGAAAATAGTTCCATGGGAGTTGAAGCAGTTGATGATGATAGATTAAGTGGAACAGGTGTAGTTGGTAAATTATCAAAAGGTGATAGAATCATCTGGGGTATTGAAGCAACTGAAAATGATAATGATGCAATTTTAAAATTTAAAATGATGGGCCCAAGTGGTTGGCTTGGCATGTGGGATTCTATTGATTACACATTTGCAGATTTTTACACTGTTAAAGTAAATGGTAAAGTAATTAATACTGAAAATATTCATGTTGAAGGTACATTAAATAGAGGTGGTTCAGCTGATTATTACAATGTTAAAGAAGTAACTATTGGTAAAATTTCTTTAAATAAAGGGTTAAATGTCGTTACTTTAGTTTTATCAAATAGATTCGATCAAACTACTATTTCTAATGAAAATTATAATGGTAAATTATCATGTTTAGGTAATATTGATAGCATGACTATCTTATCTAAAACAAATTTAACTTATAAAGAAAACACTCAAGAAGTAGCAAATCCTGAAGATGATGTTATTTTACAAAATAAAAAATTTGAAGTTGAAGATTCATTAACTAGAATTTATAAAGATGAAGAAAATCCACAAATTAATATTTCACCTAAAACTGCTGTTGAATTAGAAAAAGGTATGATTATTTCTTATGGATTTACTGCAAGTGAAAATACTAAAGCAAAATTAGGATTTAATATTACTGCACCTTATAAAAATATTAACACTAAAAATGAAGATGTTAAATTAAGTGATTTAGTAGCAATTACTATTAATAAAAAGCAAATTAATCTTCAAAATTTAACTTTAAAAGGTGGAGAAAATAATTTAGTCTATACTGATTGGTTAGATTTAATTAAAGATACATCTTATACATTGACAATCAATGTTAAACAAAATGCTGAATTTGAATATTTAGGTAGTTTTGATTACATGAATATTTCATATTTAAAAGGTGAATTAACCCCATTCTTAGCAAGTAAACCTTCTACTATTAAAGAATACAAATTTGAAGCAGAAGCACCTACAACAAAAAGAATTGGTTATGATGAATTAAGTAGTGAAGCAACATTTGTAGAATTTAAAGCTCCTAAAAAAGTTCAAGAAGAAACATATAATAATAAACTTGAAACAACTAAAATTATATATGGTATTGAATCCAGTGAAGAAAGTTTTGCTACTGTAAAAATGAGAGTAGCCGCTCCATACATTGATACAAATACAACTATGGAAGATGTTTCTCTTGGTAATATTGGTGATTTATGGGTTAATGGAAAACTAATTCTCACTCCAAATACCTTAAAAGGAAATTCATTAAAAGGCACTAAAGAAAACTTTACAACTGTAGAAATAGAAACTCAAATTTCATTAAAAGCAGGAAAAAATAGAATTGCTTTTGAGCCTCAAAATTACACTGATAATGAATATACTTATTTAGGTGGATTAGATTATATTGAATTAAGTACTTCATCAACTTTAACTGCTTATGAAGTTAATATGTGGACTGATAGATATACATATTTTGATGATGCTAACAATGAACCTATTTATGTAACATGTGATAAAGTAAATGAAGCAAATCCTAATAATTGTTGGATTGGATTATTTAAACAAGAAGATTCTATTGAAGTAAATAACCCTGGTTCACTTTATTTTTATTACCCTACAAATAGTTCATATAATAGTGATAGAAAATCTTATTTAAATGAAGCTTGTGATATTACTAAACAAAATCCTAATAATAAAAGACCATTAATAAGTGTTGAAACTGGTGGATATTATTGTATTGTTTATATGGAATGGGATTCACATAATACAAATGGAGGATATAATATTGCTGATATAATTTATATTAGTGTTTGGAATGATCCAGATAATTATGGTGGACGTAAATAATAATGAAAAAATATAAAATTACTTTTCTTCTATTACCTCTTTTAATAAGTTGTAATCCAGTAATTAATAGCTCATTAAATAGTTCTTCATCTAGCCAATCAAATATAGTTAATGATATTAAATCGACTAATTTTGAAGTTGAATATTATAATTCATCAAAGATAAAAAATTGTGCTGAAGGATTAATTCTTGTTCATAAAAAAAGTAGTTTTAATGAAAACATCAAAAAAATATCAATCAAATGGGGTGATTCAAAAGCCCCTTTTGATGATTATGATAATTTAATTACTTTTGATAACACTAATTCTGATGAATATGAATATGAATTTAAGAAAAATGCTTTAATTCCTTTAAAAGCAGAAAAATTGTGGATTTTAGGTTTATCTAATGATAATCAAATAATAGATAAATGTACTTATGGAATAGAAAAATATAAAAAAGAAAATAAATTACTTTATGAATTTCAAGTAATCTCTGATCAACAAATATCTACTTCATCACCATGTTTTTATTCTCGTTCTAAAAAAACATTTGAAGATATTTTATTAAATTCTCCTACTTCTAGCCTTATTGCTGTTAATGGTGATATTGTTGATGAAGCAAGTAGTGATAATTATGATTCATTCTTCGATTCATATAATTCAGTTTTTACTGATAAAAAAATAAAAATGACTATAGGTTTAGGAAACCATGAATTCATCAAGCAAAATGAAGATGGTTATTATACTGGAGTAAGTGAACAAGAATTAAATAATAGATATAATACTAGATTATCATTATGGAAAGAAAAAACTAAAAATACGTCTCCATATTTTTATGAAGAAATTAATGGTAGTTATTTCATTTATTTAGGCACTACTAAAATGCCTAAATATCTTGATGGTAATACTAGAGCAGACGCCACTTTAGGTGAAGAACAATTATCTTGGCTTAAACAAACCATGGAAAAAGCTAGTAAAACAAATAAACCAATTTATTTATTTTCTCATGGTTCATTAAGAGATACAGTTTCTGGTTCTATATCTAAATTAAATCAAACATGGTATGGGTATACTTTACAAGAAGAAAATAAAATAAGAGATATTATTAAAGATTATCCTCAAACTTTATTCTTTTCTAGCCATTCTCATTGGTGTTTTGAAAGTGAGAACAGTTATCAAATAAATGATAATTATCCTTCTTTTTTTAATACTGCTGCTATTGGTTATTTATGGCAAGGTAATAATGGAGGTACTCATTATAAAAATGAAACTTATGAAAATGGTGGAGCACAAGGATTATATTTAGAAGTTTATGAAGATCAAATAATAATAAAAGGCCGTGAATTTGAAGATATTGATAGAACCTCTAAATATTGGTTTTCAAATTATCAAGTGGTCTTACAAATAGGAGTTAATTAAATGAAAAAAAGAACAAAAAGGAAAATATTATTTTCTGGTTTATGTGTTTTAAGTGGTTTAATTTTAGCAGGTAATATTGTTTGTTTTGGAGTTTTAGGTGTTGATTTTATTTCTAGTGCTATTTCTGGTACTGGAGCAAAAACTATTGATGATGAAACAGCAAAAAAAGGTGCCGAATTAGTTAAAAAAATATCTGAAGATGGAACAGTTTTATTAAAAAATAATAACAATACTTTACCTTTAAATTTAGAAAACAATAATAAAATCAACGTTTTCGGTTATACAGCTATTGATAATGCATGGGTATTTACCGGAGTAGGATCAGGCTCATGTAAACCAGATCCAGAAAAAAGAATTGGAATTTTAAAAGGATTAGAAAATGCTGGTTTTGAATACAATAAAGAAATCATTGATAAATATAAAAAAGCTATTCCCACTAATGACGATTATATGTCAATGAATAAAAATGGATATATTATTCAACCAGCTACTAGTTTTTATACTGATGAATTAATTAATAATGCTAAATCATTTTCTGATACAGCATTAGTAGTTTTATCAAGAATAAGTGGTGAAAATGTAGGTGAAATTCCTTCAACTAGTAAAGATTATTTAACTAATGAAGTTGATACAACTAGAACATATTTAGATTTATCAAAAAAAGAAGAAGAAATGTTAGATATTGTTAAAACAAATTTTGATAAAGTAATTGTCTTACTAAATACTACTAATAATATGCAATGTAATTTCCTTCTTGATGACAAAATTGATGCAGCTTTATATTGTGGACCTACTGGATTAATAGGAGCTGAAGCTGTTGGAAATTTAATCGCAGGGCAAAAGAAAATAATCAACAAAGATAATCAAGAAGAAATAATTAAAATTTCCCCAAGTGGTAAATTAGCGGATACTTACGCTAGCGATTTTGCTTCTGAACCAGTTTTTGCCAATAAATATGTTAGAAATAAATCAGCTACTGGTGGAAATATAGTTTATCAAGAAGATATTTATTTTGGTTATAGATGGTATGAAACTGCTGATACAATGCATTTCTTTGATAATTTACCTAATGGATATGATTCAGCAGTTATTTATCCTTTTGGATATGGATTATCTTATACTAATTTTGAATGGAAAGTTCATAAAATTAATTTACCAAATAATTCTACATTAGATAAAGATAGTAAAATTGAAGTTGAAGTTGAAGTTAAAAATGTTGGTAATTATCCAGGTAAAGATGTTGTTGAATTATATTATCGTACCCCTTATTATAATGGTGAAATTGAAAAAAGCTCTATTACATTAGGTGATTTTGCTAAGACTAGTGTATTAAATCCTGGTGAAGAACAAATTGTTAAATTATCATTATCAAGTTATGATATGGCAAGTTATGATTGTTATGATAAAAATAATAATAACCATGCTGGATATGAACTTGATAAAGGTGAATATATTATTGAATTAAAAGATAATGTTCATCAATTAAAACAAATGGAAAATAATACATTTACTTATAAAATAAATGAAACAATTAATTATGATAAAGATCCAGTAACTAATAATTATGTTATTAACAGATTTACTGGTGATGATAGTTATGCTGATGTTTGTTTGGATGGTTCTAATGTAGGAATTAACGCAACATATTTATCAAGAAGAGATTTTATTGAAACATTTGTTGATAAAGAAGCTAAATTACCTACTGAAACAAACAAAATTAATAAAGCAAGAATTCATAAAACATCTACCAATGACCAAGAACAAATGCCAACATTTAATATTAATAAGGATTTATATTTAATCACTAAAAAAGATGGTTCTAAAGCTAATAGTGAAGAATTATTAAAAGGAAAAGATTTAAAATATAATGATGCATTAATTGATGAATTATTAAAAGATTTTTCTTCTTCTAAATGGGATGATTTAATTTCTCAAGCAAGTAAAGATGATGTTTGTAATTTAGTAGAAAAATCAGGTTTTGGTTCCAAAGAAATTGAATCAATTGGTAAAACTAAAACATTAGATTTTGATGGACCAAGTGGTTTCAATGAAAATACTCAAAAAATTGCTGAAGATAAATCTTCTTGGACATCTTATCCATGTGAATGTGTAATTGGCACAACATGGAATCAAAGTTTAGCCAATGAACTTGGTCAATCTATGGCGTATGAAGCAAGTGTAAGTGGAATTAATGGTTGGTACGCTCCTGGAGTTAATTTACATCGATCAAATTATAATGGTAGAAATTATGAATACTATTCTGAAGATCCTTTATTATCAGGTAAACTTGCAAGTGCTACTATTAAAGGAGCTAAATCAGGTGGATTATATTGTTATTTAAAACATTTTGCTTTATCAGAAGAAGGAGATAATGCAAAAGGTGTTGATACTTGGATTACCGAACAAAACTTTAGAGAAATTTACCTTAAACCATTTGAAATATGTGTTAAAAATGGTGCTAATGCAATTATGACAGCTTTTAATAGAATTGGTCCAGTATGGGCAGGTTCTAATTATGATTTATTAACAGAAATATTAAGAAATGAATGGGGTTTTAAAGGATCAGTAGTTACTGATTGGGCTAGTGGAGACGATATAATGCATACTCAAAGAGGTGTTCTTGCAGGTAACGATTTATGGCTTAATCCAATGAAAAACAATGGAGTACCCCTTGATCAAAATGATCCAACACAAATGTATTGTGCTAAACTCGCATTAAAAAATAATGTTTATACATTTATTTCAACATATCAATATGCTAGAGATTACATTCCAGAAAATGATGATTATAAAATCAACATTGGAGTTATTAGTAAAGGAGAAACTTCTTCATGGTGGATTCCAACATTAATATCTATTGATGTAGTAGTCTTCTTAAGTACTCTTATTTATGGATTATATATTTTTGTCCCATGGGATAAATTAAAAAAGAATTAATTCTTAACTCTTTATAAATATTTTATTCATTTATAAAGAGTTTTTTTAAATTCTATCAAGCATTTGCAAAAATAATTCTTTAGAATAAAAAGATAAATCTTCGTTTTTAAAAACAAAATGTTCAGCATCATTTTTTACTTGATCAAAATTCACTTTTTCAAAACGTTCTCTTAACATATTTTTTAAAATATTAAGATTAAATTCATCATTTTTATGTAAATTACCTGATTCAATTAATTTATTTTTTAAATATTCTAAATTTGGTTTTATCCTTTTTGAAACATAAAAAAGAAAATCATAATAATCTCTACCTTTAACAGTATTTTTATAATTTCTACATATAATAGCGTGCAATTTACCAGCAAAAAGACTAGCTTCATCTAATACAATTACAGAAGCAAATTCAGGAATATCAATCCATTTATTTTCTGTTTTAAAACCTAAAGCAGGATTACAATCTATTTCAAATTTAACTTTTATTATTTCGTCTTTATGTAAAGTACTAATCATTTTTTCATTTAATTTTAAACTAATAAATGTTTGATAAGTATTAAGCTTAGCAAAAGCACTTTCTATAGGTGTTTCTATTTTCTTTATTTTTTTAGTTACATCTAAATTTAAACCATAAGATAAACCAACTTCTCTAATTTTTTCAATGTATGGTTCAATAGAAAAATTTTTATCAGGCTTATTAAGTGTAAAATCTAAATCTTCAGAATATCTATTTAAACCATAAAATATTCTTAATGCAGTTCCACCATAAAAACTTGCTTTAGCAAAAAAGTTACTCCTACTAAGTCCTATTAAAACTATTGACTGCACGATTTCTCTTATTATAGCTTTTGTTTCTTCAATAGTTTTAGGATTATATGATTTAATTATTTGTTCTAAAGTTGTCATTTTTGGTTACCTCATTAATATATTTAACTAATGTTGAAATTGTATTTGAATGATATTTTGATGCGATTGATTTTATAAATTCAAAATCAAGTTTCATAAATTCTTCTTCATCAATTCTTAAATCATCAAATAATAATATTTTTAAGTCTTTTATTGATCTAACAGGATATTTTGAATAAAGAATATCACATAAAGCTTTCTCTTTATTTGCAATTTTATATCTAATTCCGTTTTCATTTATTAAAAACTCTATTCCAAAAGAAAAAACTTCATCAGGAATACTTCTATATTCAAACACTATATTATCTATAACATATTTTTTATTATTTTTTTTAGCAAAACATGCAGAAGTATATATTGAAACATGTTCTGGTATCATATTATAAAAAGAAAGTGCATATTCAAAAGAAATATAAGAAGGGTTATAACAAATATTAGCGATAACTAAGCAATCATTTATTAAATCATCAGTATAAAGACCTCTTTTTATTTTAATTAATTTGTTATTTTTTGTTTCTAATCTAATTTTTTGACATATATTAGAATAATTTTCATATTTTTTTTGTAAAACTTGTGAATCGTATATCATTGTTAATTTACCACCGTTAATATTATTATATAGCATTTTATATGGCAAATAAACAATTTTATATCAAACTTAATTTATAAAATGGCACTTACCTTTTCCTTGATAAACAAATCTTAATAAATGTTTACCTGAAGAAATATTAATTTCTTCTATTAATTTAGCGCCAGTATTAACTTCATTTGGTAAATAATCACTTTCATTTACTTCACATGAAATTGGTTCATCAATAATTGTTAATATTTCTTTAATAACATCTTCAACTTTTATATTAGATTTAGCTATTAAAGATGGATTTGTTGTCACTCCAGAAATAATTCCATATTAATAAGCTTCTTTAATTTCTTCTACAATCGCTGTATCAATAAATATTTTCATAAAGAAATCTTTTTAAAATTATTTATTAAATTCTTTTATTAACATAAATAAAGATGCAGAAAACAACATAAAAGTTAATACATCAATAAATATAATTGATATCTTCCAACTTTTAGTTACTCTTCTAGCTTCAAGATTAATCGCAGATGATTTACTTTGTGAATATAAAATATTTTTACTTGCTTTTTTACCTAATTCTATTAAATAATCATCATTTTTAATTTCATTAAGATAATTTTTCATAAAGAAATCAGTTGAACATAGCCACATATCTGTTCCAGCTTGTAAACATGATTTAATTGACATATAAGCTTTTCCTTCATTAGTAAAATCTGTAATCACTCTTCCAACAAAGCCCCATTCTTCTCTTAAAATATTATTAATTAAACCATAATGTGCACCTGAATAAATAGTGCCTACTCTATTTAAAGATAACATAATCCCTAAAATAGAACTATTCTTAACCACATATTCAAAAGGTTTAAGATATATTTCTCTTAAAGCTTGTTCATTATTAAAAACACATACTCCATTTCGATGTATTTCTAGATCATTTAAAATAAAATGTTTTGCATTAACAATTAAACCTTTATTCTGCGCTCCATTAACTTCATAAGCTCCCATTACTCCAGATAAATAACTATCTTCAGAAAAATATTCATAATTTCTTCCTCCATAAGGAGATCGATGAATATTTAATCCAGGTGCATACCAACCAATAACTTTTAAATATAAAGCTTCTTCTGCTATAGCTTTACCAACTTCATAAATTAAATCTTTATTAAAAGTAGAAGCCATATTTACTTGGCTAGGAAATAAAGTACCTGAAGATGCATTAACATTATTTCCTGCTATACCTACTGTACCATCTCGATCATAAGTAAGTGGATTACTCACACTTTCAATATAATTAGTGGCAAATCCACCTTTAAAAACCAATAAAGCAATTTCTTCTTTTGACATTTGAGAAACTATTTTATCCCATTTTTCATCATTATAGTTTACTTCTTTCATGTCTAAAATTTTATATTTTTTCTCTTGATTTAATAAAATATCATTAGCTTCTTTTTTCACATAAGAATAATCATTTTCTAAATAAGGAATTATGTTTTCACCTGATAGATTATTTAATTCTTTAGGATAAGTATTTTTATAATCATTTCTTGATAAATAATTGATTTTATTATCTAAATAATAATTAATATCTACATCATCAAGTTGATTAGTAATTTTAATATTTTTACCTTGATCAAAGATTATATCTTCTTCAATAACAAAATTATAACATTTATTTTTATTGCCATTTTCTAACATATAAATATTATCTTTTTGATAACCTTTTTTAGCTAAAATATTATTAATTGCTTCATGAACATTATTCCCTAACGATAAATAATAATTTCCTTTTTCTAATAAATAAGTTTTATTAATTTTATAATCATAACTTACCAAAGAAGATAAATTAATTTTTAAAGAGATAATTTGTTCTTCATTTGGTTTTAATGATTTAGTTTTTTCAAAATCAATTAAATTAACTGAACTTTTTTCTATATTATTAATTTGATCAAATAAAGTGTATTCACTTTGATAATATAATTGTACAACATCTTTACTTTCATAATTACCAATATTAGTTACTTTAACATCTAAATTAATTTCATCATTATCTTTTTTTACATCAATTATTTCTTGTTTAAAATTAGTATAAGATAAACCATACCCAAAAGGATAAATCACTTGATTATAATAATTAAAATTATCTCTAGCAGAACCTTTATTTAAAATTGTATCTTCATATCTAGTTTCAAAATATTTATAACCAATATATATTCCTTCTTGTTCAATTAAATAATTGTATCGCGTGTCCCATTCTCCACTTGAAGAATAATTTAAATAATTGTAATCACCAATATTATTACTAGAAGGAAAAAATTTATTATTAGAAACAAACGTATCTACTAACCTACCGCTTGGTGAAACTTCTCCTAAAATAAGACTAATTAAGCCATTTAAGCCATATTCACCTACGTAACCTATCAATAAACATGCATCAATGTTTTTTTCTTCTATAAAGCTTAATTCTAATGGATTACAAGAATTAATTAAAACTAATGTTTTCTTAAAATATGCTTTAGCAACATCAATCATATCTTGTTCTTTAGTAGTTAAAGATAAATACCCATTTTGACCATCAATAAAATTATCTTTTGATAAATCATATCCTTCTCCACCAATTCTTGATATCACTATAATTGCTAAATCATTAAAATCATAAAAAGAATTTATTATTTTTTGTTCTAGATAAATATTTTTATCACTTTCACCTACACTCATTTGATATTTACTATTCTTATCTTCCATAATTCCTGCTTTACGATAATTAGAATCAATTAAATATCTATTCCATAAAATATTATTTACTTTTATTCCTTTATCTTCAAAAGCATCTTTTAAAGTAATTTTATCATCAAAGTTAATATTACTAGACCCAGTTCCAGAATAAACCAAATCAACACTTGAGCGAGAAAACAATGTAATTTTACTATCTTTTTTTAAAGGTAAAACATTATTATTTTTTAATAAAACTGTTCCTTCTTGAATAATCTCTTCACTTATTTTTTTACTATTATTTTTAGCCTCATCAAAATTTTTATAACTAGAAGAATAAAATTTACCATGGGCAAAAGAATCATCATTAATATCATAAATTTGATCAACAACATTACTATATTCAAAAGCATTAATTGTATTGATTATTAAGCCAATAAATAAAGATATAAATAAAATACTTAAAAATGAATAAAATAATTTATTTTTCATGCTATAATCTCGATTTCTATTTCTTGTAATATTACATATCCATCATTAGCAAGAAAACATATTTTGTATTTATTAGGTTTTAAATCTATATCTCTTTCTTGATTAGGATTAAATTTAGTAATATCAAAAGTATCAATTTCTTCACTAGGATAGAAAAAATATAATGACCCTATTTTACCAACTGAATCATTAATTAAATATAATGCAATCCAATCTTTTGTATATCCATTTCTTTGTTTTGCAGTAACTAATATTTCTTCTTTATAATGAAATATTTCTTTATTTACAGTCATTAATTCTTCTTCAATTATAGAAAAAGTAACACTTTTAATTGTTTCAAATCCATCATCAAGCAAATAACAAATTTTGTATTTACCAACAGGTAAATTTTCATTAACTCTTTTATCATCTTTTAAGCCAATTATATTAACAACTTTTTCATCTATTTTACTTGGATAAAAATAATATATAGGATTATCTTTACCTAAAATATCATCATTTTTAAATAAAGCAATTCTATCTTTTGGATGATCAATTCTATTAACAAAACTAACATTTATTTCTTCATTAATTAAATAGGTTTTCTTTTCTATGGATAAATTAACTTCATTAATAATAGGAGCGTCAATATTAGGCTTAAATTCTTTTAAAACATTATTAGTATTTATTTCTAAACCAATAAAATTACCAATAGAAGAAAAATTCGAAACTTGATTATTACTAGAAGCAATACAATTAAAAGATAAAATATTATCTCCTTTATTTAGTTTACAATAAAAATCAAGACTAGTTTTAGCCCAATAATTATATTTTGTAATATCTTCTTTATTAGGTGAAATAATATTATCTATTTTAATTTCTTCATCATTAAGAGTAACAAAATATAAATCTTTAAAAGAAGCACTTGTAGGATATGGTCCATCATCAATCCATTTAAGTGGACAAGTTAAATTAATAATTATTTTTTGTTTTTCTATTTCTAAAGAAGAATTAATACCAAAAGAAATATTGCTGCCTTTATTAATATTACCAATTCCTTTATCTTCTACTACTTGACAATTATAAAAATAAGCATCTTTAGCTAAAAAAACATAATTATTATCATTTTCTTTATAACAAGAAAATAAACATAAAATTAATAATAAATATATAATCTTTTTCATAATTATATTTTACCATTTTTAAAAAAAATAACAACTCACTTTATAGGGATTAAAATATCTAAAATAAATAAATTATCTTTATTTTTAATAAACAAATCACCATGATAATTTTCTACAATTGTTTTCATACTTACTAAACCAAATCCATGATAATCTTTATCTTCTTTAGTAGTTTTAGGTAAGCCATTGTTATAAATTAATTCTCCAGAAAAATAATTCTCCATATGAATTAATAAATTTTCACCAACAATTTTGACATTTAATCTAATAAACCTTTTTTCTTCTTCTAAATTTAAAACATATTCAATTGCATTATCTAAAGCATTGCCAAACAAAGAATAAATATCATAATCTTTCATAAATGATAATGCTTCTCCATTAACTATATAAGTTAAAACAACATGATGTTCATTACAATATAAAGATTTTTCTGATAATAAAACATCAAGTGCATCATTACCAGTTTTCACAATAGAATCATAAATCATAATTGATTTTTCAATTTCATTTAATTGATCTTTATCAATTTGATTTTTAGCTAAAGCATGAATTTGATGTTTTAAATCATGACATTTAATATTAATCAATTTAATATTTTCTTTAGCTAAAGCATAATGCTCTTTATCTTCTTTCCATAAATGCTCAATAATTTTTAATTCTTCTTGTGTTTTCTTCACTTCTTTTAATTTGAATTCAACAATCAATACCAATAAGCAACTAATAACACTATAAATAAAGGTTACTATTAACGCTAATCTATCTTTTTTCTGATCATAATTATAAATCATAATAGAATTTAAAAAGATTGCTGATAAAAAAATAAAACCTACTATTAAAAATAGCCAGGTATTAGTAATATAAAATTCTTCACCTTTTTTTAAATGTTTTCTAAAAATAAAATATAAACCTAAATAAGTTATAATATAAAAATCTAAATAAATAGCAAAAGTAAAAAATTCAAAATTAACTGTCGCACCACTGCCATAAATATTTAGTGAATTGCCTCCATCAAGTAATGTAATAACCATAAATGTTTGATATAAAGAATATGCTATATGCTGCATACAATAACTTGATACTCCACAAAATAAAATATTAATAATTGATTCATCAAAACAAAACATTAACGCTACAAAAGAAATAATAGCTAAAACAATAAATAATAAAGAAACATAAATAGAATCATAACTAATAATAGGAATTAAAAATGCTAATAAAAAGGAAACTAAAACAGAAACAATTAATCTAATATAAAAATGATTTTTTCTTTTTAATTTCCAACAAAAAAGAAGTTCAGCTATTAAAAGTTCTAACATAAACTGTAATTTATAAACAAATAAAGCCGTAAATTCAAACATCTTAATCTCCAGAATTATATTCTACAAATAATTGAGCAAAATTTTTTCTATAATTTCTTGATAAATACAATTTTGTTTTCTTTTCATCATTTAAAATAACTTCATCACCACTTAGTGAAAAAACTCTTCTTAAATTAATTAAAGTAGAATAATTGCCTGAAGCAAAACCATTTTTAATATATTCATCTTTAATAGAAGATAAACTACCCCAAACATTATATTCATTATTATCTACATGATAAATCAACTGATGATTGTTAACCTCAATATATGTTATTTCATTAATATCTACTTTAATAATACCATTTTGAGTAGTTAAAACTATATCATTATTTTTTTCATAATTTGCTTTAGAAATTGCTCTTTTTAACATAGTAGAAAAAGAATAATAATTTATAGGCTTACAAACAAAATCAAAGGCATTAACTGAATATCCTTTAATCGCGTATTGATTAAGATTAGTAATAAAAATTAGAACAACTTTTTTATCTTTTTTTCTTAATTCAACACTTGCATCAAAACCATTAATTAAAGGCATATCAATATCCATAAAAACAATATCACAATCAGAACGATATTTTTCAATAAAATTATTACCATTATTATAATATTTTAAAGTAATAGAAACATTATTTTCTATTTTATATTTTTCTATAAATTCAACAATTTTTTGTTTATCTAATTCTTGATCTTCAACAATTCCAATAGTAATCATATTTGCTTCTTTTTATATCTAAATTGTATAATATTTAACATATAAAAACAATAAAATTACTCTTTATCAAATTAAGATTTATCACTAAAAATAATATTCAAATTAAATGTTTGATTTTTAGTTTCTATTTTTAATTCACCATGATATTTTTCAACAATATATTGAATACTTTTCAATCCATATCCATGCCATGTTTTATCATTTTTTGTACTTTTAATAATGCCATTTTCAGTAACAATATTTCCATCATAACCATTATATTCTTGAATAACGATAAAATTATGTACCTTTTTTATACTTAAATGAATTACTCTAGCTTCATTATTTAATTTTCTATTTGCTTCTATGGCGTTATCTAATATATTACCAAACAAAGAATAAACATCACTTTCAGATAAAAAAGATAATAATTTACCATCTACAATACTAGTAAAACGAATATTTTCTTTTCTACATAACATATCTTTTTCACCCAAAATAACATCTAATGCCTCTAAACCAGTATTATAAATAGTATCGTAAATATTAATAGTTTCTTCTATTTCATTAATAACATCATTTTGTAAATCTCTAGCTTTACCAATATTATGTATTTGATGTTTTAAATCATGACATTTTAAATTTAAAATATCCCTATTTTTCTTAGCTATTTCATATTTTTCTTTTTCTCTAGTATGTAATTCTTTAATAATTATAAGTTCAGTTTCCGCATTTCTTCTTCTAACTAATTCAAACATTATAAATAAAATTAATATACAACATGCAATGTTATAAATATGTAACATTATTAAACTTGTTTTATTACCATTATTTGGTATTGACCAAATTACCACTGCACCAAAAATAACATCAGCAAGTATTATGAAAATAAAAATAAAAAATAATGATATTTTTGATAAATTAATTATATTTTCCCTTTTACATTTATCCATTAAAATTTGTGAAAATAATAAATAAATCAAAAAATAAATAGATAAATATAATACAATTAAAAACCAATCATTACCAAACAAAATAACTCCATTAATAGAACCATAATTTAAATTTCCATATACATTTGAAGTATCACTAATCCCAATAGAAGCATAAATTAATTCATATATTTCTGAAGCAATATGTTGAAGAGTAAATCCACAACTTGCGACAAATACTATTATTTTAAAATTTTCTTGATATAAAAATACTAAAATTACAATACTGAATAAAAATAAAATAAAAAATAAAAAAGAACCATATAAAGTATTTTCTGTAATAATTGGCACTAAAAAAGAAATACTAATAGCAAACAAAAAAGATATAATTATTCTCAAATAAAAATATTTTCTTTTCTTTAAATATTTACAAAAAATTAATTCTGCAATTAATATTTGTAACATAAACAATGGTCGATAAAAAAATAAACTTTCTTGATACATTAATATCCACCTAAATATGAAGTTAATGCTTGCATAAAATCAGCTTTTCTTCTTCTACTAATTAATAATTTTTCACCAGCCACATCAACATATAAATCTTTTAAACCTCTAACATGACGCATATTAACTAAATACCATCTATTACATTTAAAAAAGCCTTTATCTACTAAATCATTCTCTACTGTTGATAATTTACCATATACTTTAATATCTTCTTTATCTGTATGATAAATTATATTATGTTCCATTGATTCAATATATAAAATAGAATTAATTGATAAATTAATTATACCTTTAGCTGTTTTCAAAACAATATTATCATCTTTTGAATATTTTAATTTTTGCATTACACGATCCATTTTATATTTAAAAGTTTCAAAATTAACAGGTTTAATAATACAATCAAAAGCATTAACCGCATATCCATCAACTGCATATTGAACAATATTAGTTACAAAAACAATAATTACATTATTATCTTTTTCTCTAATATTTCTACATGCTTCTAATCCATTCATTAAAGGCATTTCAATATCCATAAAAATAACATCATAGTTAGAATTAAATTTATTAATAAATAATAAAGCACTATCAAAAGAATCTATTTGATATTCATTAGAATTATTAAAATAAATATCTAAACAATTTTTTAATTTTATATTAGCTTCTTTATTATCTTCAACAATAGCAAATCTAATCATTTTTAAGCCTCAATTTCATTAAAATTATAACTTTAAATTAAATAATTTTCAATCCAAGAAAAAATTATAAGATGTGGCATTAAACCACATCTTATAAAATTAATTATGAAAAACAACATCTAACGAATAGAAATTACACATCCTATCTTGAAGACTTGTTAATGTAATAAAATTATATCCTTTTTTTAATTTAAATTTTCCTAAAGATACCTGAGTCCAAGTCACCCAAATTGTATTATCGTAATATCTACCTAAACTATCACATTTTTCATCAGGCGTCTTAGGAGTTGTTCTTTTTGAAGCGAAACCATTTATTTTTAAAGAATCATCTATTTTAAAATCTTCATCATTTACTTTTAAGCCTAAAATATCTGATACTAAAATATCATTAGTTTCTGTAGGTTGCCAAAGATCAATATCATGACATTTTCTTGATAATGATGATGCTTTAATTTTTAATTCAGCAAATTGATCAACTGGTGAATATATAGCAAAATTCATAATAGCATCTTTAGTTAATTCACCAATATATTTTATTCCAGCATCAGTTTTTACTGAAGGATTAGTTGCATCATCATTTTTATAAACATAGTTTTGATCTTGTTTACTAATATCAATATCACTTTCTGATTTTAAATCTTTACCATATATTGTTTGAGTGAATTCATATTTTTCACTAAATAAGGTTTCTAAAGAAAAAACATTAATTCCAGCATTTTGACCACTACCATTCATATTAAAATTCACAACATTATCACCTTTAGTTAAATAAATTGCTCCAAAATTTAATTCATTCCAATTAACAAACAAATTCATATCGTAAACAATTTCACCTTTTTCATTTCTTTTTGTTGATTTTCCACCTTTTGCAACTAAATTATCATCGAATTCACGATTAAAAGTACCTTTATTATTTGTATATGAGAAAGTCATTATTTCACTCATTTTTACATCAGCAGTTACAATAGGCGACCAAGGATTAGGTCCTTCTAATGTTGTTGCTGAAGAAACTTTTAAAATAACATTTGCATACCCTTCTTTTTCAGAATAAACATGAAATTTTAAATTAGAACCTTTTTTTATTTCACCAGCATACTTAACTCCTACATCTGAACTAACTTTTAGCATAGGACTAGAAGAATCTTTTTCTAAAAAATATTTATCTTTTTCAGTAATGTTTGCAGTTTCTATAATATTTGTAGCTGAAGCATAATAACCATTATATAAATTAATTGGATCCAAATTAATTTCTTTATCATCATATTTTAACATAAATTTATGTTCACCAAATGATAATGAAGAAATATTTTTCCAATCAATAAATGTTCCATTATCATATAAAGCACAATCTAAATAAGATATATTTTCTTCTTTATTAGCACCATTAATTCTTTTAATTTCTAAAGTAGAAAAATCTAATTTTTCATTAAGATAATAATCTAATTTACTAAATCCTTTAGTTAATTTTAAAGAATTAGTTATTAATGAATTAATAGTAGTTGTTTTATAATCTATTTTTTGATCATTTAAAAATAATGATACTGTAATATTTGTATTTAAATAATTAATATTAGAAGTTTTAATTGTGTAACATGCCCAATAATATTGATTAGTATTGTCATTTTCTTCTGTTATTAATTTATTTCCATCATAATAATAAGTTGTATTTCCACTAGATATTCCTTTATAAATAGTAGAAACATATTTAATCTTATCTTCTTTATTTTCCATTGTTCTAACAAATTTAATATTAGAAATATCTCCTTTTAACGCTACAACAAATCTTAAATAATGATCATCACCATTTTGAGCATGTTGAGCAAATATTTTTGAATAAGAAATATCTCCTTCATTTAATTTTCTAATTGATATTTTTTCATTATTTTTATCTAAAATATCATTAGTTGATTCATAAAAATCTACATTATTTTGTATTTTAATATTATTCATTAACATCAAACAAGATGCAAACAATAATAAATTAACAATTTTTTTCATAACTTTTACCTCTATTCAAGTGTTTCATCAACATTAGGATATATATCTAAAATATCATCTACTTTGGAAACACATATAACATCATCAATATTAATTTCTTGTATTTTTATTTCTGGTAAAATATATTTTTTCATTATTTATCTTCCTCCTTATTATATTTAAGTATTGATTTAATAACTTTATATGTTAAGAATCCGATTCCACCTAAAACAAGAACATTTAAGCCTACTACAGTTGGTATCCACCATCTAAATGGTTGAATTCTTTGAGTAACAGTAATTGTAACAGTTGGGTCATAAGTTTTAACAGTATAATATGTTGAGCAATATGCATAAAGTGAATTTTTAATTGCTTGCACTCCACAATAAACATCAACAGCATTATTTTCTTTCAAATCAGCATAAGAATCATTAGGGAATAATTTTAAATCATTACCAGATCTAATTAATGATGTTGGATTTCCACAACCATAATCAGTAATTACTACACCTTTAAATCCCCATTCTTGTCTTAAAATACGAGTTAATAAACTATAAGAATAATAACAATTAATACTACCAATTCTATTAAAAGCAGACATAATTGCATTAGCTTTACCATCTTTAACTGCTATTTCAAAAGCTTTTAAAGCATTTTCACGTAAATTTTGTTCTGTTGTCCAAGTATTTAACCCGTATGGATTCATTCCAGGATCAGAATAAACAAAATGTTTTAAGTAAGTAGTTAAGCCATGTTCTTTAGCTCCTTTAATATAATTTGCTGCTATATATCCAGAAATAATTGGATCTTCACTATAAGCTTCAAAATTACGAGTATAATAAGGTGAACGATGTAAATTAACTGTTGGACCATATATTCCAGATATACCTACGCTTTGTGCTTCTTTTCCAAGATTTGCTCCTTGTTCATAAGCAATATCTTTATTCCAAGTCATAGCAACTAATGTACCAGCTGGATATCCAGTAAACATTCTTGAATCAGCTAAACCTGTAACATTATAATTAAATCCAGTTGGACCATCATAATCTAAGAAAACTGGTTTACCAATACTTTCAATTTCTTTTGTTCCAAATCCAGCACTACTAATAATATAAGAAATCTCCGTTAATGATAATTGAGATAATAATTTTTCCCAATTTGGATTATTATAATCTTTTCCAAGTTCCATAATCAATTTTTCATTTGGAACAATACCTGATCTATTTTTTAAATTATCTTTAGTTGGTGCATCTCCATTTTCTAAAGTAAATAATTTTAAATTACTTTCTTTATTATTTAATGTTGGCGCTACTAAATTTTTATTATTATCATAAAAATTACCATAATAAGAACCATCAACTTTTTTTCTATTAGGAGTTCTTGTACTTGGGAAAGTATTTTTAAAATCTGCTCTAGTTAAATATTTAATTTCTTCTCCGCCACTTTTACTACCATCAATAGGAATACCAGCTTCTGCACTATCACCTGTAAAACGATTAGTTACATAACCTTTACCTTCATTATCAAAACGATAAATATATCCTCTACCATTATTATTTTCAACATTAAAAGTAATATCCATATCATTAGATTTAATTTTATGAGAATTTTCCATAAATTTAATATGATATTCACCTGGCTCAAGTTCAAATCCTTTAAAACCATTATTATTTTTATCATAACAATCATAACTTGCTAAATCATATACATCAAAATTAATTTTTACTTCTTTAGTTTCAGAAGGATTTATTAAATCAGTTTTAGCAAATTCAACTAAATTAACATAAGATTTTTCTATTCCATTTTTATAATATGGTGCAGTATAATACACTTCAATTACATCTTTACCTGCTACATCACCAGTATTTGTAACTTCTAAAACAAATTCAAATTTTGTTTTTGGACTAGAAATATTATCACCATTATGATGTTCTTCTTTAACATCATCATAAATTCTTTCTATTGATTTTATTTTCCAATCAAATGTTGTATAAGATAAACCATAACCAAATGGATATTGAACTATACCATTATATTCTTGGCCATATTTATTATTTATATTAGCAAAATAATTTTCATGATCAGCTGTTTCATACCATTTATAACCATAATAAATATTTTCAGTATAAGTTATTTGATCAGATTCTTTAAGCAAATTAGCATAAGTAGGATCAAGAGTATTATCATAAACAAATGTATCAACCAAATGACCACTTGGATTAACTTCTCCACTTAATATTTTACTAATAGCATTACTTCCAGATTGACCTAAATATGAAACATATAAACAAGCATCAATTTTTTCATTTTCAATAAAGCCTAATTCCATTGCATTACCAGTATTAATTAAAACAATAGTTTTATCAAAATTATCAGCAACACAATTAATCATATTTTCTTCTTGAACAGTTAATTGAAGTTTGTTTCTTCCATCACTATCAGTTGCAGTTTGTTCAGTTGGATCATGGTTTTCTCCAGTTCTTCTTGAAATTGTTACAACTGCAGTATCTGAAAAATTTTTACCAATAGTCAAAGCATTATTGTTGCTATATGGATCTAAGCCAAAAGAATCATTACATACTTCAAATCCAGCATTTTCAAAAGCTTTTTTTAATGTTATTTTTTTATCAGAATTAATAGTAGCTGCTCCAGAACCCCAACCAGTATAACAAAATTCATTATTAGAACCACTTCCAAATAAATTAATTTTATATTTATTATTTTTATTCACTTTTAAAGGTAAAGTGCCATTATTTTTTAATAATGTTATACCTTCTTCAGCAATTTTTTGGACAGTTTCATCTGCTTCAAGCAATGTTTTATTATGTGTATCTGTATCAGTAATAATTTCTTTAGCAGGGCATAAATGAGAAGTAATTTCTGCTGAATGTATTTTACACATTACATCACCAAATATTAATCCACCTAACGCTACAACTACTCCTACAAAAGAGACTATATGTTTTATTTTTATTTTTGCCATAAAATTATTCTCCTTTAAATTTAACTTCCAATGCATAAACATTACATACATTGCCTTTTTTATTAGTTAATTTTATAATGTTGTCACCTTTTTTTAATTTAATTGAGCCAAAATTAACCGCTTGCCAATTAACCCATATTGAAGTATCATAAGCTCTTCCTTTAGAATCAAATGGCCCATTACCAGTAGTTATTTTTGATTCACAACCAGGTAAAATAACATTATCATCAATAACAATTTCTTTATTTTCATAAGAAACATCAAATATAGAATTAAATTTTTGATCACCTGTTTCAGTTGGTGTCCACTCTCCTAATTCAGTACATGTTCTTTCAGTTGATGATGCATATAAAACAGTATCAGCAGTTTTTTCATAATCAGACCAAATATGGAAATATAAATTAGCACCTTTTCTAATTTCACCACAATAATTTACACCAGCATCATGAGAAACTTTTATGTACTGAGTTGGATCATCAGAATCTACAAATCTTTTTTCTAAGAAATTTTTTGTATCTTCTTTAATATCTTTTGTTTCAATAAGCTTACTAGCATAAATAGTATATCCATCAATAACAACATATTTATCTGAAATAGAAAGAGATGCAAATTCGATTTTAAATTCTATTTCTCCAATTTTAGAAAATAAATTATTAACATTTAAACTTTCATCAGTTACTCCATTAACTTTGACATTTATTGTATAATCATCATCTGCCAAAATTTTATCAGATGTTGCATCTTTACCTTTAGCTACTATTCTAAAAGCCTTTATAAAAGTTGTATTTATAACAACTTCTTTACTTTGTGATCCATCGCAAGTTTTTAAAGTAAACGCAGTTTATTATGCTTTAAACTGCAATAAGTTTAAAAAACTGCAATTTTCATTGTAAACTGCATTTAGTATAATAAAA
>QWCN01009209.1_pt1 | contig 26323 bp, 20 predicted proteins | sample 1972711 | NCBI WGS metagenome assembly QWCN01 (sample SAMN09866707, study PRJNA288562) | Human gut metagenome isolate term1_stool, whole genome shotgun sequencing... | isolation source: gut | host: Homo sapiens | place: USA: California
ACCGAAGTTAAGTGCCGCCTGTTTTGTTATCCAATCCTGCTTAGCAGATGCCGATTTTGTAGTTTTCTCAAATTACTGTCTTATCGGCACACGGCGGAAGGCCGTCCTCTTTTTTTGAAGTATTTAGGCAAGCGCCGCGGTGATGATCGCCATGGAGTAGACCTCCTGGGCGTTGCAGCCGCGGGAGAGGTCGTTGATCGGCGCGTTCAGACCGAGCAGGATCGGGCCGTAAGCATCAAAAGAGCCGAGGCGCTGGGCGATCTTGTAGCCGATGTTGCCGGCGTTGATGTCGGGGAAGATAAAGGTATTGGCGTGGCCGCCGACCGCGTCGGTGATGTGCTTGGTCTTGGCGACAGCCGGAGAGACCGCCGCGTCGAACTGGAACTCGCCGCCGATCGGGGTGTCGGGCATGAGGGCCTTGGCCTTCTCGCAGGCATTGCGCATCTTGTCGACGTCCTCGCCCTTGCCGGAGCCGAGGGTGGAGTAGCTCAGGAAAGCGACCTTCGGGTCAACGCCGAAGATCTTGGCGCAGGAAACGGTCTCCTTGCAGATCTCGACGAGCTCGTCCTCGTTGGGCTTGATGTTGATGGCGCAGTCGGCCATGGCGAGCACTTCGTTCTCGCCGGAAGCGGCGGGACGGACCATGATGAAGCAGGAAGAGACGATCTTGTTGCCTGGCTTGGTCTTGATGAGCTGGAGCGCGGGACGGACCGTGTCGGCCGTGGAGTAGGTAGCGCCGCCGAGCAGGCAGTCGGCCTTGCCCATCTTGACGAGCATGGTGCCGAAGTAGTTGCTCTTCTTGAGCGCGGCGCGGCACTCGTCGGCGGTCATCTTGCCCTTGCGCAGCTCGACCATCTCGTCGACCATCTCGTCTATGCCGTCGTAATTCTCGGGGTCGATGATCTCGGCACCGCGGATGTTGAAGCCGATGTCCTCAGCGGCGGCGGCAATCTCATCGGGGTTGCCGACGAGCACGGGCTTTAAGAAATTACCGGACAGCAGACGGGCGCTCGCTTCGAGAATGCGGTGGTCGGTACCTTCGGTGAAAACGATCGTCTTGGGGCTCTTTTTCAGCGTGTTGATCAGTTGTGCAAACATGTTGATTCCTCCTGATATATGATGTGCCGATCAAGCGGGCACAGATTTACGGATATAGTATACACCCACTTTTTCACCCTCTCAAGGAAAAATAACGCAAAATTCATGCAAAAGTTTACAAATTTTCCAAACTCTTACAACATATTAGCAGTATCATTTCCCCAAAAGGCTTGACGGAGCCTTGAAAACCAAGTATACTGGTCAATGGTTACAAATTGTAACTTTTATTTTTACTTGCATCCTTTAAGGAGTTTTGATATGTCAGAGCAAAAACGATCCACCCCGCAGCGCAGCGAGGCACCCACGCAGCGCCGCCGCTCGGGCTCCTCGCCGCGAAGACGGCCGAGCAGGCGCGGCGGCATGCCGCAATGGCTGAGCGGCTGGCTCGAGCACATGGCGCTGTTTTTTTCCACGCTCGGTGCGCGCATCCGCCGCATCGGCCCACGCGTCCGCACCGTGATGCGCGAGAGCAGGGCGCGCAACTTTCCTGAATCCAACCGCTTTTTGGTGCAGGCCTTTCTCGTCATCGGCGGGATGTTCCCGATGTGGCGCTCGCTGCTGCATGAAAGGGTGATGACACAACGCCGCCAGCGCAGCCACGCTGCCAGTGTGCACGAGGACCGCTGGCGCAGGCACGCGCGGCGCGTGAATCCGTTCTACTTTATCGGCGGCGCGGCTGTTGTGGCCGCGATTGCGCTGTTTTTCTCGTTCTACACGCTGGGAACGACCGTAGAGTATAACGGCAGCGTGGTCGACACCGTCGCGAGTGCCGCGCAGGCACGCAAGGCGGCCTCCAAGCTCGAGAGCATCACGACCGAGACGCTCGGCAAGTCCTACGAGATCGCAAAGGATGCCATCCATTATTCGACGGCTTTCGTCCGCCGCAGCGATGTGACGGATTCGACGACCTTCGAGCAGGACCTCGCCGCCGAGCTCGGCCAGGTGACCTACGGCTACTCGCTCTATGTCGACGATGAGCTCATCGGTTCGACGCAGTACGCCGGCGCGCTGGACGAGCTGCTCACGCAGATCAAGCAGGTCTACGCCTCGGCGGATACGCTGAGCGTGGACTTTGTCGAAAATGTCCGCATCGCGGAGGGCTACGTCCCGACCGACAGCGTGATGAACCTCGGCGAGATCGCCGAGATCCTGAATTCGACGAAGTCGGGCGAGGTGACCTACACTGTCGTCAAGGGCGACACCTGGGGCCAGATCGCCAACAACAACGGCATGACCGCCGCCGAGCTCGAAGCGCTGAACCCCGGCTACGACATCAACCGCATCCACATCGGCGATGCGCTGACGCTCTCGAACGCCGTGCCGTATCTGACCGTCAAGGTCACCGAGCGGCAGAACTATGTCGAGGACGTCAACTATGACGTGAACTACGTGAGCGATTCGTCCATGTATCAGGGCGACGAGCGCGTGATCTCCAAGGGCTCGTTCGGCAAGGCTGATATCGTGGCCGACGTCACCTATATCAACGGCGAGGAGCAGGAGCGCACGGTTATTTCGTCCGTCACGCTCTCCGACCCTGTGGCCGAAACGCGCGCACGCGGCACGAAGGTGCGCCCCACCTGGTACCCCACCGGCAGCTTCCGCTGGCCGTGCTCGGGCCGCATCACCTCGCGCTTTGGTTACCGCAACACCGGCATCCGCGGTGCGACGAGAAACCACAAGGGCATCGACATCGCCTGCGCGCGCGGCACGCCGATCTACGCTGCCGACGGCGGACGCGTCATCTTCTCCGGCTATAAGGGCGCGATGGGCTATGTCGTCATCATCGACCACAACAACGGCTATGTGACCTATTATGAGCACAACGGCTCGCTGCTCGTCTCGGCGGGACAGACTGTTTATAAGGGCCAGCAGATCGCCAAGGCGGGCCGCAGCGGCGTCGCCAGCGGTGTCCACTGCCACTTCGGCATTCAGAGAAACGGCAGCTACGTCAATCCGCTGAACTATCTAAGTTAAAATCAAAGGGATCCCATCCGATGGATGGGATCCCTTTGATTTTAGGGGATCGCACTTCGCTTCGTGCCTTGCCGCCGTAGGCGGCTGCGACACGCGCGAAGCGAGAAGAATAAATCGCCACGCGCATGTCGCGGCGATTTATGATTAAAATTATTTCGCGTCTGCGGACGCGAAAGTCTGCGACGCTGGTGCCTGTTTTCTGCCCGTGGGGGCAGAAAATGCGGCGGGTGTGGGACGGAGGATGTTGCTTCTGGCCTGTTCGCTGCCGGAGGCAGCGAATGCGGCGGGTGTGGGATGCTGGCTTTTGCGCCGATTTTGGGTGCGGGGTCTGTTTGCCGCTGAAAGCGGCAAATGCGGCACGGAAATTACAAAAGACCGCTGCGGCGTTTCGCAGCGGCCTTTTTTATCGTGTTTACTGTTCCGTCAGTACGCGGCGGACCTCGCCGGTGAAGTAGAGCGAGCCCCAGGAGCAGATGGCGTCATCCTCACCTGCCAGTTCCAGGGCGCGGCGGACGCCGTCGTCGGTGTCCTTGGCGGGGACGGCCTGCACGCCCTGTGCGTTCAGCCACGCGGCGAGCTCGTTTTCATCGAGTGCGCGGGCAGAAGGCGGCGTGATGACGACGAACGCCTTGGCGAGCGGGAGCGCGCGGCGCAGCATTTGCTGCCAGTGGGGATTGTGCGCGCCGTCAACGATGAAGTCCGGCCCGCGGCGCAGGAGCTCGAGCCGTCCGGGCCACTGGGCGTGGGAAAGCCCCTCATCAATGGCCTCGTCCGTGAGCTTGTCCCAGCCGCGCGAGCGCAGCGCGTTGCACACGTCGATGACCGTCAGCGCGTTCAAGAGCTGATACTCGCCGAGAAGCCGCAGGTGGTACGGCCCGCGGCCGCGGTATTTGAACTCTTGACCGTCGAGCGAGGACGAAATGCGCTCAAGCTTTTCCTGCGCGGTGATCGTGAGAGCCACGTCCTCCTGCGCGCACTTTTCGCGCGCGACGTTCTCCACGCCCTCGCTCTGGCCGAAGAGCACGGCGTGCGAGCCATGCTTGATGATGCCGCACTTCTCCGCGGCGATCTTCTCGACCGTGTCGCCGAGAATGGCCGTGTGCTCCAAGCCGATGTTCGCCACGACGCAGACCTCCGGCGCGGGGATGACATTCGTCGAATCCATGCGCCCGCCGAGACCGACCTCGAGCGAGACGATGTCGCACTGCTCCTGCACGAAGTAGAGGAAGGCGATGGCCGTCATGATCTCAAAGCCCGTGGGCATTTCACTCATGCTCTCCGCTGCGTTCCGCACGGTGTTTGTGAGCGAAATGAGGGACTCATCGTCGATCTCTTCCCCGTTCACGCGCATGCGCTCGTGGAAGCGCAGCAGGTGCGGCGAGGTATAGAGCCCCGTGCGGTACCCCGCGCGCCGGAGCACGGAGGCGAGCATCGCGGCGGTAGAGCCCTTGCCGTTTGTGCCCGCGATGTGGACGAATTTGAGCTTCTGCTCGGGATTGCCGAGCAGACCCAGAAGCTCACGCGAGCGCGCAAGGCCCGGCGCGCTCTGCTCCCAGTTGTCGAATTGCAGATATTTGAGGGTCTCCTCAATGGTTTGCAGGTCTTTCACATTGTTCACCTGTATTTCCTGTAGAATAAGGCGAAGGCGTCGGCCCTCGCCTGCGGGATTTGATCTATCGGTCGATCTTGCGCAGCATGGCGGTGAATTCCTCGGGCAGCGGGCATGTGAGCGAGACGAGCTCCTTCGTCCGCGGGTGGATGAACTGAAGCCCCACCGCGTGAAGGCACTGACCCGTCAGGCCTGGAACGGCCTTTTTTGCGCCGTAGACCGTGTCGCCCAGGATCGGGTGGCCGAGGTAGGCCATGTGCACGCGAATTTGATGCGTGCGGCCCGTTTCGAGCCTGCACCGCACATGCGTGTAGCCGGGATAACGGGCGATGACCTCCCAGTGCGTTACCGCGCGGCGTCCACCCGGAACGACGGCCATGCGCTTGCGGTCGCGGCTGTCGCGCGCGATGGGCGCGTCGACCGTGCCGCTGTCCTCACGTAAGTTGCCGACCACGATACACTCATACGTGCGCGCGAGCGTGTGGTCGGCCAGCTGGGCGGAGAGGAACTGGTGCGCGTAGTCGTTTTTTGCCGCGATGATGAGCCCGCTCGTGTCGCGGTCGATGCGATGCACGATGCCGGGGCGCAGCGCGCCGCCGACGCCGGAGAGACTGTCGCCGCAGTGATACAAAAGGGCGTTTACGAGCGTCCCGTCCGGATGGCCCGGCGCGGGATGGACGACGAGCCCGCTCGGCTTGTTGACGACGATGACGTCGTCGTCCTCGTAGACAACGTCCAGAGGGATGTCCTGCGGAACGGCGTCGATGGGCGCGGGCTCTTCGGGGGTGAATTCGATCTGCTCGTGTCCCGTGAGCTTGTAGCTCTTGTTCGGCGCTTTGCCGTTCACGAGGACACGCCCGTCCTCGACGGCTTTCGCCGCGGCGGAGCGGGTCAGGTCTTCGATTGCGCGGGCGAGGCAGGCGTCGAGCCGCGTACCGGCATCGGCTTCACTTGTTTGCAGCAGGATCGGTTCCATCGACCTTGTTCCCCCAGTTTTTCTCGTCGCTCTTGCTGTAAAAGGCGAGGTAATAAATCAGCGCGCAGACCGTGCCGCACACGACGAACACATCCGCCACGTTGAAGACGGGAAAGTCCATGAACATCGTGTCCAGCATGTCAACGACGTACCCGAGGCGCACGCGGTCAATGAGATTGCCGATGCCGCCGCCGAGGATGATCGCGAGCGACCACTGGCCCAGCGGATGGCGCACGATCTTGACGAGCAGCCATGCGATGGCGCACATGCCCGCCGCCGTCAGCGCGATGAGCAGCCACCGTGCGCCCGAAAAGCTCGACCACGCCGCGCCGTAGTTGTGCACGCGCGTGAGCTGTAACAGCGGCGGCAGCAGCGGCTCCGATTCGCCGGGCGACATTGTGTTCACGACGAGGAATTTGACGGCCTGATCCGCCGCCACGCAGAAAACCGCCGCGAGGGCAAGGCAGACCGCCTTGCCCTTGCCGCGTCGGTAAAATGCAGCGTATAAAATCACCATCAGCGCCAGCGCGCCGAAAAAGATCCACAGGATCGGCCCTCCGATGCTGCCGGAGACGACGATCTGTGTCGTGCCGTCCGCGCCGCCGATCACGCCGATATCGTTCATTCGCTCTCCTCTTCTCCTGCGGGGGTGTTTTCCGCAGGCTCTTCGACCGCCGGTGCGGTCTTGGCGACCTCGACGATCAGAATATCGTCTGCCTGACGGAGCGCGGTGCGCTCAGCCTCAGGCAGCTCCATGGCGTCTGCTAAGTCATGTGCCGCTTCGGCCACGACGAGGTAGCTGACGTACTCGTCATTTTCCACATACACGGCCATGCCGCGCTCGTGCAGAAATTCCGCCGCCGCGGGCACATCCAGCGTGATGATGGCATAGCCGCCGCTTGCGTCGGCGGAGCGGTCGTCTGCGCCGTCTTCCGTGTCATAGGTGTCAAACGGGCTGGCGTCGGCCTGCACGCCCTCCTTCTGCACGGCGGAATAGCTGTAGGTAAAGTCCTCCGCCGTGTCGCCGGACGCAGCGGGCGCACTCGCCGTGTCATTGCCGCTGGTATTGCAGTCCGCGGCGCTGTCGTTGCTGCTGACCATCGCGGGCGCCAGCTTCCACGCCGCGGCCGTGACGACAAGCAGCGCAAAGCACGCGGCCAGCACGCGCGGCCATGCGCGGCGGTGGCGCGATCTCTCGCGCTTTTCCTCATGCACCCGCTCGAGCACGCGCTCGGAAAAGCCCTCCGGCGCGTCGAGCTCGGGCATTTCCTCGAACATCGTGTGCACGATCATCAGTTCCGAGAGATACTCCCGGCAGTTCTGGCAGTGCTCTACGTGCGAGAGCACCTCTTCCTTTTCGTTTTCGCTCAATTCTCCGTCCACAAAGGCAGAGAGCGCGGCGGCGTACTGTTCACAACATTTCATTTGGCGCTCATCTCCTCACGATTACATTCTGTAACTTTTGACGAAGCAATTTCAAAAAAGTTCCCGTTTCCGGATAAAAAGTTGCGCAAAAGTGATCGGCCCCTGCTGATGCGCGATTTGACCGTGCCCAGCTCGATCGACGCGCTTTCTGCGATCTCGGTGTAGCTCAGGCCTTCGATCTCGCGCAGGATGAGCACCTTTCGGTACTCCTCCGGCAAGGCGGAGAGGCCCTCCTGCAATAATTTCTGTGCCTCGCGGTGCTCGACCGTCTCCTGCGGCTGGGGCGAGGTGTCGACCGCGTCGACAAACAGCTCCTCGTCGTCGAGCGAGACGCTGCCGCTCTGTTTTTTTCGCCGCCGCAGCGTGTCGATGCAGGCGTTCGTCGCCAGACGGTAGATCCACGTCGAAAGCGATGACTCCTGTCGGAAGCGGTCGATCCCGCGCCAGAGCGCAAGAAAGGCATCCTGCGCGGCCTCCTCGGCGTCCTCGCTGTTGCCGCACATGCGGAAGCACAGCGTATACACTTTTTTCTCATATTGGCGGATCAGCTCTTCGAAGGCGGCTTCATCCCGCTTTTGAAGGCGCGCAATGAGTTCCCGTTCGTTCATAGCTTTTTATTGATCCTCAGCGCAGATCCCGCTTGATCGACGCGCTGAGCGCGTGCAGCTCAGAAAGCGTTGAGAGCTGCACGATCTTCTCCTTATAATAATTCGCGTGGCTGATGCCCTTTAAGTACCAGCACAGGTGATGACGCGCCTGCAGCATGGCGACGCGCTCGTTTTGATACTGTGCGGAGAGCTCCACCTGACGCACGGCGGTGTCCCACCGCTCGGCAAACGGCGGCAGCGGCGGAATGCCGCGCCCTGAGAGCGCGGCGGCGGACTGCTCGAAAAGCCACGGATTGCCGAAGCTCCCGCGGCCGATCATCGCCATGTCCGCGCCCGTGAATTTAAGGATGCGCACCGCGGCCTCGGGCGAAAAAACGTCGCCGTTGGCGATGACGGGGATGCTGACGGCCTGCTTGACGTCGCGGATCGTGTTCCAGTCGGCCTCGCCGCCGTACATCTGCATGCGCGTGCGCCCGTGCACCGCGACGGCGCTGACGCCCACTTCTTCGAGCATTTTGGCAAGCTCGACGGCGTTGATGCTGCCCTTGTCCCAGCCGCGGCGCATCTTCGCCGTGACAGGGACCTTGACGGCGCGCACGACCGCCTCAGCGATGCGCGCGGCCTTTTCGGGATCTTTCATCAGCGCGCTGCCGTCGCCGTTTTTGACGACCTTGCCCACGGGGCAGCCCATGTTGATATCCAGGATGTCCGCGCCGGAAATTTCGATCGCCATCTGCGCAGCCTCGGCCATGCAGTTCACATCGCTGCCAAAGATCTGCGCGGCAAACGGCTTTTCGCCCGGAAACGGACGAAGCAGCTGCGCGGTCTTCGTGTCGTGGTAGCACAGCGCCTTGGCGCTCACAAGCTCCGTGACGGTGTAGCCCGCGCCTTTTTCGGAGCAGATCTGGCGGAATGCAGCATCCGTTACGCCCGCCATCGGCGCGAGCGCGAGCTTCGATTCAATTTTTACCGTTCCGATCTGCATAGTCCGCCTCTTTTCGATAACAATACAAGCATAGTATAGCATAGCAAGACCGGCAAGTCAAAGGAACAAAACGCGGACGGAGAAGTTTTTTGCAAACAGGTGTTGACATCACGGCGGAGGTATGGTATATTATCTGTTGCCGATATCTGCCGGTGTGGTGGAATTGGTAGACACAGGGGACTTAAAATCCCCCGGTAGCGATACTGTACCGGTTCGAGTCCGGTCACCGGCACCAGTATTCTCTTAATTTCATATCGCGGAGTGGAGCAGTTGGTAGCTCGTCGGGCTCATAACCCGGAGGCCGTAGGTTCGAGTCCTGCCTCCGCAACCAGAAAAGTCCTGAAACCGGTCGGTTTCAGGACTTTTTTCTAACCTTTTGGCAGTAATTAGGAAGCGCAAAATAACGCTTTCTAACACTTTTCTAACACATTCCGGCAAAAGGCTGTTTTTGGGCACAAAAAGCAATCATAATAGAGAAAGTAACGCTCCCAAGATCAAGATGATCTCGGGAGCGGTTTTTCGTTCAGATGACGGCGGTATATGGCCATAAGACAGGTTCAGTGGAATGCTTCTCTTTCTACTCATCCTACGTTGTGGGACATTTAATGGGAAGTGCCTGCCTACTTGGTCAGAATATTCGGCAGCTGCGCGCGCAGGGCGGCCACGCCCTCGGCGGAGCCGAGGTCATAGCGCTCCACCATGTTCAAGACAGACTGCAAAGAGGTCTTCGGATTGCACCAGAGGTCCGGCTCATAACCTTTTCCGTCTACGTTCTCCATATTGTAGATGAAGTGAAACGCCTGACCGAACTGAAAGAAGATACCGGAGTTGGGAAGCTTCCACTTGTTTATATTCCCGACGATCTGCGCACCTCTCGTCGAACCACCGATGATTAGGCAGTTATCGAGCGTTCGGCTGTAGGTCACGATGCTCTCGCCGCAGGAGCCGGACATGTTATCGGTCAGCAGCAGGAACGGCGTGCTGTTTTCCAGCAGCTTCCCCTGAAACAGCTCATAGTCCTTATCGCCTGTCCGGAAGGCGGCAAATTCTTCACCCAGGTCCGCGTAGGCTTGGGTCTTGTCGAACATAGCAGTGCCCCAGTTGGAGATAATCGTTTTCTGTTCGGGTTCTTCTCCTGCGTAGTTTTTCAGCCATTCTTTGATAAAGTAGTCGGAGCCGCCGGTGTTGGAGCGCGCATCAATAATGATCAGCTTCGCATCCCTGAGGTCGGAGCCGGAACGGACAAATTTTTCCACTGTCGGCTGATAGGCCCACTCAAAGCATCGAATGGTGACCAGGGCAATGCCGTTTTCTTTCAGATAGTGATAGTCTGGTACCTGCGAGCTGTCCTCCAGATAAGACTCGCTCTGCGTCCATGTGAGCGAAACCGTTTTCACGTCGCTGCCCTTTGTCAGAGTAATGATGTCTGTTGCATGTGCTACTGTTGTGGGGCAGAACTGGCGCAGGGAATAGCACACGCGGCCGCTCTTTTCAAGATACGGCTGCATTTCTACGTTCGCGTTGCCGCAGGAGGTATAGTACCATTTCTCGCCCTGACCCAGCAGATAATACCCATTTTCATCCTTGCCGAAGCTGCGGTTACAGTAATAGTAAAGATACTGAACGCCGTCTTCAAACGCCGGCTCATTCTGCTCTGTGCCGAAGCGGAAGTGCGCATCCCGTATAAAAAGTAGGTGTGGATACACCAGCGAGATCAATTGATCCTTAGTGATCGTCCGATAGGACGCAAGCTCTGCGCGGATAGCATCTTCCGCCTTTTGGAACGTCTCCTCACCGAAATAGTAGTAAGCGCCGTAGGAGTAATGCAGCGCGCGGAAGAACAGGTCTACATCCTCAAGCGCTTCCGCGCGCGTAAGAACCGCCTTGCCGGGATTGTTCAGATTTTTCAGGCTGTCGATCTCTGCCTGCGTGATCTCGACCTCGCCGCGGTGGTGCTGTAAATATGCTTCAAAGCCGTCGAACGACTCTTCCCTTGCCATATCGGCGCGGCGCTTCTCGTTCACGTCCTTAAGCAGTTTTTCAAATGCGTTTTGGTAGACCGCTGTGGAACCCTTGCTCAAAACGATGGCAGTATTGCTGTCGGCGTCATAATCGACGGTAAAGCCGAGCGCATCGCCGAGGTCGCGCAGCTTAAAATAGTTGTTTCCCCCGATGTTGTAGACAGAAAGACCGTCCGCAGCCTTTCCGTCGATCAAAACGGACTGCTTGCTGACAACGGCTGTTTTGGACTGATCCCGCCCGCGCGCAAGCTCGCCGCCGACAGGGGTATATTCCTTCCCGGAAACGACCGTGACCGCATTGCTTTGCTCATCGAACGAAACGGAAAAGCGGCTGTCCGTCTTGCTCAAAAGCTGCGCAAGATCGCGCAGCTTGAAATAGTTGCTGCCGTCGATGTTGTATTTGTCACAGTCTGCATCGACGCCGTCGACTGACAGGTTTTGCGGCGAAACCACCACATTCGCGGCGGAGGCATAAGACACGGCAATGCAAACCAGGAGCAGCGTCAAAATGATGGGCAATAGCTTTTTCATGGATGATTCTCCTCTCCCTTATCACGCTTTCGGTGCGCCGCTTTCAAAGAAGCGTCCCCCGTCAGAGCAATTTTTCACTTTAAGGGTAGCATACCCCATCGTATGCTGCAACGCAAATTTTGCATAAAAGCGGTATCGCCCGTCTAAAGGCGACCGTTGGCGAGCGCCTGCGAGACGCCGCCGATCATATCGCTTGAATGCTCGCACATGAGCTGCGCGCCGAGAAGCTCGCGTGTTTCGGCGTGGGCGACGAACTTCATAAAGCAGCGGCCCGGGTCGGCGATGAGCGTCTTGGCGTTGTCGAACATGACGTGTTTGCCGACCTTGACGGGGATGCCCGCCTCCTTGGCCTCGGCCTCGGTGAGGCCGACGACCGCGATCTCCGGACGGCAGTAGATGCAGCTCGGCACGACGGACATGGATGTGTGATTTTCCCTTCCGCAGAGCAGGTCGACGCAGGCGATGCCCTGCGCGGTCGCCACATGGGCGAGCTGAATTTTGGCCGAGACGTCGCCGATGGCGTAGATGTGGGGGATGCTCGTCTCGTAGCGCTCGTTCACGGCGACGCTGCGGCGGTTCATCTCGACAGAAATGCCATCCGCGAACAGGCCGTCGCAGTACGGGCGGCGGCCGATGGCGCAGAGCACGGCCTCGCCGGAGAAGGTCTCGCTCTTTTCCTTGCAGGTGAAGTTGACGGCGATATCCTCACCCGTCCTCTCGACGCTCTGGACCATCGCGTTCGTGAAGACCTTCACGCCCTGCTTTTTGAGGATGAGCGCGAGGCTCTGGCCGAGCTCCTTGTCCATGTTGGGCAGCAGGCGGTCCATGCCTTCGATGACGGTCACTTCACAGCCGAGGTCTGCATAAAACGTCGCAAACTCGATGCCGATGACGCCGCCGCCGATGATGACGATGGAGCGGTACAGGTGGTCGCACCCCTCAAGCAGCTCGTCGGAGGTCATCGCGAACTCAAGTCCGGGAATCGGCGGGCGGGACGGGACGGAGCCGGTGGCGATGAGGATATCGTCGCAGGTGTAGTCGTTGGCACCGCCCTCGGCGTCCGTCACGCGGACAGCGCCGGGTGCGGTGATGAGCGCCGTGCCGCGCAGAAAGTCGATCTTTGCGGTCTTGAAAAGCGATTCAATGCCGGAGGACAGCTTTTGCGAAATTTCGCGCTTGTAGGCAAAAATCTCCGTCATGTCGGCGCGGATATCGTCGGTGTGGATGCCGGCGTGTGCGCCGTGCTTGGCGTCGTGGAAGATCTGAGAAGAGTGCAGCAGCGTTTTCGTCGGGATGCAGCCGCGGTTTAAGCAGGTGCCGCCCGCTTCGCGCTTCTCGACGACGGCGACCTTCTTGCCGAGCTTGGCCGCATGGAGCGCGGCTTCGTAGCCGCCGGGGCCCGCGCCGATGACGATGAGTTCATAATGAGCCATAACAGTTCGTTCCTTTTTGAGAGCAATGCCGCCGACTTTTCGGCGGCATTGCGTGATGTTAAGATATGCGCTGCCTTCGTCAGGCAAACTGATAACGTAAAACCATGTTGCGCGCCGCGCCGACCTCGTCGAGACGGCGGACGGGCGTGGAGTGGGGAGCGGTGTGGAGCGTCTCGGGATCGGAGTGCGCGAGTTCAAAGAGCTTGCAGTAGATGCCGCAGACCTCGTCCATGGTCTCCTTGCTCTCAGTCTCGCAGGGCTCGATCATGAGCGCCTCATGGACGATGAGCGGGAAGTACATCGTGGGCGGGTGCAGGCCAAAGTCGAGCATGCCCTTGGCAAGGTCGAGCGCGGAGACGCCCGTCTCCTTGTGGAGATCGACGAGCGACATGACGAACTCGTGCATGCAGATCTCGTCATAGGCCATGGTGAAGGTATCCTTGAGCCTGACGCGCATGTAGTTCGCGTTCAGCACGGCGTTCATCGCCGCCTCGCGGATGCCGGACTTGCCGAGCGTGAGCACGTAGGTCAGCGCGCGCACGACGACGTCGAAGTTGCCGTAGAACATCTTCACGCGGCCGATGGACTTTTCGGGGTATGCAAAGCCGTACTTGCCGTCCTTTTTGACGACCAGCGGGCCGGGCATGTACTTTTTGAGGAATTCCTTGCAGCCGACCGCGCCTGCGCCGGGGCCGCCGCCGCCGTGCGGCGTGGCGAACGTCTTATGCAGGTTGCTGTGGATGCAGTCAAAGCCCATGTCACCGGGACGGACGACGCCCATGACGGCGTTGAGGTTCGCGCCGTCGTAATAGCACAGGCCGCCCGCATCGTGAATGATCTTCGTGATCTCGAGGATGTTCTTGTCGAAAATACCGACGGTGTTCGGGTTCGTCAGCATCAATCCCGCGGTGTCGGGGCCGACGGCGGCGCGCAGCGCGTCGAGGTCGACGCAGCCGTCTGCGCCGGACGGGATGTTGATGACCTGGAAACCGCACATCGCGGCGGTTGCGGGATTTGTGCCGTGGGCGGAGTCGGGCACGATGATCTTCGTGCGGTTAAAATCGCCGCGGTCGGTATGATAGGCCTTGATGAGCAGAACGCCAGTGAACTCACCGTGCGCGCCCGCCGCGGGCTGGAACGTGACAGCGTCCATGCCGAAGACCTCGCCAAGCTCAGAGCCTAACGTGTGCAGCGCCTCGAGCGCGCCCTGCGCGGTCTCGATGGGCTGGAGCGGGTGGAGCTGGGTGAAGCCCGGCAGCGCCGCCATGTCCTCGTCGATCTTGGGGTTGTACTTCATCGTGCACGAGCCGAGGGGATAGAAGCCGTCGTTCACGCCATGGATGCGCTTGCAGAGGGCGGTGTAGTGGCGGGTGAGCTCGTTTTCGCTCACATGGGGCAGGTGCAGCGCCTCGCTGCGCTCTTCGGGGAGCTGATATTCGGGGACGTCACACTCCGGCATGAGGGTCATGCCGCGGCCTTCGACGCCAAGTTCAAAAATGAGCTTCATTTACAGCACCTCCTTCACGATGGCGACAGCTTTGTCGAGCTGCGACTTGGAGACGAGCTCGGTCACGCACCAGAGGATGCCGCCCTCGACCTCTGCGCCGCCGAGGATGCCCTCGGCCTCGAGTGCGTCGAGGATCTTCCTGCGGCAGTTGGGACATTCGACCTCGGTGACGAACTCGTGGAAGAATTCACCCTTGTACTTCAAGGTGCAGCCGATCTTTTCAAGTTCAGAGGCGAAATAGTGCGCCTTCGAGGTGCAGAGCCGCGCGCACTGCTTCATGCCCTTTTCGCCCATCGCGGCCATGTAGACGCCGGCGGCGAAGGCGCATAGCGCCTGGTTGGAGCAGATGTTGGAGCTGGCCTGCGGCCGGGGAGCTTTCTCGTCATGGCGGATGTCGTGGCCATGAAGCCGAGGAACGGGCCGCCGAACGCCGTGTCGAGGCCGAGGGGCTGACCGTCGCCGACGGCGATGTCCGCACCCATCGCGCGCGGCGTGGGCAGAATGGCGCAGGCGATGGGGTTCACGCCCATGACGAACTTGGCACCCGCGGCGTGGACGATCTCGCCGACTGCCTTCGCGTCTTCGATCTGGCCGAAGTAGTTCGGCTGCTGGAGGTAGAAGCACGCGGCGTCATCGCCGAGCGCTTCCTTGAGCGCGTCGAGATCAGTTCTGCCGTCCTTTGCGGGGACGACAAAAAGCTCGGTATTCGAGGCGAAGCAGTAGGTCTTCATGACCTCGATGACCTGCGGATGGGCGCAGGCGGAGACGTAAGCCTTCGTGCGCTTGCGGTCCTTGCACATGGGGATCGTCTCGGCTGCGGCGGTCGCGCCGTCGTAGTGCGAGGCGTTGGAGACGTCCATGCCGGTCAGTTCACAGATCATCGTCTGAAATTCAAACGTGCCCTGCAGAACGCCCTGGCTGATCTCCGCCTGATAGGGGGTGTAGCAGGTGACAAGCTCTTCGCGGGAGGTGACGGATCTAACGACCGACGGGATGAAGTGGCGGTAGGCACCTGCGCCGCGAAGAACGGTCTTGAAGACCTTGTTCTTTTCGGCCATGGCGGTGACGGCCTCGCGCACCTCAAGCTCGCTCAGGCCCTCGGGGATGTTCAGCCCGCCGCTCCGCAGGAGCATTTCCTGCGGGACGGCCTTGTACAGCCCTTCCAGGCTGTCGACCCCGATGGCGGCGAGCATTTCTTCCCGTTCCGCAGCCGTGGTGGGAACGTAAGAGCCCATCTCAGCCCTCCTGCGCGCAATGCGCTTCGTAAGCGGCGGCGTCAAGCAGCGCCTCAGTGTCGGTCACGGGGGAGACCTTGATGATCCATGCGCCGTAGGGGTCGGAGTTCAGCGTCTCGGGCGCGTCGGCGAGCGCTTCGTTGACCTCGCAGATCGTGCCGCTGACGGGACAGATCACGTCGGAGACCGCCTTGACGGACTCGACATCGCCGAAGCTCTCGCCGGCGGTGACGCTGTCGCCCTCGGCGGGCAGGTTGATAAAGACCACATCGCCCAGCGCATCCTGGGCAAAATCAGAAATGCCGATCACGGCGACGTCGCCGTCCATCTTGACCCACTCGTGGGACTTGGAATACTTCAGCTCAGCAGGGATGTTCATGGTAATTTCCTCCTCAAAATCGTTCTCAATGAATGTTGGTTGTTATTGACGGTCAAATGGTTTCCGAATATTCGGTCAAAAATCTCTATTTCAGCGTTCGAGCTTGTAGAACGGCATCGGCACGATCTCAAGCTCGACCATGCGGCCGCGCACGTCGGCGTTGAGGTGCTTGCCGATCTCGATATCTTGGGCGGGGATATAGCCCATCGCGACGCCGCAGCCGATATAGGGTGCGAACGTGCCGGAGGATGCCCAGCCGATCTTTTCTCCGTCCATCGTGTAGAGGTCGCAGTGCTCGCGCACGATGCCGCGGCCGACGACCTTCATGCCGATGCGCTTCATTTTCGGCGCGCCGAGCGCGACGAGCGCGTCGCGGCCGATGAAGTCCTTGCCCGTGAGCTTGCACGGAAGTCCCGCCATCTTCGGCGTGATCTCGTCGTTCATCTCGTGGCCGTAGAGCGGCATCGAAGCCTCTAAGCGCAGCGTGTCGCGCGCGCCGAGGCCGCAGGGGATCAACCCCTCGGGCTCGCCCGCCTTCAGAAGCGCTTTCCACAGGTCGACGGTGTCCTCGGCCTTGCAGTAGATCTCAAAGCCGTATTCACCGGTGTAGCCCGTCTGGGAGACGAGGGCGCGGATCGTGCGCTCGCCGAGGTTCAGGGGCACGTCTTCGGTGAAGGTGTAGTACTTGGCGGGGATGTACTGCTCGTCGCAGAGTTTTTTGAGAATGTCGCCGGACTTGGGGCCCTGCAGGGCGATCTGGCCCCAGTCGTTGCCCTCGTCGCGGTAGTCGACGTCGCCGGAGAGATGGCTCTCGACCCAGGCGGCGTCCTTTTCGCGGTTGCCCGCGTTGACGACGAGCCAGTAATTGTCCGCTGCGCAGCGGTAGACGATGAAGTCGTCGATGATGCCGCCATTGTCGTTGCAGAACATCGAGTACTTGATCTCGCCGTCTTTCATGTTCGAAATGTCGGCGGTGATGATCTTCTGCACGTTGGCGACGGCGTCGGGGCCCTTGAGGCGAAGCTCGCCCATGTGGGAAACGTCGAACAGACCGGCCTTTTCACGAACGGCCATGTGCTCGGCAATCACGCCGGTGGGATACTGCACGGGCATCAGGAAGCCGCCGAATTCGACGATCTTGCCGCCCATGTCCACATGCGTTTGGTAAAGTGGGGTCTTCTTTTCCATAGTGCGCATCCTCCGAAAACAATAATTTTAATGAATATTATAAAAATTATTAAAATTAAGCATCAAAAAAGAGGCACAAAACTCCCTTTTGAGCTTTGTGCCTCCGTTGATCACCTGAGAGATTCCCCGCCCGAGTCATCGCGGCAGGTTGCACCTTCGGCGTGCGTAAACGCACTTTTCGGAGCGTCGTCCGAGTTCGGCCCTTTTGCCTGAGAGCTTCTGCGTTCCCCTTCGGCGCCGCGGCAGAATATTCCGCGGTCTCTCCCGAACTCATCATCCGATCGTTGCCGGCCAGGTTCCATTTCGCTTCGGCATAGCTTTATTTGTATTTCGCATTTGCATTTTGCCTAAAGCGGCGGCGGAGAAGTGATGGGGCGTCTATTTTCTTCGACGAAATCCGTCCTGCGCGGACAAAATTGTATTGACAACGGCGGAGGATGGGGCTATTGTACACACATCATTCGTCAAATGCTTTGAGCAGGACACGACTTCCCCGGATCACCGCTTTCAGAGAGCCGTTGGTGGTGCAAAACGGCAGCAAGGAACGGGCAGGCCATCCCCTGTGAGCAGCCGCGGTGAAAGGCGCAAACGCCGAGTAATCGCAGCCGGTCCCCCACCGTTAACAGGGTGCGCTCTCCGATCCATTCGGGCAGCGGTCGAGCGGCCGGTTTTTCGGCAAGCAAAGTGGTAACGCGGAAGTTGAGATCTGCGGCGGATATCGCCGCGATATTGGCCTTCGTCTTTGCGATGGGTTTTCGTTGTGGAAAATCCGCGGCAGAGGCGGGGCTTTTCTTTTTGCTCCCGGCATTGGCGAAGAACACAGCTTTTTTAGGAAAGAAAGGGAAATCACATGAACACACTCGTCATCGTGCTGATCGCGGCGGTCGTCCTCGTCGCTGCCTACGCACTCTATGGGCGCTGGCTCGCCAAAACCTGGGGCATCGACCCCAAGGCGCAGACGCCCGCCGTCAAGTATAACGACGGCAAGGACTTTGTCCCCACCAACGGCTGGACCGTCTTCAGCCATCAGTTTTCCTCCATCGCGGGCGCGGGCCCTGTCACCGGCGCGATCCAGGCCGCCGCGTTCGGCTGGCTGCCGGTGCTGCTGTGGGTGCTGCTCGGCGGCGTCTTCTTCGGCGCTGTGACGGACTTCGGCGCGCTGTACGCCTCCGTCAAAAACGACGGCAAGTCCATGGGCATGCTGATCGAAAAGTACATCGGCAAGCTCGGCCGCAAGCTGTTTCTGCTGTTCTGCTGGCTGTTCTGCCTGATCGTCATCGCGGCGTTCGCCGACATGGTCGCCGGCACGTTCAACGCCTACACCGTGGTCGACGGCGTGACGCAGCTTGCCGACGCCGCGCAGACCAACGGCGCAGCCGGTATGGTGTCCATCATGTTCATGGTGTTCGCCGTCGTCTTCGGCCTTGTGCAGAAGAAGCTGAACCTCTCGGGCTGGAAGGAAGCCGTGCTCGGCATCCTCTGCATCGTTGCCTCGTTCGCCGTCGGCATGAACTGCCCACTCATCTTCGGCAAGGCGACTTGGAGCTACATCACGTTCGTCTACATCTTCTTCGCCGCCGTTCTCCCGATGTGGCTTTTGAAGCAGCCGCGCGACTACATGACCACCTTCATGTTCATCTGCATGATCGCGGGCGCGGTCGTCGGCCTTCTCGTTGCGCATCCGACGATGAACCTCCCCGTCTTCACGGGCTTCAACAATGAAAAGCTCGGCACGATGTTCCCCATCCTGTTCGTCACCGTCGCCTGCGGCGCGGTGTCCGGCTTCCACAGCCTCGTCTCCTCCGGCACGTCGTCCAAGACGGTCGAAAACGAAAAGGATATGCTCAAGGTCGGCTACGGCGCGATGATCCTCGAGAGCCTGCTTGCCGTGCTCGCACTCTGCGTGGCCGGTGCGGCCGCCGCGGCGGACGGCACTCCCGCCGCCGGTACCCCGTTCCAGATCTTCAGCCGCGGCGTTGCGGGCTTCTTCGAGATGTTCGGCGTGCCAAACTTCGCCGCCACGGTCTTTATGACGATGTGCGTCTCCGCCCTCGCCCTCACGAGCCTTGACGCCGTCGCGCGTATCGCGCGCATGAGCTTCCAGGAGCTTTTCAGCGTGGACGACATGGCCCACGCCGAGCCCTGGCGCAAGCTCCTGTGCAACACGTATTTCTCCACGGTGCTGACGCTCGTGCTCGGCTACGTGCTCACGAAGATCGGCTACTCCAACATCTGGCCGCTGTTCGGCTCGGCGAACCAGCTGCTCTCCGCGCTCGTGCTCATCACGCTGTGCGTCTTCCTCAAGGTCACGGGCCGCAGCAACAAGATGCTCTTCCCGCCGCTCGTCATCATGCTCTGCGTCACGTTCACAGCGCTTGTCCAGCGCCTGATGGCCATGGTGAGCGCCATCCAAAATGCCGCTGCCGTCACCATCCCCGCGGGCGAGACGACCTGGGGCGCGGTGTTTATCGCCAACGGCTTGCAGCTCATCATCGCGGTGCTGCTCATCGTGCTCGGCGCGACCATCGTCGTGAACTCGATGAGAAGCTACGTCGCCAGCAAGCACAACAGCGAGGCCAAGGTTTAATTTTGAAAAATGTGCAAAAAAGGAGGCTTCCCGTCGGGAAGCCTCCTTTTTTTGCTTTATTACCAGCTTGCGACCGTGCCGTCGCATCTCGGTTCGGTGCCCGCGGCGTAAACGCCGTTTTCGCACTTCCAGATGATCTCGCCGCGGCCCATGGCCGTGCGGTCGTCGACGATCTCGACCTCGTGCCCCATTGCTCGCAGCTGCTCGGCGATCGCCTCGCCCGCCTCGCGCTCGATCTGGAGCTTTTTGCCGCCGATCCACTGGATGCGCGGCGCGTCAAGCGCCTCCTGCGGGTTCATGGCGTAATCGATGGTGCTCGTCAGCACCTCGACCTGCCCCTGCGGCTGCATGAACGCGCCCATCACGCCGAACGGGCCGACGGCCTCGCCGTCCTTGAGCAGAAAGCCCGGGATGATCGTGTGGTAGGACTTCTTTCCGCCCTCCAAATAGTTATCGCTCTTCGGGTCGAGGGAGAAGTTCGCGCCGCGGTCCTGAAGCGAGATGCCCGTGCCGGGGATGGCGATGCCCGCGCCGAAGCCGCAGTAGTTGCTTTGGATAAGCGAGACCATGTTGCCCTCTGCGTCCGCGGTGCAGAGATAGATCGTGCCGCCGCAGTGCGGGTCGCCCGCTTTGGGCTCGAGCGCCTTGTCCGTGATGAGTGCGCGGCGGGCGGCGAGATAGTCGAGCGAGAGCAGCTCGCTGACCTTTGTTTTCATATAGCGCGGGTCGGCGACGTAGGTCTTCGTGTCGGCAAAGGCGAGCTTGATGGCCTCCATGACCTTGTGATAGTAGTCCGCGTCCTCGCGCTTTTCGGGCAGCGTCAGTCCGTTGAGCATGCCGAGTGCCATCAGCACCGTGATGCCGTGGCCGTTGGGCGGGATCTCGCAGACGGTGTAGCCGCGGTAGTCCTGCGTGATGGGCTCGACCCATTCGGGGTGGTAGTTCTTGAAGTCGTCCTCGCAGAAGTAGCCGCCCGTGGCGCGCGAATGGGCGACGATCCTTTCCATCAGCTCACCGCGATAGTAGCTCTCGCAGTTCGTCTCGACGAGGGAGCGCATCGTGTCGGCATAGGCGGGGAAACGGAAGACATCGCCCGCGCGGTACGGCGAGCCGTCCGGCTTCATAAAGCTCTTCCACCAGTATTCATAGGGGGCGGGGTCCTGCGCCATGACCCTGGCGATGCGCCTGCTGTCGCGCGCCCAGAGCTTGCCGACATTGACGGGCACGGCATAGCCGTTTTCGGCGTAGGAAATGGCGGGGGCGAAGAGCTCGGAGAGCGGCTTTGTGCCAAAGCGCGCATTGAGCGCCGCCCAGCCCGCGGGCGCGCCCGGGACCATCGTGGGAAGCCAGCCTTCCGTCGGCATGGCGTCAAAGCCCTTGGTGCGGACGATGCCGGCGCTCAGCGCCATCGGCGCAACGCCGCTGGCGTTCAAGCCGTAGAGCTTTTTCTCCTTCTCGATCCACACGAGCGCGAAACAGTCGGACCCAAGGCCGTTGCCCGTCGGCTCGAGCAGCGGCATCGCGCCGGCCATGGCGACGGCGGCATCGACGGCGTTGCCGCCATTTTTCAGCACGTCGAGGCCGACCTGTGCGCCGAGGGGAACGGACGTGCAGCACACGCCGTTTTTGGCGTAGACCACGTTGCGGCGGGAAGAATATCGGTAAGTTAACGGATCAAAATTCGGCATGATCGTTCTCACTTTCGTCGTTTTTCCCAGTATAGCGGTCCGCGCGCAAAAGCGCAAGAAAAAAGCGCTGTGCGGCGCGGACAGAGCAGTGTGACGGAACCATACGGAAAGCTGGATATTCGCCCTGCAAAAGGGCGATAAATTTACGCTTTCCCGCTTGACATCCTATAAAAATGCATTATAATACAATCAACTTCATCATCAATGCCTCCTTTGGCACCGGCCGGGGAGAAAAGGCATCCATGACTGAGCCGTAGGTATTCCGGGCGACCGGATAAGGCTGGGTCGTGGGTGCTGTTACTTTTTTATAGAGAAAAGGAGAACGATATGAACATCAAGCCCTTTGCTGTGGAAGAATGGATGAACGAGTACGAGGTGGGTGCGCTATACAACATCGCCGAGACCTGCGTCGACTCCGTTTCGCTCGACGAGCTTTTCGAGCTCACGGGCGAGAACAAGGAGGACTTTTTGAAGGACTTCTGTGCCCAGCGCTTGACCTATGGCGATATCTGGGGCAGCGAGGCGCTGCGCAGCGGCATTTCCAAGCTCTATCACACGATCAAAGCCGACGAGGTCGTGCTCACGCACGGCGCGGCGGGCGCGAACCATCATGTGTTCTGCTCGCTCATTTCCGCGGGCGACCGTGTGGTCAGCATCATGCCGACCTATCAGCAGCTCTACTCCATCCCCGAGGCCATCGGCGCGGACGTCGCCATCATGAACCTAAAGCAGGAAAACGACTATCTCCCCGACCTGAATGAGCTCAAGAGCCTCGTTACGCCCGAGACGAAAATGATCTGCATCAACAACCCCAACAACCCCACCGGCGCGCTGATGAGTAAGGAGCTGCTGGGGAGCATCGTGGAGATCGCCCGCGGCGTGGGCGCGTACATCCTCTGCGACGAGGTCTACCGCCACCTGACGCAGAAGGACGAGTGGTGCGAATCCATCGTCGACCTGTACGAAAAGGGCATCTCGGTCAGCAGCATGTCCAAGGTCTTCTCGCTCGCGGGCCTTCGCATGGGCTGGATCGCCACGCACGATGAAGCGGCGCGCAAGGCGTTCCTGTCGCACCGCGACTACAATTTAATTAGCTGCGGCATGTTCGACGATGCGATCGCGTCCATCGCCCTGCGCCACAGCGACGTGATGCTCAAGCGCAATCAGCGCATCGTGCGCGAGAACCTCGCCATCCTCGATGACTGGATCAAGGAAAATCCGCACTTTTTCTACACCAAGCCCAAAGCCGGTACGACCGCGCTCGTTTACTACGATTTCGATATCCCCTCCTACGAGTTTTGCAAGCGCATGTACCACGAGACCGGTGCGTTCGTCACGCCGGGCGACTGCTTCGAGCAGCCCCACAGCATGCGCGTCGGCTACGCCTGCGACGTCAACACGCTCAGAGACGGCCTTGCCGCGGTGACGAAGTTTGCCGCGACGCTGTGAGCGGCGAAAACACGCGATAAATAAAAGAAATCCGTCCGGTCATCGACCGGACGGATTTTTGACTTGTAAGGGGTTCACGCCTTGACCCTGTTCCCGCGCATGAAGTGCAGAATAAGGCCGATGGCCGCGCCGATAAGCGTCGGGCAGATCCAGCCGAGGCCGAGGTCGGCAAACGGTAGGTACTGCTGACCGAACGCCTTGATGGCCGGACCGTGGATGGCGTTGAACACGCTCTCGGGCAGCGCGATGATCAGATCGTAAACGGCAGCGATGAGTGTGAAGCCGATCGTCCAGCAGTACACCGTGCGGTCGTGGCCGAAGAATTTACCGAGCAGCGCCAGCGCAATGAGCGCGATGGAGAGCGGATAGAGGAACATCAGCACCGGCAGCGAATAGCTGATGATGGCGCTGAGGCCGAGGTTGGCAAACAGCAGCGACACGAGGCTGAAAATGATTGCCCAGATGCGGTACTTTGGCCCGTCGGGGAAGAGCGCGCTGAACGTCTCGGCGCAGCTCGTGATGAGACCGACGGCGGTCTTGAGGCACGCGAGCGTCACCGTGGCGGCGAGGATGAAAAGACCGGCGGAGCCGAGGTAGTGCTGTGCGATCTGCGCGAGCGCCGTGCCGCCGTTCTCGCTGGCTTCAAGCACGCCGCGGCTCTGCGTGCCGGCGATCGTGACGGCGATGTAGATGAACGCCATCAGAAGGCTGCTGAAAATGCCCGCGCGGACGGTGCTCCCCGCCACAGCGGTGGGATCGTCCACGCCGAGGTCACGGATGACCTGCACGACGATAATGCCGAAGGCAAGACTCGCCAGCGCATCCATGGTGTTGTACCCTTCGAGGAAACCAGCGAAAAACGGCTGGGACGCGTAGTCGCCGAGCGGCTCGACATCCGCGATGGCCGCACTCGGAGAGAGGAGCGCGACGACGACCAGAATGGCGAGGAAGACGAGAAAGCAGGGGTTCAGAATTTTGCCGACCCAGGTCAGGATCTTGCCCGGGCGCAGTGCGAAAAAGAGCGCCGCGGCGAAAAACGCTACCGAGAAGAGCAGCAGGTACAGTGTGTTACTGCCATTTTGCGGAAGCACCTGCTCAAGTCCCACGGTGAATGACGTCGTCGCGCAGCGGGGAATGGCGAAAAACGGCCCAATGGTCAGATACAGCGCGCAGGTGAAGAACATCGCGTAGGGGCGGTTGACCTTGCTGCTCAGGTCAAAAAGACCGTTGGAGCGGCTGATGCCGAGCGCGGCCACGCCGAGCAGCGGCAGGCCCACGCCCGTGATGAGAAGCCCCAGAATGGCCTGCCAAACGTTGGAACCGGCCATCTGGCCGAGGTGCACGGGGAAAATAAGGTTACCTGCGCCGAAAAACAGGCCGAAGAGCATGCTGGCAACATAGGTGTATTCCTTGGCGGTGAGCTTGCGTTTCATGGTAAAAAATTTCCTTTCATGGCGGTGGGGCAAAAATGCCCCGTCTTGAATGATTCGGGTAACAAAAAAACCGGTCTGTTCCCGCGCTCTGACATTGCAAGGGGATACTCCCATGCTTGTGGAACATTCCACAAGTGCTTTGCCAGATCAATGGAGCATACCGGATCCATGCTGCCGATCATTGCAGGCAGCGAATCAAACCGAGCCTTGGAAAATGAGGTCGATCAAACCGCTGCCGACTGCTTCGACGACATAGATTCGGACGAATGCCCCTCTACGCCAACGATCAGTCGCCAGCTTACTCCAAAATTGACATTTTTGGACGTAACCATGGTGTTCAAACGATCGCCTCCTTTACAGCGGAAATTGGCCTCATTATACCATGACATTACATTTTGTCAAGCATCAATGAGAAAATGATATGTTAAAATCGGAAGCGAAAAATTGGGCCGATGGATGAAGCTTCATTCGGGCCACGCAAAGAAGCATGCGGCGCGATAATGCGCCACCTTGCGGTAAAGGCGCGAAAAAGGCGCGAAAACAGACTGCTTTCGCACCTTTTCGGTAAATAAAAAGATCAGAACACCACGACGAGCAGCATCTTGAACTGCTCCTGACCGTACACCGCGTGCGGGCGTCGCCGCCGGATTCGTGGGTGCTGATCTCCTCGCCCTTGTCAAACGAGAAGAGCGTGACGCTCACGTGCTCGTTCTGCGCCAGCGTGCGGCTGACGACCTGACCGGACTGATAGGCGACCTGATCGCGCAGGGTCAGAACCTCTGCCTTGCTGATATTTTTCATACCGTCCATGATAATTTCCTCCTGTTGAAACGCGCGGCGTTTACCGCCGCGCGTGATATGACTTTCTTATCATGCCCTTTTTGCGGAAAAAGGCAACGATTATTTTGCTTTGTGCGCCAGCACGCAGTACCACTCGGTGTTTTCGATGTCAAACACGCCGAACTGCACGGGGAAGGCCTTGACCTGAATGTCCTGATAGCCGAGCTGCGTGAGCTTGTCGAGCAGTAATTTCTGCGGCACGGGGTGGTAGTGCTCCTCAAAACGCTCTTTTTGGAAGATTTTGTTATCGCGCTCAAAGGTGTAGACAAGATTGAAGACAATGGAGCCGTCGGATAAATGGTCCCAGACCTGCATGAGGTTCACGCGGTCGCCGTTTGGCAGAAAGGCGGGATTGTAGAGGCAGCCTCCGGGCTCCACGAGCGCGTCCATCTGCTCCAAAACGCCGGTGATCTCGTTGTTTGTCACGTAGGCAAGCGAGTTGCCGGTGCTCATTACGCAGTCGAAGCTGCGGTCAAAATGAGACGTCAGGTCGCGGAAATCGCTCTGCCGCAGGTCGATGGCGATGCCGCGCTCGTCCGCCTTTTTGCGGCAGCGCGCGAGCATGCTGCCGCTCAAATCGGAGCCGTACAGCGAGACGCCGAGCTGCGCGAGCGGCAGCGTGAGCGAGCCCGTCCCGATGCTCACATCGAGCGCCGAGCGAATGGGCCTGCCGTCGAAAACGGTCTGCCAGTGGGAGAGGGTCTGTGCATCCTTTTTCGGGGAGTCGAAGAGGTCGTAGATGTCGGTGCGGTCGTAGACGCTGGCCATAGAGCATGCTCCTCCTGACAAAATATTGGATCGCGCCCCGCGCTCAGCGCTTTTTGCGCTGGGACGAGGACGGAATGTCCATTTCCGCGCGGTACTTGGCGACGGCGCGGCGGCTGACCTCGATGCCGAGAGCCGAGAGCGCCAGACGAAGCGCCTCGTCCGAGAGCGGCGCGGACGGGTCCTCTGCGCGAATGAGGCTTTGCAGCCGCTGCTTGACCGCGTGGGACGAGACTGCCGCGTCGGGGCGGATCGCCGTGGTGAAAAAGCTGCGCACGGGGATGATCCTGCCCTGGAACTGAATGTATTTATTCTGCGCCGCACGGCTCACGGTGGAGGTGCTGACGCCCATTTTTTCGGAAAGCTGCTGCATCGTCACGGGCAGCAGTGCCTCGCCGCCACAGAAAAAGCCGTGCTGCTCGCGTCCGATGAGCGTGAGCATCTGTACGAGCGTGTCGCAGCGGGTGTGGACGCCCTTGATGAGGGCTTGTGCTTCGGAGAGCTTTTCTTTCACGTAGCGCTGGACCTCGGGGTCGTCGCTCGTGTTCATCAGCGCGGCGTATTCGGCGTTGACGGACAGGCGCGGCAGAAT
>QWCN01003944.1_pt1 | contig 26257 bp, 21 predicted proteins | sample 1972711 | NCBI WGS metagenome assembly QWCN01 (sample SAMN09866707, study PRJNA288562) | Human gut metagenome isolate term1_stool, whole genome shotgun sequencing... | isolation source: gut | host: Homo sapiens | place: USA: California
GTTGATCTTGCTGCGAATCGTGGTGTCGGCGCACATTTTGCCGTTCTCGTCCAGAATGACTGCCTTCGTGTAGGTGGAACCTACGTCGCATCCGCCAAAATACTTCATAATACTACTTCTCCTCCCGATTGTTTGTGTTTTTTGCCTTTTCCATGTTGTTATCTTTTCCATATCAGAGAGCGGTTTGCCCTCCTCTCGTCAAGAGATTAACACGTTTGTGTGCGTTTTACAACCCCCACACAGCATACAATGGCAAAAAAATTGTTGATTTCAACAAAAAAATGTGATAGAATTTGAACAATCCATACTGGGCAGCTATCATTTCTGACATGATTTTCCTGCCCCGCTCGAGAAAGGAGTGTTTCCCATGCACGAACATGAACACGATCACGATCATGCGCATCACAGCCACCCGCACAGCCATGAGCACACCGGCGGCAAGCCGATGAGCCACGAAGAGGTGCTGGCGCTGCTGACCTATATGCTCGACCACAACCGCCACCACGCCGATGAGCTGCACGACATCTGCCATGCGCTCGAGGATGCCGGCAAGACCGAGGCGGCCGCGGCGCTGGCTGAGGCGCTGCATGAATATGACCACGGCAACAGCAAGCTCGAAAAAGCCCTCGAGCTTGCCAAGCAGAACTAACGGGTAAAAAGGAGCGAATATCATGTGTCTTTCCGATGCATATGAGATCCGGGACGGCAAGGAAAACCTCGTCTGCTCGCGCGTGTGCAACGTCTCTGCCGATGGCGAGAACGTCACGCTGACCGACCTGATGGGGATCCGCAAGGTCATCCCCGGCAAACTCAAGAAAGTGGACCTGATGAGCAATGTCATCCTCATCGAGGCCTGCTGAATCGATCTGCCGACCGGCGCCCGGAGCTTCCGGACGCCGGTTGATGCTGTCAAAAAGTAATACTTTTTGACAAAGGGGTCTGCGGCCTGACTGCAGCGCACGCGCTGTCCGCCTTTGGCTGCCAGCACGCACGTTTGCAGGCCGAGCGGTATTTTCTCCGCCGCACATGTCGCCGGAGAAAATGATCAGACTTTCTTTGCGCCTGCGGGCGCAAAGACTACAAGGTTCTTTGACAAGTCGGACCGGCGCCCGGAGCTTCCGGACGCCGGTTTTTTGTGCGCGAATGCTGCGGATAATTCTTGCATTTTCCCTTTCTTTCCTTTATAGTATAGGGAATCTGCATAAAAGGGTCGTGAAGACATGGGATTTTGGGAGCTGGCCGTGCTGGCGGTCGGTCTGTCGATGGACGCGTTCGCCGTTTCCGTCTGCAAGGGACTGGCCCTGCAGCGCGTGTCGTGGAAGGAATGCTGCATCGCGGGGGCATGGTTCGGCGGTTTTCAGGCGCTCATGCCGCTGCTGGGCTATCTGCTCGGCACACAGTTTGAGCGCTTCGTCACCTCCGTCGATCACTGGATCGCGTTCGTTCTGCTGGGCATCATCGGCGGCAACATGATCCGCGAGGCGCTGTCCAAGGACGAAGATCAGCTCGATGCCTCGCTCACATGCAAGACCATGCTCCTGCTCGCCGTCGCGACAAGCATCGACGCGCTCGCCGTCGGCATCACGTTCGCGTTCCTGCCCGGCACGCGCATCGTGCCCGCCGTGGCGCTCATCGGCACGATCACCTTCGCCTTTTCCGCAGCCGGTATCCGGCTCGGCAGCGTGGTCGGCCTGCGCTTCAAGCGCAAGGCAGAGTTTGCCGGCGGCGGGATCCTCATCCTGCTCGGCACGAAGATCCTGCTCGAACACCTCGGCATTTTGTAAAAACATCTTTTTTCTCCGCGATCCGGCCCGGATCGCGGAGTTTTTTCACGCTTTGTGCGTTGCGAGACAAGTTTTCACACCCGCGCGAATATGTTGAACCAGCAGCAAAAAACCGCCAAATCGCAAACGAAGAAAACGGAAATTCTGCACAACAATTCCTTTCATATTTGTTGCAAAAAGACGGTTTTTTGCCACTTGCAAAAGAAATAATCTGTTTCTCTTGCGATTTTGTGAAATTTAAGATATAGTTTATGATAAGCGTTCGGTATTAGACTGAAATTTGCTTAAATGAGTGGAGGAACGATATGAAAAAAGTATTACTCACCATCATCAGCGTCTGCCTGATCGCTGCGAGTATCTTCGGCCTGTTCGCCGGAGTGAGCAGCTTCAGCGACATCATGAATGTCAAAGAGTACAAGGAAGAGGACGCGAAAGAGGGTCTGGACGCCATCAAAGAGCTCAACGCTGGTCTTGATCTGCTGCAGGAGAACGAGGGCACTTACCTCGCCGGTGTGGACACCTACACTGCCGGTCAGATCGCCTACTCCGAAGGCAAGTCTCAGCTCTCCGCGGGCTACGCTGCCTACTACGCCGGTAAGAAGCAGCTCGAGGAAGGCAAAGCTGCCTACGCCGCCGGCAAGAAGCAGATTGAGGACAACACCGCAGCCTACAATGAAGGCAAGGCCACCCTCGCCAAGATCGAGCCTCTGATGCCCTACGTTAACCAGTATGTCGAGTTCCGCGACGGCACCATCGCAAACCTCGCCGGCTTCTCGAACGCACAGGCGTGGTTCGTCTCCGTCGTGCGTCCGATCGCGGCCAAGCAGGGTCTGAATATCCCGGCCGACGTGACTGACCTGCCGGCTTACGTGCAGCAGATGGTCGCGGACGGCAAGGCCCAGCTCAAGCAGTACGAAGACGGTCTGGTCCAGCTGGCCGAGGCCGAGAAGGCCATCGCCGCAGGCGAGGCTCAGCTCAGAGACGCTGAGAAGCAGCTCGCGCAGGGCGAAAACCGGCTGTGCACAGGTCGCCGCCGGCTGTGAGCTCCTGATGACTCAGCCCGCTTACATGAACAACGAGGGCAAGGGCGACAAGGTCATGTGCCCGAGCGTTGCCGACATCCTCAAAGAGCGCTGCGGCGACAACTTCTCCATCTGGGAGCTCGACGACAACGGTGAGGTCCGTGTCGTCAACGGCTGCCAGTACCTGAACCTCGAAAACTGCCGCGCGGTCGCTCAGGCCGGTAAGGACTACATCGAGGTCTACCAGACCGGCGCCGTCACCAAGGAAGTCATGGGCAGAATCGGCGTCGTCGCCACGATGATCCTTGCCTCCGTGCTCGGCCTCATCGCCGGCCTGTTCGGCATCCTGTCCGTGATCCGCATCAGCAAGGGCAAGATCGTGACCGCCTCCGTCTGCGGCATCATCTCTGCCGTCATCGCCGTCGCCGGCAACATCATCGGCATGCTCACCGGCTACACCGGCTACACGTTCGCCTGCCGCTACGGCAAGGCTCCCGACCCTGTCACCTACGAGTTCACGGGTCACACCCAGTTCGTCGCGATCGTCATCCTGGCCATCGTTGCGATCCTGTTTGCGATCATCGCGTGTGTCGTCTCCGGCGCTTATAAGCGTTCGCAGAAGGCCGTTGCCGATCAGGCCGCCGCTGCTGCCGCTCCGGTCGCCGAGCCGATCGCCGAGTAAGACAAGACAATCCAACAAAAATCTCCGGAGTCAGACTCCGGAGATTTTTTATATCCCGCCGCACCAAGATACCGGTGCGGCGGTTTTTGCATTTATACGCTCACTGCCAGAGCTCCGCTGTCACGAACTGCCGTCCCTTGCGCGATTGGCCGCCGACCTCCGTGACCGCACCCTTGCCCGCACCGCGCAGCGACAGCACATCGCCCGCGGCGACCGGCGCATCCGGACGCAGGCACTCGGCATAGTTGAGGTGCACCGCGCCCGCGCGGATCTGCGCCGCGGCGCTCGTGCGCGAGAGGCGAAACATCCCGCTCACGACGGCATCCAGCCGCGCCGACTGCACCGTGAACGTCACGGGGCGCACCTTACGCTCCGGCACGGGCACGGCGGACAGCGGCACTGCCCCCGCCTTCACGCCCGCGCGGCCAACCTGTTCGAGCGTGCGCAGCTCCGGCTCCACGCTCGGCAGACAGAACACGAACGCGCCGTGCGCCTGCACGAGAATGTCGCCGACCCATTCGCGCCGGATGCCGAGACCGAGGATCGCGCCGAGATAGTCCCGGTGGCCGGGCGCGGCGAAGGGCGCCAAAAACTGCACCGCGCGCAGGTGCTCCGCGGGGTCAAAGTCCGCCGGCGTGAGGTAAAACGGCAGGAAAAACGCCACCTGCCGCTCGCACCCCTCCGCACCGCCGTGCAGCACGAGCGTGCAGTCACGGTGACGCGCCCAGTTCGTGAGCGCATACTGCTCCGCCGGTGTCAGAAACGCCGTGGACGTGACCGACGCCGTGCGCTCGCAGCGCTCGGCCAGATCGGCTGCACGCCGCAGAAGGTCTTCCTCCATTGCCCTCACCTCCCGTTCAGGTCGCGGATGGCAGCCTCGAGCTGCTGCGCCACCTGCGCCAGCTCCTGCCGGAATTCGCGCGCGCTCATGCGCAGCACACCCGCGCGCAGCGCCGTGAGCTGGATGAGCGCGTCGGACGTGACGACGCGCACGGAGTCGTTTTTCCCGATCTCATCGGCCAGCTTTTCCATATAGGCGTCCGCTGTCTCGCCCTGCCGCGTAAAGACCACGTGCAGACCGCTGCGGTCGAACTTCTCGCCCTGACCGCCGGGGACGCGGTAGCCGTCGAACACGACCACGACCTCGCGGCGCGTGAAGGCGGCGTAGTTGCTCAGCGCGTCCATGAGCCGCTCGCGCGCAGCGTCGATGTGGCCGCTGTCGGCCAAGGCGCGCAGCTCGTCCCACGCGAAGATGACGTTGTAACCGTCCACGATCACGCGCTCACGCCGGGGATGGAACAGCTCCGCGCGCCCGGCATCGTCCGCACCGGGCGCGGCGTTGCGCACGGGGGCTGCATACTGCGCGCGGCGGATCGGACCGAACTCGCGCTGCAAGATCTGCTCGAGCTCGCGGTCATCGAGATCGAACCGGCGGCGGAACATCCGCGGCGTATCCTCGGGTGCGGGCTGCTCCTTGCCGAAGCCGGTGTCGAGATGCATATAATCGCGCACACGATCCCACGGAATGACCGTGCCCGCACCGTGGGCGCAGAAGACGCTGTCGGGCGTGTTGTCAAGGTCGCGCGTGGGCTCGTAGCCGCTCTCTGCAATAACCTCCTGCGCGTTGTGGCAGGTGTCGTAGCCCGCAACGGTACACGAGATGCGTCCGCGCCCGCGCGTGTACGCCGCGACCTCAGCGGGATAATCGCGCATCGTGCTCACCGGCGCGCGGCCCGTGAGCACAGCCATGTCGCCGTGCGTCTCGGGTGAGGAAAACGTGCCGCACATGAGGCGCACATCGCTGATCGCGCGGCCGATCTGTTCGGCCGGCACTTCCATGCGAAAGGCGTAGTACGGCTCGAGCAGAACGCTCTCGGCCTGCATGAGCCCCTGCCGCACGGCGCGCCACGTCGCCTGCCGGAAATCGCCGCCCTCGGTATGCTTGACATGCGCACGCCCGGCGAGCAGCGTGATCTTCACATCCGTCAGCGGCGCGCCGGTGAGCACGCCGCGGTGGCACTTTTCGGCCAGATGCGTGAGGATCAGGCGCTGCCAGTTCCGGTCGAGCACGTCCTCGCTGCAGGAGGTGTCAAACGTCAGCCCCGTGCCGCGCTCGGCGGGCTCGAGCAGCAGGTGCACCTCGGCATAGTGGCGCAGCGGCTCGAAATGTCCCACGCCCTCGACCGGCGCCGCGATCGTCTCCTGATACAGGATGCGGCCGGAATCGACCTGCACGTCCACATCGAACCGCTCACGGATGAGGCTTTTGAGCACCTCGATCTGCACCGTGCCCATGAGCTGGACGTGGATCTCGCGCAGCGCCTCGTCCCAGACGATGTGCAGCTGCGGATCCTCCTCCTCAAGCTCGCGCAGGCGCGGCAAAAACGCGCGCGCATCCACATCCGGCGGCAGACCGATGCGGTAGGTCAGCACCGGCTCGAGCGACGGCGGCATGGACGCGGCCGCGCTGCCGAGCCCCTGCCCCGGATACGTCTGCGTGAGTCCCTGCACGGCGCACACGCCGCCCGCAGAGACTGTCTCCGCCGTCTCGAATTTTTCTCCCGCGTAGAGCCGGATGGCATTCACCTTCTCCTGCACGGGCGTGTCCGCGCCGCGGGGGAAATACGTCAGCGGCGCGCGCACGCGCAGCTGCCCGCCCGTCACCTTCAGACATGTGAGGCGATTGCCCTGCGCGTCGCGCATGATCTTATAGACCCGCGCGCCGAATTCCGACGGGTAGTCCGGCGGCACAGCGTAGCGCGTGAGCGCCGCAAGCAGCTCGTCCACACCCGTGAGCTTCAGGCCCGAGCCGAACAGACACGGGAAGAGCTTTCGCCCCCGGATGAGCGCGCGCACGGTCTCGTCCGGCAGCGCACCGGTGTCGAGATACTGCTCGAGCGCCGCTTCATCACACAGGGCGATCTGCTCCGGATCGGGGTCTGTAAAGTCCACGCACGCGCCGCTCAGGTGCGCGCGCAGGTCGGCCATGAGCGCCGCGCGCTCCGCCCCCGGCAGATCCATCTTCGTCGCGAACACGAACACCGGCACGCGGTAGCGCCGCAGCAGCTGCCAGAGCGTCTGCGTGTGCGCCTGCACGCCGTCCGTGCCGCTGATGACGAGCACCGCGTAATCGAGCACCTGCAGCGTGCGCTCCATCTCGGCGGAAAAGTCCACGTGCCCCGGTGTGTCGAGCAGTGTGACCGCCGTGTCGCCGAGCGTCATGCGCGCCTGCCGCGAAAAGATCGTGATGCCGCGCGCACGCTCGAGCGCGTGCGTGTCCATGTGCGCATTTTTATAGTCGACACGGCCGAGATCGCGGATCGCGCCCGTGCGGTAGAGCAGCGCCTCGGACAGCGTCGTCTTTCCGGCGTCGACGTGCGCCAGGATTCCCAAAACCAGTTGCTTCATAAGCACCTCGTCAAAATGCAAGAATAAATACAGTATACCAAAAAAAGCGCCCGTGGGAAACCCCACAGGCGCAAATCGAGATTTACCAGATGTTGTCCGGATACTTGCCCGCATCGCGCAGTGCGCGCAGCGCCGCGACCACGTCCGGCAGGTCGTCGTGATACGTCACGCCGTGCCACGCATCGTCCGTGTGCAGCATGGTCACGTCCGCCGTGCCGGCATGCAGCTGCGCGTCGACGATCGACGGCACGAAATACTCGCACTTGAGCGGATTGCGCGGCAGGTTCTCATCCAGAAACGCCGGGAAGCGCTGCGCAAGTTCGCGCAGGTACAGCGGCGAAAAGCCCCAGAAATTCATGGACACCGTCGTATCGCCCGGCAGGTCGATGAAGTGCTCGCCGTCCTCGGTATAGGCAGCGTTCGCACCGCGCTGCTCGATGTGCGTGCGCTCCGTGATGCTCTCGAGCATACCGCCGCGCTCCGTGCAGACACCGCGCGACACGCTGCCGTTTGCCGTGACGGTGTTGCGCAGGCGGAAGCCCACCATGGCATACGACCGCTCGGGGCGCGGCACGGCGAGAAAATCATACAGCAGGCGGTAGGCCTCGATGCCGTAATAATCATCGGAATTGATGACGGCGAACGGCCCGTCGATCTCGGGCGCGGCGCACAGCACGGCGTGGGCGGTGCCCCACGGCTTCGTGCGGCCATCGGGCACGGTGTAGCCCGCCGGCAGTGTGTCGAGCTTCTGATAGGCATAGCGCACGTCGAACGCCGCAGCCACGGCCGGGCCGACGCTCTCACGAAACTCCTCGGCGGTCTCCTCCTTGACGACGAACACGACCTTGCGGAAGCCCGCGCGGTAGGCGTCAAAGAGCGAATAGTGCAGCAGAAAATGGCCGTACTCATCCACGGGCGTCGTCTGCTTCGGGCCTCCGAAGCGGCTGCCCATACCGGCGGCCATGATGACCAGACAGGGTTGATGCATACTCCTCGTTCCTCCATATCTCAAAGGGTCTGAGCCATTATAGGCCGTGGGCGGAAATTTGTCAATTTCACGCCGCCGCATCTTGGAACTGCACGCAAAATATGCTATACTCTGTGTCATCTATCTTGGCAGTTGTCATCGGGGGGGAATATGGTATGCAGCGGAAAATCGGTACTCTGCGGCTGGGTCTGACCTTTGCCGGGTGCTTTCTCGGCGCGGGGTATGTGTCCGGACAGGAACTGTGGCAGTATTTCGGCGCGTTCGGCACGCACGGCCTTCTGGGGCTTGTGCTTGCGATCGCGCTGCTCGGCGGCACGGGTGTGCTGCTGCTGCGGTTGAGCGCACGCACCGGCATCGAGGCGATGGACGCGCTGATCGTGCGCGCGGACATTCCGTGGCTGCGCACACTTGTCGGCGTGCTGACGGCGGCGCTGCTGTTCGGCGTCGTGTGCATCATGGCAGCCGGCATCGGCGCGCTCGGCAGCCAGATGCTCGGCCTGCCGGTGTGGCTGGGTTCGGCGATCGTGTGCGTGCTCATCGCAGCGGCGGCATATTTCGGCGTCGGCGGTATGGTGACGGTGTTCACCGTTGCCGTACCGTGCATGATCGTCGCGGCGCTCATCATTGCGGGCATCCGGCTGCAGCGCACCGGGCTGACCGCCGCGGCCTTCGCCGGCGGGAGCACGAACCCCATGCTCGGCAGCTGGGTCACGAGCGCCGTGAACTATGCGGCCTACAACTTCTTTGCCACCGTGGGCATTCTCGCCCCGATGACGCAGCATCTGAAAAGCCGCAGCACCGCCGGCTGGGGCACGCTGCTCGGCTGCGTGCTGCTGCTTGCGGTCGCGCTCGGCGTGCTGTGCGCACTGGCGACGAGCCCGGAGAGCATCGCGGCGCCCCTGCCCATGCTCGATCTCGCGTGCCGGCTCGGTGCGGCCGGCATCGTGTACGCCGTGCTGCTCTTTTTCGGCATGTTCGGCACGAGCGTCTCCTCGCTCGTGGCCGTGCTGACCTATACCGGGCAGAAATCCGCGTGGCTGTCGGCCCACCGCACGCTCGTGCTGCTCGTGCTCACAGCCGCCGCCTTTGCCGGAAGTCTGTTTGGCTTTGGCGATCTGATCGGCACTGTCTACCCGGTCTACGGTTACCTCGGCGTGGCCGCCATGCTGCTTGTGACCGAGCACGCCATACATGCCCGCCGCGCCGCAGCCGGAGATTGACCCGCGGCGCAAGACCTGCTACAATAGAAACATTCACAAGTCCCACGTTCTGGAATCTTTTACAGGAGGAACTGCGATGAAACATCTCAAAAAGACGCTGTGTCTGCTGCTGGCGGTCATGATGCTGCTGGCACTGGGCGTTCCGGCGATGGCCGCGGGCGAGATCCCGGTCGATGCCGAGCACTTCCCGGATCAGGCGCTGCGCACGTACGTGACCGACTACTGCGACACGAACAAGGACAACAAGCTCTCGGCGAACTGATTGCGTGCAACAACCAGATCGCAACGCTCGACCTGAGCGGCATGACCAAGCTCGAAAAGCTCGACGTGTCCGGCTGCGGCAAGCTGCAGAGCCTGAAGCTCGCCGGCTGCAGCGCGCTCACGCAGCTCGACGCCTCGAGCTGCGCGCTCACGACGCTCGACCTCACGGGCTGCAGCGCGCTGCGCTCGGTCGCCTGCTCCTACAACGCGCTGACGGCGCTCGACGTGTCCACCGCAGAGAAGCTGACCACGCTCGAGTGCAGCGCCAACCGCCTGACCGCGCTCGACCTGAGCGGGCACAAGGAGCTCAAGGTGCTCACGTGCAGCCTCAACGCCCTGACGAAGCTCGACCTCACGGGCTGCACCGCGCTCGAATCGCTCGACTGCAGCGACAACGCGCTCGCCGCGCTTGACCTCTCGGGCTGCACCGCCCTCAACGCCACCGCGCAGGGCGACGGCAAGACCGAAAATCCGATCCTCAGCCCGCAGTATCTGCCGGAGCAGACCGGCGCGGTCACGGACGGCGGCAAGTGCACCGTGTACTTCGACGTCATCGTCGGCAAGAATAACCTCGGCAGCATCACGCGCGTGCCCGACGCAAACTATGACAAGCAGACCGGCGAGGCGGAGTTTGCCAAGACGCCGGACTACTTCACCTACAGCTACGACACCGGGCGCAAGGGTCTGCCCGCCATGAGCGTGTATTTTGAGATGCAGAATCTGACGCGCGGCATTACACTCGACGAGAAAAACTTCCCGGACGAGGCCTTCCGTGCCCTGCTTGCCGAGACCGTTGACGGCAACGGCGACAGCCTGCTCTCGACGCTTGAAACGCGCCGCGTGTCGGAGCTCAACTGCAGCGGTCTCGGCATCGCCGATCTGACCGGCATCGAGTACTTCACGCAGCTCGTGGCGCTCAACTGCGAAAACAACGAGCTCACCGCGCTCGACGTGTCGGGCAATAAGCTCCTGAGCGAGATCTACTGCGGCGGCAACCGGCTCGCCACGCTCGATCTGACCGGTCTGCCCATCAAGGACGCCGAGACCGACACCGGTCACGTGCAGAAGCTGACCGGCAGCTACACGCTCAGCGGCACGGAAAACGGTGTTGGACTGTTCGACCTCAGCCAGATCGTCGGCAAGGAGCACATCGGCAGCATCACCGAAGTCAAGGGTGCGGCATACGACAAAGAGACCGGCATCGCACGCTACAGCGCCGCCGTCGAGACCCCCAGCTATACCTATAGCACCGGCAGCAGCGCCGTGTCGCTCACGGTCGAGTTCGCGCTTGATCTGAGCAAGCTGCCCAAGACTCCGTTCGAGGATGTGAAGGCCGGCGCATGGTATTTTGACGCGGTGCTCGAGGCCTTCCGGGACGAGCTTATGGTCGGCATGTCCGAGACGGAGTTCAGCCCCGGTGCCCCCATGACGCGCGCCATGCTTGTGGCTGTGCTTCACCGGCTGGCCGGCAGTCCGAGCGTGAGCGGCAAGATGCCGTTTACGGACGTTGCATCCGGCACGTGGTACTATGACGCCGTGCTCTGGGCAAGCCAGAACGGTATCGTCGCCGGCATGAGCGAGACGACGTTTGCCCCGCAGGAGAACATCACGCGTGAGCAGATCGTGGCCATCTTCAGCCGTTACACCGCAAAATTTTCACCCGACAAGACGGAGGCAGCCGCCGAGTTGACCGGCTTTGCCGACAGTGCCAGTGTGTCTGACTGGGCCCTGGACGACATGAAATGGGCCGTCGCATACAAGGTCATCAACGGCAGTCCGAGCGCCGGAAAACTCTATCTGAATCCGCAGGGCAACGCCACGCGCGCGGAAGTCGCGACCATCCTCATGCAGTACCGCGCGCTGTAACGCGCGCCGATCCTACCGAAAAGGAGTGTCTGCCATGTCCAGAACCAAGTTCATGGGTATCTTCCTTGTGATCCTCGGCGTCATCAGCATCGTCGTCGGCATCGTGCGCGGCGACATGTTCAGCAGCGCCACGATGTGCATCGGCTACCTGCTGCCCATCGCGCTCGGCGCGGTGATGCTGATCGTCGAACATGTCGGCGGCGGCGAGGCCAAGCGGGAGACCGGCCGATCCGACGCGGCGCTGGCCGACGACAGGAACAAGAAGAAAAAGCGCAAATAAGCCAAAACGAAAACAGCCGTCATCCTCACGGGATGGCGGCTGTTGAGTCTGTCAAAAAAGTATTACTTTTTTGACAAAGGGGTTAGCGGCCTGACTGCAGCGCACGCGCCGTCCGCCTTGGGCGGACGGCGCGCACGTTTGCAGGCCGAGAAGTATTTTCTCAGCCGCACATGTCGCCTGAGAAAATGATTGGACTTTCTTTCGCCGCGCCGGCGGCGAAACTCTACGAGGTTTTTGACAAGCTGAGCAGCCGCCATCCCGTGAGGATGGCGGCTGTTTTATCGATCGAAGATCGGGCAGAGGCGTGCACGTCCTGAGCGCAAACGCGCACAGCAAAAAATCTGCCGGACATTTCTGTCCGGCAGATGGCATACAGTATATGGGATATGGGCTTCAGCAGACCTTCGGCTCCGGGAACTTGGAGTGGAAGCTGTGCGCAACATCCCACGCGATGGCGTCGTTGATGCCGTCCCACGTGGCGGGCTCGCCGTGGCCGAGCGTCGCCATGGTCAGGCAGGCCTGCTCACCGGCGGTGAGCGTGGTCTTGGCAGCCTTTGCGTTCAGGCGCTTGGCAATGTCCTTGATCTTGATCTTCATGATCAGACGGTACGGCAGCGGCAGACGCTTGAGGTCAAAGCGGCCCTGCAGCGGGAACACCGCAATATCGGAGCCGAGGCCGTTCTTCTTGCGGCAGACCTCTGCCGGGTTGACAGCCGGATCCCCCATGCCGACCGAAACGACGCAGCACACGTCATAACGGTCCATGGCCTTGTCCAGACCGACGACCTTGCCGGCAAACAGCCAGCCAATGTAGGCAATCTTACGGCCGACCGGGCAAAGGCCGGACTTCTCCGTAAAGAACGGAATATGCAGCGCTGCCGACATGCGCTGGGCATACTCCTCACAGGAGCCGGAGAGCGAAGAATAAACAATCGCGTCAATCATCGTGATAAATCCCCTTTCAGTTTGTGGCGGAACCAACTATCCCTTGCTTCCTGTTTTATCATAGTCAAATCTTAAACGAAAGTCAAGGTTCTCTTTACAAATTTGGCATCGTTATCCGGTGTTTGGGTAAAAAAGCAGCCCACGCGCGCTGCATTTTCCGGCAGCGAAAAAAATACGGCCATTTTCCATGCACGCGCCTCTTGCAGATTGCCGTCGGATTCAGTATAATGTAGGATGGTTTTATAAACAGATTTTTACCCTGATATGGAAGGCGGTGCAGATCGCACATGGAAGAACGATTCCGCAATCTGGACTATCAAAATTGGAAACCCGTGCGCACGCTCGGCAGCGACTCCTACGGGACGGTGTACGAGATCGCACGCGACGACGGCTTCGGCATGGTGGATCACGCGGCGCTCAAGGTGCTGTCGATTCCGGCCGCACCGGAGGACTTTGACGCACTGGTCGCCGAGGGGCGCACCCCCGAAGAAGTGACTGCCCTGTTCCACCGTCAGGTGGAGACGATCGCGCGGCAGCTCATGGCGGTCGACGCCATCAGCGATGATCCCAACCTGCTGCGGTGTGAGGATCATGTCATCCGTGCGCACCCGGACGGCCGCGGCTGGGATATCTACGTGCGCACGGAGCTGCTGCCGTCCCTGCCGGATTATCTGCGCAACCACCCGCACGGTGAGGCGGACATCATCCGGCTCGGCGCAGGGCTGTGCAGTGCGCTGGAGACCTGCCATCGCCGCGGCATCGTGCACGGCGACATCAAGCCCCGCAACGTCTTTGTCGGCGGCGGCAACTTTAACGAGCAGGTCAGCTACAAGCTGGGCGATTTCGGCATGGCGCAGTTTTCCGCCGTCGATAATACGAATGATTTCATGGCACCCGAGGTGCTGTGCGGCGCGCCCGTCTCGCCCGCGAGCGACCTTTATTCCGTGGGCATGGTGCTCTACTGGGCGCTCAACGAGCGGCGCATCCCGTTCGTGCCGCTGCCGCCGACGGCGGTGGAGGCCTCCGACCTCGCCATCGCGCGCGAGCAGCGCCTGCGCGGTGACCCGCTGCCCGAACCGCTGCACGGCAGCCAGGCGCTGAAGAACATCGTCATGCGCGCCTGTGCCGACGATCCGGCCCAGCGCTACGCCTCCGTGGAGGAGTTTCGCGCGGCCCTGCTCGCCGTGGCGCGCCGCGCCGCAGCCGCGCAGCCGCAGCAGCCGGTCCGGCGGGAAACGCCCGCCCCCGCGCCCGCCGCAGCGGGCACGTTCCCCGGTTCAAAGCCGAAGGCACAGCGCAAGGCCGTGCCGGTCGAGACGGAGGACGCGCAGCCGAAGCGCAGCTCGAAAAAGACCGTCGCCATCATCCTCGGCTCGCTCGTCGTCGTGGCGCTCATTGCGCTCATCCTGATCATGGCGCTGCAGGGCGGCAAGTCCGGCGTCGATTCGGTCACGCTCGATCATGAGACGGCCGAGATCGCCCCGCAGGACACGCTCACACTTACGGCGACCGTGCTCTACGCAAACGGTCAGGAGCTCAAGGATGAGACGCTCACCTGGTCGAGCAGCAACGCCGCCGTCGCCACCGTGAAGGACGGCGTCGTCACCGGCGTGACCGAGGGCAAGGCCAAGATCACCGTCAAAGCCGGCAAACGCTCGGCCGACTGCACCGTCACCGTCACGAACGACGCCATCGAGGTCAAGAGCCTCAAGCTCGATCAGGACAAGGCCGAGATGCAGATCGGCGATTCGCTCACGCTCAAGGCGACCATGCAGCCCGCAAACGCCCCGGATGAGCTTGTCTCCTGGGCCAGCAGCGACCCGAACATCGCCACCGTGAAAAAGGGCATCGTCATCGCGACGAGCGCCGGCTCCGTGACGATCACGGCCTCCGCCGGCAGCTGCACCGCCACGTGCCAGATCACCGTCAAGGCACCCTCGCGCGTGGACAGCGTCAAGGCCGAGACCGACTCCGCCACGCTCGACCTCAACGGCACAAAGACCGGCACGATCACCTTCCACGTCCGCGGACAGAACCTCGACAGCCTGCAGGACACCGTGAAGGTCTACGCGGCTGACGGCAGCGTCGTCTCGCTCGGCCAGCCGGTGCGCACCGGCAACGGCACGGACGACACCTACAGCGTCACCGTCACGGGCACTGCGGTCGGCTCCACGTCCGTGATCCTGCAGATCACCGCGGCCGACAGCACAACGCACTCCGCCGCGTGCACCGTCACCGTCAAGGAATCCAAGACGATCCTTGACCTGATCCCCGGTATGAACGGATGACCCCGAAAATCGGAAAAGCGCCCCGAATGCATTGCATTCGGGGCGCTTTTTGCTGCGTTTCTATTCATCCGGATTGAGGATCCCGCGCCGCTGTAGATAGGCAAAGTAGTCGTAGCGGAACGTATCCTGCGAGACATTGAGTTGCTCGCGCACCTGCCGGCGCAAAGCCAGCACGGCCGGGTCCGGCGCGTCGTCGCTGCCGGTGTCATAGGTCTTGCCGTCATACCACGCGTAGTTGCGGAAGTAGACCACGCCGCCGTCCGGGCCGAACATATCGTTGCCGATATAATAGCGCAGGTCGGCGTCCAGCGAGAACAGGTCCACGATCGTCGGCGCGATGTCCATCGTGCTGACGTATTTTTCGGAGACCTGCGGCGTAATGCCCTCCGTCCAGATCACAAACGGCACGTTTGAGAGCATGTTGCGATCGGTCTCGCCCTTGATGGCGCTGATGAGCTCGACATCGGAAAAATACTTGCAGTAGTGGTCTGTGAACAGCATGAGCACCGTATCCTCGGCGTGGCCGTCGGCCTCCAGCCGCTCACGCAGACCACCGATAAAGGCGTCCGTCTCCATGGCCTGCGCCACGGCGCGGGTGTACTCCTCCTTCTGCGCCTCGGTCGTGTACGGCACGGTGCTGTAGTCGATCACCGCGCGGGCGCGCGCGAGGTGCGGCGCAGAGATGGTGTCCTGCTCCTCGGTGTACGGCCCGTGGCCGGAATACGTGATAATGAAGCTGAAAAACGGCTCGTCCGAGACGATCTGGTCATAACCGCGCAGGAGTTGCGAATCGAGCATATAGTCGTCCATGCCGAGGTCGCCGTAGTCGTTATAGGACTCATAGCCGAAGTTCAGATGGATCTGCCCGCGGTTATAAATGTTCGGATTGGCCGCATGGAAGGATCGTGCGCAATAGCCCGCGTCGCGGAAGCGGTTCGGCAGCGAATATGGCAGCGCATGCTCGGCGTAATACGAGTTGCGCACCTGATACTCCGGCGCGATCATGCCGGTATTCGCCGTAAACTCCGAGTTGAACGTTGCCGCCGCGAGGAAGATCGGCGCGTAGTAATTCCGGAAATACACGCCCTCCTGCTCCAGACGGTATAGATTCGGCATATACTCCGGCGTCACGAGCCAGTCGTCCATGGACTCCATCATGATGAAGATCAGGTTCTTGCCCGCAAACGCGCCGGTCATCGGCGTGTCGGCCGCCTGCTTCGGGTGGGCGGCATAATATGCGTCCAGCTCCGCGATCCGCCCGGTGTCCGCCGTCGTCTGCGGCCAGATCGTCACGACCGCGCCGCGCACCGTGTACTGGTACAGACCGGAGAACATCAGGCAGCGGTTGGCATTTGTAAACTCCGCATAGGCATCTGCAAGCGTGTCGTGGCTCTCGGCATTGTCCCATGCGAGATACTCACTATGCTCCACAGCGCCGCCCTTGGGCATCAGCACGGTGTGCACGACAAAAATGCCCGCTGCACATGCGGCAGCCAGCACAGCGGCCGCGATCCCTCCGCGGCGGCCGGGGCGCGCCTTCGGCGTGAAGATCACGGCGCAGAGCATCAGCGCGAGACACACGGCGATGCTCAGCCACTGCCCCACCTTGAGGTGAAAATACGCCGCGCTGACAAACCGCGCGCCGTCGCCCGCATACGCAAGATCGGCAAAGGAAAAACACGTGCCCGTCAGCTGATAGAGCACGCAGTGCGCGATCGTCAGCAGCGCAAACGGCACGAACGTGACCAGCAGGAAGATGCGCCGCCCCGTCCGCGGCAGCAGCGCAGCGATCGCGGTCATCGTGCCCGACCACAGCAGGGTGAACACCAGCGGCTGCCACGCCCAGAGCGACACGTTGCTCATTGCGCCATAGAACAGGCGCAGGGAAAAATCCAGAAAAAAATACGCCAGAAACGCCGGCAGCAGGCTCAGCCACAGCGGGGCCGGGCGCAGACGCCGCACACGCTTGGCCGGCGCTGAAACGGTTGCCATGGAAAACATCCTTTCGGGACAAGCGGATTGTCCGCTGAAATATTACAAAAATATTTGATATTATAACCATTGCGTGCCTTCGCGTCAATTTAAATATTTAAAAATCAGGCCAGGAAGATCCACTTCCGCACATATCCGCTGCAAATGGGCAAAAAAACAGCCCGCCTTCCGGCGGGCTGAGACTGTCAAAAAAGTTTTCCTTTTTTGAAAAGGGGGGTGCGGCCTGACTGCAGTGCACGCGCCGTCCGCTCAGGCGAACGCTTCGCAGAAGCGGTGCAGCACCGCAGCAAGCTGGGCGCGCGTGGCTGCGGCCTTCGGCGCGAGGGCATTGCCGCCGACGCCGAAGATCAGCTCCTGCGCGACTGCCCACTGCATCGGTTTGACCGCATACGCGCTGATGCCGCCCTGATCCGCAAAGCCGGACAGATCTGCCGCCTTCGCAACATCATAGCCCTTGTACTTTGCGTACTCATAGAGCATGGTCGCCAGCTGCTCGCGGGTGATCCCGTCATTGGGGCCGAACGCCGCGGCGCTGTAGCCGCTGACGATGCCGTTGGCAGCCGCCCACGTGACCGCGTCCTCACAGTAGCTGCCGGACGCCACGTCCGCAAACGGGCATGCACCGGTGACATCGGGCTCGTTTTCCATGCTGTAGAGCGTCCTCACAACCATGCCGCGCGTCGCGGCGAGCGCCGGTGCGAAGTGGCCGCCGCCTGTGCCGACCATCAGGCCCTTGCCAAAGACGAAGGCCACGTCGTCATAGTACCAGCTGCCCGCAGCAACATCGTCAAACGGCAGCTCGGGCGCAGACTCTGCAAAGAAGCCGACCACACCGTCCTGCGCGCGCCAGGTCAGCAGGTCATTGCCGGTATAATAATCCTTGTGCACGAAGCCGCGCTCCTGCAGCGTCTCAAGGTAGGCATCGACCTCTGTGACGGTGTCCGCCATCCGGGCGGCGTTGTCATTGAGCAGCTGCGCGAACGCTTCGCTGCCGAGCTCGGCCTTCGTCTTGCCGGAGACATTTTTGAGCATGGCGCTGTCGTTGGCGTTGACGCCGACAGCTACGGCGGGCACGTTGACGGTATCGCCCTGCCGCTGCAGCGCCTCGCTGTTGAAGTAGCAGTTATAATCCACGGCGATGCCTGCGGAGCGGCCGTTGAGCGCGCCGACGTCCGTCGTGGTCTTGTGCGAGACGACATCGCCCGCTGCATAGCAGTTGATGTGCACGCCGCCCGCCTGACCGACGAGACCGCCGATATGGACCTTGTTGTTGTTCGTGGAGTTGCCGGTCACGCTGCCGAGCGTGTAGCAGTTGACCGTCGTGGCGCGGTTGTCCATGCCGTACAGGCCGCCGGCATAGACGTGGTTGGTGTCCGTAGCGGCGGTGATGTCGACATCCGTCCAGCTGTTGGTCACGGCGCCGCGCAGCACGCTGGCGGCCAGACCGCCCGCGCGGGCGAAGCTCTCGGATGTGGTCACGTTCATGACGCCGGTGACGGAGCAGTTGTCGATATAGATGCCGTTCTGCGCGCTGCCGACCAGACCGCCGGTGAAGGTCTCGTAGCGGGTGGCGACGTAGATGGCAATGTCGGCGAGATGGATGTTCTTGAGCGTGACCATGCGCTGATCCGTCGGCAGGTCGTTCGTGGACAGCTCGCCCGCCGTCAGGCCGAAGAGACCGGAGGCCATCTGGTCGGCGGGCGCGTCCTTGCTGCCGATGCGCAGGCCGGAGATCGTGTGATCGCCGCCGTCATAGTTGCCGCGGAACGGGTAGGCGGCGATGGCCGTCTTTTTGCCGTTGACCTCACCGTTGAGCGCCCAGCCGATGGGCAGCCACTCGCCGCTGAGGGCGATGTCCGCCGTCTGGAGGAAGTAAGCGCCGCACCAGTCGACGTCCGCATTGATGGACTCTGCCAGATAACGCAGCTGCGCCTCGGTCGCGATGCGGTATGGATCGGCCTGCGTGCCGCTGCCGCCGGCAAACTTCGTCGGGTCGGCCGCATCGTAGGTCGAGAAGTCGCCGTAGGTCGCCTTATACTCGGCCTTTGCCAGCGCCGCATCGTAGGCGCTGCCGCTGCTCTCGCCGGAGACGGTCACCGTCTCGGTGACTTCGCCGTCCGCGACCGTGATCTTCACGACCGTGGTCTTGTCGGCGTCGCGGCCGTACCAGACGCCGTCGAGGAGCTTGAGCTCCGGTTTCGTCACTTTTTCACACGCGGGCTGCACATAGGTCACAGAAGCCGCATCCGCACCGGGAACGACAAGCTTCCGGTCCGCGTCGTAGGTCCACGTCCTGAGTGCGTCCGCCGTCAGACCATAGACCGTGATATCCGCCGGGAAGGCGGCGAAGTTGGCATTGAGCGCCGCAGCGATGGCTGCGTAGCCCGCCGCGTCATAGCCGGTCATGCGGTCGACAAGGCCGCCGGTATACTGGTCGCCCTCGTCGTTGACGCCGGAGGAGACCTTTGTGCCGATGGACTCGACAGGCCTGACAAGCTGCGGGGTGCTGGTGTCCTTACCGATGAGCATGGTGCTGTCGAGGTCGTACCAGCAGAGATAGGTCTTGCCGATGCCTGTGACCCAGCCGGAGGCCATGCCGACATAGGTGGAGTACTCCTTGGTCGTGGTGTCGCCCGAGCCGTAACAATTGACGACCGTTCCGGCATTGCACGCCACGAGCGCGCTGACGACGGCCATGCCCTCGTTGCCGTTTTCGCGGCTGCCGCTGCCGTAAACGCTGCAGACGGCGTAGCTGTTGGCCACGAGGCCGCGGTTGTTCAGGCCGACGAGCCCGCCGACCTCGGCGAGATCACCGCTCAGGACCGTGCAGGACAGATCCGCAAAGGAAGCGCTGTTGATGACCGCGCCCTTATACTGCATGCCCACGATGCCGCCGACAAACTGGTTGCCCTTCGCGGACGTGTGGGAGATGACGCCGGAGACCGAGCAGCCGTCCACGACAGCGCCGGTAAAGACATTCGACTCGCCGCTGCCGTTGAGGTAGCCCGCGATGCCGCCGACATAGGCCGTGGCCTCATAACTGGTGTAGAACGCAACGTTCCTGAGCGCAACATTGCGCACGACGGCTGTTTTCTCCAGCACACCGAACAGGCCGATGAAGAGATTATCGCTATCCAGCGCGAGCGGCGCCGCCGCCGAGCCGACCGTCAGGCCGGAGATCGTGTGGCCCCGGCCATCAAATGTACCGGCAAAGGCCCAGTCGCTGCCGCCGATGGGCGTCCACGCCGCATCGGAGACGTCGATATCCGCATCGAGCGCGACATACTTGTCCGCGTAGTTGATCTTGTTGTTGAGCGAACCGGCAAACGCGCGCAGCTGCTCCGCCGTGCGGATGAGATAGGGGCTGGCCTGCGTGCCGTCGCCGGAGGCGAAAATACCCGTGTCGATCTCGCCGCTGACCCAGACGTCGCCGGTCGGCAGGACGCGGCCGCCGTCAAGCTGCCACTCACGCAGCGCCACGCCGGTGATGCCGTAGGCCGCGAGGACGGCGTTGATCTCCGGAATATTGCCGCTGAGCGTGCCGGCAAACGCAGCCGCGGCCATGTCCGCCTTTGTCATGGCGACGGAGGTCATGGCCATATCCACGCTCTTGAGCGTCGACGAGAAGCCGCGGTCGACCGTGGGCTCGACGGTCTTGGTCTCTTTGAGCGTATCGCCGTCATAGGTCTCGACCTTCAGCACGGCGTCGCCGGCAAAGTAGTTGCCGATACGGAACGCCCCCTGCTCGGGATAAACCGTGTAGCTGCCGCTGCTGTCCTTGGACATGCCGCTCGAGGTGATTTCACCGGCAAGCGCGCCGACCCACGTGTGCTTCGTGCCGCCGTTGCCGACCGTCACATCGCCGACGGCATAGGTGTTGTACTGTTTGGCCGCCGACATGCCGACGATGCCGCCGGCCTGACCGCCGAAGTTTGTGCTCATCGGGGAGCTGGCATAGGCCGTGCCGAAGGCTGCGCAGTTGGCGAGTACGGCATAGTTGCCGGTGTGACCCGTGATGCCGCCGGCATAGGCCGACTTCGTCCCGCCGAGCGACTCGGCGCGCAGCGCGGCGTCCGTCCAGCAGTTGGTGATGCAGACGCCGATCTGGCTGCGGCCGACGAGGCCGGCAGCCCAGACCATGCCGTTCTGACCGGTAACGTTCACCGAGCCGGTCGCCGAGCAGCTGTCGATGCGCACACCGATGGAGTCATGGCTGCGGCTGCCGCTGTCTTTGGCTGCGGCGTTGACCGTGTCACCGGCCAGAATACCGGCGCGGCACTGGATGGTGTCCGCAACGCCGGTCAGGGTGATGACCGCATCCGTCAGGTTCAGGTTTTTCATAACAGCCGTATTGCCGAGCGTGGAAAACAGGCCGACATTGGTCTCACTCGCAGCGTCCGCCACCCGGATCTTCAGTCCGGAGACGGTGTGGCCGCGGCCATCGAACGTACCGGCAAAGAGCTTGTCGAGGCAGGTGTCGCTCTTGGCCTCTGCGCCGATGGGATTCCAGTTGTCGACGCCGGAGAGGTCAATGTCCGCGCCGAGCGCCACATACTGACCGGCGTAGGTATTGCCCGCATCGACCAGCGCCGCAAACGCCTGCAGCTGCGCGGCGCTGGAGATCACATAGGGATCCGCCTCCGTGCCGCTGCCGGAGAGCTGCGAGGAGGCCTTCGCCAGCGCATCGTCCACAGCCGCAAGAATGCCGTCACTGCTCAGAGTCGCGCCGGAGACGGCGTCCACGCCGTCCGTGCCGTTGGCGGCGAGGATGCTGTCAAACAGCTTGACCGCCTCCGCCCAGTATTTCGGCGTCTCTTTGTTGGAAATGTTTTCGATCTGTGTGATCTTACCGTCCGCGATCGTTACGGACAGCGTAATATCCCCGTTGCGGCCCGTGCCCGTACCGGTGTACGTGCCGTCGACGCTCGAGGCATCCGCCTTTGCCGCCTGTGCGGGCAGCGCCAGCAGGGAGAATACCATGGCAAAGCAGAGCAGCAAGCTCAGCAGCTTCGGCATGGATCGGGTTGCAGTTTGCTTCATGTTCGTTCAAACACCTTTCCTTTCATGTGAAGATTCCCGGTCGTCTTGCCGCGCGGATGGCACGGATTTTCCGCGTCAGTTAGATGCGTCTAATCAGTAGGCAAAGAAAAAGGACATACCGTCGGCTTGATCTGACGCCGCATCCCAAAAAACATGCAATTAGGTTAGGCGCGTCTAACTCGTAGCTCAAAAAAACGCGCCGCTGCGCAGCACCTGCACGGCCGGGACACCGTGCGATGTGAAAATTATACCGGGACTGAGCCGCGCTGTCAAGATGCAGTGTCCGGATCGCAGAATTTTTTTCTGCCGCCCGGCAGACCGCGTTGACAGACGGGGCGCAAATCCTTTATAATTGCGCAAACATCAGGGGGGTACACATATGGCCACTTCGGAAGAATATCTCGCCTTCGTCTGCGAACAGATCGCGCGCTTCGGCGCCGTGCGGTACCGGAAAATGTTCGGCGACGCAATGGTCTATCTTGACGACAAGCCGATCCTGCTCGTGTGCGACAATACGGTTTTTGTCAAGTGCCTGCCGGAAACGGCGGCGCTGCTCTCTGACGCCGGGACGGGCACGCCTTATGACGGCGCGCGGCCGCACTACATGCTCGACATCGACAACGCCGCGCTGCTCGACGTGCTCATCCCCGTGCTTGCGGCGTGCACCCCGCTGCCGAAGCCGAGAAAGAAAAAGATCAAAACCTGACCCAATGCCGCGCAAATGCGCGGCATCGCTCTTGTGAAAACCGGGGCATCCCAGCGGATGCCCCGGTCTTTCCTTGCATTTTTCAGTTTTCCCAGCGGATCTGCTGCGTGTCCGCGAGCGGATACGCCGTGAGCCGCGCGCTGTCGAGGTCGGCTGCGTGGAGCTTCACGCCGGTGATCTGGCGGTTGTCGTAGGTCGTGTAGTAATAGATGCCCTGATCCGCGTTGCAGCAGCTGGAATAGAGCGTGATCTCAAACTGACCGTCGTCCAGCTCGCAGCAGCCGCGCTGCTGCTCCACGCTCGTGAGGATGTGGAAAAACTGGCTGACGTTGGCGTCCTCGGTCCGCTCCGAACGGGCGTTGGCGCGCACGAACGCCGCGCGCACAAAGCGCGAGGGCGACGACAGGTCGCCCGGCAGACCGAGCGCACCCATGCCGCGACTGTCGAGCGTGACCGGCACGCCGCAGAAATCTGCCGGCGGCTGGCTGGCGCTCAGGCGGGTATAATTGCGCAGCGCAGCCATCTGCTGCGGGAACGGCGGGTTGTTCGTCAGAACGCCGGCAGGGTCATCGTAAACGTGCAGGCCGTCCGCCGTGGCCTCGACCGCGATGCAGCCGCTGCGGTCGGCAACGAGCCAGTGCAGCTGCGCACACGGCAGCTCGGGAGCAAAGGGCGTGCCGTCGATGACCACGCGCGCGAGCGCACTGCGCGCCTCGGCAATGTTGGCACACGTGCCGAGCAGCCATGGGATGAGCGCGTACTGCGCGACCGAGGCCACGCCCCGCGTCACCGGCGGATACACCGCGTTGCCGACGAAGTTCAGCCCCGCGATGCACAGCCCTTTTTCGTTGACCGCGTCATAATAAAGCGGGTAGTCATCCTGAATATGCGCCATGCCGATCATGGCATGATGCCGGTCGAGCGCGCCGCTGTGCAGGCGGATGGGATAGTTGCGCGGCATGATCGTCACGTGCTCGCCGTAGGAAAATTCGTAGTCAAGGTTGCGGCCGAAATAAAAATCGCCGTTGCAGTAAGTCGCTGCGGTACACATGGTGCAAGACCTCCCTCATTCATTCACCCAGTTAGTATATCCGCCGTACCGGTGCGAATGTTGAAGAATCTGAAAAGTTCCTGTGTCCAGTCTGTGTCTTTTATGTGCCTGACACTGCCGCGAAAAAAGCCGGCAGCATTTCTTTGCTGCCGGCGAATCTTAATAAGGATTTGATTGTGAACTTCACCACAGCGCCATTTTATGCGTGAAAACAAATAATGTAAAGGCTGCAACTACTATCCACGACAAAACACACTGCAGGATACTAAGCATGTGCTCAGAATCAATGACCAGCCATACGAAATACCAGATAACAAAAATCTCACCAAACCATGAATAATCAAGGCAAATGCTCATGATCACAAATTCAATCAAGAGCACGACCCACGCCGCCATCTGCACTGCCAAAAGCACGCGTTTGCTGCGCCGCCGGAAAGCATACTTCACATCCGCCATTGTTTGTCTGTTGACGCTTGCAATCCAATGCAGACATTTCTGAATCGTTTGCTTCATCTTGCGCTTCCCTTTCATGCGTCCACGTCGCACTTATAAATTCTCAGGATGGACGTGGTATTATTGAGCCGCTTTCCAAGCGGCTGCGGCAATTTGCTTACCAGCATGCTCAGCAGCTTATCAGAGTATGGAACGATGATCCGTTCGTGCCGGGCGGAACTGCAGATCTGGTTGATCCTGTGCTGATACTTCAGTGGGATTTTTTGCTTGCTGATATAGATCCAGAACTGCTTGGTCGTTCCCACGTCGATGCCCAATTCCCGGATTTCAAGATAAGGGATATAGATCCGCCGTTTGAACGGAGCTTTGAGCAGAACGCCTTCCTGCATCAGATATAGCACCCCAAAATACTGATACGAAAAATGAAAAGAGACCACATAGAGCAGCAACAATATCACGGCGGGAAACACAATTAGGAACAAGTCAGAATACATATTCGCGCTCATACCTTGTGTGCGCAACGCATCTAAAAAGTCTGGAACATACAGTTTGAAACATTTCAAGTACAGCACTACTGTTGTGAGGGTCAAATAAGCAATAACCATAACACTTACGCCAGAAAACAAGTGATATTTTGAGATGGAGCTATCTTTCATAAAGTCAACCCCTCCTTATCTTTTTGAAAACAGTAGGTTGTACATCCAGGTCAGCGCATCGGCAGCATGGATTTGCTGTCGATAAATTCAGTTGTACGCGCGCCATCATTATACGCAGCGGTGCACTGCCTGTCAAACGCGTCACAGATATAACTGACGCTGTCGCCATTGCCGTAGGTCATGCAAGACATGGTAATTAAAACGCGGGCGGTGCATCAGCACCGCCCGCTTGCTTTTCCTTTCGCTGGAAGGGAAAGCTAAAAAAACTCACTCCCCCGGCAGACCCAAGACGAGCGCTTTCGCTTCCAGATAATTGCGCGCCCGCTCCGGAACGCAATGCAAAAACTCCTGAAAGATTGTTTCATCACTGTACTGGAAATACTGCACGTGCGTAAAATCGTTCTTATGATACCAGAAGAAATTCTCTTTTTCTTTCTGGGAAAGGACGCGCGTGGAGCAATATACGACCGCTATTGAAGTGCCCCAATTTATCGGGACCTGCACAATTTCAAACTCGATGCAGTCGGTCCACAAAAGCCGGTATGTGTTTTTTCGCCAATAGGTTGTCATGCCTGCTGCATCTACGATATATGCAGCTGAAAATGCACCCTTCAAGACCATGTAGATAGATGCACAAAAGCCTACTACACCTACTATAATAAAAATCACGCCGCAGAAAAAGCCGAAATCATATGGGCGCGAAGGATCATTCGGTACATACTTTGTAAGAATCCATGAAAAAAAAGCAGTCCCGCCCAAGAAGAAAAAACTCATAAATACATAAAGCCCGGTGTAAAAATTAGAAATCTTTCGTTTTTTCATTTCCGCCCCCACCTCCCGGTTATATTGCACGTCTATTACGTCGCAAATAGTAGCTACCGATATTGGATATTTAAAAACAATTCAACCGAATTTCACATCCAACGGTGGTCACAGAAATTCATGAGCAAACCGTATTCTGTCCGAACGAAAAAACAGCAGTTGTGCTTGATGTAGTCTCCACCATCGTCCAGCTCCGCAAACACTTCTATCGCGATATGCCCCAGCGCATCTTCTCGAAAGAAGCGAAAAGATACGCACGCTGTAGAAGCGTCTCCCCTCTCTTCGTTTGCCCAAAATCCTTCTCTATTCCCGTTGAGAAATTTCGTAATTTCGGAAATCAACTCATCAATTAAAGAATCTGAGACATATATTTCAGAGGTGGCAGTGATTATGGGAGAGGAACACTCAACTGTCAGTTCAATCACATCATCGTCCTGCCATATTTTCCTGAATATTATATTATCCTTCATTGTAAAACCCTCATTTTCACCACGGCTTAAATTTGAGATCATCACATATTTTCAAGGCTCGATCATAGGCCCGAGAAGCCGCAAAGAGCGCAAAAACAAAACCGCCAAACTGCGAACCCAGCGCAGCGGGCCGCAGTTGAAAAGGAGGAGCAAGGGAACGCAGACGAAAAAATCCGGCAGCTCATTTTGAGCTGCCGGATTTTGAGCGGAGCAGGCTTTGCTCCGACGCCGTGGTGCCGGTGGCCGGACTCGAACCGGCACGCCTTGCGGCACTTGATTTTGAGTCAAGCACGTCTACCAATTCCATCACACCGGCAAATTCG
>QWCN01002219.1_pt1 | contig 26211 bp, 20 predicted proteins | sample 1972711 | NCBI WGS metagenome assembly QWCN01 (sample SAMN09866707, study PRJNA288562) | Human gut metagenome isolate term1_stool, whole genome shotgun sequencing... | isolation source: gut | host: Homo sapiens | place: USA: California
GAATGTCACAGGGGAAGACCATGGGGACATGAGAGGTCAGACTTTCCGGAAAGCTTCCGGTACAGAATACCATGATAAGCTTCACGCCTGCGGCCTCCAGCGCATCGATGCCCTTCTGAAGATTGCCGAGAATGTACTTTTCGGCGAAGGTGACGGAAGAGCCGTCTGTAAGTCGGGATACCAGTACATAGTCGTCGCCCTCCGGTTTGAACTTCTCAATTTCTTCATGGGTCAGACCATCCAGGCCGCCCCGCTGCAGCAGCTCAATCTTGCCACCGAAGATATCCATGATGTCACAGGTCACGTCCACTCTGGGGGCCTGTCCGATGGTGATTGCTCCGATTTTCATAAGATCATCCTTCCTAAATAAAATGTGATAAATGGTTCTGTAACAGGAGAACCCAGGGAAATTCTCTATTACAGAAAAAAGGCAGCCGCAAAGTATGCGGCCGCCTCCTTGCGTGCAAAATAATTTATTCGTTTCCGAGAGTCTGAAGCTGATCCATTCTGCCGTACAGCTTCACCAGACGCTCATACTCCTTCTCGTCATAGAAGCTTGCCTCGCCGCGGCCGAAGGATTTGGCAACCTCCATCATGTAGCGTGCTGCCTCTTCCACGTCTGCAAAGTGGCTGGAGCCTGTAGCACAGCCCGGAACCATGGTCTCGGTGGTGATAGCCACGCCTACGACCGGCGCCTTGGTAGCGGTGCAGGGCTGCAGGATGCTGTTCAGGTGATATACGTCATTGCCGTAAGGTGTGATATCCTGCATGCTGAGCGGGAATACGTAGGGCAGCTGGCCGGTGGTACGCTGCATGATCTCCAGCAGATCCTCGGATACGCGAAGGATCCAGCCCTCTTTTACGGTGTTGGAGATGGCGAAGCCTCTGGTATTGATGACACGGTTGCCCTTGGTGGTGTCTACAGTCAGGATAGCGTCCAGCTCGGGGCTGACCTCTTCCTTATTGACCTGGGACATCTCCACCGGGGAGCCCATGAAGGGAACCGGCTTGTGGGGAGCAGTCGGAGCGTGGGGGCAGATCTGTGTGGAGACAAATACGTCGCCTTCCAGGTAATCGCCCTTGGTCTGCATATCCAGAAGCTTGGCTGCTACAGCCAGAGCGCAGAGTGCGCCGTCGCCATCGGATACGAAGCCGATCATCTCCGGACGCGCGCCGATGCCACCCAGACGTCCCAGAAGACCGATGGTGGGAGCGGAGCCACCCTTGGACTTACCGTTGGTACCCGGGATGCGGACCTTTACCATATCAGTGCTGCCCTTAGGTCCTTCCAGCGGATAGACTTCCACGTTGGCCTCAGGATTTACGGACTGCAGATATTTTTTAACAGCCGCGCCGTCTACCGTACTGCTGTCAAGTACGTCAAATACTTCCATAACCTGTTTAATAAGCATGGTGTTTCCTCCTAAAGTGATTTATATTCAGATAGATCATACCTCATTTCTTATGGAAAAGCAACTGCTTTGGAAAGAAAGATAAGTTTCCAGAAAATTTACAAAAAATTAAGAAAGTTTAAGAAACATTAATACTTTAGCTTGACACAGCTAGAAAGTGAGAGTATGATTATAAATATCACGAGCTATGAACGGGCATAGGAACGGGATGCCTGCGTCATAGCTTTTTTTAGAAAGGAAGCTGATAATATGACAAATGAAAATCCTGAACTGAAAAAACAGCAGTCAATTTCAGCAGCCGAGCATCCGAAGGCGTGGGATCCCCAGGTAATGATTCTGGGACTTCCGCTGGCAGTCGTAGGATGTATCATCGGCCTGGAGCTGATTGTCCGTACAGGAGTAACCCCGAACACCTCCATCATCGGAGCACTGTTTGCCATTCTTCTTTCCAGAATTCCGGTGGCATTTTTAAGAAAATATCGTAGTATCCACAGACAGAATCTGCTGCAGACATCCATTTCCGCAGCTACATTCTCCGCTGCGAACTGTATGATTCTTCCGATTGGTATTCCGGTTATCATGGGATATCCGGAGCTGATGTTCCCCATGCTGATCGGCGTGATGCTGGCTACCTGTGTAGACGCGACCATCCTTTACAACTGCTTCGGATCTGAGATGTTCCCGGCAGAGGGCGCATGGCCGCCCGGAGTGGCAGCGGCAGATTCCATCCTGGCAGTTATCGAGAAAGGTAAGAAGGCAGTCCTTCTTCTGGTTGGTATCGGCCTTGGCTGGGTAGGTAAGATCGCAGGCCTTCCCATGGATCTTCTGGGAGTATCCTGGTTTGGTGATTTCGGAGCCATGGCCGCTCTGGCAGCAGGTTCCCTGGTGATCGGCGTCCTGAAGGTAAACGGCTTCTCCTTCTCTATCTTCGGACACGCGTTTAATTTCGTAACCAATGCATTTGGCGAGGGCTTTGTATATACAGATCACCTTTCGCTGCAGTATATGGCGCACGGCGTTATGATCGGCGCCGGTATCATTTCCCTGGTACAGTGCGGGATCGCCCTGTTCAAGAAGAGCAAGGGTACCAAGGCAGTGGATACCACCAATGTGGTAAGCAACGAGCATATGAAGAAGACCCTGGGCGTGGGCTTCGGCGCATACCTGGTCATCGCTCTGTTCCTGGCAGTCGTAGGCGGCATCATCACCAAGATGAGCGTACCGCAGTTCATCCTCTGGCTGATCTTCGCGGCATTCGCTGCTGAGGCATCCGAGCTGATCGTAGGTATTTCCGCCATGTATTCCGGATGGTTCCCGGGATTCGCTACTGCCCTGATTTTCCTGATTGTCGGCATGCTTCTTGGCTTCCCGAAGCTGGCGCTTGGCCTGCTGGTAGGCTTTACCGCAGCCACCGGCCCCTGCTTCTCTGATATGGCGTACGACTTAAAGTGCGGCTACATTTTAAGAGGAAGCGGAGCAAATCCGGAGCTTGAGAAAGAGGGACGTAAGCAGCAGTTCTTTGCAGAGCTCATGGGCTTTGCCGTAGCGTTTGTAATGGTTGCCTTCTTTGCAAACAAGTACTTCGGACAGGGACTGTTCGTAGCAGTATCCAATACCTTCGTAGCTACCATTGACGCGGGAGCAAGCGGAGAAATCGCAAAATGGCTTCTTATCTGGGCTATCCCGGGCGCTATCATTCAGCTCCTTGGCGGAAAGCGTCAGCTGGGTATCCTGTTCGCTACCGGACTTCTGGTAGGTAATATCATCAACGGCCTGACCATCGCAGCTGGTCTGATTATCCGTCTGATTGCTGTCCGTGCCAACAAAGAGAACGAGCAGACCCTCAACATCCTGGGTGCAGGCGCACTGGCAGGAGCTGCTATCTACAGCTTCTTCACCGCTACTCTGGGACTGGTAGGAAAGAAAGACTGATAGGCGTTACATAAGGAAAAAGCCTGAGTTATAGAAAATGGGGAATCCAGTCCGCAGGTCGGATGGGATTCCCTTTTCTGTTACGAAGTATCCGTAAGGAGCTGCCGGTGGCAGGTTCTGTAGGTAAATGGAGGGTTATTAGCGAGGAACTTAAAACATGGATTACTTTATTATCATAGCGCCTAAGCTCGTCAGCTTTTTTCTGCTGATCGCTTTAGGCTTCACTATTTCAAAATTGGGAATTTTCCCCAAAAGCTGTCTGCCATCCCTGTCGGCCTTTCTGATTAAAGTGGTGCTGCCCTGTCTGACCGTATCGCTTCTGTGTCAGAGAGGAACCACCTGGGGCGATCTGGCAGGCTTCCATGGTATTGTGCTCTGCCAGATGGCCGGATATGCGCTGCTGGCCGCTGTGGGACTTCTGTGCATAAGGCTGGCCGGAATACGCCCCACCACTTCAAATGTGCATGTGGGCTGTATGATCGGCGGCAATTACGGCTTCGTGGTCATCCCGATTCTGATGGCCCTGTACACGCCGGAAAACGGACAGCAATATATCCCTATCTGTTCCGCCATTGACACCATGATGGTCTGGACCCTGGGGTTATATTTTTTCACAAGAGGGATCGAAAAGGACAGGGAACCATGGTATCAGATTTTGGTAAAAAGGCTGTTTAACCCGATTTTGGTGTCCATCGTGCTGATTCTGACCCTGAATTCCCTGTCGGTGACCCTGCCCGGCCCGGTGTTGGAGGTCTGCACGAATGTGGGCAATATCAGCTACAGCCTGGGACTTATCTATGTGGGCTGCACCATCTGCTTCCTGAAAAAAGGAAGCCTGCACTGCCTGAAAACCCTGTGGATGCTGGTGCTGACCAAGCTTTTCGCAGTGCCGCTTCTGATTTACATTCTGACCGGGCCGATTCTGCCCGAGACCGAGCGGGTGGTGCTGATGCTGATTGCGGGAGCGCCGTCCATGACCACCAGCTGTATGATAGCGGGTCAGTATGGGCTTGACGAGGACTATGCTTCCACGGCGGTCTTTGTAACGACGATTTGCTGTATGGTGACGATTCCGCTGCTGTTTCTGACCTCAGCGTTGTTTCGGTAAAAGCATACGCACATACTCATAGGAAGAAAGCGCCTTATCCGGGCAGCGCATGCGAAGACGGAAGCGCTTATATATAGGGAGGAAAATCATATGGAACTGACAGAAGTAATCGAAAAACGAAGAAGTATCCGGAAATTCTCGGACAAACCGGTTTCCAGGGAAATACTGACAGAACTTATAAGAGAGGCCGCTCTGGCCCCCACAGCCAGCAATCTGCAGGCCTGGCGCTTCTTTGTGGCAGATGATCCGGAGCTGGTGCGGGACATCGACTCCTTCAGTCCCGGACTTTCCGGAAAGCCGCCGGTCATTATCGCCATCGCAAGCGATCTGGCGGAAGCGGAGCGCCGGGGAAGCAAGAACAGTCTTGTCTACGGCCTGATGATGGACGCGGCCATGGCGGCGGAGAATCTGATGCTGAAGGCCACGGATCTGGGGCTGGGCACCTGCGCCATCAAAAGCTATAATGATAAGGCGGTGCATAAGCTTCTGAAGCTGCCGGATACGATGCGGTTGGAAATCCTGATTTCCGTAGGCTGGCCGGCGGCAGAACCACGGGAGCCGAAGCGAAAGGCCATGGAAGACGTATTGTTCTGGAATACATGGGAAGAGCCGGAGGTTTCAGAAGAGGCGGCAGAGAAGCCGGAGGCCGGGAAAGAAGCAGTTCGGACGGACAACGGAAAATCAGCTGCAAGGGCAGCGGCGGCTTTTGCTTCGGAGAATACCCAGGCACAGCAGTTTAATAAGAAAGAACTGCAGGACCTGCTGATCTATATGATTACCAGCGCGGCAGGCCTTCCCGGCGAACCTCATATGTACGGCCCCTTACGTCTGATTGAATCATCGAGAAGACTGGCAGGAATGCTGGGGGACGCCTATGGCGGAGCAGTCTTTGAGGAACTGACGGCGCTGATTGACGCGGGCAAGGGTAAGAATATGACGGATCCGGAAGGCTTTTGCGAGATGCTTCAGGACGCAGCGGCGAAGGCTACGGAGCTTCTTTGAATGGAACGTGAAAAAGTGCTTGCAATTTTTAAAAATTTGAGGTAGTATTTTGAAAGACACACAAATGTCCGCAGAATAAAGACAGTAACTGTTCGGGTATTGAATAGCTACAAAAAAGACATTTAAAACAGAGGAGAGTATGAAAAATGAGTGAGAAGCTTAAAGTCGGTATCCTTGGCGGTACCGGAATGGTAGGACAGAGATTTATTTCCCTGCTGGAGAATCATCCCTGGTTTGAGGTTGTAACCATTGCAGCCAGCCCGCGAAGCGCAGGCAAGAGATACGAGGACGCGGTGGGAGATCGCTGGAAAATGGATACGCCGATGCCGGAGGCAGTGAAGGACATCGTTGTTATGAATGTCAACGAGGTCGAGAAGGTAGCTGCCGGCGTAGATTTCGTATTCAGCGCCGTAGATATGACCAAGGACGAGATTCGTGCCATCGAGGAAGCTTACGCAAAGACCGAGACCCCGGTTGTCTCCAACAACAGCGCGCACCGCTGGACTCCGGACGTTCCGATGATTATCCCGGAGATCAACTCCGATCACACGCAGATTATCGAGAAGCAGAAGGAGCGTCTCGGTACCAAGAGAGGCTTTATCGCTGTAAAGCCGAACTGCTCCATTCAGTCCTATACCCCGGCTCTGAAGGCATGGGAAGAGTTTGAGCCCTATGAGGTAGTCGCTACCACATACCAGGCGATTTCCGGAGCGGGCAAGACCTTTAAGGACTGGCCGGAGATGGTAGGCAATATCATTCCCTACATCGGCGGCGAAGAGGAGAAGAGTGAGAAGGAGCCCCTTCGTGTGCTTGGTACCTGCGAGGATGGCGAGATAAAGCTGGCTAAGGAGCCGGTGATCACCTGCCAGTGCATCCGTGTTCCGGTTCTGAACGGCCACACCGCAGCTGTATTTGTGAAGTTCCGCAAGAAGCCGACGAAGGAGCAGCTTATCGAGAAGCTGGAGAGTTTCCGGGGCGCACCGCAGGAGCTTGAGCTTCCCAGCGCGCCGAAGCAGTTTATCCGGTATATGACAGAGGATAACCGTCCCCAGGTTACTTTGGATGTGGATTATGAGAGAGGCATGGGCGTATCCATCGGAAGACTTCGCGAGGATACCGTATACGACTGGAAGTTTGTAGGCCTGTCCCATAACACTGTCCGCGGCGCGGCAGGCGGAGCCGTACTCTGCGCAGAGCTTCTGAAGGCAAAGGGCTTTATCGCAGCAAAATAAGTAGTGTGAAAATGAATAAAAAAGGTGTAAAAATGGTCATTTCTGCCGCAGGAATGGCCATTTGCCTGTTATGCGGCGGATGTGCGGGGCAGGACGCGCCCGATACAGAGCAGAATATAGGAAATGTGATCACTTCGGAGCAGGAAGGCATGGATGATGAGAGTGCTGCAATGGATAGCGATAGTCCTGCGGTGGATTACGGTACCTGCCCGTCGGGAACGATTGTAGATAAGACGCTGACTGAGGCGGATATGGACGGACTGTTCACTGCCGAGGCTGTCCCTGACGAGATTTTTGACCGCATCAATGGCATTTCCTATGTAGAAAATGAGAATATCGGTCGTGATGATCTGCGCTATCTGCGGCTCTTATACTGCGGCTTTGACGGCGAAACCCATGTGGGGGAAATGATCACAAACGCGGCGATAGCAGATGAGGTGCTGGAAATTTTCCGGGAGCTCTACGAAAATGATTACCCCATTGAAAAAATGCTGCTTATTGACGAGTATGGCGGCGACGATGATCTGGCTGTGGCCGACAACAATACATCCTGCTTTAACTACCGGGTGGTGGCAGGCAGTACGAAGCTGTCCCGGCATGCCCTCGGCCTGGCTATTGACATCAACCCTTTCTATAATCCTTATGTGACTTATCCGGACGGTGTAAAACACAGTTCTCCGCCCGGAAGTGAGCCTTATGCGGATCGAAGCGTGGATTTTCCCTATAAGATAGGCGGAAAGGATGACCTGTGCCTGCAGCTTTTTGACGCCCACGGCTATACCTGGGGAGGGCGCTGGAAGAGCGTGCAGGATTATCAGCATTTTCAGAAATAAGAGCTTCTCAGGCTTATCCAAAGTCTTATCCAAAGTCGGACCAAAACAACGGAAAAACCATTGACGGGAGGATGAAAATTGTGCTATGCTTCGAATAGCGGATATCCGCTATTCCGGAACAGCTCTTTCCGATTTCCCCTGTTTACAGATGATAACACACGAATGAGAACTTTTCTACTTGACAGAAGACAAAAAATATAATAAGATAGTACCTGAAAAACGAACAAATATTCGAAAACAAATGTTTGGAATATCGAAATAAAACAGGTACGGAATAAAGGAGAAGCTATGGTAAAGGAAGAAAAGCAGAAGGCATTGGACGCGGCGCTTGCGCAGATTGAGAAGCAGTTTGGTAAAGGCTCTGTCATGAAGCTGGGAGACAAGGGAGCGAACATGCAGATTGAGACGATCCCCACAGGATGCTTAAGTCTCGACCTGGCGCTGGGACTGGGCGGTATCCCGAAGGGACGTATCATCGAGGTCTATGGCCCTGAGTCCAGTGGTAAGACCACGGTGGCCCTGCACATGGTGGCAGAGGTACAGAAGCGCGGCGGTATCGCTGGCTTCATCGACGCGGAGCATGCCCTTGACCCGGTATATGCGAAGAATATCGGCGTAGACATTGACAATCTTTACATTTCTCAGCCGGATAACGGCGAGCAGGCTCTGGAGATCGCGGAGACCATGGTTCGTTCCGGCGCGGTGGATATCATCATCGTGGACTCCGTAGCAGCCCTGGTTCCGAAGGCCGAGATTGAAGGCGACATGGGCGATTCCCATGTGGGTCTGCAGGCACGGCTGATGTCCCAGGCTTTAAGAAAGCTGACCGCTGTGATCAGCAAGTCCAACTGTACGGTGATCTTTATCAATCAGCTGCGTGAGAAGGTGGGCGTCATGTTCGGTAATCCGGAAGTGACCACCGGTGGCCGTGCGTTGAAGTTCTATTCTTCCATCCGTCTGGATGTGCGCCGTATTGAGACCCTGAAGCAGGGTGGCGAGATGGTGGGTAACCGTACCCGTATCCGTGTGGTGAAGAATAAGATTGCTCCGCCTTTCAAGGAGGCAGAGTTTGATATCATGTTTGGCGAGGGAATCTCCCGTGAGGGCGACATTCTGGATCTGGCGGCCAACACCGGCGTGGTGAATAAAAGCGGCGCATGGTACGCGTATGAAGGCGATAAGATTGGCCAGGGTCGTGAGAATGCCAAGCAGTTTCTGAAGCAGAACCCGGAGATCTGCCACGAGATAGAGGAGAGAGTCCGGGAGGGCTTCGGCCTGGACAGCGCCGGGACCGATGAGGAGAAGGCAGAAAAGGCACAGAAGGAAAAGACAGAGGCGGCAGGAAAGAAGAATGCGGCAGAGACAGCAGAGAAATAATTACAGAAATTACACAGAAGAGAAGCCCGAGGAAGAGTATGAAAAAAAGCCGGAGAAGTCCGGCGATCTGAACCGGGCCAAACGCAGAGCGCTCCATATCCTGGAGCGCTCTGATCGTACCGAGCAGGAATTACGTGATAAGCTTTTGAAGAATTATCTGCCCGAGGTAGTGGATGCGGCAGTAGAGTATGTAAAAAGCTATCACTATATCGACGATCATCGATATGCGGTCAACTATCTGAACAGCAGAGGAAAAGTAAAGAGCAGCCGTCAGGTGGAGCAGGAGCTGTTATATAAAAAAGGAATCTCCAAGTCCGTGCTGGAAGGGGCGCTGGAAGAGGCAGAGCCTCAGGATGAGCGTGCCCAGATCCGCCGCTGGATGGAAAAGAAGCATATGGATCCGGCTGTGGCGGATCAAAATGAAAAACGGCGTTTTTATCAGTTCCTTTTGCGTCGGGGATTCCGAAGCTCAGATATATTGGCGGAGCTTCGGCAGGCTGAAGACGATACTTGACAGGTAATTCACCAAAATTCACTAAAATTCACCAACATTCACCCAAATCTTTCACCCAAATATTGTCTTGAATAGTTGAAATATGTACAGGGATGCGATATAATGTTGAATCATAATGGATGATCGACCAAACACGCACAAATCAACACAATCCAACTAAGAATATTGTTGAAAAACGGTGAAAAAGATGAGATTTATACGGAAGAGGAAAAACTGGCTTTTTTTTGCGCTTGCTGTATTTCTGGTCATAAAGCTGCCTCAGCCATATTTGAAGATTTTGGCTGAAAATGAAGGAATCAGTCAGGAAGAAGAAACCAGTCAGAGCGAAGAGAACAGGCAGAATGAGGATGGCGATCCGATCGGCGGAGAAGGAACAGAGGATGGAGAGACGCCGGATTCGGATGCGGCTGTCCCGGGTGGGGATAAGTCCGGTGCGACTGCCTCAGATGCGACTGCCTCAGATGTGACTGCATCGGATAAAGCGGAAGCAGATGCAACGGCTGGTGACGCGACAGCTACAGAGGAGGAAAATTCCGATGTGGCTGAGCTGGCAGGGGATAGTTCCGGGGAACAAAATGAAATTGCCGTCGTATCACAGGCGGAAGAGACGACTGCAGAACCACTGGATGTGACGCCCTATATTACGAAGGTGCAGGCCTGGTACCGAACGGAAAAATCAGGCGATAACTGGGTGGAAGTAGGCGCTGATACGACAGGTATCCCTGCGGACGCTGAATTAAAATTCACCATTTCTTATAAAAATGCGAACGCAGGAGATGTGGAGGCTCACAGCAGGACACTGCAGTACAAGCTGCCGGATTTGCTCATTGAGCCACATGTGGAATTAAGCGTTATACAGGACGCGAATGGAAAAGAAATCGGAACGATTACGGCTGATACCTCAGCTAAGACGATTCAGATGAGCTTTACGGATGAATTCCTGAAGCGGGAGGAAGCAGAAGTCAAGACGATTGACGGTTCTTTCTCATTTTATGCAGGAGCTGACCGGGATAAGGTGAGAGAGAATCCGAATCAGAATCTGATCATAGGAAACATGAACATAAGTCTCCCATTTGAAACAGAAAGCGACGCGAGACTGGGTACTCTGAATCTGACGAAAACCGCAGGTAAGTTTATAACGGACGAAGCCGGCGTAGCTTATCTGGAATATACGCTTACCGTGTCTACGGGAGACACGGCCATGCCGGAGATAAAGGTTACGGATCACTTCACGGCAAATGCGGAATATATAGAGAAGTATGTAGGTGTGACCGGTACAGAGAGCGGGGCGGGTACGAACCAGGATTCTTCTGTGGCGCCTTACGAGGTCGGAAGTCAGGCTGGAAATGGTAAGCTATATCTGGGGAACACCATCACAGAAGCGGCCCCGATTCCGGAACAGGCCGGAGCTTCGGTTACGTCTCCGGGCGTTCTGGTGTGGAATGTGGGAAAAATGAATGCACAGGAAAACCGCAGTCTTGTTTACCGCGTAAAATTAAAGCCGGAATATACAGGAGCCCAGAGCAGGGGCGCCATCACGAATGCAGCAGCCTCTTTTGCAAAGAGCTATCCGCATCAGACGGTATCGACAAACTTTGAACCGCACACCTATGTGGGAATTCAGAAGACCGGCGGCAAATATACGCCGAATGAGTCCGGAGGCGGAACCATTACTTACCAGGTGACAGTCAGTGCCGACGAGACCAATACCTATCCGTTAAAGAATGTCAAAATCAATGACGCCTTAAAGGATATTACGGATATCAGATACCTGCCCTATCTGCATTATGCAGTTGAAAGCTTTCAGCTGTATCAGGGAAGTCAGGCGGATGAATCCAAAAGGCAGAATATCGGACAGAATCCACATAAGGATCAGAGCAATCCGATCATCTATGACAGCCATACGGAAAAAAGGTTTGACTTCTATATTGATACCCTGAATCCGGGAGAAACCATGACTCTGATTTATCAGGTAGAGGTGAGTGGGGATATCTTTGCTTTGGGGAACGAAACAATTCGCATTAAAAACAGGGCGGCAGCCTATTCCGATGATACTGTAACGGGCGGAAATCAATCCTTTTCTTTCGCAAACGTGGAAAAGACGCTGGATAAAAAGGTTTGGGACAGAAAGCTCCAGAGTGAGAAGACAGCAGAAGATAAAAATGTGCCGCTCTCTGAAGGGGCTGCAGTTTACCGTTATCAGAACGCATCCGGTTCCTGGGTAGAAGCGACAGACGCGGCTGCTTCCTTTACAGTACCGGCGGGAAGCTTTCCCTATCAGGTAGTGGTCAATGAAGCGGCAGACTGGGATGTGGCCTCTGCGGTTCTCACAGACACCCTGAAAAATGAGTATCTGGTTTATACGGGATATCTGCGGGTGGACTATTACGAAAGTGGTTTGAGTGTACAGCCGACGAGCGACGCGCAGGCAGTGGAACTTCTGAAGAAAACGACGGCGACGAAGACGGTATGGGCGGATATTGACAAGATGTCTACCTTCAGTTTTAGTCCGAAGGAACTGGGCCTGGCAGATGGAGACGTATGTAAGGGCGCTTTCCTCTTAACTTATTACGCGAAACCGAACCAGGTATCGAACGTCAGTCTGGTGACAACCGGTAATGCCTTTACGGTAAAAGGCAAAGTGGTGGGACCTGGTGGAATTTCGGTGACTCTGGCCGGTGTGCAGGTAAGCACATCCACTGTGTTACAGGGAGAGAAAAACCTGAATCTCGTAAAGTCGGGCTGGTATTTCGACCATAACAAAGAAAGCAGCGGCGACTGGGAGCACGGGCGCTTATATTGGGTGATTGACGTTACCGGAACGGAGATTAGCGCAGGGACACAGATAAAGGACGTGCCTTCCACCGACGTCGGCTCCCTGCATCAGGTGCGTGGCACATCCATGGTAGGTCTGTATATCGGAACAATTCCGGATGGAAAAAGTTTTACGGATTACTATGGTTCGGTCAGAGAGCTGGAAGCAGATAAGAAAATGAAGAAGCTTTCGGGAAATGATAAAAATGGCGAAATCCTTCCAGCGGATGCGGACTATGCATGGAGCGCGCCTGCAGATGGAACATCAGCCACCATAGAAATAAAGAAAACATTGACATTACAAGAGGGTGAGCATCTCTACATGGTTCTGCAGACCAGACCGACTTATAATCTGAACGGGACAAGAGCCTGGAGAAATTATTATAATGATCTGTGGTTCCGGGAGAGCAGCACTTCGGAATTTATGAAAGTAAATAGAACAGTACTGCGTGGAGCTTCAGCCGGAACCAATTTTAAAGAAATGGCCGGCGTCTATGAATACAGCGGTGGATCAGACTGGAAGGTCATTTCAAATGAAAAAGGAAATATCAGCCAGCTGCTTCAAGATGAAATTACAGAGCCGGGCACCTATGTGGAGTGGCGAATCAAGATCAACTACGCTGGGGATCTGGAAGGTACCGTGCATGTGGAGGATCAGATTCCGGAGGGACTGACACCGGTATACGCCAGATATTTCTGGATTGCGAAAGAACTCTTTGATAATCCGCCTGTGGTTCCGGAAATCGGTGAATACAAGAATGATCAAAACTGGGAAAAGCTGGAGACAACCGCGCTGATAGATGGCAATGACAGAGGAAATGTAGAGAGGACCTGTATTTCCTACTTTAATAGTGAGACAGGACAGCTTCAGTTCCGGGTGGAAAACCTTCGGAAGGGCGGCGAATCGGCGGATCAGCGTTCTCTGGAAATCCAGGTGCTTACAAGGGTCAGCGATCCGGAGATACTGCTGAATGGAAAAGAAAAGGAGTTTGTCAACGCAATTACAGTAAAGAATGATTCGGATAAGGTGATCAGTAATTCTTCCGCCACGGTAACAGTTACAAAAAAGACCATCAGTAAAGAAATGGGAAGCGTGGATAACAGCAAGCTGCCCTTTACATTGCAGGTAAACAGTCTGGGAGAGGATCTGGTAAAAGGAGAAGATACCCTGACCCTGGTGGACGAAATGAAGGATCCGCTGCAGTTTGATACGGAATCGCTGAAGGTAACGGATAAGGACGGAAACCAGGTAGCCAATATTTTATCGCGCATTGAAGATACAGAGGACGGACAGAAGCTGATACTGACCATACCCGACGGACAGGCGCTTACAATTACCTATGACGCGATCCTGAACAGCCCGCCGGATCAGGATATTTCCGTAAACAATGCGGCGTACTGGTGGGGGCAGAGCAGCGATATTGCGCAAATCAAAGATGCCACAGTAAGGTACACGGTGAGCTCAACGGCGGAAACCTCTACCTATCCGGTGCTTCAGGTGAAGAAAGTAGATAAGGACAATACAGCTGCCGCATTGAATGGAGCAAAATTCCGGCTGGAGCAGGTGGCCTGGAATACAGATGAAAAGTGCTGGAAAAAGGTGGAAAATAGAACGGACATAGTAGGAGAGACAGGCAGCACAGGTAATGCAGAGGGAACCTTCTGTTTTGGAAACACAGACGGAACAAGGTTACAGTACAATACCGTATATCGCCTGACGGAAGAAAAAGCGCCGGAAGGGTATGTGCTGGATAAAAAACCGCAGTACTATGTGGTTGCCAAAAAAGTGGATGACAATTTTCCGTCGGAACTGGTAAAGTGGCAGGAATGGGGGGCGAAGATCTCCTATTCCGGAACCACATACTACGTGACAGCCTACAATGAAAAAGGCAGACTGGGACTGGAAAAAACCTTTCAGAATGTGAATGGGGAAACGGTCACCGGTTCCGGGCTGCCGGATGGCAGTTACCGGTTCGGACTGTATCCCTATCAGGAATCGGGAAGCTATGACAGTACAGAAGCTTTGCAGCTTCTGGAGATTATCTGTCAGAATGGAAATGTGACCTATAAGCTGAACGGCAGCTCCACAGAAAAGCCGGAGTTTACGCAGGTGTCGGTGGGAGCACAGTACCGTGTGCTGGAGCTGGACAGCAATGGCAATCCCATAACATCCACGGGTACCGTCGTCACGATGACCAATGGCCTGAAATACCGGGTGGAATATAAGAGCGGAGCCGATGCCGTCACCATTTCGGAGGATGGAACCGCACAGCCGGTGGAGATCACGAACCGGCAGTATGCTGACATGGAGCCCGGAACGGGAATCTTCACGGAATCCAATCTGATTTACGGAAGCCTTCTGGGCGGAATCGTGATCGTTGGAATCCTGTTTTGGATAAGCAGACGGAGACGCAGATAGATGAAGCAGGGACTTGGAAAAGGATATCTGAGATTATTTGTGCGGGCAGCCGTATTCCTTCTGATTTTATATCTGGTATTTACCAGAGTCCTTTTTCTGGGGCGGGTGACCGGAATGGAGATGTACCCGTCCCTGAAGGACGGGGATCTGGCCCTGGGCTATCGGCTGGAGCGGGAATACCGGACAGGCGACGTCATTGTCTATGAGGCCGGCGGGGCGCTGCATTTCGGAAGAGTAGCGGTAAAAGAGGAAGAAAATACAGACGAGGAGACGCTGTCTGTACAGCAGGATTACCAGACAGACCCGGAAGACAGCACGGATGGCACGGATGGCGACGAAGTGTCCCGAAAACAGGTAAGAGGAAGGATTATAACGATTCTCAGAAGAAGAGGCCTGTGAGAGGAAAAAGCAGCAAATAGAAACCGGTCAAAAGGAATGAAAAACTTATGAAAAAGAAAGCATGGAAAACAGTATATGGCGTGGCGCTGGCAGCAGTGCTGGTGCTGGGAAATGCAAAGACAGCAAGAGCGGAAGACGGCGGAGCAACCCCGGACTATTCGTTCAATAAGGTATATCAATTGGATGGAGACAGCGCGAAAGGGGCCAAAAGCCCGGCAGAGACATTCATGTTTGAAAGCGCGGATACGACGCCTCTGGTGAATCAGGCGACGCTGTATGCGGTGTCCTGTACAAAATATAATAGCGCTGCCAATCTGGATCAGATCACAAAGCTGGGGGATCTTCCGGCGGGACAGGCAGACAGTATTCCGGCTGCAGCAAAAGCAGTAACCATTGGTTCTGCCATGTATGCGGAAGGGGACCTGTCAAAGACAGCGGACGCGGCGTCAGCGCCCGTCACGAAGCCGGTGGCAGTCACGGTTACGGCGGCCAGCTATCAGAGCGTGGGCTGCTATTACTATGAGTTCCGGGAGAAAGCGGGAAATACAGCCGGCGTAACCTATGCCGCAGATACCTATGCGATCCGTGTGGCAGTGGTCAATGACGACGCGTCAGCCGGAGCCCTGAAAATCGGTAATGTAAAGCTGTACAGTGTCAATGAGGATGGTTCTCTGGGACAAAAAGCAGAGAACGTAACCAATGAGTACGCCGCAGGCAGCTTGAGCGTCAAAAAGACAGTTACCGGTAATATGGGAGACAGGAATAAAGAATTTACAGTAAAGGTTACCTTTACCGCGCCTGCCGGAACAGAAATCCACGCGCCCATCGCCATCAGCACCAGCGCCAGGATAACGGGCAATCCGACGGAGGCTGAGATCAATAGCGCGAAAACTGGCGCAACAGCTTCCGTTAAGGTGAAAGACGGAACAACTATAGTATTTTCCAATATTCCGAAGGGCGTCGTCTACCAGGTGAAGGAGACACAGGCAGAGGGGTATCAAACGCCGAAGTATAATGGTGCAGAGTCAGATGGCGGTCAAACCGGAACCATAACGGATGCGGCAGGCGGAACCGGCACACTGGGAATGACGCAGTCTGTCACGATTGAGAACAGAAAAGAGACAACCATCGACACCGGCATTTTCCTTTCCAATCTGCCCTACGTCCTTGTACTTGCGGGCATAGCGGCGGCAGCTCTTTTATTCTTTGCAGGTAAGAAACGCCGTGACAGAGAAAAATAAACAGGGTATGGGAAGAATTCTGCTGAAGCTGCTCAACAGACTGCTGGATGTGGCTGTTTTGCTGACGCTGCTTGTAACAGCGCTTTACTGCGTCTACTGCATCTGGGATAATAACACCATCTATGACGCGCCGCTTAAGCTTCAGCAGGAGCTGAGAAAGCAGAGACCAAAGGAGGAAAGTCCATCCTTTGAAGAGCTTCAGGGACTCAATCCGGATGTGGCGGCCTGGCTGACCCTGGAAGGTACCGGAATCGATGACCCAATTGTGCAGGGCGAGGATAACCTGGAATATCTGAATAAAAATGTGTACGGGGAATATGCCCTGGCAGGAACCATTTTTCTGGATTCCAGGTGCGACAGAACATTTCGGGGCGCATACCAGCTGGTGTATGGACATCATATGGAAAAGCACAGGATGTTTGGGGATCTGGACCGGTATCTGGAAGAGGACTTTGTGGAAGAACATACCACGGGAACACTGATGGTTCCGGGAAAAACGTATCCGCTCACGTTTCTGGCGGTTATGAAGGTGGACGCAGCGGACTCCTGTATTTTTGAACCGCAGGATTGCGGACCGGATTCGGATGCATTTCAGCAGACAGTTTTAACGAAGGGGCAGTATGTCAGAAAAGAGCTTCTGGAGAAGCTGTCGGAAGAACCGGATAGTTGGGCTGTCCTGGCTCTCAGCACCTGTTCATCGGAAAAGGAAGAAGAACGTATTGTTGTATTGATGGTATATGAGCGCAAATGAGAAGAATATTTTACAGAGTAAGAAGAGTAAAAAGATATAGTTTAATGATAGCTTTGGGGCTGTTCCTGATGCTGGCCTTTCCGGTGTACGCGTCAGGCGGCAGCCGGTTTACCCTGCCGGTAACAATTACCTGGGGACAGGGCGGTCTGAGTGAGGACAAAACATATCAGTTGACCCTGAAGGGACTGGATGAAGGGTGTCTCATGCCGGACGGAAGTCCGGAGGAATATTGCGTGACACTGACCAGGGACAAGACCATCACGCAGCTGCCGGAAATCCGGTTTGAAAAGCCGGGAGACTATCATTATGTACTGAGGATGACCCGGGAGGATCAGAAGCAGATCGCTGTGTATTATCTGCATGTCATGGCTGTCAACGGGGAAAATGGAGAATTGACAGTTACATCGACTCTGCGGGAAAAGGATCCGCAGGGAACTAAGACAGACGAGCTTCAGTTCGTGGATGACGAGGGAAAGAAGCCGGAAAAGAAACCGGAGAAAAAAACGGAAGATAAAGCAGGAAAGAAATCCAGCCGGCAGAAGCCTTCCGAAACAGGTACCAGGGTACAGACAGGCGATGAAAATGAGGCGGTATTCTGGATCATTTTGCTTCTTGCGGGTATTACCGGACTGGGAGCTGCTGTTACCCAACTATTACTTGACAGAAAGGTAAAATAAGTATAGAATTTAATAGTTGTATGTTATTCCTAATCGGCAAAACTTATAAAAATAAGCGTGTCAAACAGGTTATATTTGTACAATGAAAATTAAATAAGGAGGTGCTCCTGTGCCGTTTTATGTTCTTATAATCGTTGCGGTTGTGTGCATCGTAGTAACGGCTCTTGTGACCCTGACTGTCCGCAAGAATACGGTCGAGAAAAAGGTCGGTAACGCGGAAGAGAAAGCAAGAGAGATCATCGACGACGCACTGAAGGTCGCGGAACGATCCAAGCGCGAGGCTTTGCTGGAGGCGAAGGAAGAATCACTGAAGACAAAGAACGAGCTGGACAAAGAGACAAAGGAACGCAGAGCGGAGCTGCAGCGTTATGAGCGCAGAGTGCTTGCCAAAGAGGAAGCTCTTGACAAGAAGTCTGATGCCCTGGAACGCCGTGAGCTGAGCTATGCGGCCAAGGAAGAAAAGCTGGCGAAGCAGACAGCTGAGATTAACAAGCTTCAGGAAAAAAGAGTACAGGAACTGGAAAGAATCTCTGGCCTTACCTCCGAACAAGCAAAAGATTATTTATTAAAGACTGTTGAAGACGAAGTAAAACATGAAACCGCTGTGCTCGTCAAGGAACTGGAGAGCAGAGCAAAAGAAGAAGCTGACAAGAAGGCAAAGGAATATGTAGTAACGGCGATTCAGAAGTGCGCTGCCGACCATGTGGCAGAGACGACGATCTCCGTGGTACAGCTTCCGAACGACGAGATGAAGGGAAGAATCATCGGTCGTGAGGGACGGAATATCCGTACTCTTGAGACATTGACAGGCATCGACCTGATCATCGACGATACCCCCGAGGCAGTCATTCTGTCAGGCTTTGACCCCATTCGCCGCGAAGTGGCAAGGATTGCGCTGGAAAAGCTCATCGTGGACGGACGTATTCATCCGGCACGTATCGAAGAGATGGTAGAAAAAGCGCAGAAGGAAGTGGAGACCATGATCCGCGAGGAAGGCGAGGCAGCCGTTCTCGAGGTTGGCGTCCATGGAATTCATCCGGAGCTGGTGAAGCTCCTGGGACGAATGAAGTTCCGTACCAGCTATGGTCAGAATGCATTGAAGCATTCCATCGAAGTAGCGCATCTGGCAGGCCTTCTGGCAGGCGAGGTCGGCGTAGACGTCCGTATGGCGAAGCGCGCCGGACTGCTTCATGATATTGGTAAATCCATTGACCATGAGGTGGAAGGATCCCATATCCAGATTGGTGCAGATCTGTGCAGAAAGTACAAGGAATCACCGATTGTTATCAACGCGGTAGAATCACATCATGGTGATACGGAACCGACATCTCTGATTGCATGTCTGGTACAGGCGGCAGATACCATTTCCGCAGCCCGTCCGGGTGCCCGCAGAGAGACGTTGGAGACGTACACAAATCGGTTAAAACAGTTAGAGGATATCGCCAATGGTTTTAAGGGCGTAGACAAGTCTTTTGCAATTCAGGCAGGTAGAGAGATTCGTGTAATGGTAGTTCCGGATCAGGTAGATGACGCCAGCATGGTATTGCTGGCAAGAGATATTTCCAAGCAGATAGAAGCTGAGTTGGAATATCCGGGTCAGATCAAAGTAAATGTTATCCGCGAAAGCAGAGTAACAGATTACGCAAAATAAGAAGACGAAGGATGTCGCGAAGCGGCATCCTTTTTCGATGAAAGAGGAGGCAGTTACATATGGCAGAGATAGGTTTTATCGGGATGGGAAATATGGGCTATGCCCTTTTGAAGGGTGTGATGAAGGAATTTCCGGCAGAAAAACTGATTTTTACGGCAAAGACTTCGGAGACAAAGCTGCGGGTTCACGCAGAGACCCAGGTGGTGTATGCGGAGTCCAACGCGGAGTGCGCCAACAACTGTAAATACCTTGTTCTGGCAGTGAAACCCCAATATTATCCGGTGGTCTTAAAGCAGATTCGTTATGCGGTGACGCCGGATCACGTGATTATTTCCCTGGCTCCGGGTATCACCATTGCCAGCCTGAAGGAGACCCTTGGATCCGACCGGCGTATCGTGCGGGCCATGCCCAATACCCCGGCTCTGATTGGCGAGGGTATGACGGGGCTGTCTTTTGACGCGGAGGAATTCAGCCAGGAAGAGATTGACCGGGTACATCAGATCTTCGGAGCAGTCGGAAAGTACGCCGATGTGGAAGAACGGATGATGAGCGCGGTGGTCTGCGCCAGCGGAAGCTCTCCGGCTTATGTATACCAGTTTATCGAGGCGCTGGCGGATGGCGCAGTGCAGTTTGGCCTTCCGAGAGCCCAGGCATACACCTTTGCGGCCCAGGCAGTAGCCGGCGCGGCGAAAATGGTACTGGAGACCGGCGAGCATCCGGGAGCATTGAAGGATAAGGTCTGCTCTCCGGGCGGAACCACCATCGCTGGTGTGGCGGCGCTGGAAAACGCGGGATTCCGGGGCGCAGTGCTGAAAGCCTGCGAGGCCTGCTATCAGAAATCCGAAGGAATCAAATAGTATGAATGCGGCGGCCCTCTCATATATTGAAAGGTATATGGGAGGGCTTTTTATGTGGAAAAAGTTTGCGGGCACAAGGAAAACGTTCCTGCCGGTGTTCCTGACAGGATTTGCGGCGGGAATCTTATACATGGTGTTCTTTGGCCGGGCGGCAGCGCATGAGACAACCCTGATGAGCCGTTATTTCTTTTCCAGATATCAGCAGGTGGAGCTGGCCAGCGGCGAGCTGCTCTGGTATATTCTGAAATCACGTGTCAGTTTTTTCACATTGCTGTGGCTGACCGGTTTTACCTTCTTCGGCACAACGGCGGCATTTCTGTCTCTGGCATGGATGGGCGCGGCGCTCGGTATTACATTGACGACGGCGGCCATGAAGCTGGGCTTTATGGGAATTCTCATCTGTCTTGCCTCGGGTCTGCCACAGGTTTTCCTGTATGTGCCTGCGCTAGCCTGGCTTCTGCAGAAAATCTGTGAGACGTCGGAGAACCGTCCCTGGAAAGGACAGCGATACAGTGGGAACAGTCGGCAGATGATGCCTTATCTCCTGGTCTGGGGACTTGGATTTCTGCTGCTTTTGGCCGGCTCTCTGCTCGAAAGTTATGTAAATCCCATATTTTTGAAGCTGATTTTAAAAAATATTTAAAAATATTTTACGAATTCTTTACCAGATTTGGTGGAACAGGAAAAGAAGAAAACCAGATATTGTGGAAAGCCGTAAAAAGCCTTGATTTTACAGTATTTTGCGAAAAAAAGATCATTGCTTTTCTGGTGATTTCTTACTATAATAAAATCCAAAGACTTTAGAAGAAAACGGCTTGGGTGAGCATAAGCTGAGGGGCACATGGATATATGGAACAAGAGATTAAAGGATTCATGTCTTATTTACATAATGTGAAAAAGACGTCCCGGAATACGGAGCTTTCTTATCAGAGAGATCTGATGAAAATGATGCATTTTCTCCAGAAGCAGAAGGTAGAGGATGCGAAAGAGGTTACAGAGACAGCCTTGAATTCCTATATTCTGGACTTGGAAAAAAATGGAATGTCAGCAGCGACGGTATCGAGAAATATCGCGTCCATGAAGGGTTTTTATCTGTATCTTTGGAAAGAAGGCAGCATCAGTTCCGATCCGGCAGAGAAGCTGAAAGCCCCCAAAGTAGAAAAAAAACTGCCTGAGATCATGTCTGTGGAGGAGATGGAGCGCCTGCTGCGGCAGCCGGGCGACCGAACAAGCAAGGGTCTGCGGGATACAGCCATGCTGGAGCTTCTATACGCCACCGGTATCCGGGTAACCGAGCTGATTTCTCTGAAGATGGACGATGTGAACTGGAAGCTGGATTATATCGTGTGCCGCGACCGGAATAAGGAGCGGATTATTCCCTTCGGTCCGAAGGCGAAGAAAGCACTGGAGCATTATCTGAAGGAGGCGCGCGGTCAGCTCATAGGCGATAAGAAATGTGAGATGCTGTTCCCCAACTGCTCCGGCGAGGGCATGAGCCGTCAGGGCTTCTGGAAGCTTCTGAAGCAGTATGTGAAGCAGGCGGGTATTGAGATGGAGATTACGCCCCACACCCTGCGTCATTCCTTTGCGGCCCATCTGGTGGAAAACGGCGCGGATCTGCATGTGGTGCAGGAGATGCTGGGACATTCGGATATCTCCACGACCATGATGTACGCGGCGAGAACCCGGGAGATATATGCGAAGGCGCATCCGAGAGGGTAACAGATAGAATAAAGTGACGAGAGATTCCTGATAATAATACACGGGAATCTCTTTTTTACTCTATAAGAAACACCGTGTTACGTTAAAGTGCGAAAACTATGATTCCTATAGAGTAAAATAGAAAGAATAGAAAAAAGGGAGACGGTTGAACGCTCTCCCTTGGTATATAAGCTGTTTTTGAATTAGCAGCGCTCCGCGATCTCATACAGCAGCCGCTCGGAATCTTCCCAACCCAGGCAGGCGTCGGTAATGGACTTGCCATAGACATGGTCGTGAATGCCCTGATTGCCTTCCTCGATATAGCTCTCGATCATCACGCCCTTGACCAGCTTGCGGATGTCGTCGGCGCAGGAACGGCTGTGCAGAACTTCTTTGACGATACGGATCTGCTCCTTGAACTGCTTGTTGGAGTTGTTGTGGTTCGCGTCTACGATGCAGGCCGGATTCTTCAGCTCTCTCTGGGCGTAGAGATTGCAGAGGTTCCGCAGATTCTCATAGTGATAGTTGGGCAGGGACACGCCGCGCTCATTGACAGCACCGCGAAGAACCACGTGTGCCAGGTCATTTCCGCTGGTCTGGACGTCCCAGCCATGGTAAATGAAGGAGTGGCCGTTCTGTGCCGCGTGAACGGAGTTCAGCATAACGGAAAAGTCGCCGCTGGTGGGGTTCTTCATGCCTACGGGAATGTCGATACCGCTTGATACCAGACGGTGCTGCTGGTTTTCCACGGAGCGGGCTCCAATGGCGATATAGGACAGGAAATCCTGTACATAGGGCAGATTTTCCGGGTACAGCATCTCATCGGCTGCGGTCATGCCGGTCTCTTCGATGGCGCGGATGTGCATGTGTCGCAGGGCGATGATGCCAGCCAGCGGGTCCGGCTTCTTCTCCGGATCCGGCTGATGCATGATGCCCTTGTAACCGTCGCCGGTGGTACGGGGCTTGTTCGTGTAGATACGGGGGATAATCAGGACCTTGTCCTTAATCTTCTCCTGTACCTGAACCAGACGGCGCACATAGTCGCAGACAGCCTCTTCATTATCTGCGGAACAGGGTCCGATGATGGCGATAAAGCGGTCGGATTCGCCGGTGAAAATTTTACGGATTTCTTCGTCTCTCTCTTTTTTTATCTGTGCCACATGGTCGGGAACCGGATACATTTCACGGATTTCCTGGGGGGTGGGCAGCTTTTGCTTGAAATCGAATGCCATTTTTCATAACTCCTCGTTTGTGTATATTGATGACGGACGTTCGGAGCGCAGGCCGCAGACCCGCTCGCCAGGGCGAGCTATCCGCTACGCGCCGAACTGTTTCTATCATAATACATGAAAACGCAAAAGTCACGCAAATTTTACATTAATTATGTAGGAATTCCTGTAAAGAAGCCAGATTCATCCCGCATACGACCAGCTGTCCTGCCAGCAGTCCCCACAAATATCCCTCGATTCCGAAGCGCGGTACAAAGCACAGGACAAAAAGGATGCGAATCAGAATGCCCGCCAGATTATTGAAAAAGCCGGTTCCGGTGCGGCCAAGGCCGTTTAAGATACTGTGCAAGGTGTGGTTCAGATACAGAAACGGACAGATCCAGGCCAGGGTAAGGATAAAATCTCCGGCCAGGGTGCTTCGAAAGAAAAAGTTCCCGAGAAAGCGTCCGAAGAGCAGAAAGAGGACGGTAAAACTGATTCCCAGCGGCAGGCAGAAGGACACGGTTTTGCGGACCGTGCGGGAAAGGCTTGCGTCGTCCCCGGCAGCCTGGGATTCGGATACAGAGGGCAGCAGCATGACTGACAGAGCGCCTGTCAGGACGCTGGGAAACAGGATAAAGGACAGGGCCATGCCGGACAGGGTTCCATAGACGCTGAGCGCCTGCTTCGTGGACAGGCCGTATTGTTGGAGACAAAGGGGCAGCAGAATGGATTCGGCGCTGGCCAGCAGATTCATGCAGAGTCGGTTGCCGGTGACCGGAAGCGCCATGGCCAGCATTTGCCGTGTCAGGGAAAAAAGGGAGGGCGCGCCGGAGCCGTCCGCAGATTTTCCGGGAGGGGCAGATTGCCCGGAGACGCAGAAAACACAGAACAGCATGGACGCAAACTCCCCGATAACCAGACCAATGACGGCGGTTAGCGGGGACAAACCCATGCCCTGTTCACAGGCCACCCGGTAAATGAGAAAGACAGCCCCCACACGGGACAGCTGCTCGAAAAGCTGGGCAGCCGCCGGAACCGCGGGCTTCTTTAACCCGTAATAATAGCCGCAAATGCAGGAATGGCAGGCACCGAAGGGAATTGTGAATGCCATAATGCGCAGAAGCGTTCCGGTGCGCGTTTCCCGGAGAATGTGCCGTGCCAGAAAAGCAGCATTTTCATACAGGAGAAAAGCGGTGGGGATGGCAAGCCCCAGAGCCAGGAGAAGCCCCACGCGCAGAACCTGTCTTGCGCTCTGCGGACGTCCGGTCCCATTTTCCCGGGAGACGAAGCGGGAAACGGCGATCTCGGCCCCGGAGGTGGTCAGCGCATAACAGACTCCGTAAATGGGAAAAATCATCTGATAGATGCCGATGCCCTCGGCACCGATGGCGCGGCTTAAGAATATTTTATAGAAAAAGCCGATGAGGCGGGTCATAAGGCCTGCCGCAGTCAGGAGCAGCGTGCCGCCGACCAGCGGATGAAGCTGTTTTTTCATAGATTTCCCTAAATCAAAAATTATAAGTAATATATGGCAAAAACCTGCTTGACAGAACCTTACCTGAGTGTTATTATCAATACGAAATCCGACAAAAGTACTCGGAATTTAATAACCTTTGAGTGCGAGGTGACAATATGAAATTGTCTACAAAGGGAAGATATGGACTTCGCGCGTTGATTGATTTGGCCCTGTACAGCGAAAATGAGACGGTTTCCATCGCCAGTATTTCCGCCAGACAGAATATATCGGAAAGCTATCTGGAGCAGCTGATCGCGAAGCTCCGCAAGGCCGGACTGGTAACCAGCGTCCGGGGAGCGGGCGGCGGCTATAAGCTGGCGCTTCCGGCGTCCGAGATTTCCGTGGGAGATATCCTGCGGGCTCTGGAGGGAAGCCTGGACGCGGTGAACTGCCCGGGACTGGAGGAGGAAAGCAGCTGCGGCGGTTCTGAATTCTGCGTGACCAAGTATGTCTGGCAGAAGATTAATGACAGCATTAACCGGACCGTAGATGAGATTAAGCTGGATCAACTGGTCGAAGAAAGCAGGAGCATGAAGGATGAAGCCGGGACCAAGGAAAATACGTCCTGTTGCATCTAAAAAAGAAGGAGATATCACCATGAAGAAGTTAATTTATCTGGATAACGCGGCGACCACAAAGACAGCGCCGGAAGTTGTAGAGGCCATGCTGCCCTATTTCACAGAGCATTACGGCAACCCCTCTACCGTATACAGCCTTGGCGGCGAGAGCAAAAAGGCCATCACAGAAGCAAGAGAGACCATCGCGAATGCGCTGGGCGCGCAGACCGAGGAGATTTATTTCACCGCAGGCGGAAGCGAGTCCGACAACTGGGCTCTGAAAGCGACTGCAGAGGCATATAAGAGCAAAGGAAAACACATTATTACCACAAAGATCGAGCATCATGCGATCCTGCACACCTGCGAGTGGCTGGAGAAGCATGGCTATGAGATTACGTACCTGCCCGTAGATGAAAATGGTGTGGTCAAGGTCGAGGAACTGAAGAAAGCCATCCGTCCGGAAACCATCCTGATTTCCGTGATGTTTGCAAATAACGAGATCGGAACCATTCAGCCCATCAAAGAGATTGGTGAGATTGCCCATGAGCACGGCATTCTGTTCCACACCGACGCCGTACAGGCCTTCGGTCAGGTGCCCATCCATGTAGACGAGTATCACATCGACATGCTGAGCGCCAGCGGCCACAAGCTGAACGGCCCCAAGGGCATCGGCTTTCTGTATATCCGGAAAGGTGTGAAAATTCGTTCCTTCATACACGGCGGCGCGCAGGAGCGCAAGCGTCGTGCAGGTACCGAGAACGTACCGGGCATCGTAGGACTGGGCAAGGCCACCGAGCGCGCCATGGCGACCATGAAGGAGCGTACCGATAAGGAAATTGAGCTTCGTGATTACCTGATTGACCGCGTCCTGAAGGAGATTCCCTACACCAGACTGAACGGCCACAGAACCACCCGTCTTCCGAACAACGCGAACTTCAGCTTCCAGTTCATCGAGGGCGAATCTTTGCTTATCATGCTTGACATGGAAGGCATCTGTGGTTCCAGCG
>QWCN01002220.1_pt1 | contig 26210 bp, 16 predicted proteins | sample 1972711 | NCBI WGS metagenome assembly QWCN01 (sample SAMN09866707, study PRJNA288562) | Human gut metagenome isolate term1_stool, whole genome shotgun sequencing... | isolation source: gut | host: Homo sapiens | place: USA: California
CGTCATCGGCCACATCACGCCCGCGTCCACGGGCTGTTACCTCGTGACGCCCGACGGACAGGACATAAAGCTGAAAGCGCAGGGGTTCCCCGACCCCGCTTAAGAAGCGGGTTTTATGCGCCCGACCGTCATCTTGCCCCGAACTGTCGTTTGCGATATATCCACCCTGTTCATTCCGAAAAAAGCGGCGGCCGAAAGGCTGCCGCTTTGCATTAATTCAGACGCACCAGCGAAACGATAGGCGTATCGGTCGCTGTTCTTTCATTCGCCGTAATCGAGCCGTCCTCATTGATCATCCCCACGACATTTTTTCCGTCGGCGTAGCGCAGTCCGGCAAAAGACAATCCGGGCGACGACGGACTGCTTGACAAGGAAATTAAACCAGACGCGATTTCAGACGCGATTTCATAACCCGCTTGCACTAAATCAATGATGCGTACCGAATAATCCGACAATGCAATCTGATATATTTTTTTACTGCTCTCATTAAAAAGAAACAGAGACTCGGAAGTTACGAATCCGGTTGCATTCTTTTTGTCATACCCGTAATAATTAAGTCTCGGAAAACTTCTATCATAATGATATTCCGATATTTTACCGGATGATTCCTCAAATTCGATCAAAGTCCAATTACCCACAGAAATATATGTTCCCCGGATTTTGTTCGGACAAAAATCTGTCAAATTAATATGACTATGGTCAGCAACATATTCCGCCTGCAAGCTGTTCTCTCCGATAAGCACTATTTTATAGATTGCAGAACTCGTAACCGCATAATAATTATCCGAGAACCCGCAAAATACAGATACATCATCATCTCCAACCAACTCTTCAATGGGATAAATACGGCCTCCGGGACATTGGAATTTGTGATCGCTACTATAAAAGCTGTAATAAATAAGCCCCTGCTTATTTACCAAATACTCTGTACCATATTGTTTATCCGGCAAGCACCTTTTCATGGTCATATTCTCCGGATTTTTTGTATCTATTCTATAAATTTCGCAAGCATCACTATTAATCCATCTTGCCCAATATATATTACCCGCTCCATCCATAAATGTCGGAAGCGTCCATTGCCACCAAAAAGAACCTTCACCATACACTGAGCACGGCAATGCATAGACATATTCAGTCCGGACATCGACCAACACCATCGAATACATATTACCCTGCGATCTGAATTCGCCTCCCAATAGCATAAAATTCGGATCGACCTTTTCAACCTTGTTGATAAACATATCGACAGTATCGCCCCGGTCCGTAATAAACCGAATCGGCTTTACATTTCCAGCCGCATCGACCGTATTAAAACCAGAAAAGTCACTACCCGTGCGGGCACCCCTCACCCTACCGGCTGATTGATAAGCCATTACAGCCCCTTTGACCGTTGCTTTCCGCAGCCGGTCCTCCGAATCCGAATCCTTACTACACGCTCCTGCCATAGCACAAACCAATGCCAGTAGAATCAATTTTTTCATAAAACGGAATTCAATTCTGCCGCCCGCACCCCAGCGGAAAAATAAAAAAGAAAGCGTGGTGCCAAAAACTTATTTCATCAGGATAGGTCGTAGGATACCATTGAATTCAAAATAAGCATCAACTCCCACGCCTATACCCGAAAAATACGGATACGACGCGGCAAGATGCATGCCCACTCCCAATTCAAATGAATTTCCTACATTTATAAAGTAAGATTCGGAAATGAAAACAAGAGCTAATCAAATGAAGATAAAACACCGTTATATCAATATATTATAACGGTTATTGTGTTTTCACTTGCTTGCAACCTTTGCAGTTGCTTGGTTCTTTTTCGGAGTATTTTTGTTTCTTATTTGTTCCTTGATTCGGATTATTCTTTCTACCTTTGCGGCAGTAAGAACGAGCAAAAAGTAAGAATTATGCCCCGAGTAAAGAAACCCGCGAAAGTAAAAGAGCCGATCCGTCTTCGAATGAAAGGATTGGCCGACGGCAGCAAGAGCTTGTATCTCGATATATACCGTAACGGCAAACGGTCGTATGAATATCTCAAGATGTATATCATCCCTGAAATGGATGATAACGCCCGCAAGCGGAATGCAGCGACCATGACGGCGGCCAATACGATCAAGTCTCGGCGCATCATCGAACTGACCAACGGCGAAGCGGGAATCAAGCGTAGCGATGACAAAGAAGCGGTGTTACTGCTGGACTGGATGAATACCTACATAGAGAACCAGCAAAAGCGTGGCAAGAAGGACGGACATCAGATCAAGGTCGCTATTCAAATTCTGAAAGAGTATGCCGGTGAACGAGTAACAATGGATCAGGTGGATAAAACCTTTTGTCAGGGATATATCGACTATCTTTTGACGGAATACCGCCCGCAAGGAAAGTCCGTTTCGAAATTCACGGCACAGAACTATTATCGGGTATTGAACGGAGCGTTGAACGCCGCTGTCCGTGCCGATGTAATCAAACTGAATCCCTTTACGAAAATCGGCAATTCGGACAAGATACATCGTCCCGAAAGCAAACGGGAATATATGACCATCGAGGAGCTGCGGGCATTGATCGCCACCCCGATGAAGAACGAGGCGGTAAAACAGGCCTACCTGTTCTCCTGCTTCTGCGGATTGCGGATAAGCGATATAATCGGCCTGAAATGGGGAAACGTCTATGTAGATAACAGGCAGTATCGGTTAGAGGTTGTGATGCAGAAGACCAAAGAGCCGATTTACCTGCCGCTCTCGCCCGAAGCGCTGCGTTGGATGCCCGAACGGGGCGACAAATCGGCGGAGGATACAGTGTTCGATCTGCCCTCTACGACGCATATAAATATTCTGCTCAAACCATGGGCGAAAGCGGCGGGTATCGACAAGCGGTTTTCGTTTCACACGGCAAGACACACTTTCGCCACGATGATGCTGACATTGGGAGCGGATTTATACACGACCTCGAAGCTGCTCGGTCATACGGATGTGAAGATGACGCAGGTGTACGCCAAAATCGTCAATCGCAAAAAAGACGAGGCGGTGAATCTCGTGAATGGATTGTTCGATTGATTCGGAATCGAGCGTGGTTCGAAAACCGGTTTACTTTACTACGGGGGCGTATAGGAGAAAAAGAAAATAAACCTTTTTGCGGGCTGAATATATGAAGCCCCAAAGGTAAAATGTGTTGCTTGTATAAGCGGTAGGATGTATTTCTGGGGTAATTCCCATTTAAGAAAGCATCCCTTAGAGTTTCCTATTCATCTTGAACATCTGTTGGAATCTACAACCATCGGTAGAAATATGCCACCTCCCAATGTGACGGCTATAATAGGGGCGTTCTGCGATCGTGTAGGGTTTATTCGCTTACTCCACCTCTATGCGGATAGCTTTCAAGATTGCGTAGCATTTTTCTGTTCCCTTTTCTTGTCCAAATTTTTGTCGTATGATGAATGATTGCTGTTCTGCATATAAATATCTCGTTTTTTCATTTTGTATCGAATCCGAACAGTTCAATGTCGGACAACAATATCACCTCTGCTTGCGGATTGAGTGGCAGCTCTCCAAACGACGTAAGGCGTTTGGGGTATTAGGCTCCCCCGAAAAGATCTCAATGGACAACGGGCAAGCCCGAATCAAAATAGCTTTGGCAAACGTCCAATGCAATAAACAGCCCAAACCGCCGAAAATTGTCCGATAAAAATGTTACAAAACAATGTTACGTAAAGCCGAAAAGGGATTGTCCATAACAAGGAATGGATTAGTTTTAGTCAAATTATTTTGTTAGGAATTGAGAATATAGGCCCATGGCTTGATAATAGATATACGCGGGGTTAGATAGAAAATTCATATTTGTAATAATGCTATTAGTAACAATTTTGTTAGTAATAAAATTATTGCCTATCTTTGCGATTAGAGAATAATGACGGAAGATTATGGAGAACAAGCCTTTTATATTCGGAGTTGCAACATCGGGCGATAATTTTACCGATCGGGAGAAAGAAACAGAACGCCTGTTGCTGAATTTCCGGCACGGTGTGAATACGGTGCTGATTTCGCCCCGTCGCTGGGGTAAAACATCATTGGTGCAAAAAGCTTGTCGCCTGGCACAGTCCGACAAATTGAAAATCGTTTATCTCGATATTTTCTCGTGCCGTAGCGACAGGGATTTTTACGATGCCTTTGCATCCGCCGTTCTCAAACAAACATCTTCGAAAGTGGACGAATGGCTGGAGCATATCAAATTGTTTCTTTCCCGTATCAGCCCCAAAATCTCGATGGGACCGGACCCGATGTCTGATTTTTCCATATCGCTCGAAATGAATCCCAAGAGCAATGATATTGACGAAATCCTGCAGCTCCCCGAAAAGATAGCACAGAAGAAAGGTTGCAATATCGTCGTCTGCATTGACGAGTTCCAGCAGATTGCCGAGTTTAAGGATTCCAAGACATTCCAGAAGCGGCTGCGTTCCGTATGGCAGTTGCAAAAGTCTGTGTCCTATTGCCTGTTCGGCAGCAAGAAACATCTGATGAACGAACTGTTCGAAAAAAAGAGCCTGCCGTTTTACAAGTTCGGCGATGCCATTTATTTACAGAAGATAGGAACGGCGGATTGGATCGACTACATCTGCGGACGTTTCGAGGCTACGGGCAAACATATCTCGGAAGAGCTGGCCGAAAAGATTTGTCAAAGGGTAGACAATCACTCTTCGTATGTGCAGCAGTTGGCATGGCTGGTATGGATTCATACGGATAAAATTGCTACGGAGCAGGATTTCGAGGCGGCCTATCAGGATATTATCGACCAAAACACACCGCTGTTCGAGAAGCAGACCGAGAGCCTTACGACCTATCAGATGAATTTCCTGCGAGCCATTTTAGACGGGATTCATAGTGAATTTACCACACAGGAGGTCTTGCAGAAATACCAGCTCGGCTCGTCGGCCAATGTCAGTATCGTAAAACGGGCATTAGTCAAAAAGGAGCTCATAGAGATCGAGAAACGACAGGTGGTTATTCCCGATCCCGTGATGGCGATATGGCTGAAACGGGAGCTCGGAATATGACAAGCCGAAAATATAAGATCGATTATACAGAGAGGCATAAATGAAACTACATTTTATCTTATTGCTATGCTGCTTATTTGCCGGTCATTCGGCCGATGCAGCAGAACGATGGGCCATTGTTGTCGGTATCGGAAATTATCCAGAAGATTCAGGCTGGAGATCAATACATGGAGATAATGATATCGAACTTATCATACCAATGCTGTTGCGCAACCAATTTCCCAGACATCATATTTCAATTTTAGCGAACGAACAGGCAACTAAAAACAATATCAAGAATACAGTTGATGCTCTAACTTCAAAACTTCAAGTTGGAGATGTCGTGTATTTCCACTTTTCCGGCCACGGACAACTGATTACAGACTTAAACGGAGATGAAGGCGATTATGGATATGACGAATCGATCATTCCCTACGATGCCAAATCAAAATATGAGTACAACGGATACGCAGGTGAAAATCATATAATAGACGATGAATTAAACCAATGGCTCACGATTGTTCGAAAGCGCATAGGTCATAGCGGTAAAATACTCGTTGTGCTCGATGCCTGCCACAGTGGCGGCGGCAGTCGAGAAGAAGATGGCGAAGAAATGTTTGTCAGAGGGATTCGTGATTGTTTCAATATTCCCAAAATCAATCAGCAGATTCATTCTGAACAAAATCCGATAAAATGGATATGTATCAGTGCATGCAAATCATTTCAAAGCAATTATGAATATAAAGACGACCGTTCAGGCTGCATATATGGCCGCTTGAGCTTTGCTCTGCATAAGATTTTTTCTCCAAAGTCCACGATAGAGCAAATCGGCAGACGACTATCCCTGCAATACGATCGCATGACGGCAATTTATCCGCAAGAACCGGCGATTGAATACGATGAGTCCAATGTACACGCTTCTATTTTTTAGCTATGACGGACCAAGAATTTATACACGAGATTAGGCAAGGACATAAAGATGCATTTACGGTATTCTACAAGCAATACCGTTCTGAATTTATCGGCTATATGCGGAAGCGATATAAAGGTGATCCGGATACGATTATTGATCTGTATCAGGACTCTTGTATTGTATTATACGACCAAATATGTTCCGGGAAATTAAACACATTAAATCCCGGAGCCAAATTGAAATCTTACCTCTTTAAGGTCGGGATCAATAAATTGATCGATCTGATCAGAAAAGGCGGGAAAATTAGCACTGTCGAAAATATTGATAGGGTCAATGATCGGGATTCGGGTTATGATGATGATCGATCGGAGCAATTTGCTACGATCCGGCAAGCGGTCAGTATGATGACCGAACCATGCAATACGATTCTGACTCTATATTACTGGGATGCAATGAGCCACGACGAAATCGCGAAGCATCAGGGTTATGCCAATGCAGATTCCGCAAAAGCCCAGAAAAGCAAATGCATGAATAAATTGAAGTCTTATGTCAAAACTTTGCTGTAAACATGAAAGATGAGCGCATAGATAAATATATTTCCGGGGAGATGTCGGAGGATGAACGTTCCTTTATGGAAAGAGAACTGACTTCCGATCCGGAGTTGCAAACCGAAATCACCCTGCAACGCGATATCGTTCGAGCAGTTCGGATGAAAGCTGCCAAAGAGTATCTGCAACAGGTCGAACTGACTATTCAGACCAATAGACGTCGCCGCAATGTCTTCGTATTAAGATTTTCAGGCTTTGCTGCTGCGGCATGTCTGTTGTTGGGCATATTCGTACATTTCAGTCAAGTGACGGATTACAAAACCGTTGGCAATACAATCGATCTTGTATCGGACTATGCGCGCGGCAACGAACCTGCAACCGATGCAATTCGTTCGGTGATTGAAAATAAAGAGTATACCAAAGCACTGAACATGATTTCCTTTGCAGAAGAGCAGGAGTTCAAGAGTGAATTTACCCATCCCGACCTGATCGAACAGAACCGTCTTGAACACGAACTGCAAATGGAGACGTTACGTTGGTATAAAACCGTTGTTTATATGCGGATGGGCAAATGGGTCAAAGCGCGAAAGATGCTGAAACAGATCGCGAATTCCAACGGGCTTTATAAATCGCAGGCACAAAGTGTGTTGGACCAATTGCAAATGTAAACGGACATATTTTTCAATAAAAATCCCGAGAAATTTCTCGGGATTTTTTATGCGTGTCGGTTACCTTTTGAATCGGCCGACGATTAAGGAGTAAAGAACGAAATGAATAACAAACCATACAATTATGAAAAAGATTATTTTAAGTGCATTGATCCTTATTTTATCCTCTGCTCCCGCTTGGGCAGATTTATCCGATCGAGGCCGGTTATCAGATATCCCCGGGTATCATGGCGGTGGATACGGGTGGATCATCGTGATTCTCGTCATCGTACTTGCCACAATTTTCAATAAAGACGAAAAATAGCTAAAGTATCGCAAACACTCCCACGCCCCGTTGCAAAGTGAAAAATAATATGTATCTTTGGAAGACATATTAGCGCAAGCTCTGTTCTCGAACTGGAATCTGGACCATTGCAGTAATTATCGTGAGAAAAAGAGATGCACAAGCATTCACGTTTGCAATATGCCGCAAGGCATTTACGGGCGTGGGTTGTTTGCGTATACTCACGATAACAGGTTGTCCAGACCTCCAGTTCAGGGTATGATGCAGATAATCTGCGCTCTTTTTGTTTGGCGACCTATTGTTTTATTTAAATAAATGCGTGTATGAAAAAATTATTGATGATCGCAACTTTGTTCGGTATGTTATATACCGCAGCTGCACAAGAGAAGATGAACGACGCCAAGCCTCAATCGGAGGCGATTGGCCGAATTCGGCTGGCCAATCAGTTGGCCAAATACGGCTATGAAACCTATTCGGCATCCGCCCTGATCGAGGCGGCACGAATTCTTGCAGAGGTAGAAACACAGGAGTTGAAAAGCGAATCGTTCACAGCCGGGGAAGGCGACGAATCGGTTAAAGAGAGCGCCAAGCCCGAGTTCACACCGGAGAACCTAATCGCAGCCGCCAAAGAATTTGCGGATGGAGATAAAACCTTGTTGGCCTTGGCCGATCGTGTTGTTACGGCCGGTCAAGAAGAGCATCGTGGCCTGCTGGGTGGTCCGGGACGGCGGGTGGATCGCGTAGCCGCCAATTCGACGGACACGTATGTGCTGGCATTCAAATATGGCGTTCCGGCCGAAATTTTTGTTTCGGGAGACGGCGATACCGATCTGGACCTATACGTTTACGATGAGAATGGTCGGGCTATTGCTTGCGACGACGATTATTCCGATGATTGCTATGTTTGCTGGACACCTGCATGGACCGGCAATTTTGTCGTAAAGGTAGTCAATCGCGGTCGGGTGTATAATCAGTATGTACTGGTAACGAACTGATAAAAGAGGGTGCACTGTCGCAACCTTGTTACGCGGTGCACCCTTTGGCTGCTACCTACTCTCCCGCAATATTTGCAGTACCATCGGCTCTAATGGGCTTAACTTCTCTGTTCGGAATGGGAAGAGGTGTAACACCATCGATTAACAACCGTGAATCTCCTAATTATTCTTTGAGTTGATTTCAAACCCAAAGCAAGGATTTGTAAATCTGCCTATGGATTCAACCGCCCGCAATCTTTCTGAGAAAGATTGACATATATGGCAATTGCATATCCAATCAGAAGAATAACAATTCCTTGATTAGGAATGAAATTACTCAAAGAATAAAACAAATAATGATTTTATTCATTTGAATAATTTTTTTATTATTATTGGGACTATTCCCGTTAATAGATAAACACGTTATCCAAAAACAAAGGTACGGATTATCCTTCTTGAATCAAAGTTCGAATGAAAAAGATTTTGGCTATATTGGTTGTCATTTTTATGCACCTATCTGCCATACCCCAAGATGGGACATCTTGGGTGCAGCAATATTTGGTATTATTTCAGCAAATAGCCAACGCAGAAGACGAGAATAAGATAACAGAAATTGCTCAACAGCTAATTGATTTGTTACAACCTATATATACAAATTATAGCAAAGATGCATATAACGACGGAATGTATGAACGTATTTGTACTGATTTGATTGATGCATATTGTTTATCCGGCCAATATAAATTTGCAAAAGATATAGTTGATGCATCTATAAAACGCATCAAAGACGATGCTATAAAATTAGAACTGAGTATTAGAAATATCAAAATAATAGGTCTGTTAGGTAATTACAAAGAAGCGGAAAGATTGTCCGTTAAATTTGCCCCAATAATTAACCGTTACATAGCTGAATTACAGGATCATACCGATCTGGCAAAAGCGATTTCTACAATAAATGCAATAGTCGAATATGATACTGCTATTTCAATATTACAGATTTATTATCAGGATGAAATTGACAAAATAATTCCGTCTTGCGAGTATGAAAAGGCAATAAATATGTTGCAACAAAAAGAGTTGCTTTTTACTTCTACATTGTTGTCAAACAAAACACTCGCCCAAATAAACAAGTATACGAGTCGTGTTTTAAAAGAGTACTCTACGAATTCTATTCCTCTAGAACAAGAAGGAAGAATGGATCCGTGCGTATTTTACTATACTCAATTAGCTTATTGTCATACCCAATTAGGGCAATATTCAGTAGCTGAAAAATACTATTATTGGGCAGAACAACACTGTTTGAGCGCAGATTTTACAAGTACATATCTTATTGCACATAACTTTTTAATGACTGCACGACATTTACGTAATATTGGCAACGGATTACGCGCAGAACAGTATTATGCACGGTGTATTGGCATATGTGCTCAATCAGATGACAATAATTTAATTAGTACAATGAATCATGCTGCAATGGAACGGGCTGCTCTAATTGCATCCATGGGAGCCATTGAGGAAGCACACAAGGCCATTGCAATGTTATTCGAGTATTATCTCAATAAAAATCAAATTTATACGATAGACTACCTTCATTTATTAGACTGTGCCATATCAGTTGTTCATTATGAAGAAGATTTCAGTGAGAAACTTCAATTAAGCAAGCAGGCATTGAATATCATCCCACAGATAGCAGAAATAGATGATTCCACTACATATACAACAAGGTTTCGTAACGCACTTGCTTCTTCGTATATAGGTTTACAACAATACGAAAATGCAATTGCATATATCAATGAAGAGATATTCGATAATCGTACATCCAATACATATTGGCTTAAAGGATGGGCGGAAAGAAAGTTAGGGCTATATAATGACGCAATTCAATCATGGCAGCAATGCCTTCGGCTGCACAACGAGAATGAACCGATAGAAAACATATTAAATATATATCAAAACTTATTGGTAATTGCCATTGAATCCAATACTCCAATAGAAACTCAAGTAATGGCAGATGACTTTATCTCGCAAGTGAATAAAGTCGTATCTATTACAACATCAATGGATCTCAATAAAATGCTCCCTATATATCAAATATATTATGAATTCTTTTTGCTATATTATAGCTCTTTTGGTACACATGCCGATATAGCATATAATCTAGCTATTAACTTAAAAGGTGCCGCCTTGAAAAGTATGCAAGACTTCAAAAATTATATTTATGGGACCCAAAACCGGATTTTAATAGATGGATATGAGAATCTTAGAAAACTCGAAAAGAAGCTGTGTTATACTACATCCGTCGATGATATTGAAATATTAAGAAATAAAATCTATAATTTGGAGCGAAATCTGCTTGTCGAATTGAACAACAATCCAATCCCAGCTTCTTTTTGGGAAGACGTAAAAGCAAATCTTGAGCGAAGTGCCGTATCTGTAGAATTTGTGGATTATATGATTTCTGATAGCGAATATCAATACGCAGCTCTTATTCTCTGCAAAGACTGGGACAGTCCCAAGATGATTCCCCTATGTAAAAAAAGCGATTTGGACCCATTGATAAAACGGCTTCAAGATATCTATAACAGTACATCACATCGTGATAGTGCAGAATCATATATCTATAAACGCCTTTATTCGTTCGTTTGGTCGAAATTAGATCCGTATCTCAACGAGGGCGACAATGTCTATTTTTCACCGTCGGGATTGTTGCACCAGATCAATGTCGGAGTGTTGAAAGATGCGGCCGGACGACAGGCCAATGAAAAATACAATCTTTTCCGGGTATCATCGACTCGAGAGTTATGCATGAAGAAACCTGTAAATCAATGGAAAACGGCAGTACTATTCGGAGATTTGGTATACGATGTCGATTCTACCATGATGTTGGCGCAGAGCCGTGCATATTTGTCAGATGAATTCAATAATGATACGGCCTCCCGCGGATTCGTCCCGGATTTGACGCACAGAGCAGGATGGTCGCAGTTGTCCAATACCGCAGAAGAGGTAAATGCCATAGACCGATTATTGAGTTCCAAGCGTATTGGAACTGCGAAATATATGCAATATGCCGGCAATGAAGAGTCGTTCAAAGCCCTGTCCGGAAAGAAGACATCCATTATCCATCTCGCTACGCATGGATTTTTCTTTAAGGATGAGGAGACCAAGGCGAAACCGTTTTTCGAGATGCTTGATATGAATCAGCATCAATACCGACCGGATAATTCACTCAAACGCTCCGGTTTGATCCTTGCAGGCGGACAGAGAGCCTGGCTGGGAGAACCTATTCCCGATAATGTGGAAGACGGAATACTTCTTGCCGAGGAGATTGCTGCCATGGATTTGAGCGGAACGGATCTCGTTGTCCTGTCGGCCTGTGAAACGGGGTTGGGCGAGATTACCAGCGAAGGGGTGTTTGGGTTGCAGCGTGCGTTCAAGAAAGCCGGTGTCCAAACTTTGGTGATGAGTCTATGGAAAGTGCATGATGCTGCGACGTCGCTCATGATGCGAACATTCTACAAGAATCTGCTGGATGGGAAGTCGAAACGCGATGCGTTTGCTATGGCCCAGCAAACGGTAAAAGAGAAGTATGAAAATCCCTACTATTGGGCCTCGTTCATCATGCTCGATTAAACGGTATAGAGTTATTTTGAGAAAAGGTAATCCTCCGGGGTTACCTTTTCTCTTTTTATTCGATTTATGGGTGTAAAGGCAAAAATAAAACAAGGCCTTCGAAAAAATCACATGCCGAGGTTACATGTCCTGGAATTGTCCGATTAGTATATAGAACCGACAAAAAATAACCGCAATGGAAAAAGAAATCAACAGAGACTACATCGGTGTAGTAAAAGAGCACAACGGAGTGTACAAATTCGAGCAGGTTCCCATTGTCGAATCTTTCGAGATAAAAGAACAGTTACGGGCCATGTGTGAAAATCCGAACCGCACGCTGCTGGATATGCAGGAAGCATTCGCCATGAATATCAAAACCGACAAAAAAGCATACGCTTGCTGTCTGCCTTATTCTTATTCATCAAGCTATATCGATTGGGTGCGCTATCCTAAAATTAAAACCTATAATGAGTACCAAACAGACAAACAGGTGCGAATACACGAAATAGAGGATGCTGTCAGAAAAGAGGGATATATATCCCAATCCGAAAAGGAGCAAAAAATCAAGGAAAGGATAGAGAAATACGAACAATCGCTCGAAGATGAATTTCTGCGAGCTGCCCTACGGTATATCGAGACAATGGATTTTACCGCGACCAAAGCACGAGTCAAGGCAATGGATGCGGTTAAAATGTCGTCGCACGAGTATATCGGATGGACAGCAATGGAATATCGGATCAACAAAGATCTGAGGATTAAAGTTATGACCAATTTCGGATACGGATCATCCTCCTACTTCTTTGTGAATGTATGTTACAAGGGCATTGATCTTCTGCCGTACGCTCAGACCGTCAACTATTATTACGCAAGGATACAGGATATCATCGCTCATACCCGGTCCTATCGGGCAGAACGCGACAGCTGGCATATTGCGTTGGACTTTGTCGCAAACTTGAGCGACAGGGCGCGAATCGGGCTTGAGAAACTCGTTTACGAATGGCTGCATAATGAAATTACAGAGATGATTGCCGGATTAAAAAACATCAAAGAGGATCCCAAAATGGTATTGGCAAAGGTCGTCAAAAACAAATTTGGGGTTGTGGGTAATCTGGTATCGGTACGCAGTATATCGGATTTGGAGATCAAAGAATACGGAGCATATCCTGATGAACTTGCCTTGGTGTTCAAGATGGAAAAGATTTCCAACGCCCTGATACTTTTGAAAAAGCTCGAACAGGCCACCGCAATCTACCCTGACGCCACCCAAGCGATACAGACCATTAAAGAGTTAAATCAGGCGATTGTCCCGGAGATATCTCGGGCTGTTGAAGAGATCAAATGCCAGCTAAGTTCTCTAAAAGATAGACTTAGACCAATAGCGAAGGAGCTTTCCAACTTGTATGCACAAAAAAAAGAACAAGATGAGATGGCCTATGCGGTTTATGAGAGATGGAATAGACGCACCCCCGATCTTACATGGACTAAATTCATAATAGTGTATAATGAAAAGCACAAGGAGTTTGCAGCGTTGCAAAACACAATCATCCGATTATCAAACAGAAAAAAGAAAATAGAAACTGAGATTTTCGACAGAAAAAGCTTCGTAGAGCGTCTGCAAAAGTGCTATGCGGACATTGCCCGTGCTAAATTATTAGCTGCATAATGACTAATTTATTTTAATAACTGCTATGAAACGAATTATTTATTGGGTATTAATTACCATAGTAATGGGTATCCAGAGTAGCTATGCTCAAAAGAAACACACTTCGGATTATCATTTCAAACAGGCGGAGGAACTCTGGCAAAACGACGGTGATCTAAAAGAGATTTTAAATCTGCTCGACAAGCAACTGGAAGAGACTCCCAAACATTCGGACGCTTTGTTTCTGCGTTCTTATGTACATCTTACGCAGGAAAAATACAGTCTGGCGCTATCGGATGTAAATCGGGCCATAGCCTATTACAATAAAAGAACATCCGAAAGGAATGAAGGAGTATTATATTTATGGCGGGGTATGATTTATCACAAGCAATTGCAAGAACTCGACAAGGCTTTGAGTGACTATAATGCAGCCTATAAACTTATTGCGAAAACCGCCCCCGATAAGATCAGTTCTTTACTTTTCGAACGGGCGCAACTCTACTACGATCAAAAAGAGTATGAAAAGGCCGATGCCGATTATATGCAAATGTTAAAAAACGATGTCGCTGACCAACCTGCCATGATTGGACTTATCCGCAATATGATTGCACGCAAGGAATATGACGAGGCGCTGGGATTAGTCAATAAATGTGAAAAATACAACGCCTATTACGATGAAACCTACCGCTATCGTATGCAAATTTACGACAAAATGGGAGAGGTGGATAAGGCCATCGACGATGCCATTGTCTATTTCGACAAATCGGACGAGCCACAGTATTATCTGATGAAGGCGATCTTGAACAAACATTTGAGTTACGCATTGGCCAAAGTTCAGGCACAAATTCAGAAAAGCAATGATTATTCATGGAAACAACTGCGCATTCATGTGTACAAGTGGATGCACGACTATGCTAATGCCATTCGATGCTACGATCAATTGGAGCAAGAGTTCGGAAGCTCTGCTTCAATCTATTTCCATCGCAGCGAATGTTACAACGAGATCGGCAATACGGACCGCGCGGTTGCAGACATAACCAAATATATTGAAATGGGGGATGGAAAAGATTACTTCGGCCTGATCTCTCGCGCCGATTACTACCGGGAGGGAGGACAATACGAAGCGGCCATTGCGGATTTTACAAAGGGAATCGAGCTTGAACCAACGGATGCTTATGCCTATTACAAGCGTGGATGGTGTTATGAGCTGATGGGCGATGACGATGCGGCCATGAAAGATTACCATGCGGGAATCGATGTCGATAAAAAATATCCCTATATTTTCTTGATGCGTGGCGAATTGTACCTGAAGCGCGAAGAGATGGAACAGGCCAATGCCGATTTCGAAGAGATCCTCAGACAGGATACAGTTGCGAAAAGTGGCAGTTGCCGCCAATACGCACTCCACTTTTTAGGGCGGGAGGACGAAGCCCTCGAATGGATGGATAAAATCATAGCCTCAGATTCGATGAATAACGGAGGCTATTATGACAAATCATGTCTGTTGGCACGTATGGGGCGATTGGATGAATCCGTTGCGGCACTTCGTAAGGCCTTGGAAAACGGTTATCGCTCATTTGCGCATATCGAGCATGACGATGATATGGATTCGCTCCGGGAACTGCCGGAATTTAAATCCCTGATAGCAGAATACGAGACCAAACCGGTTTTTATCGAGGGCGATGAAAATGTGGAAGAGGAACAAATCGAAACTGTTTCGGAGATCCAGATGAAGAAGATGTATAGCGGAGTTTATGAGATACTATGTACGATTAACGAATTACCTCTAAAATTCATTTTCGATACGGGTGCGAGTTCGGTATCCATTTCATCCGTCGAAGCATCGTTCATGCTCAAAAACGGATACTTGAGGTCTGATGATATTAAAGGGAAAGATTATTACAGTATGGCAACCGGAGAAATTCATGAAGGTACGGTTATTCGTCTGCGTGAAATCAAAATCGGTGACATCATGCTACGCAATGTCGAAGCCTCGGTAGTGCATAGCCAGCAAGCACCGCTTCTGCTCGGTCAATCGGTGCTGGAGCGTTTCGGTATCGTCACTATCGATAATATCAATTCTCGGCTTATTATAAAGACAAAATAACGGTGTGGTGGTTTATTTCCTATGCAATAATAATCTTGATATCAATCATGATCAGCAACTACGATGAAAAATATAGATTTTCCTCGATGGAATGGCGAGAAGAACAAAAACGCAAAGCAGCGATGGCTAACGATGACTATCTTCCGATAAATATCGATACGGCTCTATCTTTCCTGCACAAAGAAGGTTTTGTGGCTGAACCGATCGATAACGAAGCTCTTTTCTTCAAATATCAGGGCGAAAACTACGTGATTCGAATATCACCGGACAACTACATACAACTTTCCAAAGGGTTCTCTTTGGACGACGGTTCGCCGGAGTTGCTGAAGGCCGCCATGCAAACCATGACCGATATTCGATGCTGCAAGATCGTAATCATGAAGGATTGCATGATCTTTACCGTTGAAACTTTCGTAACCTGGACGATTTTTACTACCTGCTTCAATACCTATCTGTAAATTCTTGAAGAGGCACAACGCTATCTTTACGATTGCTTTACCCGGGCCCGGTCAGAAGATGAAAGGTTTCTGGCGCAGGCGCAACGGTCCGGAATATGTTGATGGCTTTCGGAGTAATCTGAATTCATACATTCCCGCAGCCATTTCATACATTGGCTGCGGGATTTTTTGACCTTCGATCAAAACTTTCTTACTTTTGCTAACGAGATTCGGGACAATGGCAAAACAGTTGATCATAACCACGTCGAACGATCTGGTGCGCATTGCACCCGACCGCATCGTCTACATATCGTCGGACGGCAACTATTCGACACTCGTACAGGCTGACGGTGAGATGCGGATGCTCTCGTATCAACTGGGCCAAGTCGAGAAGATGATCGCCGCACAGCTCGGTGCGGAGGGGAATATCTTTATCCGCATCGGCAAAAGTCTGATTATAAACCGTTCCTACATCTACTACATCAATGTGCCGAAGCAAAAGCTGATCCTTTCGGACGTCGCCACGTTCAATCATACCGTCGTGGCGTCGAAAGAGGCATTGAAACAGTTGAAGGAACTTTTGGAGAAGGAGGTCAAATAACATGAAGGAGGAGAAAGAGATAAGGGATGACGAGATCCGCATAATCGGGAATGACGAGGCTGTTGCATCGCAATCCGGTGGCCAACGGCGGTTGTGGGGCCGGATCGTTCTCGGTACGGCGCTGGCAGTCTTTATCATAGGACTGATATGGGCAATATGCGGCGACAGGGAAGCCGAACAGGCGAATGCCGAAAGCTATTTTGAAGAGCCGTCCGGGCCTGTTCCTGATGAAGCTTCTGTACCCCGACGGCTGGGCAGGACGATCGACTCCCTTGCCCGCGGGTTTACCGAGATCCGCGACACCGTCATCAACGATATTCCGCTGCGCATCTACATTCCGCATCACGCAGAGATGACCTTGCATGTCGGGCCACTCGACAAACGAGATACCTCCATCGTCTTTGCGGCCCAAGCCGCGGATATTCGCCGGGACAACGGCAAGATCGTCGGGGCGTTCGTGCTGAAGGGCGAACCGCTGGCATGGGGACTCTCGAAAAAGGGTTACTGCGCCGTTATCGACGGCCGGATCACGATAGGCGTGGCCGATAATTCGCCGCTGTTCGAAGAGGCGACCAAAAAGGGCGGTTATTTTTTTCGTCAGTATCCGCTGGTCGACAACGGCCGCCTGGTTGAGAACGAACCGAAAAACAAGTCGATCCGACGGGCCATCTGCGACCGGGAAGGAGAAATTTTCATGGTTGAAAGTTTGTCGAAAGAGTCGTTCCACGATTTCGCGCAGGCACTGGTCGATTTGGGTGTGGACCAGGGGGTCTATTTGGTCGGTTCGACAGCCTACGGTTGGGCGATAGATGAACACGGCAAGCGCCATGAGTTCGGCGAGGACAACTATTACACGGGCCGTCGCCGTATGCCGAAATATACAAGTTATGTTGTTTGGAAGAAAGGTGAATCGGCAATGTAGGAAATAGCATCGGGCAAGCCAATTCATACACCATTGCAAAGGAATCGTACAACCGAGGTTTTTCCCTTCGGTTGTACGGTTTCTTTTTATCAGTTTTGTACTTGTAACATAGTGCGCAAACACAAAAACAAGTATAAAACGATGAAAACGACTTCGCTCAAACTTTGGCTTGCCGGTCTTGCGATGATCGGCATGACGGCATGTGATCTGCCAGGAGGGATGGATGCTGACGAAGCGGCAACCTGGATTGCAGCCTATGCCCCGGAACGCATCGGGGCCGGTTCGCCGATTCGAATCGAACTGACCGATAGCGTCCGGCATCTTTATCCCGACACGCCGCTCGGCAAAATCTTGAAATTTACTCCTTCGGTGCAGGGCGAATTGCATCTGGCGGAGCCGCGAATGCTTGAATTCGTGCCGCGGGAGGGTGCATTGAAGCCCGGCCGGGAATATACCTGCCGGGTACGGCTCGCAGAACTTACCGGTATCGATTCGCTGCGGGACTTCGCTTTCACATTCTTCGTTGCCGATCGCAAAACGAAATTGCAGGTAACGAGTCTCCGGGTTGATCCGTCCGACACCAAATGTATGCGGGCCGAAGGGATGCTCACGTTCAGCGAGCCAATCGAAGCCGCCCTGATCGAACCGACGCTGCTGCACTGCGATCCGGGCGGGCTACCGGCCCATGCGCAGATCGAATCGACCGATGATCCCACCTGTTTCCGATTCACCCTCACACAGTTGAGGCGCTCCGAAAAAGAGACGCGGGTGCACATATCTTTCAATGCCGAGGAGTTGAGTTTCGATGCACCGGAACCGCAGCAGATTACAATCCCAGGTATTCTGGAATTCAAACTGCTCGCGGCTGAACGTCACGATGTCGCATTGCCGTATATCGAGCTGGAGTTCAGCGCACCGCTTTCGGCAGAGCAGGAGCTGGAGGGGCTGATCGCCATCGACCGTATCGACCAAGTACGCATCGAACGCAGTGGCACGAACGTAAAGGTTTTCTATGACGCGAAGGGACTGCCCGACATCGTACTCCGCATTTCGGATTTACTGCGCAGTAACGATAACCAGCTTCTCGGCAATGAAATCGAGCAACATTTCGAGCAGGAGGTTATTCCGCCGGCCGTCGAGATCCCCTTGTGCGGTACGATCCTGCCCGACGACCATAATCTGCGGATGCCGTTCCGGGCCGTCAATCTTGCAGCCGTGGACGTCGAGGTGGTGAAAATCTACACGGACAATGTCATGCCCTTTCTGCAGGAGAGCGAAATGAACGGGACAGACCGGCTGAGACGATTCGGGCGGTTGGTCTTCAGGCAGACAGTGCGATTGGACAAGGACCCGTCGCTCGATCTGCACCAGTGGCAGAACTTTACCGTCGATCTGAAGGATCTGTTCCGTCAGGAGCGGGGTGCGATCTACAATATCCGACTCTCATTCCGCAAAGCCTATTCGCTCTACGACCGGAATGAAGCCGCCGACTTCGAACCGGTCCGAGGACTGACGAAAGAGGACAAGGAGGTCTGGGACAAAGACGAATCTTATATCTTCCGCAGGGCTGCCGACTACAATTGGCGCGTATATGAGTGGAACGAACGGGATGATCCGTCGAAAGAGAGTTATTATATGTGTTCGTCGCGTATGCCCGAGTACAACCTAGTGGCATCGAATCTCGGACTGATCGTCAAACGTGCCGACGACGACCGGTTGTGGACGACGGTCGCCGATATCCGGACCGCCGCCCCGCTCGCAGACATACACGTTACGGCCTACAATTTCCAAATGCGCGAAATCGGTTCGGGCAGGACCGACGCACGGGGATTTGCTGATTTCAGAACCGATGGCACACCTTTCGTGGTGACGGCATCCGACGGTCGGTCGACTACCTATCTGAAGATCCACGGCGGGCACGAATTGTCCACGAGCCGCTTCGACGTAGGAGGCAAAAAGATCCCGCAGGGCATCAAAGGCTTTGTTTACGGTGAGCGCGGCGTATGGCGGCCGGGTGACGAGGTGCATCTGACCCTGATGGTAGAAGACCGGCAGCGCGCCTTGCCTAAACAACATCCCGTGACGATGGAACTCCATACTCCCGCGGGGCAGCTTTACGACCGTCAGACGCTTGCCGATCATGTCGATGGCATCTATGTGTTCCACACGAAGACGGCAGAGGATGCTCCCACGGGCCTGTGGGATGCGCGGTTCAAGGTCGGCGGGCAGACTTTCCACCACACGGTGCGCATCGAGACCATTAAGCCCAATCGGCTGAAGATAAACATTGCGTCACCCGAAGTGCTGCACTGCGGCAACCTTGCGAACATAGGTATCGAAGCGCACTGGCTGACCGGGCCGGTTGCCGCCGGATTATCTGCCAAGATCGAGATGATCCTCTACGGCGATCCGAATCCTTTTGAACGATATGGCGACTATACGTTCTTCGATCCGCTCCGCACGTCCGGTTATGACAAACAAGAGGTGTTGTCGGGACAACTCGATTCTTTGGGACGAATTTCCAAAAAGTACTATCTTTCAACGCCCGAATCGGCACCGGGGATGTTACAGGCCAATCTGATCGCCCGTGTCGTCGAGGCGGGCGGCGATGAAAGCATTACGTCGCGATCGGTGCGCTACTCTCCATACGATTCGTATGTCGGCATCCGGTTGGGAGACCGTGAATTTGAAACCGATCGCGATTTGCACTTTCCCGTCGTGACACTGAATGCCAAGGGCAATGCGCTGTCGGAACGAAATCTGGAGTATAAAATCTATCGGCTCAACTGGAGCTGGTGGCAGGAAGGCTCTGCCTATGCTTTGAACCGTTACGTACAGAGCACCTCCGCAGTGATCGTCGCATCGGGCACACTGAAAAGCACCCAGGGCCGTGCCGAGGTGCCGTTCCGGTTGGAGTATCCTGCGTGGGGCAAATACCTCATCTTCGTACGCGACACGCACAGCGGACACGCTACGGGCGGTGTGGTGTTTATCGATTGGCCCGACTGGAGGGGACATTCCGGCAAGAGCGATCCGACGGCTGCCACAATGCTCTCTTTCGCGCTGGACAAACGTCGTTACGAAGCGGGCGACGCAGCGGTCGTCTATCTGCCCAAGGCGGCCGGAGGCCGTGTATTGCTCTCGGTCGAGAATGGGTCGCGTCTGCTCTCCCGCCGCTGGGTAAGCACATCGGCCGATCGGGAGACAGCGTACCGGCTGCCCGTTACCGGGGATATGGCTCCGAACTTCTATGTCCATGCCATGTTGCTGCAGCCTCATGCCCGCACCGCAAACGACCTGCCTGTGCGAATGTACGGCGTCGAGGGGGCTGAGGTCATCGACCGCCGCACGATCCTGCATCCACAGATCGAGGTTGCGGATGAGATTCGTCCGCAGCAGGAGTTCTCGATCCGAATACGGGAAAAGGAAAACAAGCCGATGAGCTATACGTTGGCCATCGTCGACGAGGGGCTGCTCGATATTACGGCATTCAGAACCCCCGAACCGTGGCGGGCCATGAACCGGCGCGAGGCGTTGGGAGTCAGAACGTGGGACATGTACGACGAGGTGATCGGAGCTGGTGCGGGCAGATTCACGCCGATATTAAGTATCGGAGGCGACGAGGCGCTGCGCCGTGCGGCAGGCAAGGAGAAGCGGTTTAATCCCGTCGTGAAGTTCCTCGGTCCGTTCTCATTGCGGGGAGGTGTGAAAACACATCGGATCACGCTTCCGATGTATGTCGGCTCGGTGCGTGTCATGGTAGTCGCCGCGCATGAAGGGAGCTACGGCCACGCCGACAAAACAGTTACGGTACGCTCGCCGCTGATGCTCCTGCCGACGCTTCCTCGCGTACTCGCCTGCGGCGATCGGGTTAAAATGCCGGTCAATGTATTCGCCACGGAGAGCGGAATCGAAAATGTCGTCGTCAAAGTCGCGGTCGAAGGTCCCGTATCGATCGGAGGCGCCGATCGGAAAACGCTTGCGTTCGCTGCACCCGGCGAACAGCTGACCGACTTCGAACTGTTGTGCGACAAGAGGAAAAACGGGCAAGCGACTGTGACGGTGACCGCCGAAGGCGGGGGCCGGACGGTAACGGAAAAAATCCATATCGACGTACGCAATCCGTTGCCCGATGCCATCACGTCCGAGCGCCACTCCCTGGAAGCGGGAGAGCAGCACGCGTTCGGGTGGATGAAATTTACGGACGGTTCGGCCCGGCTGGAGATCGCGGCCATGCCGTCGATCGATTTCGGCGGAGCTTTCGCGTTCGTCGAAAGTTATGCCCACCTCTGCACCGAACAACTCTTGTCGCGGGCGATGTATATGCTTTATGCGCGTCGGTTTCTCGGCGAGGAGGAGCAGCAAAGAGCCGAACAGGCATTGCCTGACTTGTTGAGAATGATCGCTTCGCGCCAGCTTCCCGGTGGCGGATTCGTCTATTGGCCCGGATCTGCGGATGCGCAGGACTGGGTAACCTCAATGGCCGGGGAGGTAATGGCCGAGACGCGCAGACAGGGTTTCCGGATCGCGGATCAGAATTTCGACCGCTGGAAAAAATACCAGCAGGAGCGCGCCCGGCGCTACCGCCATACAGCCAAACAGACGGTCGATCTGATGCAGGCCTATCGCCTGTATACATTGGTCCTTGCAGGCGAGCACCCGACGGCAGCGATGAACAAGTTGCGGGAATCGACGGCCGTATCGCGGCAGGCATTGCTCCGTCTGGCTGCGGCGTATGCGGTACAAGGCCGCAAGGATGTAGCGGAGAGGCTGGCCGATCGTGCAGAGAAAACTCCTCCCGCTGTCGGCAACCACACCTCCTTCTGGTCTCCATTGCGCGATCGGGCCATGGAACTCGAAACCTGTATATTGACAGACAATACAGAGCGGGCTCTCCGGTTGGGACACCGGATCGCAGAAGATTTTTCAGCAACCGGCTGTACGACGCAGGAAGTAGCCTTTGTCTGTGCGGCAATGAGCCGGTTGGCAGATATGGCGGGAGAGAACGGGGGCCATGCCGTTGTGTATGGAGCAGGCGAAGCGCCGCTTGAATTTCGCGACCTCCGGAAGGTAAGGAGTTTGACAATCGATCCGGTGCGGGGAGGTGTTTCGGTAAAAAACTGCGGGAATCATTCGCTGACGGCATCGCTGCGAACCGTGCGTCGCCCGAGTCCCGACGAGATCATACCGGCTACTGCAAGCGGCGTGACGGTCGAGGTGCACTATACCGACCTGAAGGGACGTCCGGTTTCATCCGACCGTCTGCGGCAGGGTGAGGAGTTTCTGGCCGATATCCAGGTAAGGAAATCGGACGAGAATTCCGTATCGATGGCGCTGACCTTCGCCGTGCCATCAGGCTGGGAGATCTGGAACGAACGGTTGTTTGGCTCCTCCGAACGATCGGACGTCGACTATACCGATATTCGCGACGGAAGCATCCGCTGGTATTTTCCGTTGGAGTGCGGCAAAAACATCGGTTTCCGGGTGCGTCTTCGCGCAGCCTATTGCGGGCAATTCGTCCTGCCGCCGACGATCTGCGAGGATATGTACGACCCGCAATGCAGGGCCGTCACGGCGACCGGAAAAGCGGAGGTCGTAAAATGAAACCTCGCCGGAGCTGGTTCATGGCCGCGGCGGCGTGGGGTATCCTGCTGCTATGGCTCCTCTGCCTGCCGCGCGACCTGTTCGATGGAGTGAGTTACTCGACGGTCGTTACCGACCGCCAGGGCATCCTGCTCGGAGCTCGTGTGGCCGATGACGGGCAATGGCGCTTCCCGCCTTGCGACACGCTGCCGGAGAAATTCGTAAAGGCCCTCATCGAGTTCGAGGACCGGACCTTCTACGATCATCCGGGTGTCAGTCTGCGGGCATTGGGCCGTGCCGCACTGCAAAACCTGCAACACGGACATATCGTAAGCGGGGGCAGCACCCTCTCCATGCAGGTTATCCGTCTCTCGCGCCGCAAGCCGCGCACCATGTGGCAAAAGGCCGTCGAGGTCTTCATGGCGCTTCGTCTGGAGTCTCGCTGCTCGAAAGAGGAAATTCTGCGTCTGTATGCTTCGCACGCGCCGTTCGGAGGCAACGTCGTCGGGATCGATGCGGCCTTGTGGCGCTATCTGGGAGGCAGCGGTGCGGAGTTGTCCTGGGCCGAAGCCGCTACACTCGCCGTGTTGCAGAATGCCCCTTCGTCCATTCACCTCGACAAGAACCGCGACCGGTTGCTGGCCAAACGCAATCGGCTGCTTGCCCGTCTGAGGGACAAGGGCGACATCCTGGAGGAAGACTATCTTATGGCACTCGAGGAACCGTTGATCGGCAATCCTCATCCGATGCCGCAATATGCCTCCCATCTGGTAGAGTGGTATGCTCGTACGGCTCCCGGAGAAAAGACCGTAACGCACATAGACATCACATTGCAGCAACGCCTGGAAGACCTTACAACCCGTTGGAGCCGTGAATTGCGACTGTCGGGGATTCGCGACCTCGCGGCCGTGGTCGTCGAGATCGAAAGCGGGAAGATCGCAGCCTACTGCGGCAACAGCGACCCGAATTTTGAACGTGACGGGAAATGGGTGGACATCGCCCGTGCGCCTCGATCATCGGGCAGCATACTCAAACCGTTGCTTTACGCGACCGCCCTGCAGGAGGGGACGATTCTGCCGCATTCGCTGCTGCCCGACATCCCGATGGATTTCGGAGGCTTCGCTCCGAAGAATTTCGACGGTTCGTATGCTGGAGCTGTCGCTGCGAACAAAGCCCTCGCCCGGTCGCTCAATGTGCCGAACGTGTATCTGCTGAAAGAGTACGGTGCGATGCGCTTTGCCGGAATCTTGCGGCAGGCGGGATTCGCTTCGCTTACCCGCCCCGCCGGGTCGTATGGACTGTCACTGGTATTGGGCGGTGCGGAGGTTACGCTTGTCGAAGCCGTTTCGTGTTATGCGAAAATGGCGGCCTGCTACACCGATACGACACGATACGCGGACTTCCCGCTTCGAGACAGGGTCGCTCTTTACGAGACGTTCGACGCCATGCGCGACGTGAACCGTCCGGATCAGACGGATTGGCGCCGGCTCGCTTCAGCGCAGCATGTGGCCTGGAAAACAGGTACGAGCTACGGATCCCGCGATGCGTGGGCCATAGGGCTTACGCCGGAATATGTCGTAGGTGTATGGGCCGGCAATGCCGACGGAAGCGGAGCGGCCGATCTTACCGGAGCACGAACAGCTGGCCCCATACTCTTCGATATCTTCAACCTGCTGCCTTATGCCGAGTGGTTCAAATCGCCAGAGGATAGTGACGGTGTCGTCCTGACCGTTTGCAGCCATTCGGGTTATTTGGCCGGACGTTCATGTCCAAATACCGAAAAGAAACTATTGCCCCGAAATGCAACAAGAAGTGACGCCTGCCCATATTGCCGGGAAGTGCGGCTGTCGCTTGACGGTTCGCGGCGGATTATTGACCGTAGCGAACCGACTCGCACGGGCCAATTTTTCGTCTTGCCGCCAGCCATGGAACACTACTACCGCTCCGGTCATCCGGAATATCGCCTGCAGCCTCCCGTTAAACGGAGTGAAACCGCCATGCCGGAGTCTCAAATGAAATTTGTTTATCCGACAGACGGCTGCATCGTCACGTTGCCCCGGCAAATGGACGGCACTCGGGGAGCAATGGTTTGCCGAATTGCCCATGCAGATCCCGAGACCGAGCTTTTTTGGCATCTCGACAATACTTATCTCGGCTCGACGCGCGATATACACCGGTTTGAACTCCGGCCCTCTGTCGGCTATCATACGCTTACGGTTGTCGATGCCGACGGAGCCAATCTATCTGTAAGTGTGATTGTCAAATGATTTGTAAGACTGCGAAACGGCCTTGCAGCGAAAAGAGAAAATATCCGGCAAAGTTATCTTCTCTTTTGGCTGTATGTTTTGAATGGAATACAGTCGAAGAATAAGCAAAAATGTTTACTTTAGTCGGTTAGCTCTATATATAAGCTAAACCGAAGTAAACTAAATTGAGATAAGCATATTTACCTTTCCATATGCTTATAACTTGATATAAAAACTTTCCTTTGCTGAGTACAAAAGTTCCGATGAATGTGTGATGATGTACATTCACCTTTTTCTCTTTTGGCTGCAGCAATTCGTTCATGCACGACTGAACGATACGCTTCGAGAATAGAGTTGGTAATCGGGAAAAGTCCTCAAAAAAGGCGTTGACTGCGACCAAACGCAAGGAATGAAATCAAGTGAAAGGTAAAAAACGGGAAATCGCTTAAAATACTGATTTTGTTTCTACTTTGTTGCTCAATCAGCTGATCGCAAACATTATTTAGGTGATTACTATGCGATTATCGAAAAGCTATTCAAGACTTCCTACGTTCATCCTGAGGGAATAAACTTACACTTTCCGTGTTTGTCAGTATGTTCCACAAAGATAGGGAAAGGAACCGAAATTCCAAAAACAAGGAAATTTTTAATCTTTAATTT